>Ga0302320_10012051_pt1 | contig 18208 bp, 9 predicted proteins | sample Bog_T0_3_FD_202130 | JGI IMG/M metagenome (GOLD analysis project Ga0302320, IMG submission 202130) | Peat permafrost microbial communities from Stordalen Mire near Abisko, Sweden - Bog_T0_3 | ecosystem: Environmental > Terrestrial > Soil > Wetlands > Peat | place: Sweden: Abisko, Stordalen Mire...
CATCCGAAGCAACACGGTTGGCAACAGGGTGTCAACGGACGGTTAGCACAAACGAAGCATTTCGCGCAACATTCGGCGAGATTTTGGCGAGCCGTAAAAACCGTGTGAAACTACGGTGTAACGCGTGCCTTGGCTCATTTCCACTTTTCGCCCCTCACTTGCGTTTGTCCTGGGTGCGACTTGGCCAAACGATTCCAGCGGCATGAACGGCTGGTGTTAAACCATGTTGAAAAGCGTTTAGCGGCGTTGACCGGATGCGTTGAGGAGCGTTGAACTCGTCAGCACCATTCAACGCATTTCAACGTTGCTTGGCCGTTGCACTTGTCGGCCTCTACTACTGTAAGGGGATGGTGTCATCAAAAAATCAAGGCTTTCAAGTTTCAGAAAGCCGCCATAAATCACGTTCGTCTGAACGTATCAAATTGGATGATGATGCTTTCATGCACGCGCGACGTGATGATTTCGTTGGCCACATCAAATGCATAGAGATATACAATTTCGCCTTTCATTTTAATTAAACTTAACCGAAGACCTTGTTTTGTCGAGGCAGTCAGATTATTCCGACTAAAGTTAACGGTTCGACTTCATAAAAAACAGGAGATCCGACCAATTGATGAGTTTTGGCGATTCGTGGCGTTAGTGCGATATTCAATTGCCAGTTCACATATTCGAACTGGCAATTGTAAATTTAGTTGCTTGCAATTTTCCATTTGGAGGTGTTTTCTCTCACTTACACCTGCGGATACGAGCTTCAAATGATTTGAAGCGGAACATTGATGACGAAAGGCTGACTATGAACATGACAAGACTCCTGAACGAAGAGCGCAAAAATCTGGAGAATATAAAAGCTCAAGCTGCCCATGCTGCAAAAGCGGCGCAAACTGCCAGACAAACCGCCGTAGGAGCGAAAAAGAAACTCAAGCAGGCGCGAAAGCAGGCAAAAGTCACCAAGAAAATTGCGCGAAAGGCCGAAGACGAAGCGGAAAAAGCACTCGAAGCACTTGATCGGGCACAAACCCGGCTGGAAAAACTTGAAAGACGCGCTCTCAAAAAAGAACGCAAACAAAACGCATCTGCAAAAATGCCGCCAAAAAAGAAGACGGCGGCACGAAATCAAGTCAGGTCGGGAATGCCAAAAAAGGCCCAAGCCAAGATTATTCGGCATGGAGTGAAGTCAAAGCCCCAACAGAATCCCAGAATACATGCGGCTAACCAAAAAAAAGTTGATAAGATACCCGTATCACCAGCACTGCCAGTTGAACCTGTTACGAGCCAAACAGGTTTGCTGGAGGATGCGCCCGCATCGAATCCAGACGCTCCTGTTGTTTAACTGGCTTCTGCCGGAGTTGGTCAGCAACTTGCAGGTTGGGCAGACAGACAAATTACTGATTCAAGTCGAACAGCCCGGTCGTCATAAAGCTCGGCTCGCCGACCTTTTTCAAAGCACTTGCGCTCCAAGAACGATCTGCGCCGGTTTCTTTCGAAGGGGGAACAAAAAAATGCTGCCAACGGTCATTTTCCAAAATCAGATCCTGATAGCTTGTTTGGCTAAGCAGGTTTTTGATTTCTGACGGAATAGCCAGCTTTGGATACATGTCAAATTTGATCGGCCGTTTCTGGCTGACGAGCATTCGTAGCTTCATCTCCCAACTGTTCACGAAGGCACTGATTTCCACAAAATCACCCTGTGGCACTGCTTTTACGAGTGATGAATTCATAGCGATACAAAATTAACCACATATCTGCCTAAAAGTCCAGATGGAGCATTTCTTCACAACAACATTTGCATGAAATTGAAAAATTTACCCGGCAAGCAATGTAGAAGCAAGCCGGCCAGTCAAAGCACCGTGCAGAATCCATCATTGGATGTTCGGGGCACACTGCCCGACAGCTTAATGAAGCCTTCGCCTCTGCGGTCGGGTCTTCGTGACGGCGGGCGTGCTGAGTCATCCCGCCAGCAAGCCCACCCTCAAACTGGCTGTCCGGGAACGTGAACACGACTGGTGGCGGCGCTTTTGGGAGAAAATTTCATCCCCATTCCCCAACTGCAATGTAGTAGAAAACCAACCCGCTTCACCGCTTGAAACCAACTCAAAAATCAGTTCCGACTACATGGATTCGGTTAAGGCCATGGTAAACGAATTCGTTGCATCATTGTTGCAATCGTCACAGGAATGTTTTCAGAACGTCGCTTTTGATTTGGGCACGCCATGACAAGATTATGCGCACGAAGATTTCATTTTTGATTTTTCAGAAATGTGAATGCTATTCGCTCCAGCATTTGTAGTCGTTGTGGCGCGACCACGTCCATTGGTGGCAAGCAGCGATTTTGATAACGCCATGAGCAACAGCTCCAAGAAACTCAAGGAACATGGAAAATACCAGCCCGATGGTGGTGTTGGATCGGAGCCGCCGGATGCCATGCTGCTGACCGCCGTCGGTGATGGCAGCGCGGAGGCGTTTTGGCGTTTGTGGAGCCGCCATCAAAAAAGTCTCCGCCAGCTTTGTCTCCGGTTGATGGACGGTCACGCATCGGATGCGGAGGACGCTTTGAGTCAGGTGATGTTAAAGGCATTGGGCCGCCTTCCGTCCTGTGCTGGAAAAATAACCCATCTGGAAGCGTGGCTCCATCGGCTCGCCAGAAATCTGTGCATTGACCTGCGGCGGGAACGCCATCGCCGGACCGAAATCGGCGAAAGCTGGAAGCTCACCAAGCTGGTAGAACCAATATCCAACCAGTCCAAGCTGCCCGACGAGGGAGAATTGGTGATCCAGCAGCAGATCGCCGCTCTGCCGGTTCCGCTCCGGGAGCCGTTCATGCTGCACATTGTCCGTGAAATTCCCGTGAAGGAAGTCGCCTCGCAACTGGGGCTGACACCCGCCAACGTCCGCAAGCGGGTGCAACTGGCCCGCGCCCGTTTGCGCCGGGATATGGCCGGTAGCCACGGTGGCAACGGCAACCCACGGCCGTCGCAAAAACATCGGCCGGGCGCGACTCCGGCAAAACCGCCGCAACGGCAATCCAACCAACCGGCGGAACTTTTTTCATCCGCTGCATTTATCCGCACCGTGCGGGTGAAATTGCCCTGCGGCGTGGAGCAGTTGTTCCATGTCTTTCCCTCGAAAGCGCCGTTTGGTTTGGAGCGAAGAATGAAAACATTGCGGAGTCAGGTTTCGCAAAAACCGGACAACTGGGAAAAGCGCCTGGAACTGGCTGATTTATTTCATGTCACCGGTGACTGGGACAAAGCGGTCGTCGAGTGGCAAAAAGTGCTGACGCTGCGACCCTGTTTGCCGGCGGTCTTGAAGCTGGGCGATACGCTGCGCAAACTGGGCCGGATCGAGGCGGCGATAAATGTTTTCATAAACGCCCGGCGGCAGCCTTCGCAATCGGCGGCGGCGGGACGGCATCTGGACGGCTGGATAGCCCTCTGCCAAAAAAACACCGCGCGTTCCTTGCTGGAATTTCAGGCGGCGGCGGGATTGGAGCCGGAGAATCCGGCGCACTGGCATGGCCTGGCATTGGCCCGCCGGCGGGCGGGAACGATACCGGCAGCATTGACGGCGCTTCAGCACGCGTTGAATCTCAACTCAAACGATCTGGTGGCTTTAAGCTTAAGCCACGAAATGCTACTCGCCGCCGGTGAGATTGAGGAAGCCAGCCGCCGGGCGCAACATCTCTTGAAGCTGGCTCCGCTGGATTTGCTGACGCTGCGGCGGCTCGTGGACTGTCGCTGTCAACTGAAGCTGACCCAAGGTGCCGCCTGTCTGGAAACGGTTCGGCTGCTGCGGCGCACGCAGCAGGTCTCGCAGAATCCGTTTTTGACGCACGAAACCCTGGCGTCGTTTTTCCTCGCCCAAGACAAACCGCAAAAGGCGCTGGCGGCGCAACGCGAATTTTCCGAAGCGCATCCGCAGTGTCTGGACGGCCGGCAAAATTATTCGGAACTGCTGGCCGCCACCGGTCTTGCGGACCGCCAGCCAGCGGAACTGGAGGTCTGGAAACTGCCGACGACGAAACATTGCCACGGCGCATGCCACGGGCACGAACCGGCCCGATCCCTCCGCGCCTGATCCAATAATTCAAAGCGCGGGCGCGGAAATCCTTTTTTTGCGCATAAGTGTCATTCGGGTGACAGCCGCATGGCAAACCGCTGAACTCAACCCCTCAATTCACAACGAGCCTTCGAGAATCGTCTTATAGGGTGAAATGAGCCGACAGCTTTTTCAATTTGATCAAATTTTTCATTTCCGGTGCGACGGCGCGGAAAGTTGTTTCCCGCGTTTATGCTGGCTGCCAATTGAAATCAACCGCTCACAAAACCAATCATAAAAATTTTATGCAATCATCCCTCCTGACCTCCCTGCTGAAAAAATCTGCCTGTGCTGCCGCCTTGTTCGCCTTGGCAACAAGCGGGTGGGGACAGACGGTTTCTTTTACCGGAACATACACACAGAACTTCGACTCTATGGGGACTTCAGGCACGACGCCGCCCACCGGATGGTCGCTATTCATGGGTGAAGGTGGAAACAACGCCACTTGGTCATCAAGCATCACAGCCAACGGTTCCACCCTCAGTGTGGCTTCCATGGTCGCGACAACTGGTGCCTTAACAGTGAACAACGCACCAACAGCGACTCAAATTAACGGTTACAACGCCCAAGGTTCGTCCAGTTCAGACCGAGTGATTGCCACGTCACCCACCGGGGTCACGGGTAATGCCATTCAGCTCCGTCTCGTCAACAACACCGGTGCCACATTGACCGGCATCCAAGTCGGCTATGACATCCGCCGTTACACCGCCGCCAGCACGGCCAATGAACTCCCCGGCTATCAACTCTTTTACAGCACCGATGGCGGAACCACTTGGGTAAATGTCTCCGCGCTGAATCCAACGATCAGTGGCTCCACGGGTGTAATCGTGCCGAACACTGTCGGTGTGACCACGGTCGCACTGACAACCGTTACATTGAGTTCATCGGTGGCCGCAGGCTCCGAATTGCGTCTGCGCTGGGTGGATGACAATGCTCAACAGACTTCCCCTGACCAAATCATCGGCTTGGACAACGTGACCATCACCGCCGTGACCAGCACGGGCCCGACGGTCAGCATCACTTCGCCCGCCAATAGCGCGAGTTTCATTCCGGGTTCCAGCATTGCCATCACGGCGAGCGCCTCGGAATCGGGCGGCACCGTTACAAATGTGGCGTTCTTCTCCGGCTCCACCAAGCTCGGCAACGTGGCCAGCGCTCCTTACAGCTATACTTGGTCCAGTGTTCCCGCCGGTTCCTATGCGCTGACGGCCGTGGCTGCCGATTCCGGCGGCATCCTGGCCACCTCTGCGGTTGTTAACATCACCGTGGCACATTTGGCACCGACCGTTGCCATCACCAGCCCGTCAAGCGGTGCCGCTTATACTGCGCCCGCCAGCATTTCGCTGACGGCAACGGCTTCGGATACGGATGGAAACGTGACGAATGTGGCTTTCTACCAAGGCTCGACTCTTTTGGCCAATGTTGCCAGCGCACCTTACAGCTACACTTGGACAAGTGTAGCCGCCGGTTCCTACACGCTGACTGCCGTGGCCAGCGTAGATACCGGTGCTTCGGCAACTTCCACCGGGGTTTCGGTGACGGTTACGAATCTGCCGAATCCGCTCGTGGCGTCCTTCACGGGTTCTTACTCGGAAAACTTTGATCTGGACTTGACCAACAGCACCACGACGATGCCCGCCGGTTTTCAAGCGATGGGGCTGCCAGGCGACCATTTTCTTTACACTAATGGCGTTCCAATTACCAGTAACGCCATTGTCACCGCGACGGCTGGCACCGCCGCCCTGACCGTGTGGAATGTCGGCACTGCCGTCGCCAAAGCAGGGTCAACGCTTTTCAACATCGGTTGCTGGGACAGCCTGAATGACCGGGCGCTCGGCACGGATCCAACCGGCAACGCCGGCACGGTCATTCAACTGGCATTGACCAACAATACGGGTAGTGCTTTGAATGGTGTGATTTTCAGCTATACCGAAAAATGCCTGACGAATGGCTCCACTTCCAATGGCTCTTACACCGACGACGGAACGGAACGGCTGGAACTGCCCGGCTATTCTTTCTTTTACAGTCTAACCGGCGACACCAATGCGACCAATTGGTTTGAGGTGAATGCGCTCTGTTTGACCAACTGGGTTCAGGGAACGTCCAGCGACAGCGGCCCGGTGGCGATCACGTTTCCGACCCCGCTGCCGGCCAACGGCGTGATGTATTTCCGCTGGGCGGATGACAACTGCGTGGCGTCCAGCCCAGATCAAATGTATGCGATTGATAACATTTCCATCGCGCCCTACAACCCGGTTGGCCCGCAAGTCAGCTTTGGTTCGCCAACCAACAATCAGAATATTATTCCGGAAACGGCGTTCCCGATTTCGCTGAATGTTTCTGACGTGGGCAGCACCATCACCAACGTCACGCTCTACGTTGGCGGCTCGCCGGTTTATACCTTCTCCGGTGCACCATATTATCTGCCAGTTCCCGCCGGTGAATTGCCGATTGGCAGCTATGCGCTTTCTGCCGTGGCGATGGATGCCGCCGGGCTTTCAGCAACCTCGTCGGTCGTCAATATCACGGTGGCCTATGTGCCGCCGACAGTCAGCCTCACCAGTCCGGCGAGTGGCAATTCCTATCCCGCACCCGCCAGCATCCCGCTGTCCGCCTCGGCTGCCTCCGCCGACGGCACGGTGACGAATGTGGCCTTCTATCAGGGCACGACCCTGCTGGCCAATGTCACCAGCGCTCCGTTTAATTATACCTGGGCGAATGTTTTTGCCGGTTCTTACAACTTGACCGCGCTGGCAACCGATTCTCATGGCTTAACGGCCACTTCGAGCGTGGTCACGGTCACGGTTACAAATGGTTACGGCGTGCCATTAGTCAGCATCGCCTCGCCCGCCAACAATGCAAATTTCCTTCCCAACTCCAGCATTGCCATTACGGCGACCGCCTCGGAATCTGGCGGCACGCTCACCAACGTCGAGTTCTATGCCAATGCCACGGATCTCGGTGGTGCGGCCAGCACGCCCTACAGCCTTACCTGGCCGAGTGTTCCTGCCGGTGTTTACGCGCTGACTGCCGTTGCTGATGATTCGGCTGGCAACTCGACGACTTCCGCCGTTGTGAACATCACAGTATCGGTGCCTAATGTGCCGCCAACCGTGAGCCTCACCAGCCCGACGAACCATGCCGCTTTCAATGCCCCGGCCAGCATCTCGCTCTCCGCCACGGCGTCCGATTCCGATGGCACCGTAACCAACGTGGCGTTTTATCAGGGCACGACTTTGCTCGCCAATGTCACCGCCGCGCCCTACCTTTTCACTTGGACGAATGTTTCCTCCGGTGTCTATGCCCTGTCCGCCGTGGCGACGGATAACAGCGGCGCTTCGACTGCATCCAGCGTGGCTAATGTCACGGTTGCCAATCTGGCCGCCCTCCAAACATTGCAACAGATCAAGACGGTCTTTGTAATCGCATTGGAAAATCACGACTGGGTGCAGCAGAATCCGCAAGGCAGTCCGCAGCAAGTATTCGGCAATCCCGCCGCGCCTTATGTGAACAGCCTGACCACGCCCGGCAACTCGAATGCCGTGCAGGTTTCCTACGCCACGCACTATTACAACGTCGCCTCCGGCGAACATCCGTCCGAACCCAATTATATCTGGGCCGAAGCTGGCACCGAGTTTGGGACGCATACGGACAATGATCCGAGCACGGGTTCAGGCAACCTGTTCACCTGCCAGCATCTCTCCGGCCAGTTGACGGCGGCAGGCATCCCCTGGCGTTCCTATCAGGAAGACGTGGAATACAGTTCGTCGTCAACCGTCAGCGCCTCCGGCGGCAGCGGATGGGTGAACCCTTACAACGGCACCACCCAATATAGTTATGCCGTGAAGCACAACCCAATGGCGTTCTTCACCGACACACAGAACAAGAATTGCTATCCCCTGACGAACTTATGGACGGACCTGACGAATAATAACGTCGGTCGTTACAATTGGATTACTCCCGACCAGTATAACGAAATGCACAGTTCCCTGCCCAGCGGCTATACTTATCATGGTGTCGCTTACACGGGCGACCAGGCGGCCATCGCCGAAGGCGACAACGCACTCTCGATCATCATTCCCAAGATCATGGCCTCGGCGGCATATCAGGATCATGGCGTGATCATCATCTGGACGGACGAAACGGAAAGCACCGATGACACGAACACCACGCTACCGTATATCATCATTTCGCCGCTGGCAAAAGGCAACGCCTATGCGAGCACGCTGCCTTACAGCCATTCCTCGGATCTCAAAACCATGGATGAACTTTTTGGGCTGGCCTACCAGACAAATGCGATTCCCGCCGCCAGTATTGATGCGCAGAATACCGGTTACAACTATGTAGATGGGCATAGCGCTGTCATCAATGATTTGAGCGACTTTTTCCAACCCGCAAACTTGCCCGCGCCGGCCCTGACTGTTCAGCAAAATGGCACGACGCTCACCAACGGTGCAAATGCGCTCGCCTTTGGCGCGGTCAGCCTTGGGGCGAACGTGAGCAGCACGTTCACCGTCACCAACACGGGCAGCGCCAGTCTGGTGCTCTCGAACATTGTCGCCACGGGCGTGAACGCCGTTGACTTTACTGTTAGCAGCATTACTTTGCCGGCCACAGTGCTTGCCGGTGGCAGTGCCACTTTCAACTTGGTCTTTGCCCCCTCGTTTGGCGGCTTGGAGGATGCTGCCTTGCAAATCACGGACAACGACACGAACAATGATCCCTTCACCCTGGCCCTTGCCGGCACGGGGGTTTTGGTGCCGCCGACGGTCAGCCTGACCAGTCCGGCCAACGGAGCCAGCTTCTCCTCGCCCGCCAGCTTGACACTCACCGCGACGGCGGCGGACATTGACGGCACGGTGACGAATGTGGCGTTCTTTCAGGGGACGACCCTGCTGGGCAATGCGACGGGCGTGCCCTTCATCTTCACCACGGCGAACTTCTACGGAGGGAGCTACACGCTGACGGCGGTGGCGACGGACAACAACGGTTTGAGCAACACCTCCAGCGTGGTCAACGTCACGGTTACTGCGCCGACTTTGACGGTGCAGCAGTCCGGCAGCCCGCTGGCCAACGGTGGCAGCGCGACCAGTTTCGGTGCTGTGAATCTTGGGGCGAACGCGGGTAGCACGTTCACTGTGACCAACAACGGCAACAGCACGTTGACTATTACGAACATCTTTGCCACCGGTGCGAACGCGGGTGACTTCACCATCGGCGGGATTAGTTTGCCGGCCATGGTTTTGGCAGGCCAGAGCACCTCGTTCAACGTGGTGTTTGCGCCGCTCGGTGCCGGTGCGCGCGCCGCCACGCTGCAAATCACAGACAACGATGTGAACAACAATCCGTTTACCTTGGCTCTCACCGGCACAGGCGTCCTAGTGCCGCCGACGGTCAGCCTGACGGCTCCAGCCAACGGTGCGAGCTTTGCGGCTCCGGCCATGTTGGCGCTGGCCGCGACGGCGGCGGACATTGACGGCACGGTGACGAACGTGGCGTTCTATCAGGGCACGGCTCTGTTGGGCAATGCGACCAGCGCGCCCTTCACCTTCACCACAGCGAATCTCTTTGCTGGGAGCTACGGCCTGACGGCGGTAGCGACGGATAACAACGGTTTGAGCAGCACCTCCAGCGTGGTGAACGTGACGGTGACCAACACGGCGACCCTCTCGGTGCTGCAATCCATCAAAACGGTCTTCATCATCGCGATGGAAAACCACGATCTGGTGCAGAAAAACCCGACGGGTAACCCGCAGCAGATTTTGGGCAACCCGGCTGCTCCTTATTTCAACAGCCTGATTACGCCCGGCAATTCGAACGCGGTGCAGACGGCTTGGGCCACGCACATGTTCAGCTGCGCGATCAACGGCGAGCATCCGTCCGAACCTAATTATATCTGGCAGGAGGCCGGGACGGACTTCGGCATCCGCACGGACAACGATCCGAATTCGCCGGCGACTTCGCACAACGTCTTCACCAACGTGATGCACCTCTCCGGCCAGTTGACGGCGGCGGGCATCCCCTGGCGCTCCTATCAGGAAGACTTGGAATACACCACGTCCGAGGAGGTCAGTGCCTCTGGTTCGGGCAAGCCGGCCAACCCCTACAACGGCACCACGCAATACAACTACGGCGTGAAGCACAACCCGATGGCGTTCTTCGCCGACACGCAGAACAAGAACTGTTACCCGATGACGAACTTCTGGACGGATCTGACCAATAATAACATTGGCCGTTACAACTGGATCACGCCCGACCAATACAACGAGTGGCACAGCGCGCTCTCCGGCGGCTATACCTATCAGGGCGTCCATTATACGAGCGATCAGGCGGCCATCGCCTCCGGCGACAACGCCCTCTCGATCATCATACCGAAGATCATGGCGTCGGCGGCGTATCAGGATCACGGCGTGATTATCATCTGGACGGACGAGACGGAAAGCACGGACGACACGAACACGACGCTGCCGTATGTGATCATCTCGCCGCTGGCGAAGGGCAATGCTTATGCGAGCACGCTGCCCTACAGCCACGCCTCGGACATGAAGACGATGGACGAAATCTTCGGTCTGGCCTACCAGACCAACGCCATTCCCGCCGCCGAACTGACCGCGCAAAACGTCGGCTACAACTACATTGACGGCCACAGCGCCCCCATCAATGACTTGAGCGACTTCTTCAAGAATGCTCCGCCGGTGGCAGGCGCGGCATACTTCAGCCGTCCGGCCAATGTGTCCTTGAAGATCAGCATCAGCGACCTGCTGACCAACGTGTCGGATGTCTACGGCTATCCGATCACCTTCGTCGGCGTGGGAAGCGATGGGTTGAATCTGACCAGCACGAATGGCACCACTCTGTTCACCAACAGCACCTACATCTTCTACACCAATAGCGTGACGCCCAACGTCAATGACAGCTTTGAATATACCGTCAGCGACGGGCATGGCGGGACAGCCATCGGCCAGATGGTGATCATCCTGAACAACAACATTGTTGGCCAGAGCAACGTGAAGTTAAATGTGTCCAGCACAAATGTCACCGCGAACTTCTTTGGCTGGCCCGGCTTCCAGTATACGGTGCAACGTTCCACCAACCTGACGCAGGGTTCGGGCTGGGTGTCCATCAGCACTAACACCGCCCCGGCCAGCGGTTTGATTCAGGTCCAGGATGGTTTTCAGGATTTGGGCATCCCGGTTCCTCCCGGACCGGCCTCGGCGTATTACCGCCTGCGTTACAACCCCTGATTCAAGACGGCGAACCAAAATCTAATCATCAACTAATTATCAACCATGAAAAAGAGCTTGTTTATCTGCGGTTTAATCGTTTTCAAACTGGCGGGCGCGGCGCAGGCTGCGATTGTGATCAACAACGACTGGGCGGTGAACACGGCCATTCCCGACGGCAGTCCGGTGGGAATGACCGCCTATCAGACGTTTCAAAATCTCGATGCCAATGCCATTGGCTCCGTCAACGTGGATTTGAACATCAGCGGCGGCTACAACGGCGATTTGGTCGGGTATTTAACTTTGCAGGATGCCAACGGCAACACCGCCACGGAGATTCTGCTGAACCGGGTGGGCACAACGCCGGCGAATCCGTTTGGTTCATCCGGCTCCGGCTTCAATGTCACCTTGAGCGACAGCGGGACAGTGAATGGCAGCATCCACGGTGCGGCCGGCCTTCCGACGGGAACCTGGCTGCCGGATTCGGCCAATACGTTGAATAGCTCGTTTGGCGGGATGACGGCCAACGGGACATGGACGCTTTATCTGGCGGATATGTCCCTCGGCGGCGGAACGAGCATCTTGAATAGCTGGGGCTTGGATGTCAGTGTCGTGCCAGAGCCGGCTGGAGTCGGATTCATTTTTGGAATAGGCGGGTTTGTGGCTGTTGCCTTTGGAGCATTGTGCCGGCAGCACCATAAAAAGTGTCGGGAATAAAACCAGTTTGAAATAGAATTTCCCGATTTTTTGCAATTAACTGGCCGCAATTAGAATTATCATAGTGGGCGGTTGTGTGGTCACATCGTGGGCCAACACAACCGCCCGTTAGCATCATGGCTGAGCCAACCGAAACCCATCGTTCAGAACCGCCGGGAGATTTTGAACGTCTCCTGCGGGCCGTCATCGAACGCTCGGTTAAATACCGCTCCGCCGCCGTCTTGATTGCGTTGGCGATTCTCATTTTCGGAATCTGGTCAGCAACGCGCCTTTCGTTGGATGTCACGCCTGACATCAGCAATTTACAAATACAGGTGCTGACGCCGGTGCCCGACCTGTCACCGGACGAAATTGAAACCTCCGTGACACGGCCCATCGAACTGGAAATGTTCGGGTTGCCCGGCTTGGAACAGGTTCGCTCGCTCACGCGTTTTGGCGTTTCCCAAGTCTGCCTGATTTTTTCCGACGGCACCGATCTTTATCAGGCGCGGCAATTGGTGACCGAGCGGCTGACCGGCGCGATTGGGAAAATTCCTCCTGGACTGGCTCCGAAACTGGCCCCGCCCAGTTCGGGCCTCGGCGAAGTCTTCACTTATGCGCTGGCTTTCAAACCCAATCGCGCCCCGGCCGGCACATCCGAGGAGGCTAGGCTGCGGCGCTTGAAACTGATGCAGGAATTTGTGGTCAAGCCCTGTCTGAAATCCGTCAAGGGCGTCGCGGACATCAACACGACGGGCGGTTACGACCAGGTAATGGTCGTCGAAGTGGATCCGCTAAAGCTGCCGGAAATCGGTTATGACATGAACGACATCGCCATCCTGATGGCACGCGACGTTTCGGTTGGCGGTGGCGCGCTGGTGGAACGGGACGGAAACCAGTTTATCATCCGCTCGCGTTCGCGGGCGCAGACCAGCAACCAACTGGCCAATGCCTGCCTCAAGCTGCCGTGGGTGTTGCGCGCCCAGCCGTTAAGCACCGTGGCCAATATCAGTCTCGGTTCAAAAATCCGGCTCGGTGCCGCGACGTTGAATGGCGAGGAAGCCGTGCTGGGCACGGCGATGATGTTGACGGGAGAAAATGCACAGGCCGTGGCGCGGTCATTTAATGCGGCTTTGGCCGAAGCCCAGAGCCGGTTGCCGGCGGACATGGAATTAAAACCGCTATACAACCGTGCCGATCTCGTGGATGGCGTAATTGCCACAGCCAGAAAAAATCTCACGCTGGCCGCCGGTTTGGTGATTGCCGTGCTGCTCCTGTTCCTGCGCAGTTGGCGGGCGGCACTGATCGTCGCCGGCGTGCTGCTCCTGTCCTTCGCCTTGGGTCTCGGCGGCATGGCGACGCTCGGCATCATGGGAAGTTTGTTGACGCTCGGAGCGATTGATTTTGGCGTGGTGGTGGACGACACCATCGTCATGGTGGAAAACGTCGCGCGGAAATTGGCCGAGCCTTCTGGAAATGGCGCGCCCGCCAGCCGGGAATCGCGGCTGGCTGTCATCGTTGATGCGTGCTGTCAGGTGCGCAAGCCCATGTTTGTCGGCATGTTGATCATCATAGGTGCCTATATTCCGATTCTGACTTTGGATGGTGTGGAAGGCCGGATGTTCCGGCCGCTGGCTCAATCGGTGATTTTATTGTTGGCAAGTTCGCTGCTGCTGACGGTCACGCTCGTTCCAGCCTTGTGCGCGATGGGGCTGGGAACAGTTGGCGCGATGAAAGAGCCGCAGTTCTTAAATGTGTTGCGGTCAACTTACGAAAAATTATTTCTCATCAGCCGCCGTTTTCGCTGGTGGTTTTTGGCGGGTGCCTTGCTGCTGGCGGTGGGAGCCGGTTTTCTTTCCACGCGGTTGGGTGCGAATTTTCTGCCTTACTTGGACGAAGGCTGGCTGGTCGTGGAAGTGCAGCGCACGCCGCAAATCAGCCTGGCGAAATCCGTGGACATGGAACTCCAAACTGAACGCGCCATCCAGGCGGCGGTGCCGGAAGTCAAAAATCTCTATTCGCGAATCGGGATGTCGGAAATTGCCACCGATCCGCAAGGCGCGAATCAAAACGACATTTACCTCAGCTTCAAGCCGCGTGGTGGTTGGCGCAAAATAAACGGCCATCGGATGTCCAAATCTGAACTCGCGCAACTCATCAAGACGACCATTGAACGCAGCGTGCCGGATCAGGAGTTGGAACTCAACCAGCCCATTGCCGTGCGCTTTGACGAACTGCTTGAAGGCGTGCGAACCGATCTGGCGATCAAATTATTCGGATCAGACTACGATCAGTTGGACGCGCTGGCGAGCAAGGTGGCTGAAATCGTAAAAAAAATTCCCGATGCCGGCGAGGTGGTGATTGACCAGCCGGGGCGCACGGCCATGCGGGAGTTTATCCCTGATCCGATACCCGCCGTGCGCTTCATGATCGCCGGCGACGTGATGAACAACGCCGTTTCCATCGGTCTGGCCGGGCGCGAGGTCGGACGCGTGGACGAAGGCGATCTTTTTTATCCCATTGTCGTGCGCGTCGCCGAATCCGCGCGCACCAACCCGGCGACGCTGGCAGCCCTGCCAGTGCGCAGCGCCGACAGCTCGTATGTGGCCACGTTGAACGACGTGGGCAAATGGGTGGACAAGGAATCATCGGTCAGCACCATCACGCGCGAACAAGCTCAACGTCGTGAGACCATCATGGTCGCGGTGGACAGTTTGGACGTCTTCGGCTTCGTCTCGCAGGCGCGGGCGACAATTGAAAAACAAATCAAACTGCCGCCGGGTTACCGGCTGGAATTCAGCGGCGCGTATAAAAACTGGCAGTCCGGCAGCCGGCGATTGATGACCGCTGGTGGAGTTTTTATTCTGCTCAGTTTGGCCTTGGTTTATGCCGCATTGAAAAATTGGCGGCAAACCGCCTTGGTTGCCTGTGGCCTGCCGTTCGCGTTGGTCGGCGGAGTTTATGGTTTATGGCTGCGCGGTCTGCCGCTGACGATGCCCGCCGCCATCGGCTTCGTCACCTTGGTCGGCTTGAGCATCCTCAATGGCATGGTTCTGATAACCTGCTTCAACGATCTGCGCGCTCAAGGAATGCTGTCCGTGGAAGCCGCGTTGCGCAGCGCCAAGACGCGGTTGCGTCCGGTGTTGATGACCGCCCTGGTGGCTGGCGTCGGTTTTATTCCGATGGCGCTTTCAACCAGTCAGGGCGCGGAATTGCAAAGGCCCTTCGCCACCGTCGTGATTTTCGGCATCCTGACCTCGACCGCCTTGACGCTGCTGATTATTCCGCTGTTGCTGGCAGGGAAGACAGACGATGTTAAAACTCACGGTCAGCCAGCACATCCCGACGACTGTGCCAAGTGGGCAAATTGACCTGATTTTATTTTCAGCACGACAAAAGGCATCCGATGCAGGTTGAAGGAGCGATGGAATTACCCGGTATAACGGCAATGCGGCCTACGATGAAAACGAAAGCGTTAATGCCAGCAGTACGGCGCTAAAAGTTAGATGTCAAAGTGCGTCCCAATGTAGCCGTGAATTCAAACATCTCTTTGGCAATAGCCCCGCGACCCATGGCCGCTGAATTTAATTTGCATCTGTAAAGGCTGACTCCGGCGCGCCTCGTTTCGGCCATTGTATGGCTCGACTGCGCCTGTCAAGGTTGTCCAAATAAAACAAGGCGCTGCGCGCAGGTTTTCTTTTTGTGGCTCCACCTGGACAGTGCTCGTCGAGCCGGGGACGGGGCTGGTTAGGAAGGCGCGTCGGGATTTCTAGCCGGAGGTTTCTGCAAACAATTTCAACCGCAAGCCGGGTGCAAGATGACATCCAAGCCGCCGGCGGGATTTTACAAGATGCTCTTGCGCTTTATGGTTGACAGTTGCATCTGTCGTGTTATGCTGGGGTATGCCGTTCATTCAATTTCCGTTCATCGAGGTGCCGCAAGAGCTGCGCCGGATTGTGGGCGATCCAACGCCCGGCACCCGCGCCTATCGGCGGGAGGGAACCTTCAAGGAATGCGGTGCATGGTTTGAAACCCTTGGCGAGTATTACAAAGGGGATGTGGGGCTTTCGACCAACGGCGTCATCATGTTCGTGCCGGTTTCCCGTGCGGGCGTCCATAAACGCATCCGGGAAGGCAAATTGACGGCCTTTTTCTTTTATGTCACCCACGACGAAACCACGCTGTTCGGCGCAACGCGTAAAGCCAAGGAGCGGCCTTTCATCGTGGTTTCTGTGAGCGAATGCAAGGCCTGGGCAGAGGAGTTGAAGCGCCGGGTGGGTTTTGTGGACGACCCGAATGAGACGCCAATTGAGCAAAGTTATCGTCTGCTGCCGGCGTCAAAGGAGGATGAGCCGCAAACCGATGAGGAAATGCTGGCCGCCGAGGAGTTTGCGGAGAAAGACCCCAAGGACAAGGGCAACCGGAAAGTCAGGTATCAGAAAGAAAAGAACGCCATCATCGAAAGGTATCGGCAACAGGATATGCAATACATGCTGGCGGCGGCAATGGCGGCGATGTTGAAGGGCGGCAAACGGGCCGAGCTTTACCGGAAGCGGATGCAAAACGGGGTGGAGTGGGACAAGGAACTGAAAACTTGGAAATGGAAGGATTGATTCTATGCCAGCGGAGCCTCAATTTAACGACCGTTTGATCCGGTTCCCGGAATTGGAGAAGATATTCGGCGTGTGCAAGCGGACGGTGAGACGGAGGGTGGAAAGTGGCGAGCTGCCTCCCTTGCGGCGGATTGGCCGGGCGGTGGGAATGCTGGAAAGCCAGGTCAAAGCATATTTTCAAAAGTTGAGTCAACCAAGTTAAGCGAAAGGACACGATATGATTGATTTTATTTACAAGCCAAAGGATTCGCGGATTTGGCGCTGGAAGTTTCGCCAGCAGTCCGAGGATAATAAAATTGTAGATGTTTCACTCAAAACGTCTGATAAGCGATGTGCGGAGAAACGCCGGGACAAATTGCGGGAAGAAAAACTTCACGAGCGCGACGGGCTAATTTTGCCAAAGATGGCTAGGGAAGCGGCACAACGCAGTTTGTCGGATCATCTGAATGATTTCCTCGGCGATATGCGTCGCCGTGGTAAATCTGACAAATATCTGGCAAACATCGAATTTCGTGTGAACAGACTGATTGCGGAGTGCGATTGGAAATTGGCGAAGGACGTAACGGCAGATTCATTTCAAGCATGGCTGCGGGAGCATCGTGAACTAAAAGATAAAACTGCTAACGATTATTTGGAGGCAACCCGGTGTTTTTTCAACTGGATGTTAAAGCTCGGTCGCACCGGTTCGAATCCCCTGCTTTCGGTGGAAAAGGCAAAAACATAAGAAGGCAAGGCCGCGGAGCGGCGGGCATTAAGTGATGATGAAATGCTGCGCTTGCTGGCCGTGGCTGGCGAACGCAAGCCGGTTTATTTAATGGCGGTGCATACTGGTCTTCGGAGTTCGGAACTGGCGGCGCTCAAATGGAGTGATTTGCACTTGGATGCGGTCACCCCCTTCGTGCAAATTCGGGCTTCTACCACCAAGAATGGCAAATCAGCCGATATGCGTTTGCACCCGGAATTGGCGGCAGCATTGCGGGATTTTAAAGGCAGTGGGGTGCTGGATGATGAATCGGTCTTTAAGCGGGTTCCGCGAATCGAGCGGTTTCGCAGGGATTTGATCAAAGCCGGCATTCCCCTTCAAGACATGCTTGGACGCAAAGCAGTTTTTCATTCACTGCGTCATACGTTCGGAACTAATCTGGCGCGCGGGGGAGTGGCAAGCCGGGTGGCGATGACGCTTATGCGACATAGTGACCGGCGGCTGACAGATAAAGTTTACACCGATGAAAACCTGCTCGGCACATGGGCGGCGTTTGATGCATTACCAAACTATGCGGAACGAGCCTCACAAGGAGCCTCACAAGGAGCCTCACAAAGATTGTTCGCAAAGGGTCAAAACGAGTCATCGCCTGTCACCACCAATGGCGGGGGAAAATTGGATAAAACCATTGCAACCATTGAAGAAAGTCCCATTCTGACACTACTTGTCACGAGTAGTCAAAACTATGAAAATGGCGGGAGTGGCGGGGCTCGAACCCGTAACCTCTGCCGTGACAGGGCAGCGCTCTAACCAATTGAGCTACACCCCCGCAAAAAAGGGGGACGTAGAGAGTAAAAGAAGATTGCCAGAGCGTCAAG
>Ga0302320_10012055_pt1 | contig 18203 bp, 16 predicted proteins | sample Bog_T0_3_FD_202130 | JGI IMG/M metagenome (GOLD analysis project Ga0302320, IMG submission 202130) | Peat permafrost microbial communities from Stordalen Mire near Abisko, Sweden - Bog_T0_3 | ecosystem: Environmental > Terrestrial > Soil > Wetlands > Peat | place: Sweden: Abisko, Stordalen Mire...
ACACCGATCCCCTCCGAAAGCATCACCAGCATTCGCGAGACTTTGTCCTGCGCTGCTGCCGCTTCGTTCAGGACGCCAAGCGCGGCCTCCATGGGCCAGCCGCGGCTTTCGGCTGAGACAAACGGAAGACGTCGTTTTTCGCCCTGGCCACAAGCAGTCGGGGCGTGAGTATGCGGTGGAAGGCGACCGAGAGTTGCTGTGGATTGGCCGTCGCGGGGCTGAGCCGATATAACGGAAATGCGGAGGTCGGCATTTTCCATCGCCAGAACCTGGCTCGACATCGAGTCATCCCACCTGGGGATAAAGCGAAAGACATCGACCAGGTCCCGGATGTTGGGGATCTTCGGATTCGAGTCGAACAGGAGCGCAAGCTCGGGAGGCATGCGGCCGAAAGTTGCGGGTCCGTCGAAAATCGTTAAGTCGCGAGGTTTGCCGTCTTCAGGCAGGACGATGTCGTTGGGCCTCATCGGTAATGTAATTCTTGCCGCGGGTAACGTGAAATGAGAGCAGCACCCGGCGAGTCTGGGCCTGAAAGGTTGCGGGAGGGGGTGCCTGCGGGGCAGGTTGTCCCGGAGCGGAACTAATCGGCAGGAAGGCGATTCCCAGTGGGGCGGTGGTTCGGTTAGTGCGGCAAGCGAGTGCGGAGGTACCCGTAGGTCCACGTACCCGCAAGGGCGGCCGCAACGGCGACCAGCATTACCGTGACGCCTCCTCCGATCAGGGCGAATAACGGGCCCGGGCAAGCGCCTGTCAAAGCCCAGCCGATGCCGAAGATCGTGCCTCCGATCCAGTAACGGCGGCCCCACCCTGTTTTCGGCGGGGCGATGGCGGCGGGTTCTTCGCACAGTTGCGTCGGCATCTTCCGACGTTTCAGCAACAGGTTGGAAGCGGCCGCAACGGCAATCGCGGAACCGATGATGCCGTACATATGGAACGCCTGAAAGCGGAACATTTCCTGGATTCGGAACCAGGAGATGACCTCCGCCTCAGTGAGAGTGATCCCGAAGAGAATCCCGAGGAGGAACCAGATCCACACGGGCCGGCCCTTTTCGCCGGTGACCGGTGCGACGTCTTCGAGTTCAGGCGTATTCACATTCATAGGGATCCCGCGAGCAGGGGAAGCAGCAGCCAGGTGGCCAGAAGACCACCGGCGAAGAAGCCAATTACGGCCAGCAGCGAGGGCCACTGGAATTCCGACAGACCCGAAATCGCATGGCCTGAGGTACAGCCGCCGGCGTATGCAGTGCCAAAGCCGACCAGGAAGCCGCCAATCACGATGGAAACAAATCCCTTCACGGTAAGCAGGGCGTGCCAGCCGATCCACTCTTGCGGAACAAGACCGGAGAAATCGTGAATTCCCAGTGCCGCCAGTGCGGTCTTCGTCTCGGGCGAAATCGCAATATCGTGCGTGCCGGGGAGGCGGACGCCGATGAAGCCGCCCGCGGTCACGCCCAGCAGGAAAACTAGATTCCACGAGCCCGATTTCTTCCAATCGTACTGGAACAAGCCGATTCGTCCCGGCAGGATCGCCGCACAGAGGTGGCGGAGATTGCCGGAGATACCGAGGCGCTTGTCGCCGATGAGACGCAGCAGCGGGACGAACAGGCCTATGATCGGGCCCGCGACGTACCAGGGCCACGTGTGAGACACGAATTCCGGCATATCTACCTATACGAGGTAATATAGCGGGTCGCTGACGGCTGCAGCTTCTTGTGAGCCGCAGTGGTCGCAGGAATTGCTCTTCAGCAATTCGTAGGCCCTGCGGACGGCCTTGATCGTGGAGGAGTAGAGTTCTTCTTCCTCAAGGAAAACGGACCCCTCGGGCAGCCAGTTGTCGAAATGAAGGCTGGCCATGGGCCCGGCCACTTCCGGACGAACTCCGCACAGCAGGACGGTGCGGCCGGCAGGCAGCATTTCATGCAGGAAGTGCTCCAGGTGCTCGAAGAAGACCGCGTCGGGATTGCGAGTACGCTTCAGGCGCAGGACGATGTAATCTATGCCCGCATCGCGGGAGCGTTGTTTGAGCCAGTCGAAACAGCGTTCCAGTTCGATGGCGGAGCCGAAGAAAATCTCACCTTCGAGATCGTAGATGATGACAGCGTTGCAGGGAGGGTCGGACGGTATCCGTTCCCGGACCATGCGCTCTTTGGTGACCACGAGTTCCTGCCCGCGCAGGCGGGACGCTCGCGGAACGAAGAGTAGTATCGAAACGGCTACGCCGATGAGAATGGAAAACTCGACGCTGATGGCGATGGAGGAGAACGCCGTGATCAGCACGAGGCCGGCATCGTACCGGGAGGCGCGAAAGGCATAGCCAATCCGCTTCCAGTCGATCAAACGGGCGGCTGTGACCATCAGGAGTCCGGCGAGAGCGGCCTTCGGGATGAAGCGGGCGTACGGAGCCAGAACGAGGACGGTTGCGGCGACTACCACCGAAGCAAAGATACCCGACATGCGGCTCACGGCCCCGGCCTGGAAGTTAATTGCCGAGCGCGTCAGAGAACCGGAACCGGGCAACGACTGAAAGAAGCCGCCGAACAGGTTGGCGAGGCCTTCCGCGAGGCATTGGCGGTTGAAGTCCAGCTGCTGGCGCGTGGTGTTGGCGATGGATTTTGCAATGGCCAGGGCTTCGAGCAAACCGAGGAAGGCAATCGCCAGGGCGCTGGTGGACATTTCTTTCACCCACCAGAATTTGACTTCCGGGAGATGCGGTTTCGGAAGGCTGGCAGGGACGCTGCCGACCGTCGACAACAAAGCTTTTCCGTTGGCCGCGGGAACGGACCAGCCGAAATGCGCGGCCACGAACGCAGCTGCAATGAGCGCCAGCAACATATCGATCTGCGGAAGGCGATAACGCTTAGCCAGTTTCCGCAGGACCAGTACGGCAATCACCGTACCAATACCAATTCCCAGGGCGTAGCGACTGGGAGCGCCGCCCTGCGAAACGGTCAGCCAGAAACGCAGCAGCACATGCTGATGCCCTGTGCCCCGGTCCTTGATACCGAGAAAGTTGGCCACCTGACCGAGGCCGACGAGGAAGCCCGCTCCGGCCATGAAGCCGATCACGACCGATTCCGAGATGTAACGGGTCAGATCGCCCAGTTTGAAGACGCCGATCGTGATCTGGATGATGCCCACCATGACGGCGAGGAGAAACATGGCCTGGTAAATGTCGTAGCGGGCTTCGGGATCGAGGAAGGCAAGTGCGCTGAACACGACAAGGGAAATGGCGTTGGTAGGGCCGTTGATCAGCTGTGACGACGAGCCGAAGATGGAGGCCACGAAGGTTACGGCGATGGCGGAATACAGGCCAAAGCGGGGATCGACTCCGGCGATCAGCGCATAAGCCATGCCCTGCGGAAGGGAGATGGCGGCGACGGTGGCGCCGGCCAGGAGGTCCTTGCGGGCGTCGCTCCAGGAGTAGTTCAGGTTCATCGGGGAGACTGGTCCTTCGGTTTATAGACGATATCGAAGACGCCGTTTTCGGCGAAGAATTTCTGTTGGGCGTCGTCCCAGTCTTTGGCCAGGATGGTGACAGGGAAGAGATCGATTTTCGGAAACTGGCCGGCGTGTTTCTTCAGAATCGCAGGGTTGATGGGGCGGTAACCATACTTCGCGATGGTCTCCTGGGCCGCGTCCGTGTAAAGGTATTCCAGGTAAGCTTTGGCATCATCCGTGGTTTGTTTATGGGCCGTGTTTTTGTCCACCCAGGCAACGCTGGGCTCGGCGACGATACTGACCGGCGGATAGACGATCTCCAGTTCGCCCCCGGAATCTGCCACCTCGCGGAGCGCCTCGTTTTCCCATGTCAGATGAACGTCGCCTTCCTTCTCGTCCGCAAAAGTTGCGGCGGAGGTTCGGGCGCCGGCGTCGAGGACGGTCACGTGCTGGTAGAGCTTCCGCACATATTCGCGGGCCTGGGCTTCATCGCCGCCCCGGTAAATCACGGAACCCCAGGCGCTCAACAGACTGAGTTTTCCGTTGCCGGAAGTCTTGGGGTTGGGCGTGATCACCTCGACGTGCGGGGCTATGAGATCCGGCCAATCGTGGATGTGCAGCGGATTGCCTTTGCGGACGACGAAGACGATGGTGGAAGTCCAGGGCGCCGAGTTGTGCGGCAGTCGCTGCGCCCAGCCGTTGGGGATCAGGCCCTGCTTCCGGAGCGAATCTACGTCGGAAAACAGCGCGAGAGTGACGACGTCCGCTTCGAGTCCGTCGATCACGGCCCGCGCCTGGCGCCCCGAACCACCGTGGGACTGGGTGATTTCGAGTTTGCGTCCGGTTTCGTTGGCGTATTTGGTAACGAACTGCTTGTTCAAATCTGCGAACAGCTCTCGCGTGGGGTCATACGAGACGTTCAGCAGACGGATCGACTGATGAGTTTGGGTATTGCCGAGGACCAGCAACGCCACGGCGATGGCGGAGGCAGCGAGGGCAAAAGTATTGAGCCAGCGGGCTTTCATGGTTTACCTGCGGTGGCTAAGGGCAATCGAATCATGGAAATGTAGATCGAGTATAGGATGATAAGCGATGGGATGTCAATAGATAATACGCAACTGCCTGATAAATAATCTTGTTAACTATATCCGGGCAGCAAATTATTCCGGCCGTAACGGTTGACATTCAGCCAAACACCCCATACTCTATCGAGTAAGGAGTTTTTATGAAGATCGTACAACTCGGCATCTTGTCATTACTGGCTGTCTCGGGAATGCAGGCACAGGCCATCGACGGACTCTGGGATGCCACTCTGAAACAAGGAACCACGGAAATCCCCTTCAAGCTCGGCTTTTCAGGAACGGGTTCCGAAGTCAAAGGCTGGTTCTTTAATGGTGAAGATAAACTGATTTCGAGCGGCGGAACTTATGAGAACGGTTCGCTGGTTCTCAACTTCGACAGTTACCTGGGTGTGCTGAAGCTGACGCTCAAAGACGGCGCGCTCGATGGAGACTGGTCGACCTCGCGGGGCGGCAGAGCAGGCGCCGGAACGCCGGTTCACGCAGTGCGCGATACGCCACAATCGGCTCCGAAGACGCCTGCGCCCAAAGTGGCCGGCGTGTGGGTGATTGAAGACGTTAAGAGCAGCAAAGGCGAAAAGGCATGGAACCTTGTGGTGACGCAGAAAGGTAACGACGTGACGGCGTCGATTCTTCGCGTCGACGGAGACACGGGCGCGCTGACGGGCGGCTGGCGGGACGGCAAGTTCGTGGTGAGCCACTTCGATGGCTCTCGCCCCGCACTGTGGACGATCACGCCGCTTGAAAACGGAACGCTGTCGGTAGACCAGGGCAGCGGGCGCGGCGGCGGTACCGTCATCGCCATTAAGCCGGAAGAGGTCAAGGCCAAAGGGCTGGCGGAGCCTACTGACGCCAACGCGTTCACCACAGTGAAGGACCCGACCCAGCCGTTTCCCTTCAGTTTTCCGGATCTCGACGGCAAGATCGTTTCGAGCACGGATGCGCGCTTCCAGGGCAAGGTGGTCCTGATCAACATTACGGGCAGTTGGTGCCCGAACTGCCACGACGAAGCACCCTTCCTGGCCGAGGTCTACAACAAGTACCACAGTAAGGGGCTGGAGATTGTGGCGCTCTCGTTCGAAGAAGCCGACCAGGTGGCGAATCCGACGCGGCTTCGGGCGTTCATTAAACAGAACGACATTAAGTACACGGTTCTGTTGGGCGGCGAAACGAACAGCGCGAAGGAGAAGCTGACGCAGGCGCAGAACTGGAACGCGTGGCCGACGACGTTCTTTGTGGGGCGCGACGGACTGGTAAAAGGCGCTCATGCGGGGTTCCCGAGTTCCGGCAGCGGCATCCTTTATGAGAAGGAGAAGAAGGAGTTCGTGGAGCGAGTGGAGAAACTGCTGGCGGAGAATGCGCAGACGGCGAAGAAGTAGAGCAACAGCGGGGCCACGGATGAGGCGGGTAACGGCGCGGAGGCCGGTGCCCGCCTTTTTTAGTGAGGATTCCGCTGAAGGCGGGCCGACCGCCTCGGCACGCTAACTATCGGCCAGCGGTACTACGGCGCGGAATACTCGATGCGGCGGCCAGTTGACGGTCGTTAGCGCGGTCCACGTCAACCCTACAATGACGATCCGCGACTCCGAGGCATGAAAACCCATGGATTTTCGCCCGTCCGAGCCGTCGGACGGCAAATCCCCTGTTAACGAAGGGAGAGTCCGTGTCCTGGTACAACCCGCATTGAGTGCGGGGCAACCTGCGCGTACGATCAGGATCAGGTGGATACGTATGAAAAACACTTACAGCGCGTTTGGAGCTAAAGCGCCGCTACTTGCCATTGGGTTGACCATCTTGATCAGCAGCGTTTGCTGGAGCCAAAGCGAGAAGCTCTCGCTTGCCAGCGTCACCGAGCGGGTACATCCCCGGTTCCGCCAACTTGCGCCCAACGAAGCAACGGACGTGATCGTGATCCACCGCGCGAACGCCCCGAAGGGTGCCGGGCCAAGGATCGCGGCGCGCACGGGAATCAGGCTGTCGAAACACTTCGAAAATGTGAGGCAATCGTTCGCCCATCTGACCGAAGCCGAGATCTATGCACTCGCCGGCGACCCGGAGGTGGAATATGTCGCCCCGAATTCGGCGATTAAGGCACTCGCGCTGGACTATGGCGCGCAGTCGGTGGGGGCTTATGCGGCGATGGCGGCCGGATTCACCGGCAACGGGGTTGGAGTGGCGGTAATCGATTCCGGCATCAGCTACCTGAACAGCGACTACTCGTACAATTCGGCGAACCGGTACCAGGGGCAAATCAGTTTCGTAACCAACCTGAACGGTAACTGGACGGCGCCGGACGACGGTGAGGACTACTTCGGCCACGGGTCTCACGTCGCCAGCATCCTGGCAGGTTCGGGATATTTTTCGAATGCCAGCGTGGTGGACTCGTGGGGAATCTACCCGACTTACTGGATCCACGGCGTGGCGACCGGAGTTAATGTAATTTCCGAGCGCGTGCTGGACAAAACGGGCGCGGGAACCGACGCCATGGTGATTGCGGCAATCGACTGGGCGATTGCAAACAAGTCTTCAGCAAACATCCGGGTCATCAATCTTTCCCTGGGACGGCCTGTCACGACTTCGTACACCAAAGACCCCCTGTGCCAGGCCGCGGAAGCCGCGTGGAATGCGGGAATCGTGGTGGTGGCGGCGGCGGGCAATCTGGGTCGGCAAGGCTACGGGACGATCACAGCGCCGGGAAACGATCCGAAAGTGATCACGGTGGGCGCGGTAAATGATCACGGTGGGCGCGGTAAATACGCGGAACACGCCTGTTATTACCGACGACGTGGTAGCGAGCTATAGCTCGAAGGGGCCGACGTACATCGACGAGATCGTGAAACCGGACATCGTTGCGCCAGGTAACCAGATTATCGGCACGCAGTGCTATATGCCGGGGCCAGCCAGCGGGCCGATCGTCGACTGTCCGCTGGTTACCGAGAATCCGGCTAACATGGTGCCGGATACGGACTATGCCACAACGGGAAATACTCCGACGAACATGTGGTACTTCAAACTCAGCGGGACGAGCATGGCAACGCCGATGGTTTCCGGGGCCGCGGCGCCGGGGCGAATGTGGTCTGGGGTACCAACCTGGTGTGGGGCACCAACGTCGTGTGGGGCACGGGTATTGGCTCTTCGCTGGCGAGCGAAACCTCTACTGCGGTCCTTAACGGCGACCAGCCGTAGGGGGGCCGTCGGTGAACTGCCGGCGGACGGAGTCGTCGTGACGGTTTTCGGTTTCTCGTAGTAGGCGATCCAGCGGCCCATGGACAGGATGCCCAGCCAAAGCGCGAGCGAAAGGCAGGCGGCGAGTTTCGCCCGGGCCGGCGCGGCTGCAGCCGTTGGGCCGTAAACACTGCGCCGGAAAAACAAAGCGTGGATGCCGACGCCGGCCAACAGGAAGAGCTTGATCCGAAAGTAGGGATTGGGGTAATAGGTATCGGCCTTTGCCGACGCCAGAAGTACCCCGCAGGGCACGATCAGGAAGAAGCCGGCCCACTTCCACGGGCGCAGTTGCCGCACAACCTCGGCGACGGGACTTGCCTTCAGGGCCAGCCCCAGGAGCCGCAGATTGGTCAGCAGGATGGTTCCCCCGAACAAGGCAATGGCCGAAAGGTGAAGCGACAGGACGACGGGGTACACGACGTCCGACTCACGGAGCGCCGTGGCCCAGCCGGTGTTCTGAGTCCAATGGAAAACCTCTGCGATAGACATGATAGCTGGTCCTTTTACCCGAAGGCTCTTTACCAAAACGCGACAAAAATCGAAGAGAACACGAGGGCGGTCCACAGCGCCAGGGATACCCCGGCCGCGACGTAACGCCAGCCTGACTCAGAACCGGACTGCGCCACCTTGCGATGCAGCGTGTAGTTGTAGAGAATGCCAAGCAGAAGGAGCCCCATCTTGAACTTAAAGGGTGCGCTGTGGAGGTACTTGAGCGGATCGGAAGTGAAGATCAGCAGGCCGGAGGTAATCACAATACTGAATCCGGCGATGCTCCACGGGTCCGTATTGCGAACGAGCTGTGCCGGGGTGCGGTTGGTGAGGCCCGCGCCGAGGAGGCGAAGGTCGACTATCGCGATGGTCCCGATGCAAAGGGCCATGGATGCAACGTGGAAGCATTCGGTGAGCGGGAAAGACCACTCGTTACTATTGAGCGGATTGGCGTTGAGATCGTAGATCAGCATATTCCTCCGTAAGCGGTTCGCTACAAATACCCGACCGCTCTGCCGGCGACGCCCACGGCGAACCAAAGCGCCAGAGTTGCCACCGCTGCGAATTTAGCAGTCCGCTCGGATGCAAACGGCTCCGGCGAAACAGCAACCCTTCGATGCACTTCCCAACTGATCAGAAGCGCCGGCACGAACAGAGCCATCTTCCGGCGAAAAGCCGCGTTGTGATAACACTTCATCGCTTCTTCCGAAATCATCAGGACGCCCGTAACCGCCAGAATGGCCAGCGTGCCGAAGATCAGGGGAGAAAGAGATCGCGCTATCTGCGACGTCGGGCGATCCGGAAGAAACACGCCGAGCAAGCGCAGATTCACGATGAGGATGGCGCCGCCGAACAGACCGAGGGCGACCAGATGAAACATTTCGACCACAGCAAAGCCCCACGCGGATTTGTGCATCCACGCGGCAAGGCCGGTGTGGTCATACCACTGAAACAGAGAGAGTATGGACATATCAGTTGAAATAGGCGATCGCCCGCCCAGCTACGACAATGGCGCTCCACAGACCGAGGGACAATGTAGCAGCCAAGCGGGCGCGCCCGGGTGTTTGAGGCGCTTCGTCCCACTGGTTCACGCTCTTATAAATCGTGAAGTGGAAGATCAGCGGATTCAGCCCGACCAGCGCCAGCAGGATCAACTTCAGGCGAAATGCCGGGTTGTGGTAACACTTCGCCGCTTCCGAATAGAACAGGAGCAGACCGGTGATCGCCATGAGAGCGAAGCCCTTCCAGGTCAAAGGGAGGATCTGCGCCGCCACTCTGGAGACTGGCACCTTCTTCAAAACGAGACCCAGAAGACGAAGGTCAAGAATGGCTACCGTGCCCACAACGAGCGTGATGGCGAGCGTGTGAATCGATTCCACGATCGGGAACATCAACTTCGACTCGCGCAGCGCCGTGGCGGGCCCGGTATCGTTCAGCCATTGGCAGAATTCAAAAAGGGAAACGGACATTACTGGCCGTTGTCACCCGGCCCGCCATCGCCCGGCGTACCGCCATAGATGCTGCGCCCATCCGGCAGCGTAACGCGGCGCGCATCGACCAGGTTCGAGCCATCCTTGGCGCGATAGCCGTCCACCACGATGGTGTCGCCGAGCTTGAGATCGCCCTTAGCCAAACCGCGCCGGGACAGCGCCCCCGGCCCGCCGCCTTCACAGGCCCAATTCGCGGTCTTGCCTTTATCGTCCCTGACGTCCAGATAGAAGTAGGTGTGCGGGTTCGACCAGTCCACTTTGGTCAGTTTCCCGACGAGCCGGACCGCCTTGCTGCCATCAAACTCGGCGGCGAATGAATGGTGGGCGCTAACGGGCACGACAGATGTGGCGAGCCCGATGGCTATACCGACAACTATTCCCAATTTGTGTTTCATGATGTCTTGTTCTCCTTTTGTTCGTTAACGTTGTTTACTGCAAGGTCGTTTTGGGCGGATTGTTTTTGGACGGAGGAGGGGGCAGCGGCGCCGGGTTGTCGTAGCCGCGAGTTCCGTCGGCACGGATCGGACCAGGCCCGTAGCCCAGATGGCCTCCGGCAACATCGAAATTATTCTCCGAACAGGCCTGTTCCCGCATGTGCTGGCCGACCGAAGCTACCCAGTTCCGCTGGTAGTGAATCGGCTGCGTATAAAACTTCGGATCTTCGACTACCAGGTCCAGGTGCAAATGACCGGCATCGGAACGGGTCCAGCGCTCGATGGTATGAAGCTGATCGCTGTGGGGATCGCCGTTTTCGTCGGACCAGGTCTTCTGATCCTTGAAGGCGATGGAGTCAATCACCAGCGTGTCGCCATCCCAGCTTCCGACTTCTTCGCCGAAAAACGTCGGGTCGGGATCTTCGGTATGTTTGCGCCCATCAATCGGAACGTCACGGAAGGTTCCGTATTGATAAAGGAAGACGGCGTCAGGCCCGGACTGAACCAACTGGAAGCCCATGTCACCGATGTCTTCGCGGGGCAGACCGCCGGGAAGGCAGAGGCTCTCGGGGTCGATGGTGTGTTCGAGGTTGTACTTGTGAGCGGCCTCTCCGGCAGCAGTAAAGGGTAACTTGAATCCTGGCAGATCCTTGCCCAGGTTGCCGTGAGGTTTCGCGTTGCCATCGTCTCGCCAGGAAGCCGTCAGATCGGGATGTCCATCGGCCGTGCGCGGAGTCGGGCCAGTCGGGATGGGACCTCCGCGACCTCGCCCGCCTCGCCCTCCTCCCCGCCCCCCGCTCGCATCCGCAGGCCCCTGGCCTGCTGCGGCAACCGCGGGCGAACCGGATGCATTGGACTGAGCGCTCGCCTGTCCCTGGACCTGGGCGGCGGCAACAGTAAGGAGGGGGACGGCCATGGCAGCGGCCAATAACTGACTGCAAAGATGTCTGTTCACGTCAAAAAATCTCCTCGTTCATGAAATGCGGTGGTTCATTTGGATATTCGATTATTTGGAAATCACTACCGGAACTACGACTTCCAGAGTTCGCGGCGGAAGGCACGAGCGGTCATCGCAGGCCTGAAAATGCAGCTTTCCGGTAACGCTGGTGGCTCCCGGAGGCGCGTCTGCCGCAACTTTGAACGTCGTCTCGATGTTGAAGCTGCCAGTGAAGACGGACACCGGCCTGGCCGAAAAGCCCAGCGCCCGGGTCTGAGGCTTCGGGAATGCGACGCCCGTTGCACCGAGCGGCCCGGGTGCCCAGGTAAGCTGCAGCGGCACAAGAAATTTGTCGAGCGGCTTGTTACTGTTGGCGTGATAGCCCTCGGCAACGGTGACGGACAAGCTTGCCTTCGCCACGGCACCGGGCTTCGCCGTGATCGTTGCAGGCGGAGTAAGCGTCACTACATTTGGGGGGCCCTGGGCGAGTGCGATGCGGGGCGATTTCGCAATGGCAATCGCGAAGAAGCACGTCAGTAACAGCCTGCGGGTTATTTTCATAATTTCACCGATAAAGCTCCCCGCCGGCCGCAGGATCTGGCCCACGACCGGCGGGGTTCTCCTCCGAGAATTGCAATTGGCGGTTAGAAGCCCGCCTTTGACGCCACGGTCGATTTGCTGACGGGCTTTTCGGCCAGCAACTTCTCCACGGTCGACGTAAATTCGGCCTTCAGTTGATCGTTAAACACGCCGGCCGCGGGCGAAGCGAAACCGGAATGCACGCCCTTCACCAGGCCGTCGCGACCAACGAAGATGGTGGCGGGCCAGGTATTGAGATTGACCGCCTGCGGCACCTTCTCCCACATCTCAACCGGCGCGCCGGCGATCAGGTAGGGATACGGCACGCCGTACTGCTTCACGAAAGCGTGAACGCGCTCGAGCGAACCCTGCTGTTCCGCTTCTTCGAAATCGAGGGCTACGATTTCCAGACCCTGCGAGTGATACTTCTTATATAGCTGGACCAGGTACTGGGCCTCGTCGTGGCAGTTCGGGCACCAGGTGCCGGTCACGATGGCCAGCACTACTTTGCCCGAGAATTCGGGATCGGTATTCGAGCGGACCTTACCGTTGGCGTCCGGGAAGCTGAACGCAAACTGCTCGTTGGGGTCGCGCACAGTGGTATGGGTCAGATAGTTTTCCGGCTCGGGGAAACCCTTCGCGCGGGCCACTTCCGGGCGATAGGCGATCAACTTGCCGGGAGCGGCATCTTCACCTGCCGCAGCGCTGGCGGCCGCGCCGCCCGGGCGCCGGGCGCCACCCTGGCTGATCTCCAGAGTTCCGTCGCTGTTCAGCTTCACTTCGATTAATCCCGGGCGGGACCCGTCGAAGTGACTGAGCACCCACTTGCCGTCCTTGTAGGTTCCGACGTGCGAACCGCTGTCTCCATCCACGCGCAAGGTGGTGGCGGCGACATTGGGACCATCCTGCTGCACCACAAAGCGCTGCGTCTTCTCACCCTTGGCGGTCGGCTTCTCCAGCGGGATCTCCCACGTGCCCGCGATGTTGGGATAGCTGGTGGCAAGAGCCGGCGCTACGTACGGCTTCGCCTGAAAGCCGTAGCTGGAGCTACCCTGGCGGGAGGTGGAGCCCAGCGTGCCGGTAAGTTGTCCATCTTTGTATGTGGCCGTGATGGACGTCAGATAGTGGCCGAGTTCGAGCGTCAGGACGCCGTTTTCGAATTTGGCAGCGGTCGTGGTCTCGTTGGCTTTCCAGCCATCGTAGAAAGTGGCTTTCAGAGTAGGGCCCGAACCCGAGATATCCAACCGGAACGGGATCACGGTGTTGCGCTGGACGAGGCTGGCGTCCCATCTGCCTTCCAGATTCTGGGCGCTGGCTGCGGTTGCAAAGGTGGAAAGAATGCCGACCGCGAGGGCGGCGCTTGTTTTGGTTAAAATCTTCATACGGATTTGGTTCCTTTCAAACGGGTGCGTTTGGTTCAGTTTTTCTGTGCTTTATACTGCTGGTCCTGCTGCGCGGAGTAGTCCTTCCACGCCGCCTGTAGAGCAGGTTTCGTGGAGAGGAGGATTTCCAGCACAGCCTTCCGGTCCTTTGCGGTCAAGCTGGCAAAGTCCGGACCTTGGTCGGCGCCGGTAAGAACATCCAGTAACCGGCGGTACACATACTCTTTGGCGGGCGAGGGCAAAGAATCGAATGCATCCGAATAGATCAGGTAGCTGCACGGATACCGGAAGATTCGGGTCTGCAGATCGAAATCGCGGAGTGAGCGGCCTTGCGGGTCGCGAATGCCGCGGGTGGCGAATTCCGCTGTGAAGCCGGAATCGCCCTTCACGGGTGAAGTGAGCGGGGCTTCATTGGCAAAGAGGAGATAGCGCACAAGCTCTTCGGCGGGAGCTTCGTATTTCCGGCGCGCGGTTTCCGGAAGCGGCGTATTTGCCGGCAGGCCCGCCAGTTTGTTCTTCGCAGCTTCGTTGTATACGGCGATGCGCGCCTGGTAGTTAGTCTGCGTGATCAGGTTGTGCATCTGGGTCTGGTGAGCCAATACCAGATGCGCCACGATGTCGCTGTGGGCGGAGAGATAAGCGGACGTATCGAAGAACTTCGAGAGGTCGGTGACGTTGCTGCCGGTTGCCTTGTCGAGTTGGTTCGCATGATCGGCGTCCTGTACCGTGACGTTCCCGATGTGGGTCTGCGCTCCCGAGGTGCCGGTGACGTACCAGCCTCCCCAGCGCTCGCTAAATGCGCTCTGTTGCCCGGTGATGTACTGCGGGGTCTTCGCTACGAGCGTGCCGCCGGGCTGCGTGTAGACCGAACGCAGGAAGACGCCCGGAACGTTACGAGTAGAGGCCGCTATGTGACATTGCGTGCAATCGAGTTCGGCGCGCTGCAGAACGGGATGCTCGGATTTCTGTTCATCGAGAAGATAGAAGATCGCACCCTGCGTGGGATCAAAGGAGACGAATTCCAGCGCTTTGCCATCGTGCACCTGGCCCACGTAAACGTCGTCGTTGAAAAAGAGGGCACGCGGGGTTTCGGGCGTGATTTTCTTGTACTGGAAGCTGGTTTTCGAAAAGACCAGAGTCTGGGAACTGACCGGAATATCCAGCAGTTGCAGGACGGAACGGAGGTAGCCGTTCCTCGGTTCGTACTGGAGCGTGACTTCACCTTTCTCCAGGCGCTTCTCCAGCCTGGCCACGGGATCGCTCAGGTCGTTTGATCGATAGTTGATGGGCTCGTCGGTGAACGGGATGTAACCCTGCTTCTGCACGGCAATTTGTCCATGCGCGGGCAGAGTGGACCAAAGCAGGACGACAGCCCCGGCGGCGCTTGCAAACGTCAGTGAAAACAGTGAGCGATTCTTCACGGGCCAGCGTTTTCGGTTGGTCTTGAGCGTCGATAACATCGTCATCTCTCCTTTTTGCGGCTTTGTTCGTTGCATCGAAAGATGCGGCATTCAAGAAACGAAGTCCGGTTGGACCAGTCCGGAATTTCTTCAGAACCTGCCTCCCGGATGGACAACCGCGGTGCGACCCGCGATTGTCCGCCTGAGCACCACCGCTTTTAGAACGTGATCCGCACGCCCAACTGCACGATTCGCGGATGGTTGATTTGGGTGGTGATCTGTCCGAAGGTCGCGCTGTTTATCGAGGCGCTCGGATTGCCGAATTGCGGGGTGTTCGTGACGTTCAGAGCCTCGGCGCGGAACTGGGCCTTGACCTTTTCCCTCAGCGGGAAACTCTTGAACAAAGAGGCGTCCCAGTTATACAGGCCGGGGCCGCGAACATTCAGGAAGCGGCTGATGTTGCCAAAGGTCAGCACCGGAGCCTGCGAAAAGGCCGCCGGGTTGAGCCAGCCGGTGACACCGTTTGCTCCGCCGAGCCGCGAGTCCGTGGACCCGCTGGTTTGCGGCGAGATTCCGGTGGCGTTGGGAAGCTGATAGCTTGCGCCGATCACGCTGTTGGCGTTGGTCTGCGTAACGTCCAGCGGGAAACCGGACTGAACGATGTTCGTGACGTTGAGCTGCCAGCCGCCCACTACGTAGTCGAGAGCCTTGCTGTTTTGGAGGAACTGTTTTCCCGTACCGAACGGCAGTTGATAGGTGATTGCGCTGGTGAACCGGTTGGGTACATCCTGAGTGGCGAGACTCCATTCGCCCGCCAGATTATAGGCGTTCTGCGCACCCGAGATACCCGTGATGCCCGAAGCTCCGGCGGTACTGACTCCCAGAACGTCCGTCTCATTGCGAGACCAGGTGTAGGAAGCAAGCAGGGTCAATCCCTTTGCCAGCTTTCGCTGTCCTCGAATGTACAGGGAGTAGTAAATGGCGCGTCCCGCGTCGTTATTGTTCAGAGCTACCGACGTGTACTCCGGGAACGGCAGCAGCAGTTGTTCCTGACTCACCGTCTTGTTTGCCAGCGAGCCAACACCAACGTTCGGAATTCCATAGAAGGGATTTGTTACGGCTTTGGTCAAGGCGGCGCTGCCGAGCGAGAAGTAAGAGGGGTTGAGCTGATCGATATTCTGGCCACTATCGTTGAGGTGCAGGGAATGCGAGCCGATAAAGCCGGTGGTCAGCACGATTCCTGCCGGAGCCTGGCGCTGGAGCTCAAACGAATACTCCTGGACGTAGCCGGCCGAACGCGAAGCGGGCGAAAACACCGTGAGCGCCTGTCCCAGACCGGATAAGGCTCCGAGGGTGTTGCCCGTTGGCTGCACCAGACCGTTGGGATAGGGGTTTGCCAGAGACCCGGCCGGAGTTACGTTCCCGTTGGTGGAGGTGATGATGGAGGTGGTCTGAGAATACCCGACGGTGTTCTGGAAGCTGAAGAAAGAGGGCGCCCAGTAGATTCCGTAGCCGCCGCGGACGACGGTCTTATTGTCGAGGGAATAGGCGAAACCGGCACGCGGAGAGAACTTGACCGAAAGGGGGTTCCCCGTCTGGGTGGGATTGCCGTTTACGCCCGCGTATTCCACCGCGCCGTTGACCGTTATTCCGGATAGCGCTCCCGCCGGGTTCGTGGCGAGGGGGTTGAACGAACTGATCAGGTGATTGTTCTCTTCCTGGACGCCGGTCTCGTGCTCCAGACGGAGGCCGAAATTTACCGTAAGTTTTGAAGATACGCGATAGTCGTCCTGAACGTAGCCGCCGTAGTAACGGAGGTAATCGTCGAACGGCGAGATGACGGTCATGCTGCCGCCGGTGGGATAGCCGAGCAACATCGTGGCCAGGCTGGCCCCCGTTCCAGGCGTGGCTGTGGTTCCGTTCGCCTGTGTGAAGACGGGAGAGAAGCTCAGACTGGTTGGGCCCGTGGCCGGAAAACCGTAATCGTGGAGCGTGCGGAAATCAAAACCGGCTTTCAGGCTATGCTTGCCCAGAAACTTTGCCAGCGTGGCGCTGGAAGTACGCGAATAGTAGACATCGCTGTTCGTGGAACCACCACCATAACTGGTGAGATCACTGGTTGTGATGGCCGGAAACGCCGTGTCGGGGGTGATGGCCTGGAGCGAGGAGGGAAAGCCCAGGGTAGTCAGCAGGAAGCCCGCACTGGACGTAGGGAACGTTGCGGTGTAGAAACGATTGAAGCCCCAGCGAACCGTCAGTACTGTGGTGGGATTGAGCGTGGCGGTGGCGTTTGCCGCAGTCGCGTCGATCCTGCGGAACAGCAGGGTCTGGCCGGGCGAGGCTATGTTGCCGAAGGTCGAGGGGTTATCGGTCTCGCCGGTCTTCTGGTGAATATAGGAGCCGGAGAGCCGCAACCAGGTGGTCAGCTGATCGTCGGCCTTAGTCGTGTATTGGTCGCCGCGATTCGGGTAGGCGCCAGTGTATACGAAGTCGTTGGAGCCGTAGTACGGTACGGCTTGGTTGGGTTTCGGATAGTAAGAGGCTAGCGCCAGGCCGATGGGACTCAGGCGGCTGGCGGGAATGATATTGCCCGCAAACGGAATGCGCGCCCCGGCTGCGTTCGTGTTAAACGGATCGTAGATCACCTGCTGCCCGCCCTTGCTGTAGAGGCTCTGGGAGAAGTCTCCGTTACGTTCCGCAAGCGTGGGTACCTGGTTATAGGTGTTGGAGGGGTCGAGTTCCCGATATGCCTCGGTGGCGACGAAAAAGAAGAGCTTGTTGCGACCGTTGAAGACTTTGGGGATGATGACGGGACCACCCAGCGAACCTGCCCAATCCTTGAACGGCTGATTCGGCCGCGCCTGACCCGACGCGTTGGAGAAGAAATTGTTCGCCAGCAGGTCGGTAAACCGAACGTGTCCGACTGCACTGCCGTGCAGATCGTTGGTGCCGGATTTCAGCGTGGAGTTAAAGGTGCCGCCGCCGGTGCGCCCGGCGTCCGCATCGTATGTATTGGCCTGAAGCTTGACTTCCTGCACCGCTTCGGGCGAAGGAATGAAGACGGCGCGGTTGTTGGAATCGGTGATGGAAATGCCATCCACGAGCGCGTTGTTGGTTCGAATCGGTCCGCCGGCGATCGAGACCTGCGAGTTCGCATTTTGGTCCTGCATGCGTCCCATGACCGGGTTATTGGCGAATACCACCGATTGCGCCAGCTTGGCGAAAAAGAAAGAATTGCGCCCCAGCGACGGAAGGTCCTCGATCTGTTGCGTCGAAATCTGTTGGCCGGTGGAGGCGGACTCGGTTTCGAGCGGCGGCGCGTCAGCCACTACGTTGACCGACTCGGTGACCTGACCGAGTTGGAGGGCGACGTCGACGCCCACGGACTCGTGGGTCGAGATTTCAACGCCTTTACGCTCGGACTTCTTGAACCCGGCAGCCTCAACGGTAATCGTGTAGGTCGCCGGAGCAACGGACGTGAATGAGTACTCGCCCTGATCGTTGGTTATGGTGGAGCGAGTCAGTTGGGTTGCCTCGTCGACGATCGTGACCTTGGCGGATGGCTCGGTTGCGCCACTCTGATCTACGATTCGACCGCGCAAACTCCCCTGAAACGTTTGCCCAAAGGCCAGTCCTGCGAATAAAACTGCGGCTATTAAAAACTTCATGAGTCTCCCTCGATATCACTGAATTTTGCGTTCGGTGCGTCTCGGCGAGACTAAGGCTGCGCGTGGGAGCCTTCCGGTCATG
>Ga0302320_10012056_pt1 | contig 18202 bp, 10 predicted proteins | sample Bog_T0_3_FD_202130 | JGI IMG/M metagenome (GOLD analysis project Ga0302320, IMG submission 202130) | Peat permafrost microbial communities from Stordalen Mire near Abisko, Sweden - Bog_T0_3 | ecosystem: Environmental > Terrestrial > Soil > Wetlands > Peat | place: Sweden: Abisko, Stordalen Mire...
TGAAAAGTACCAGGATAACGATCAGCACTAGGATGATCATTTAAATCACCCCCTTTCCGCTCCGTAGATTTGCGAACCTCGCTCTAATCCAGCGAGGTTCTGCATATGGAGCTGGTCCGGTCGCCCCATGCAGCCTTCGCCTTCGCAAACGCGTTGCGGAAAACCCAAGGTTAGCGATTTCATCTAGAGTTGTCTGTACCTCCGGGGATGTATTGCCGGGGGATGAAGCGCAAGCTGCGGACCTCGTCGAAACTCGCTTCCTACATCCGGATTTCGAACTTTTGGGTGAATTCAGGATGATTTAATCTATTCAATTCGATCCATTGGTCATACAATCGTATTTTGAACATTTTGGGTACTGCCTGAAACTCTTGGGCGGCCCGCCCGTCCGAGGTTAACCAGGATGATACGCAAGTCCGGTTTGCAACTACTGACGCTCATCGGTTTAACGCTGTTATTCACGACGAGCAACGAGGCCCAGACTCTGCGGCCACGCCCCCTCATCACGCAGCCGATTCAGGAGCATGAGCGGGTAAAGTTATCGGGCAACACGCGGCCGGAAGCCCATGGCCAAAACGATTTGGGAGCGGTGAAAGACGACTTTCATCTGGATATGTACCTCCAGTTGAAGCGTTCGCCGGAACTGGAACGATCGGCCGCTCAGTTTGTCGAATCCCTTACCGACAAGAGCTCTCCCAATTTCCACAAATGGATTACGGCTGCCGAGTACGGACGGCGATTCGGCGCGTCCGAGGAAGACATCGCGACGGTCTCACGCTGGCTGGAGTCGCATGGATTCACTGTCAACGGCGTTCCCGCCAACAATATGGCGATCGACTTCTCGGGTAATGCGGGCCAGGTGCGCGAGGCGCTGCACACGGAAATCCACAATCTCGAAGTTGCGGGGAAACGTCACTTCGCCAATGTGAGCGATCCGGAGATTCCCGCCGCTTTGCTGCCGGCTGTTACCGGGGTCGTCTCGCTCCATAACTTCATGCCGCATTCGATGCTCGTTCCAAAGGCACAATACACGGTGAATTCACGGGAGCAACTACTGGTTCCCGGCGACGTGGCCACGATCTACAATTTGAATCCGGTCTTTGCGGCTGGATATACAGGCCGGGGACAGACCATCGTACTAATCGAGGATACGGACCTTTACAACGGCCTCGGCGATTGGACGTCCTTCCGAAAGACATTTGGATTGACGCAGTATCAATTCGCATCGCTGCAACAGGTGCATCCGGCGCCGGGGAAGGGCGGCTCGTGTGGCGATCCCGGAATCAATGGCGCTGACGCGGAGGCGGCCCTCGACGTCCAATGGGCCAGCGCGGCCGCTCCGGATGCCGCCATCGTGATGGCATCCTGCGCCGATACCAGCACCACCTTCGGCGGATTCATCGCTCTTCAGAACCTCCTGACCAATGGCGGACCTCTTCCCAGCGTGGTCAGCATCAGCTATGGCGAATCGGAAACAGCCAATGGAGCCGCGTCGAACAGCTTCATCAACACCTTGTATCAGACCGCCGCCGCGGCAGGCGTGTCGGTGTTCGTCTCTTCCGGCGACTCCGCCGCCGCGGGAATGGATCGCTTCGAGAACCTGGCCATACACGGAGTCAACGTCAGCGCCTTCGCGTCGACCGTCTATAACGTCGCGGTCGGCGGCACGGACTTTGGCGACTATGCGGCCGGCGCCACGGCTGCTTTCTGGAATCCCACGAATGGGGTCTACTACGATTCCGCCAGGAGCTACGTTCCCGAAATCCCATGGAACGATTCGTGCGGGAGCCTGGTTTTAGGCAACTACTACGGGTACGGCGCGGGCTACGGCCCCTCCGGCATTTGTAACGTCTTGTATAACTGGCTCGATACCGATGGAGGCAGCGGCGGTCCCAGCGGGTGTGCCACGGGCTCCCCGTCTCTTCTCTACGTGGTGAGTGGGACGTGCGCCGGGTACGCCAAACCTTCCTGGCAATCGATTCCCGGCAACCCCAACGACGGCCTGCGCGATCTGCCGGATGTCTCACTGTTCGCCGCGGACGGTATCTGGGGCCACTATCTGGTGTTTTGCTTAAGCGATGGAGGCAGTTGCTCGGGCGCTCCTTCTACCTGGGCCGGAGGCGGGGGAACCTCGTTTGCATCGCCTATCATGGCGGGGATTCAAGCCGTGATCAACCAGGCGGCGGGTTTGAACAATGTCGGCAACCCGAATCCCGTGTATTACCAGATCGGCCAGAACGAATACGGTCCGGCGAACACCGCGTCGTGCAATTCCACTACCGGCCCTGACTCCACCTGCAGCTTCAACGACATCACCCAGGGCGACATCATGGTTCCGTGCGCGGGCGCGTTCAACTGCTATCTGGGCGGAGGCGGCGTCGGCGTTCTGTCGACCTCGAACACCTCGTATGCGCCTGCCTACGCGGCCACCCCGGGTTGGGATTTCGCGACCGGCATCGGCTCGGTGAACGCTTACAATTTGCTGACCGCCTTTGTCAGTTCCATCGCGCCCGCCAACCCGCCGGCGGCGCCGCAACTGGTATCGCCGGCCGATGGAACTTCCAGCGTTTCGCCCACTCCGGTGCTGGCCTGGAGTGTTTCCACCGGAGCCACGGCCTACGACGTGTACTTCGGCACGGCGTCCCCGCCCCCGCTCGTTGGCAGCACCGCGAACCTCAACTACGCTCCCGGAACCCTGAGCGCCGCAACCACCTACTACTGGGCCGTCGGGGCCCGGAACAGCCTGGGCGCGAATGTCTCGCCGGCGCGATCTTTCACGGTGAGCTGCGTCGCAGCGCTGAGTGTGACGGGCGCGGCGGCGCCCTCGACAGGCGGAACGGGCTCGATCCCGGTGACCGCCGGAGCGAGCTGCGCGTGGACCGCAGTCAGCAACGCTACCTGGATCACCATCACCTCCGGAGCCTCGGGCAACGGCAGCGGGACAGTGGTCTACTCCGCCGCGCCAGACAACGGCGTCCAACGGTCGGGCACCATCACCATCGCGGGCCAGACCTTCACGGTGGCTCAGACTTCTCCGCTGATTTCGACACTGGCGGGCCAAGTCATGCCCCCCACGGCAGCGCCCGGAACGTCAGTCTCGATTCCGGTTACCTATGGCATTGCCGCGGATTCGAGCGGCAACACCTACTTCCCCAGCCCGTACCTGAACGCGGTCTTCAAGGCGGATCCGACGGGCATGGTGACCCGGGTCGCCGGGACGGGCGTCGCGGGATCCTCGGGTGATGGCGGTCCGGCGCTGAGCGCCAACCTGTACAGTCCTTATGGGGTGGCAGTGGATGCCGCGGGCAATCTCTACATCTCGGACAGTGGAAATTATCGCATCCGAAAGGTAGATGGGTCCGGTAACATCACCACGGTCGCGGGCAGCGGCGCATACGGCTTCACGGGCGACGGCCAGGCCGCCACCGGCGCGGAGATCGGCTTTCCCTACGGCTTGGCGGTGGACGGTTCGGGAAACCTGTATATTACCGACATCAGTCACGAAATCGTTCGGAAGGTAGACACTTCGGGAATCATCACTACGGTGGCGGGCAGCGGCACGACTGGCTACTCTGGCGACGGCCAGGCCGCCACCAGCGCCAAACTGTACTACCCGACCGCCCTGGCCGTCGATGCCTCCGGCAACCTCTACATCGCGGACCGCTATAACTACCGCATCCGCATGGTATCCGGGGGGACCATCACCACGGTCGCGGGTACCGGGACCTGCTGCTACAGCGGCGATGGCGGGAAGGCCACCAGCGCCAATCTGGGCACTCCCGTCGGCGTGGCGCTGGACTCCGCCGGCAACCTGTACATCGCCGATTCCTCAACCAGCCGCATCCGCATGGTATCCGGAGGGATCATCACCACGGTTGCGGGAACCGGCACGGCGGGATTCTCGGGGGACGGGGGACGTGCCACCAGCGCCAACCTGTACAACCCGTTAGGAGTGGCCGTGGACGCCTCCGGAAACCTGTACATCCCGGACGTAGACAACGAGAGAATTCGCGTGGTTTCGAAAGCCGGCATCGTAAACACCCTGGTGGGCGGAGCCATCGGCGACGGCGGCTTGGGAGTGTTCGGCTTTTTCAACCAGCCTCTAGGCGTAGCCAGAGATGCCGCCGGGAACACCTACATCGCCGATAGCTACAACAATCGCGTACGCAAGATTGCGGCGAACGGAGTGATCACCACGGTGGCGGGCACCGGCGCGTTGGGGTTCTTGGACAACGTCCCAGCGACCGGCGCGAAGCTGTCTTACCCGACCGGCGTGGCCGTGGATGGTTCCGGCAACCTGTACATTGCGGACGTAAACAACTATCGCGTGCGGAAGGTGGACGCATCCGGCAACATCACCACGGTGGCAGGGAACGGCACCTGCTGCGGTACGACCGGCGACGGCGGTCCCGCTACCAACGCGCGGATCGGCTCTCCCTATGGCGTGACGCTGGACGCCTCGGGAAACCTGTATATTGCCGACACTTCCAACAACGTTATCCGGAAGGTAGACGCGTCGGGAACCATCACCACGATCGCCGGCAGTGGCACGTCCGGCTCTTCCGGCGACGGCGGCCCGGCCATCAGCGCCAAGCTGTCTTATCCGGCTGGCGTGGCCGTGGATGCCTCCGGCAACCTGTATGTCGCGGATCGCAACAACTATCGCGTGCGCATGATATCCCCCAGCGGGACCATCACGACGGTGGCGGGCACGGGAAACTGCTGCTCCGGCGGTGACGGCGGTAAGGCCACCAGCGCCAATCTAGACTTTCCTGCCGGCGTGGCTGTGGACACCGCCGGGAATCTGTACATCGCCGACGGCACGAGCCGGATCCGGCTGGTGTCGGGCGGGATTATCACGACCATCGCGGGAGCCGGCTCGATGGGATACTCCGGCGACGGTGGCCCGGCCACCAGCGCCACTTTCCAGGGTGTTTCGGGCATCGCTGTGGACGCAGCGGGTATGGTGGCTTTCATCGACCTGAACGACAACGCCGTGCGGTTGTTGACTCCGGCCGGGACACAACCTGTTCTCACGGTCCGGAGCTCGCACACCGGAGCGTTCGCGCCGGCATCGGCCGGTACCTACACGGTGACTGTCCGCAATGCCCTATCGGCCGCGCCGACCGCCGGAGCGGTCACGGTCACCGAAACGCTTCCGGCCGGCTGGACGCTGGCCGGCATGTCAGGCGACGGCTGGACTTGCGCCGCGCATACTTGTAGCCGCGGCGACTCGCTGGCCGGCGGGTCGAGTTACCCGCCGATCACGGTCACGGTGAATGTAGGCGCTCAAACCCAATCCCAGGCCACCAACCTGGTCTCCGTATCGGGAGGCGGGGCCAGTGTCGCCGGATCGGGAGATTTTACACTCATTGCGCAGCCGGCCTTGTTGACCGTTACCAAGACTCATAACGGCAACTTCGTGCAGGGGCAGGTCGGCGCGATATACACGGTAACCGTTTCAAGCACGGCTTCGGCCAATCCGATCGACGGGCCGGTAAATGTGACCGATAATCCGCCCCCCGGCTTGACCCTGGTCTCGATGGCCGGGGACGGCTGGAGCTGCGCGTCCAATACCTGCTCGCGGAGCGATTCCCTGGCTCCCTCGTCGAGCTATCCGTCCATCACCGTAACGGTGAATGTGGCTTCCAATGCGGCATCACGCCTGGTGAACGCGGTAAGCGTCACGGCGGGAGGGTCGGCGGCCGCCAGTGCGACGGATTCGACGATCGTCGCGGCCTGCTCCTATACGCTGAATCCCGGCAGCCAGTCTTTCACCGCCGACAGCGGCGCGGGCACGCTGTCAGTCACTACTTCCGACAATTGCGCCTGGACCGCGGTGAGCGGCCTCAGTTGGGTGGCGATTACCGGCGGCGGAAGCGGCGCAGGCAGTGGTACGGTCAGCTATCAGGTGGCCGCTAATGCGGGAGGGGAACGTTCCGGCAGTCTCGCGATCGCGGGCCATCCATTTCCCGTGGATCAGGCAGGCTTGGCAAGCGGGCTCGGCTCGGCGGGATCGATCGCGCAGATCGAATCGGGTGGCGCATGGAACTCGACCATCACCCTGCTCAACACCGGTACCACGGCTGCCCAGGCGGTGTTGAACTTCTACGACGATAATGGCAATCCCCTGGTGTTGCCGCTCGTCTTCCCGGAGACGTCCTCCACGACGCCGCTCGCAGCCTCCACTGTCAATCAGACGATTGGCGCCGGGGCACAGTTGGTGATTCAGACTGCGGGAACGGCGAGCCAGACTGCGCTTGAAGGCTGGGCGCAACTGCTCACCACGGGTGGGAACGTCGGCGGCTCCGCCGTGCTTGCCTGGGCGGGGCCGGGCGGTATGCAGCAAGCGTCCGTGCCGGTCGAGACCCGCAATCCCAGTGCGTTTGTGCTGGCGTTCGATAACACCGGCGGTTACACTACCCAAATCGCCGTGGCCAACTTGTCGAACCGGGCGGTGAGGGTTCCGGTGGTTCTCAGCGATCAGACCGGAGCGAGCCTGGGAACAGCAGCGATCAACCTGCCGGCCTATGGCCACACCTCGTTTACATTGTCGGCCAACTACCCGGCGACGGCTGGCGCACGCGGCGAAATAGAACTGGACACGCCGCCCGGAGGACAGATTAGTACGCTGGGGATACGGACGTCGCCAGGCGGCGCGATCGCTACGATACCGGTGCTGGCGAAATAGAGAGCCTTGGCCGGCACCCGGGTTTTTGAGACGATCGACTGCGATGTTCCTTCGCTATACCCAATGAAGGCTTATCGCCGGAGCAGAAACAGGCGGATCAAGTACATCTTGGGCGCCCGTTCCAGAGGACAGAGCGGTGAGCGACCGCGAGCTTGTGCCTCCTTTGCGGCTGCAGTTTTGGGGAAGACGCACCGCTCAGTAAGTCTTGCAGATTCAACAGCACCGTTACCGAGCCGCGACTGTCAAGGAGCGGTTGCCATGGTAAATCCCCAAAACTGTTAAGCGCCCCTTTGCTCCCCGCCACTGCAATCGACTGTCATCCAGTGTTAACATTTCTTTCAAGAGTGTTTTCGCTACTGGCCACTGCGCTGTGGGCCCGATCCAAACATCCGAGAAGCAAGCATGCCAGAGGAACTTGCCGGACAGCACCAGATTCGCTTTGTATTGAACGGCCAGCCGGTCGTAGCGCAGGATCTTCCTCCGTCTACCACGCTGCTTGATTTCGTCCGTTCCAAAGGACTCACCGGTTCCAAAGAAGGCTGCGCTGAGGGCGAATGTGGAGCCTGCACCGTCCTGGTGGTGAAGCCCTGCAATTCCGGCAGCCGCTTCGTCCCCATCAACAGTTGCCTGATGTTGCTGCCCATGGCCGCCGGTCAGGAGATTTACACGATCGAAGCGCTCGCTCGCGACGGACAGCTTTCGGAAGTCCAGCAGGCCATGATTGACCAGGCCGGATCGCAATGCGGATACTGCACGCCTGGCTTCGTCGTCAGCCTATTTGCGGAGCAATATCGTCCCGGGCGCACCGGTCCGTGCGATCCTCACGCGCTCTCCGGCAATCTTTGCCGTTGTACCGGATACCGCCCGATTCGCGATGCGGCACTGTCGCTTGGACCCGCGCAATCGGGCTGGTTCCACGACCGGATGCGGCAACCCGCTCCAGCGGTGGGTCCAGTGGAGTACCGGTACGGAGAATCGCGGTTCTTCCGCCCAGCCACCCTGGCCGAGTGCCTGCATCTGCTATCCGAACATCCCCAAGCGCGGCTCATTGCGGGCGGCACCGACCTGGTGGTCGAATCCAATCTCCGCGATCGCCGCTTTTCCGTCCTGATCAGCGTTGAAGCGCTTCAAGAACTTCGCCGATTTCACTCAACCGGGGATGCGGTCACCATCGGCGCCGGCCTGAGTCTAAGCGAAATCGGCGAACTCTGGAGCGACGCTCCGCCGGTTATGAACGAATGGCTGCGCCTCTTCGCCTCGCCGCTGATCCGCCATCGCGCCACTCTCGGCGGCAACCTCGCCACCGCATCTCCCATCGGCGACTCCGCCCCTTTGTTACTGGCTTACGACGCCACGGTACAAATCTCCGGTCCGGATGGCGAGCGCAGTGTTCCATTGAGCGCATTCTTCAAGGCCTACCGGCAGACGTCGCTCACGGGACGCGATGTCCTGGTCTCGATCCGCATACCGAAACCGCTGGCGGCTGAGACCCGGTTCTACAAAATCGCCAAGCGCCGCACGGACGACATCAGCTCCATTGCGGCGGGAATCTCCGTGACGCTGGATGCTGCCGGCCGCGTGGCGCGCGCCCGTTTCGCCTATGGGGGCGTTGCCGCAACTCCCGTGCGTGCGCTCGAAGCGGAGAACGCGGTCCTGGGAAGGCCGTGGAATGGGTCAGCCATCCAGCGGGCGCAGGCAGCGATTGCCCGGACGCTGAACCCCATGAGCGACCATCGCGGCTCGGCGGAATACCGGCTCGCCATGGCGCAGAGTTTACTGGAGAAATACGCGCACGAGCCGAAACTGGAGGTCGCGGCATGAAGTACTCCGGCCAATCGACTCCTCACGAAAGCGCGCGCGATCACGTGACCGGCGGCGCGATTTATACCGAGGATCTGCTTCCGCGCTATCCGGAAACGCTGCATGCGTGGCCCGTCCTCGCGCCCCACGCGCATGCGCTGTTGCTCCGGCTTGATGTTGCGCCTGCCCTCGATGTGCCCGGCGTCTTTACCACCTTGACTTCCACGGATGTCCCGGGAGAAGGGGACTCGGGCGCGAATCGTCATGACGAACCGCTGTTCCCGGTCGAGATTATGCACCACCATCAGGCGGTTGCGTGGGTACTCGGGGAGACGTTGGAAGCTGCGAAACTCGGAGCCGCCCGAGTGCAGGCGGAGTATCGCGCCCTGTCGCCGATCCTGACCATTCAGGATGCCATCGCGGCCAATAGCTATCATTCCGCTCCGTCGAGCATCCGGCGCGGCGACCCTTCTGCGGCGATTGCCGCCAGCCCTCATAGCCTCGCCGGAGAGCTCTCGATCGGCGGCCAGGAACACTTTTATCTGGAAACGCAGTGCTCGCTCGCCCGCATCGACGAGACCGGCGGATTCATTATCGATTCATCCACCCAGCATCCCGCCGAGACGCAGATCATCGTGGCGCGCGTGCTCGGTATCCCTTGCCATCGCGTATCCGTGCAGTCCCTGCGAATGGGCGGAGCCTTCGGCGGCAAAGAAGTTCAAGCCAATCCGTGGGCGGCGATCGCGGCGCTTGGCACCTGGAAGACGAGGCGGCCGGTGTGCGTGCGCCTCCCTCGTCATCTCGATATGGCGCTGACGGGCAAGCGACATCCGTTTCTCGCGCGCTTCTCAGCCGGCTTCGGCGGCGATGGGCGGTTGCGTGGCGTGGACCTCTCGCTCTACTCGGATGCGGGCTGGAGCCTGGATCTCTCCGAGCCGGTGATGTGGCGTGCGCTGTTCCATTGCGACAACGCGTATCTGATTCCCGCCCTGGCTGCCTCCGGCTGGATTTGCAAAACGCACAAGACGTCGCAAACCGCGTTCCGCGGCTTCGGCGGGCCGCAAGGCATGCTGGTCATCGAGGAGATCCTGGACCGCATCGCCCGCACGCTGCGCCTTCCGCCCCACGTGATTCGCGAGCGGAACTTCTATCGCGAGGGTGACCGGACGCACTACAACCAGCCGGTCAAGGACGCCTCGCGCATCGGAACGATCTGGCAGAAGCTGAAAGAAACCAGCCAGTTCGAGAGTCGTCTGAAATCCGTAGCGGAGTTCAATTGCACGCACGTACACGCCAAACGAGGTATGGCCATCACGCCGATGAAATTCGGTATCTCCTTCACGGCGACGCTGATGAACCAGGCGGGAGCGCTGGTCTTGGTTTTTCGGGACGGCAGCGTGCAAGTCAACCACGGTGGCACTGAAATGGGTCAGGGGCTCTTCACCAAGATTCACCGGATCGCCGCGGACAGCCTGGGCGTGACGCCAGACGCCATCCGGCTGATGCCGACCCGCACCGACAAGGTCCCCAACACTTCGCCCACCGCCGCGTCGGCCAGCACGGACATGAATGGCGCGGCGGTATTCGATGCCTGCGCGCAGATCAAAACGCGGCTCACGCCCATCGCCGCCAATCTTCTGGAGTGCGACGATACCGCGGTGCGTTTCGAGTCCGGCCAGGTCTATGCCGCCGGCGCGAAACAAGCTACCATCAGCTTCGCCACGGTCGTGGAGCATGCTTACCGGCATCGCATCGCGCTCTTCGCCCAAGGCTACTACCGCACTCCCGAGATCCACTTCGACGCCAGGACCGCTACCGGACGGCCGTTCCTTTATTACGCCTACGGCGCGGCCGTGGCCGAGGTCGAGATCGACGGTTTCACTGGCGAGCACGGCATTCTGCGTGCCGACCTCCTCGAAGACGTGGGCGACTCGGTGTCGCCGCTAATCGATCGCGGACAGGTCGAAGGAGGGTTCGTCCAAGGCTTGGGCTGGTTGACGCTGGAGGAACTGCTCTGGGACGCACAGGGACGCGTGGCCACTGCGGGCGCATCCACCTACAAGCTTCCGTCATGGCCCGAACTACCGGAGGTTTTCAACGTCGCATTTCTGGAACGCGCGACAGAACCGGGCGTTATCTTTGGCAGCAAGGCGGTCGGCGAGCCGCCGCTGATGCTGGCGATATCGGTGCGCGAGGCGATCCGCGATGCCGTTGCGGCCTTCGGCGGCGGCGGACCCGTTACACTCGACAGTCCCGCTACGCCCGAACGAATTTATTGGGCAGTGCAGCGCGCAAAAGAGAGCCTGTTACGTGCCGAGCCAGCACCCGCACCCACTACCGGAGCCGCGTTTTCGTGACGATCTCGCAAGTGAATGTCTTGGGGGGCAATGATTTCGTCGACGCGGTGGGATGGGTCTTCGAGCACTCGCCCTGGGTGGCGCGGCGCGCCTGGAAACACCGGCCCTTTGCATCCCTCGATGACCTGCACAGGCGCATGACCGCCGAAGTCGCAGCCGCCTCCATGACCGAACAACTGGAGCTCTTGCGCGCTCACCCGGACCTTGGAGCGCGCGCGCGGATGAGCGAGAGCTCGGCTCAAGAGCAGAACTCCGCGGGTCTCGATCGATTGACGCCTGTGGAATTCGCGCGCCTGCATCAGTGCAACGAGGCCTACAAGAACAAGTTCGGATTCCCCTTCCTGTTTGCGGTCAAAGGCAGCCACAAGCTTCGCATCATGGAGGCGCTCGACGCCCGCCTCCTGTCGAGCCCGGAAGATGAGTTGCAGGAAGCGCTGCGGCAGGTGTATCGAATTGCGCGCTTCCGATTAGAGGAGGTCATCGGACGATAATTATGAATCGATTTGCGAGCGGACCGAAGCGCAGTTACTACGGAAAAGGAGACGTGATCGCCTACCGGCTGCATCGGGAGGGGAACCCACCGGAAGGGCAGAGTCCGGTATTCGGAGCGAACGTACTGCTGCTGATTTACGGTGATGCCTTCTCGCGGACTTACACTGCGGGCGACAACACCGGCCTGATCGCGACTGACTCGATGAAGAATTTCATCCAGCGCGAAACCATGAACTTCACGGGGAGCGACTTGGAGTCCTACTGCCGTTTCCTCGGAGAAAAGTTCCTGACCACCTATCCACAGGCGGAAGGCGCGCAACTCACCGCAACCGAAATTCCCTATGCTCTTGTGGGACATGCCGGGGCGCCCTCGGGGCCCTGTCCCGTCTTCGCCCCATCGGGACCGGATCGAGCGTATGCACGACTCGAATTGGGACGCCCGTCCGCTATAGAACTCCGCTCCGGCATTCAAGGCTTCAAACTCCTCCGGCTAGGCGGCAGCACGTTCTACGGATTCGTCCGCGACCAATACACCACGCTGCCCGAAATCAAGAACCGTCCCCTGCACATGTGGCTCGATCTCGAATGGAGCTATGCGAGTCCGGAAGCCGCATTTAGCAAAGGCGCGGTTACCGCCGGCGTCCGCCAGATCGTGCACGAGGTTTTCGCGGGATTTGAATCCGGAAGCATCCAGCAGGTCATCTATCAGATCGGCGTGAAGATGTTGCAGGACATTCCGGCCATTGAAGAGATCCATCTCGAAGCCAACAACCGGACGTGGGATACGATTACCGAGCAGGGCGAATCGCTGGGCGTCTACACGGACGCGCGTCCCCCATACGGCTGCCTGGGCTTGACGTTACACAGATGAGGACGCCGATGAACACGCGCGGACAACGCGTCATCGACTGCTGCCGCACCTTGGCCACGCTCACCGAAGAACCCGGCCGCACCACCCGCACCTTCCTCTCGCCGCCGATGCTCGAAGTCCACCGGCAGCTTGGGAATTGGATGCGCAGTTTCGGCATGCGGATCACTATCGATGCGGCAGGCAACCTGCGCGGCGTTCTGGCCGGCGACGGGCCTCGTTTGCTGATCGGTTCCCATCTCGATACGGTTCCCAACGCGGGAGCTTTCGACGGCATTCTCGGCGTCGTCATCGGGATTGCTCTCGCGGAGATTGCCAGCCACCATGGCTCGCGTCCTGCAATTGAAGCGATCGGCTTCTCCGAGGAGGAAGGCGTGCGTTTGGGAGCGCCTTTCATCGGCAGCCGGGCATTCGTGGGCACGCTCGACGCCGCGACTCTCGCGCTCGCCGGACCGGCCATCCGGCAATTCGGCCTGAATCCCGAAAACATCCCGCACGCGCACTTTTCACCGGACACCGCCGCATACCTCGAATTCCACATCGAACAAGGCCCGGTCCTGGAGAGCCTGCAATTGCCCCTCGGAATTGTGGATGCCATCGCCGGACAGAGCCGCGCGGAAATCGCCTTTGAAGGACAAGCTAATCACGCCGGCACGACCCCGATGTCTCATCGGCGTGACGCCCTGGCCGCCGCGGCGCAGTGGATCGGACTCGTCGAACAAGTAGCCGCGGCTCACGACGGCCTGGTCGCTACGGCCGGACGCATGCAAATCGAACCCAATGCGGCCAACGTGGTTCCCGGACGGGTGACCGTGAGTCTCGACGTGCGGCACGGTTGCGACGAGAACCGGCAGGCCGCGTTCCGGCAGTTGCTCACCGGAGCTACCCATATAGCCCACAGACGCGGAATCAACATCCACGTCGAACCGCGTCTCGACCAGCCTGCCGTGCCGATGGATGCTGGTTTACGCGAGCGTCTGGCGGCTGCGGTTGAATCCGCGGGCTATCCGGTGCATCACATGACCAGCGGCGCCGGACATGACGCGATGATTGTCGCGCCGCACATTCCTTCAGCCATGCTATTTCTGAGAAGTCCGGGAGGCATCAGCCACGCCCCCGAAGAAGATGTTCTCGTCGAAGACGTTGAGGCCGCAATAACTGCGGGAGAGAGATTCTTGTGCCTGACCTCGTAATCCGCGGCGCCCAAAGCGACATCGCCGTCGAGGACGGAATCATCGCTGCGATCGGTCCCGGTCTTCCCGCGGGTAGGCGCGAGATCGACGCGCGCAGCCTCGCCGTCCTGCCGGGAATCATCGACGTGCATGTGCACTTCAACGAACCCGGCCGCACCGAATGGGAAGGCGCAGCCACCGGCAGCCGCGCCTTTGCAGCCGCCGGTGGGACGCTCTTCTTCGACATGCCGCTCAACTCCGAGCCCTGCACGGTAAACGCGCCGGCCTTCGACGAAAAGCACGCAGCGTTGTCGAAGGCATCTGTTACCGATTTCGCGCTCTGGGGCGGAATCATACCCGGGAACCTCGGAGCTCTTGCCGAACTCGCCGCGCGCGGAGCGATCGGATTCAAAGCGTTCATGTCCGACTCGGGGCTCGCCGAATTCCCTCGCTCCGACGATCTCACGCTATACGAGGGCATGCGCGAAGCCGCGCGCCTCGATCTTCCGGTGTCGGTTCACGCGGAAAGTGAAGAGATCACCCGCGGGCTCACCCGGCGTATGTTGGATGCCGGCCGCTGCGGCGTCCGCGACTATCTGAATTCGCGTCCGGTGATCGCCGAAATCGAAGCCATTGAACGCGTCACTCTTCTAGCCCGGGAAACCGGCGCGAGACTGCACATCGTCCATATCAGCTCGGGGCGCGGCGTAACGGCGGCTCTCGAAGCGCGCGCCCGCGGCACGGACGTCTCCATCGAAACCTGTCCTCACTATCTGACGTTCACCGGTGAAGACATGGAGCGTATTGGAGCCGTCGCGAAATGTGCGCCTCCCTTGCGCGACGCAACCGAACAGCAACTTCTTTGGGATGCCGTGCGAAACGGCGGCGTCGATATCGTCGGCAGCGACCATTCTCCTGCCCCGCCCGAGATGAAACAAGGCGACAATTTCTTCCGCATCTGGGGCGGTATCGCGGGTATTCAGGCCACCCTGCCGTCGCTGCTGGACCGTCTGCCGCTCGATCGCATCGCCGATCTTCTCGCGGCCAATCCGGCGCGCCGGTTTCGTATTGCGCGTAAAGGACAGATCGCTGTCGGCTTCGACGCGGATTTCGCGCTGGTCGACCTTGCTCACACTTTCGTCATGGATCGCGAGATGCTTCTGCAGCGCCACCGCATCAGCCCTTATAGCGGGCGTCAGTTCAAAGGGCGCGTGGTCGAAACTATTTTGCGAGGCCAGACACTGCCTGCGGGCACTTCCGGCAGGCTAGTGAGGCCAGGAACGGACTAACATGTATCAACTTGGAGCTACCAGAAGTTCCCACCAACGCGATCATTTGCTGCACACTCCGGACACGTTCGTCCGCGCGCCTCTGCCCGGGATGAAGAACGCGACGGCTATTGTCCACATCGGACCCGCGGGCGGCGCTCAGTTCACCGAGTACACCGCAATCTTCGAAGGCGGCGGAACGCTCGGCCCCGCGTCAGGGCAACGATTCGTCTATGTCGTCGAGGGCGAGCTCACCGTCGACGGCGCAGCGCTCGCTAAGGGTGGGTATGCCTATCAGCCGGCGGTGATCGAGTCCCCCGGCAGTTCACGCGCGATCGTCATCGAGAAGCCTTATCAACCACTGCCCGGCGTGCCGGCTCCCGCCGCATTTGCCGGTCGGGAGAGCGCTGTCGAAGGCCAGCCTTTGGACGGCGACGAAGCGCTCGAAGTCCGCAACCTGCTGCCCTCGGACTTGAGCCTGGACATGGCGGTCAACACCATGACGTTCCAACCCGGCGCGAGTCTCTCAATGGTCGAGATCCACGTGATGGAACACGGTCTCATGATGCTCGAAGGCGGGGGTATCTACCGCCTGGGCGACCGCTGGTACCCAGTCCAGGAAGGCGACTTCATCTGGATGGCGCCCTATTGCCCGCAATGGTTCGGCGCCATCGGCAAACGCCCGGCAAAGTATCTCATCTACAAAGACTGGAACCGGCATCCATGCAATTCCAAGTAAACGCGGCTCAACTGCAGAACGAACTCGATAAACTCGCCACCTACTCCGATGTTCCATCACCGGCGGTGACGCGCATCGTCTATTCCGACGCCGACCTGGCCGCGCGCCGTTACGTGAAGCAACTCTGCCGCGATGCCCGTCTTGAAGTGCGTGAGGACGCGGCGGGCAACACCTTCGCACGCTGGATCGGTGACGCGCCCGGCCTTCCCGCGATTGGCACCGGCTCGCATATCGACGCCATTCCGAACGCCGGTATGTACGACGGCACCGTCGGCGTCCTCGGCGGCCTCGAAGCCATCCGCGCCCTGCAACGCGCCGGATTCCGCCCGCGGCGTTCCATCGAACTGCTGATCTTCACCGCTGAGGAGCCCACGCGCTTCGGCATTGGATGCCCGGGCAGCCGTCTGCTCGCCGGTCTCCTGGGAGAGTCCGATGGTACCCGCCTGCGCGACTCGCAAGGCCGGACGCTCGACGAACTGCGCACCGCCGCGGGATTTTCGGGTCCGCTCTCCAGCGTCGCGCTCGTACCCGGCTGCTATGCCGGCTTCGTCGAACTTCACATTGAACAAGGACCGCTTCTCGAACGCGCGGGAATTCCCTGCGGCATCGTAACCCACATTGCGGCTCCAGCCAGCCTCAACATAACGATTGAAGGCGAGGGTGGGCATGCGGGTGGAGTCCTGATGCCCGGCCGGCACGATGCATTTTGCGCAGCCGCTGAACTTGCCCTGGCGGTCGAAGCCGCTGCCAAATCGACCGGAGCCATCGATACCGTCGCCACCATCGGTATCTGCGAAGTGTTTCCCGGCGCCGTCAACAGCATTCCCAGCCGCGTCCGGCTGACGCTCGACGTGCGCGATACCGAAGCGGCCCGGCGCGATAGCGTGCTCTCGTCCATCCGGAAAGCTTCCGAATCCATTGCTGAAAACCGCGGCGTGCGCATTCAATCGGACCTGGTGAACTCCGATGCTCCCGCGGCTTGCGATGCCAGGCTGATCGAGACACTCAGCCGCGCGTGCGAAGCTCAGGGACTCTCTTACCAGCGCATGGTCAGCCGGGCGTATCATGACTCGCTTTTCATGGCGCGCCTGGCGCCGGTGGCCATGATCTTTATCCCGTGCCGCGCGGGAGTCAGTCATCGCCCTGATGAATATGCGTCCCCGCGAGCTATAGCGAACGGCGTGAGAGTGCTGGCGGAGACGCTGGCCGAACTGAGCGCCGGGTAATCTGCGGAACGACCAAGGGGCCCCAAACCACAAGCTGTAGCCGCCTCACCAGGTTCCCGCCGGCCGGGTCATGGAATCCCAGCTTCTCCCCTTTCGGATAGCCGGCCTGGATATCGCCAAAGAGCCGGAGCCGACCGTTTCGGCTGCATCCAGGACAGTCGCGGCTTCTGTCGGGATTTCTTCAAGTAGTACAACAAAGAGCCTGCCCTCTGCGCCGACGGCGCGCACGCCCATGGCCTACTCACAGGAGGCGCTTGCAGCGTAGACTACCTTTCCCCTAACGCAGACTTCGCCGATCGACTCCTGTCCCGCGAGCGTGAACAGCGCCGACAACAAATCCTCCGCCTTCTCTGCGTGGGCCGCCACTATCGCCAGCGGACTCCCGGCAATCGGCCGAAGATACACATAGTCTGCCGATTTCCCCGGCTGCAGATCTCCCGTCTCCCCCGCCACGCCGAGCGCTTCCGCGCCGGCGCGAGTCGCGAGATACAGCAACTGGGCCGAATTCAGCATCACCCTCTCGGCAGCCACTCGTTGCACCAGGTAAGCCTGTAGAGCTTCCTTCAGCATTCCGAACCCGGTGCCGCCCCCGACGTCGGTGCCCAGTGCGAACCGCACACCGGCAGTCAGATGCCGCTGCATCGGAAAGATGCCGCTCCCCAACGCGGCATTGCTGCACGGACAATGCGACACGGCCGCACCGCCGCCGGCCAGGCGCTCCAACTCCCCGTCGGCCGGATGAACGTTGTGAGCCAGCACCGACCGGCGCCCGGCAAGCGCGAATCTCTCGTAGACCGCGAGGTAATCCGATGCCCATGGAAACAGGCGCGCGACCTCCCTCACCTCCAGCGGACTTTCATTGATATGGGTTTGAAACCGGACGCCCGGCGTCTCCCGCAGCAGGCTCTGGCAAACCTCCAGCATCGCTTCGGAAGTCGAAAGAGCGAAGCGCGGAGTCACGGCATACATCAGCCCCCGCTTGCCGTGGTAATTCCGGATCAGTTCCGCGCTGCGCCGGTAGGCCGCATCGGGAGTCTGGTGCAGCGCCGGGAGCAACCTGCGATCCGACATCACCATTCCCGACGCGATCCGCAACCCGCTTGCCGCCGCGGCATCGAAGAACACTTCCATGGCCGCAGCAAAGTGGGAACCGAACACCAGCGCCGTCGTGGTGCCGTGCGATGCCAGCGAGTGCAGGAACTCGCGCGCGACCTGCCGGGCATATGCGGGATCGGCCAGACGCGCCTCCTCCGGCAGCGCACGCAGATCGAGCCAGTCCAGCAGGGTATACCCCAAGCCTCCCAGGACGCGGACCTGCGGATAGTGCACATGGGTATCGACGAATCCCGGCAATAGATAGCCGCCTCGCAGGTCGCGTACAGTCGAGTGCGGGTAGTCGCGCCGGATCTCGGAATAGTCGCCTAGCGCACCGATTATGCCGCCCTCCACCAATAGGCCGCCATCCTCGAAGACTTGCAGCGCGGATGGATCGCGAAACGGATTTTCCGGGGTGTGGAAGATCGACGCCCGGATAACTTCTCCCATGTATTCAGTATGCGCGAAATGTACGAACGAGTGGCCGTACTACT
>Ga0302320_10012057_pt1 | contig 18201 bp, 17 predicted proteins | sample Bog_T0_3_FD_202130 | JGI IMG/M metagenome (GOLD analysis project Ga0302320, IMG submission 202130) | Peat permafrost microbial communities from Stordalen Mire near Abisko, Sweden - Bog_T0_3 | ecosystem: Environmental > Terrestrial > Soil > Wetlands > Peat | place: Sweden: Abisko, Stordalen Mire...
CACTGCGAATGCAATTTAAACTTTGAGCCATGAAATCCTCTTACGAACTTGCGATGGAGCGGTTAAACAAAACTGCTCCGACCACCAAACTCACGGCACCACAGAAAAAGGCGTTGGCTGAACTTGATTCCCGATACGCGGCCAAAATTGCAGAACGCGAAATGGCGTTAAAAGGACAAATTGCTGAAGTCCGTGAGCCTGAAAAGAAGAAGCACTGCGCGATCAACTCGTCCAAGAGCGCAAGAAGCTCCAGGCCGAGCTTGAGGAGAAAAAGGAACAGGTGCGGGGTGAGGTTTCAAAATGAGCCGCTGTACGACTTTACAGGGAATCAAGGTCTCTTCAGGTTTAGCCAACTGGATTTAAAGAATTGGCTGGCATGGGCGTATCTACCACTGACCGACTCGAATTGAACTACTAAGAGAAGTAGGCTTCAGTCAGGCAAAGGCGTAGCGGCGGGCCGTTTGAATGTGTTGGGGTCGATGTCGCAGAGCGCGTTGGTGGCGAATGGGTGCCCACCGGCACGCCAGTGCCACATAGATCATTCAACTGGCACAGAGCCGCTAAAGTGGTCTTGCCGACGCCTGGTGGGCCCACCACCAAGACGACGTCGGTACCTCCTGGCGACATTAACGTCTGTCGGATTGTCTGGTCGGCCTCCATTAATGCCGAATGCGGCACATGATAATTAGTCAAAGCTACAAGTTCCTTGTTAAATATTCCATTCATAATTCAAACGGCACCACCGCGGCCACCAACGCATTGCCAGCACGTTCACGCGGGCCACCGGTCACCTGATGAAAGACCGCACGGATACGGCGCCTGGACAGCGGCCAGCGGGCACCCAACTGCTTTTTGACCGAATCAGCGGTCACTGCCCTCCCTGCGGCCACGCATTCGGCTATGGCAGTGCTGACCAGCTTCGCCATTTTGGCCGCGTAGGCCACCTTCTGGACGGCCTGGTGCTGGCGGTAACGGTCAGCAATGGACTTGGCTAGATCAGGGTAAGCGTGGAATAGATGAGAATGGCTGGCAGGGATTGCTTTGGCCACGGCAAACAACGACATTGGATGTGGACTTTCTACAGCGGCCTTCAATGCGGATTCAACGGTATCAGGATCAACGGCCTTGGCACGGTCCATCAGCCAGGAGACGTCTGGGATCGGGCGTGGCGCCGGGAAGCTCAGAATGGACGAGGTAAACCAGTGCTCCAGCGGAATGTTGAAAGCGTAGCAAAGCCGCGAAAGGGAACTCAGCATACGCGTCTGCCGACCGGGAAGCCAAAAACCCACGGTGCCAGGACTGAGCCCCAACACGCAGACAGCGGTTTGCCGCCGCCCACGGACACTGAGGCACTCTTGATATTGGCCGCCAGCACCGATCCGAAAACATGCGGTTCCGTTAACGATGCAGACCGACCAACCAAACCGTCAACCAGCCGTGTAAAATCGTTCGCCCACGTGGTGGGCCGCCCTGAACCCGACACGACCGCGAGCTTCTTCTCACAGCGGTCACAGGTGCCATCCCACACCTGGCCGGTTGAAAACGAAAACCGCTGATTGCAATACGGACAGCGGTCCACCAGCGGCACATCATGCCGTAAACAGCAGTGAACCTCCCGGAATGACCATAACAACGGGAAATACAGCGGTTCCCCAGCCTCGTCCCACTCGCAAAATACTCCGGGCACCAAGCCGAAAATTCACGTAAATCCCGAGTCCAACCCAGTGAATGGCCAAAATGCGGGTGGACCAGGCGGGCAACGTCAGGAAGCCCGGTCAAGCTGGCCAAGCGATTGGCCACCTTGTCGGCCAGCCGGTCACCCAATAGCAAAAACTTACTGTTCCAGGCCAAATAATTGGACGGCGGGGAATTTCCCGACAATTCAAGCGCCGGCATGATCTCGCTCGACAAAAACATGGCTACCGTCATGGCGTGGGCGTCTGCCATACGGTTGATGTAACTGGGCAGGGACTCCATCAAGGAGGTCCCTACGCCCAACGGCGGCACTGGCAAGCACCGTGTAGGCGCCAATGCTGGCTTTGGAGGAAATGCAACACCTTCCATACAATCAGTTAGCTTCACCCACAATATCCCGTTGGAGGTTGCGCTTTCCCGGCTTTGGACGCCGGCCACTCGACATCGCCTTGATGATGCTCGCCTTAAAAGGCGTGGAGGCAAAGACCGATGCCATTAAACCATCAAATCCGGAATGCAGGCGCGTCATCATGGCTTCCCCTGACTGGGCATATGCAAAATTGTTCCGAATGGCGTCATCCACCATCTTCTCCTGCATTAAATGGGACTTGGTCACACAAGAATCTTGCTCAACGGCGATTCCGCCAGCCCGTAGCAACCACAACCGAAGATTACCCGTGCCACCGGCACAACCGGTGTACAAGGTCGGAATCTCATTGACCAACTGCGCATAAGGCAACAAGGTCGGCGCCTTGGTACAGAACGTCGAAACCACCCGCTGGAAATTCCCCTGCTCCACGGGCTTGGTGATGTCGTAGCGGGGCAGATGCACGACACTGCAACGCCGTGAAAGTTGAGCTTCGAAGTTCAGGAACTTCAACATCGTGTAATTGCCGAAGAGGACCAACACCGTGTTGGTCACCGAACCCAAATGCTTCAACGAACGCGCCATTTGGACGGAATCAGACTCAGAATCGAACGTGAGACTTTAAGCAGTATGTGTCCGCTTCGGCACGGAACTGCATAAGAAAGCCGCGCTGCCGCTTCGGAAAGAAGCCCTGCATTAAGTTTAACACAGCTCAGCGCGGACATGGAACAGTTGGGACGTACGGAAGCCACATAACGTGGGGTTTTACGTAGTCTGTTGCTATGTTTTTCTTCTTCGGGGGAAAGGAAAGACCAAAAAGGTGGAAATCTGAAAAAACCGACGGCCTTCCCTGTCGGCCAGGCTCAGCTAAAACAACGTTGTATTAAGCAATACATGGCCAATTGTTAAGCAATACCTGGCCACACCTGTAGTGGCATTGACGTGGTAAAACATGAAACACCACAATCGGTTGTGCCAGTTATACCGTGTCGAAACGGCCGCGATGGTGTAGGTCAGGCTCAGACTCTGCCAATACTTGGTTGTAAACCCGGCTTGAAGCAACGCGGTTATTAAGCAATAAGTGGCCGATGTTTAAGCATAACTTGGCCACACCTGTCGTAGCCTCGCCACAATGACCGCCTCACGGTGAGCGCACACGATAGAACCGGGCGGGAAAACTCAACCAACTGGGATCGCAAAACAAAGCTTCGCCACCAGTCAGAATATTCGTGCTTATCGGTGACCAAACAAGATTCGCCAGATTGGTACAGGCATCCACCACAACGGTCGTGCCATCGGCCCAAACAATATCGAACGCAATTCGATTCGTTTGCACAATCTGCATCTGCGGCTTCCAGATTTGAGTGGGAATATCTCCTAACGTCGGTCGCCAACCCGTAGTTCCCGGCAGATAATAAGCAACAGCGCTTCCAAAATAGTTGAACGATCCTGCAATAGCGGGTGCATTACTCGGGAAATAAAGCGCCGACAGACTGGTGCACCAGGTAAACGCGTCCTCCCCAATGCTGAGGACGCCAGCGCCAACGGTAACATCGATTAGGCCGGTGCAATCCATAAATGCCCACGTCCCGATATTGGTCACGCCGTCGGGAATCCTAATACTAGTCAGCCCGCTACAATCCATAAACGCCGCGCCCCCGATGCTTTTGACACTGCTGGGAATCGTCACGCTGGGCAGGCTACCGCAGAACCTGAGTAGACTATCCGGGAGGCCGGTAAGGCTACTGGGAATGATGACATTCGTCAAACTGCCGCAACCTTGGAAGGCATTGTTGCCAATATTCGTGACGGAATCGGGAATTTGGAAGCTGGCCAAACCTCCGCATTCATAGAATGCTCCTTCACCAAGGCTTGTTACGCTGGTGGGGACTGTTACGGTAACCAAACTAGTACAATCAGCGAACGCATAACGCATGATGGTAGTGACCGTGTTGGGAAGTGTCACGTTCGTCAGACCAAAACAATTATAAAACACTGAGTCACCGAGGACGGTAACTCCACGAGGGATAGCGACACTAACTAGGTTTGTACACCAAGCGAACGAATAACCGCCAATGTTCGTAACACTGGCGGGGAACGTGAAGTTTGTTAGGCTATAACAGGAATTGAATGACCAGTCGGCGATGCTACAGACATTGGTGCCCATCGAAACCTCGGCCAATCCGTAGCAGTTAACAAACGCAAACTTACCAATGCTGGTCACACTATCCGGGATTGTCACACTGATCAAATTCGTACATTCGTCGAAGGCGGCCACACCGACGCTGACTACAGATCTGCCATTCGAGGTGCCTGGAATAAGCACGTTGCCGCCTGAACCTGTATATTTTTTAAGGCTGAGCGTATTATCGGCATTTGTGACGAAAATGAATTGAGCGAAAGCGATACTTGAAAACAACCAGACGACAAGGACAACAGTAAACTTCATAGTCAGTGGCGCGTAAGCATCAAGGTTTCAAAAAGGGCGCATTACTGCGAAGCAACTCCGTAACTCCAGCTGGGTTGTTGGAGTATGCCATTGAATAAATCCAACTAGCCACCATCATTTGATGATAATTCTCAATCGTTTCTTGTCGTCTAAACTTTAAATCCCTGTATCCATAGTGCCAGCCAATCCCGTAACCAATCGCCAACCCCAAAACCAAACCTAAACCAACCAAAGCAAGAATGCGTGACGGTTTCATAAAATGTTCATTAAAAAAAATCTTAACGCACGGCCGCAATGTGTGCAAGTGCTTTATCCAGCCTCGACGCATTGAATGCGGTGGCGGACGAAAACTGGACAATCAAAGGGGCCAATGAGATAATATAGTTGCTAATGAAAACTAAAAAGAAAACAACGCGCACCCGCAAGGACAGCATGAGCCGTCTGCGACGCGAAAACATCGCGAGTCGCAAGCGAGTCATGCGAGCGGAGGCTTTGGGGCAAGAATCAAAGGAATTCTGCCTAGCCAAGGTCATTGGTGACGTGGTGTTCCAACCACTGGATTTCAGCAGGGTTCAGGCACCGAATGAGTATCAGCGATGACCACGATGCGACGAGGCCCGGTGACCCACGAATGGATTGACCAGCGGAGCCTGGCCATGAACACGGAAATTGCCGAGATGATCCGCGAAAAACCCGAGCTTATGGACGTGGCAAAAGCCACGCTCGCACGGTGGATAAAAAACAGCAACCCGCCGTCGCCAGCGAAGCTGGAATGGGACGCAATTCTTAAAAACTCGACCACCGAAGAGGTCTTGAGCCTCCTGACCCGGTGGGACGAAGAAGCGCGCCGGCTTCGTCAATCCAGCCCATTTTGCGGGATCCTGCCCGAAGAGCGGCGCACGGCCATTTTCGCGGAATTTGAACAACGACTGCTGGTTCCGGCCCCGGCCACAACCAAAGCTGCGAAACCAACAATCGAAAACTCACTGGCTCCGCTCATTAGCCAAGCTGAATACCAACGCGAGCTCGTAGAGGCCTTCGGCGAAGAGCGGGCCGCAATATGCCAACTGCCCGAAGCTGACCGCATGGCGGCATGGGCACGTATCCACAATCTACAGGGCGATTCCCCCTGTGATCGCGCATGGCCGACCGAGGGCGGAAACGAGCCGGCCCCAGAAGAGGGCTGGGATACATCCGGGACGTACCGACCAGCAGTGGTCAGGCAGGTCTATGATGAACTGGTGGCCGCCGGGAAGATCAAAAAGCGCCCAGTTCAGATGGCACCAATGTGACCAAAACAAACAGCGAAGCACAGACCGAAGAACAAGAATGGGAGGCCTTGGAAGTACGGATAACCGAGTACACCACCAGGAACCTTCCACCGTTTGAGGAATGAAAAGCGTCAAAACGCCGCAACGCCAAAAATAAAGCATAACGTGGCCTTTCTTTAAGCATATAATGGCCAAGAACAACAGTGACTATCAATATTTGAAAAATGAAAAAGCAAAAAGCAAACCAGGCGAAATCGCATGACGCCGAGATCGGCGAGATCCAAATGCGATTTGTCCTGCCACCGGCCCAATGGGAGGCGTTCAACGCCATGCTCGACGCACCTCCGAAAGAACTGCCGGCATTGAAAAGACTTTTCAGCTAGCCCTCCATATTCGAGATCGCCCGATAAACAGAATCAACAGAAGCGAAACATTGGCAGACAACCCAAATAACACAATGCCACCAAACGAACCATACGTCATCCCCGAAGAATGGCGCAAAAAAATGGAAGAATTGCGAAAACGCATCGAACTACGGCGCGAAAAAGCCCAAGAAATAGAACGGCTACGGAACACGCCTGAATACCTCCAAGCTATGGAAATGCTTAGCAAGGACCTTGGCTCTACCGAAGAAATTCCGGAAATCACCTTCACCATCCCGGCCGAGATCATAGCCGAGATCGCCGCATGCCAAGCCGAATAAACCAACGCTAACGTGGTGCCCAACCTAGAAACGAACCAAACTCTCGCAGATGTGCTCGGCGAGGCCACCCACCCGTCGGCCCTGCTGGACAAGATTCGTGGCATGGTGGGGAACCAAGACCCCGGGCGTTGCCTCCAACAACTTGGTGTCAACCGCGGTTGCCGCCACTACGACGGTGCTTTCCAACCGCCCACCACCTTCCCAGAAGAAATCAACGCCCTTTCCAACGAGGAAGCGGGCATCGCCCTCTGTATTGGATCACTGCCGTACGACCACACCGGCATCCGCCTAGCCTCTGCATTCCTTTCAGGCACCACCTGCCAGCCTGACCGCATCGTCGCGCTGGCGCTGTCGGAACACTGCCAAACCGTCGTCGGCTACATTGCCAGATGTGCCAAGCTTTTTGAGGCCAGCAATCCGGTATGGGACCGGATACTGGCCGGCGTAGCTCCCATAAACACGCCACCATCCGGGAGTTTGCCACATTGGAGCCGATTCATCAGCGGCGCCTGCATCAGACCCGGCGACGATCCGAACACCATCTGGCTACGGGTGAATCCACACCCAGAACGCACTTGGATACCCAGAAAATGGCACTCGCCAACAGCGACCGCCTGAAAAGCCCGCCAATTTGGCGGGCTTTTTTGTTCCAAAGCCACGCTGACGGCGCATACTGTAATTGCTTGGCATGTGAGCCGGCGTTGATAATGATGTCAGTGCGGACGATCTTGGCAAATTCACTTGCCGTCATGTCACAAAAAGCGATTCGAAGTCGGCATCGCTAATAGCCAGGAATCGAATGTCGGCTGGAGTTGAATGGGAAGTTTCACTGGACGAAATGCCACATCACTCGTCCTTTGTGTTCGCCGGATCTGACGGGAGGAGCTGTTCCGTGATGAGCTTCCAGTTGTCCCGATATTGCTCCAAGTCCTGAATTGAGTAGCGGCAATCATATGATTCTGGATTGCGAGGACGCTTCCAACCGATTGTGTCCATCCAAGTCGAATACCGCTTGATGGCGACCTTTTGCAACTGTCGTTTCGTCAGAATAAAGAACTGGTCCTTGCCTTCGTTGGATGTTGCGATGGCGACATGGACATAAATCAAGGCGGGATTTTCAACCTCCTGTGGTCCATCATTAATTTGTGCTTTGGTCTGTGGGTCGAGCGTGAGTTTCATCCATTTCCGAGCGTCACTTGGCCAATTGTCGCCACGAGATGCTTTGACCTGAATGGGCACGGTATTGCATTGGTCATCTGCGGCAAGAACATCAAAGGCTGGAACATTTCCCGAAAATGGGGTGGCGATAAACCCCCGTCTTCCCAGCTCGGCGCACACCAAAAATTCACCGACCTGCCCCGCCAATTTGTTGTTTCTGCCTGTGCTCATGTGGTGGTGTGGTTTAGCCGTGGCCGTGGCCTTTGGCAATCCGAATCTGCCGCCGGAGGAGCAACGCCTCAAACATGGACACTTTCTGGGTTCAGCCCAAGCGACACCGCCGTTCGCCTCCAATGTGGCCCCACGCCAACTGGCGTTGGCGCTTGGGCAAACACGGCCGGTCCAATGACTGCCAGCCGAAACATTGGCGAAACCGGCAAGCGGGAATGTGCCCCAGCAACTCCACAAACTGCTCACCGTTGTCACGGCCACTGCCTGCGTGGTTGAGGCACAACCCGGCACAGACCTCCATCGCATCGCCGATATCGAGGATCTCGGCCGGCGGCTTGTGACAAGGAACAACTGACCCGCGAGTCCGAACAGGCGCTCTTGGCCGAGCAGGAACAACATTAAACCACGGCAACGCATGCGGTGCCACACAGCAAATGCGACGAGGCTATAACAAGAACAGGTGAATAAGCCCAGTTCTTATCAAGCAGCCGATTGTGCCCCGGAATGTGCCCCGGAATGTGCCCCAACTATATGCCCCACACTGTCGATTTCGCGCCCCACGTGATTGCCCCGTTGTGGCCGGAGGGCGATGGTGGCTCTTGGCTCAACTGCCGAGGAAATCCACAGCGGTGGTGACCACATACACCCTGGTGGTGCCCGCCACGGTCAGCATGGCAATGCGCGCAAGAGTAAAGGCAACAGATGAATATCCGCGCTGTCTTGCAAGCCAACAATCCAGCCCTGCGGGCTGATGGTTTCAATGGGGCAACATTTGACTGCGTGTGGCAGCTGCATTTCTTTAAAACGCAACTTTCGCAGGCGCGGCATCACGTCCCAAGCGTAATCACTTGCTCCTCGTGGACAACCCGATACCGTCACGGGGCGCGAACTCGGATTGCGTTAATGGACGTTCGTGGAAGCGCGTCAGTTTTCCTTGCCTCTGCTTACGAGTCCACTGCCGCCATCGAGATCCTGATATGGGGACAGCAAATGTCTTGGGCGTGTGACAAGCAGGCGCGCGGGCGGATGCTATTGATGCTATTGACTAGCCATCTTTTTCCTAATTCGGAATAGGTTCGGGGTTATTCCAACCCACCGGCAGAGTTCAGCGTGCGTCATCTTGCCATAGCCGATGGGTCGTTTGGTCGGCATCAGGCTACCGTTTTTGAGGGCCTCGAGGATGGCCGCCTTCGTGGCGAGGATGCCGGCGTATTTCAAGATGTGGTTCGCCCGGTAGGAAAGGCCGTTGGCGCGGTAGGGTTCAAAACAGGAGTCGGACTGAGGCAGCGTCGTTGGATCAACACCAGCCCACTCGCAAAGTTCCCGGTGAGCGTAGATGCCGTAGGTGGGCGGATAACAATGGGGATAAAGTTTGCCGGCGCGCAGGGCGCTGGCGATGGCTTGCTTCTCAACGGTAAAGCCGGCTTTGGCCAGGAGATGATTGAGCCGGTTGGACAGGCCGTTTGGGGGAAATTGGATCTTGTCACGGGCGGCTTGATAAATCTGCGCGGCCCGACAGCCGGAGCGGTCGAATCGTTCGCCGATTTGTTGGAAGGTCAGTTTTTCCTGGTCCCGCAAGCGGAGCACCAGCGCCTCTCGTCTGGCCCGGAAAGATTTGGTTTGGCTCATGATAGCGGGCGGCCTCCAGCCCAGGAGTGGAGAGCGGTCCACGGTTTTCATCTCACTTTGGGCGACATGCGGCCATGTTCGCAACAGCCGCAGAAGATGTAGGTTTGGAGTCCCATGAGAGCGAGGTTAACCTGTCTGCAATCTGGCTGACAGCTCAAAAAACATGACACGCGCAGCATCGAGCCGGTGCGGTTTGAAAGGCGGGGGCGGGGCGAAACCGTTGGCGGCTGGGGTCTGGGGCTGAAGTCGCCGCTTCCACCGGCTGGCCGCGTTCCTGTTTGACGACCCGGCTGGCGGGGAAGATCTGGCGGCGAGCCCCGATGAGGGAATTGCCGGCGACGAGTTGCATGCCGAACCACGGGACATGCGCGCCGTCGTAAATGGTGTTCAGCCAGAGCGAAATTTCCGCCAATTCCACTGCCACGGGATTCAGGTCCACGCCGAAAACATTGTTGTCGGCGATGAACATCTTCACCTTCTGTCGCTCCGTCGCGTACTGGTCGTGCGGGATGATGCGGCCGGTTTCGCGCTGCTTTCGGTCGAGATAGGCTTCGGCGAGCTGGTTGATGGCTTCGTTGGCGAAAGCGCCGCTGCCGAGGGCCATTTCGCAGACGGTGAGGTGAAGGATGTCATCGGCCTTCATTGGCGCGCGGGCTTCAGCCCGCTTCAGCCCGGAGGTGGCCGAGAGTGTGGAGAAATCTGTACCGTCTGGATTCGCGGGAGTTGAAGCGGCGTGAACGCCGCGGTCCGGTTCACCCAGAAGTTCCTTCAATGCATATTTCACCAGGCACTTGGTCAGGACTTCGGGCGTGTAGTAGGAGGCGGATTTCTCGCGGCTGCGCCCGGCGAGGCGGTAAATGAATGCGCCCTTGTCGTATTTCTTGAGCGTGCCATCGGAGTTGAAGACTTTTTCGTTCTCCTCGTATTTGGGCAAATCCTCGCCGGTGACGAAGAAGGCGGCTTCAAGTTCGTTGTATTCCTGGCCGGGGCGTTTAACTTCGTAGAGGTCGGTCTGGGCGAAAAAGCCGGTGTAGGAAAGTAGGCCCTCATAGACCGCGCCGAGTTGGTTGATGCCGAGTTGCGCGTAGCTGATGCGGCCGCGGCGGTGCTGGCCGTTCTTCGGGCGCGAGAGGGAAAGGAGCTGGATGACCTGTTGCAGGACGCTGTTGCGGAATTTGACGAGCGGAATGATCGGCTTCTCGCCGTTGATCTTTAGTTCTGGATCAAACAAATGGCTCTTCAGCGGTACAAGCGAGAAAGCGTCCATACCTGTGTGGAACATCTCCGTCTTGTCTGCTCGCAAGTTAAAGCCATTGAAGATGAGCGCGAACAAGATTCGAATGGACTCGTGGATGAAAAAACCGTCCCGAGACTCAGCGGTGGTGAGAGGAACGAGTTCAAGATCGCGCAAAGATTCGAGGCTGTAGCCCTTGAGGTATTGATCGTTGCCGTTCTTCTTATTGATGGGCACGTAGCCGAGTTCTGGCCGGGCTTCGATGTAGAGCACGAAGAGCAACCTATAGAGGTAGCGGAGGCATTCGCGAGTAAGCTGTGTGGGATCGAGTCTCTTGGCAGGGTCTGTCTCTCCGTAGATGCCTTTCTTGCGCTTGTTTTCCAGAAACCAGACGGCCTCGTTGCCAAGTAGCTCGATGGCTTCGCGAACGGAATATTTCAGATCCTCGGAGACTTCGAAAGCGTGTTTGTGGGAATTCTCATCGAGTATGTCGAGCAGCGGCGAGCCGTCGTCGGGGCTGAGGCTGTCGCGATGCAACAGCGCGGCCATCGCCTTAAGCGTAGAGGCTTCCTTCCGCGAAAGAATCTCCGTGAAGTCGAAACGGAGGAAACGTTTCTCGTTCCACTTGGATCGGTCAATGAGGACGAGCGAGCGGAAATTCAGCACCAGCAGCCAGCGCGGCGGTTCGGCCTGCGCGATAATATGCGTGGTGATGAGTTCCGAAACGGGCGTTTCAAGCAGCCGATGCTTTTCTTCGACGAGCGGAAAGCCTGCGGCCTGGTATTGGCAGGCATGGAGATTGAGTTCGAGCGGGTCGCTGGCTTCCTCGACAGGACTGATGGTTTCAAGAATCCACAGGTCCGGAGCGCCAGATTTCTTTTTGATTTCACCGAGGATAGGGACAGCCCCTTCGTCCAGCGGCTTAAGTTCAGGCGCAAAAGGGTAACCGAGGGCGTCGAGCAGCGCCGCGAAAAATTCATGCTGGGCCTGCTGGATGGCGGCGGGCTGGGTGGTTTTCTCCAGGCGATTGCGGAGGACGAAATAGAGCTTGGAGAGCCCGCCGAGCTTGGCATAGGGCGTCCGCCACGTGGCGGGCTGACCGGCGGTGGCGGATTGTTCCTCCTGCGCGGACCACTTGGCGAAGAGATCCTTGAGGTCGTTCTCCAGAATCGCACTCAGATAGTGGTGCGTGTAGAACTCGTTCTCGTTGCTGATGCCGGTGAGGTTGAGGGCCATTATTTCTCCCCTTTCAGCACGGCGACAATCCGGATGTAGGGATTGTCCTCGGTCTTCATGGTGTCCACAACCCACGTCTGCCACTCGTTGAAAATCTTTTCGATCTCGCGGCGCTCGCGTTCCTTTTTGTTGAGCTGGCGGGGGCTGATTTGCACCTCGCCGGCAAAGCGGAGTTCGAGTTGGTCAAAGCGTTTGTTGCGGAGTTCGTTCAGGCGGGCGGTGTGCTCGTTGAGTTGCGGCGTGATGCGTTCAACGTATTCCGCCCGGCACTGGCTCATGCGCTCGCGGGCCTTGGCAACCACGGCTGGCAGGAGTTCCTTGAAGGCGACGAGGTCAATGGGCCGATTTGCATTCGGATAGCGCTTCTCGTGCAGACGCGTGCACTTGAGCACGTCGGCGAATTCCAGCGCGTCGGTGAACTTGCCATCCCGGAAACGCAGACCAAACCAGCGCTGGATGAGCGGGTGGCTCTTGAGATTCGGAATCAGACCCGACACAAGGAATATGGTTTCGTCGGGTTTGAGGCAGCCGGCGAGGCTGAGGACCGGTGCTTCATGCCGGCCAAACGCGGCAACGACCTTGTCGTTCACCCAATTCAGGACGGGGTGTTGCTCCCAAAGCAAGGTCACTTCCGGCCACGCGTTTTCTTCCTTACGGCAGCGTTTTATTTCCTTTTTGATCAGGTCGCGGTCGGTGGTGAGAGCAAATTGGCCATCGTCCGGCGAAACTTCGCGGGGGAGGAATTGGAGACGATGCTGCAATTCCTTGGGCGCAGTGAGCGTGATGAATTGCTTTTCCGCGTCGAACTCGACCTGGACCGGCTGGTCACGTCGGATGTAATCAATCGCTTCCTTGAAGAACTGAAAATCGTTGGCGAACAGGCTCGGCATGGCAGCTTTGGCCGAAGTTGCCGTCTGGCCCGTGAGGGTGGCTTGATCACCCATCAACAGGGCCAAGAGATCCACGGGCTTTGATTGAAGGCTCTTTTCGAATTGCTCGACGGTCTTGCCTTCTTCTATGGCGCGTGCGGTGAGCTTCTCCTCTTCCGCAATATCATAGACGCCCATGAACGCAGAGGGATCGCCGACATTTTTCGCGGCTTGCTCATCCTTCTGGATGAGGAGTTCCAGAATGCGCGTGTCGCCCTTGATCTTCGGATTCGTGCTTTGGGTGGCGAGGTAAACGATCTCTGGCTGCTGCTCCTGGCCGTAGCGGTCAATACGACCGTTCCGTTGCTGGAAGACCATTAATGACCACGGGATGTCAAAGTGAATCATCCGGTACGAGAGGTAGTGCAGGTTGATGCCCTCGGAAGCCACGTCCGAAGCGATCAGCAAACGGACTGGGGAACTTTCATTGCCAAATTGCTCAACAACGGATTGTTGCTCCATGTCATCCATCGTGCCATGCAATATCTGAACTTGGTTATCCTTGAGCTTGAGGTCGCGCCGGAGATTCTCATGGAGAAATTTCAACGTCTCGATGCGCTCGGTGAAAATGACGAGACGGTCCTTGGGATCGCTACCGTTCCAACCGAATCCCGGGGTTGGGTCTCGGATAACGCGCAGGACTTGCTGATATTTCGCAAAATCGCCCGGGGTGATCTCCTGGAGTTCCGCCGCGAGGCTTTCCAGTGCGCTGATGTCCGCCGCGAAGCCCCTGGCATCCTCCTTTTGCAAACGGTTCACGCGATGGTGGATGGTTTGGAGGCAGGCAGACGGACTGGAGAACAAAGACTTTTCCAACGTGGTCTTAAACAGGTCGCCCGCCGTGCGATGCTGATCTAGGCGGGTGAATTTGATTCCGGTGAACAGTTCGAACACCCTCTCCTCAGCGTCCGTTGCTTGGGGTTTGGCGATACGGATGACGCGCTCCCGAAATGAGGCGGCGACCTGATCTTTGATGTCCTTCTTGAAGCGGCGGATGAACAGGCCCTTGATGTCCTCCGGTCCGTAATCCTCCGGGTTCGCGATGGCCGTCGGATTGAGCATGTTCATCAGACTGGCGAAGGACTTCGCTTTGCCGTCGTGCGGTGTGGCCGAAAGCATGATGAGCGTATCTGACCGGGAAGACAGCAGCTTGGCGAGCTTCGAACGCATGGAATTCGTGCCGCGCTCCGCCACGTTGTGCGCCTCGTCAATCACAATGATGTCCCAATAGCTGCGCTCCAGGTAGGTGCGGTATTCCGCATCCTGTTTGAGCGTGTCTATCGAGATGATTGTCTTGTCGTAATAGTAAAAAGGGTTGTGGTTGGTTGGGATGCGGTTGCGGATGCGCTGAATGCCCACCGAGTCGAGGCGGACGAGAGGAATGGTGAACCGCGCCCACAGTTCCTTCTGAAACTGCGTGAGCATGCTTTTTACCGTGCAGACGAGGATGCGTTTGCCCCGACCCCGGCGGATGAGCTCACTCAGGAGAATGCCAGCCTCGATGGTTTTGCCAAGACCGACCGCGTCGGCCAACAGGATCCGCTGGCGCGGTTGCTGCAAAGCCTGGATAGCAGGATCGAGTTGATACGGTACGGCATCCACCGCGCCCTTGTAACCGCTGTAAAGTTTTTCGTCCGTGGGCGGCGTTTGCCGCAGCAGGCTCTCGACGTAAAGCAGCGAGTCACGGTAAGACGAAGAGGTGTCGGGGACGAGCTTGGTTTCAGCCGGGTCGAGGACCTCAATGCCGTTGCCGTTCTGAACTTCGATGTCTTGAAGAAAGATCGCCTCCTTTTCCTTTACCAATTCCGATAGACCGACTACGGAAAGGGCCTGACTGCCAGTGGATGTGCGGTCAACCCGACGCACCAGCCATTCAGCATCGCGCACGATAATCCGTGCCCCCGGCGCTAATGTTCCCGTGTTCATAAAGGTTCGCGAATCAGGATCTGCCTGTTTTTATCAGATGCGCTATTTCGGCGCCAGTGTTTGTGTGAACTATTCCGAAAAAGGCCCATTAGTTTCCAACAGTCCACCGCTCACCGCGAAATGAATCCATAGTCCCAAACAGTTGCGGCCATTCTTGGCAAGGGCTTGCCGATAACAATCCAGTTGGCCGCTGTAGCTCAGCGCTTTTGCCGCCCATTCTTTTCGCGGCCCAGGGAAGGTTTTGTGATCCACCAGGATCCAGCCCGCCTCCGTCTCCAGCAACAAATCCATGAAACCCGCAACCCGTTGCCCGGCTTCATTGACAAATTCAAACGGCACCTCAACCAAAACCGACTTCGGCCGGAAGCGTTCACTCGCCCATTTCTTGAAGCGATCGACCATCGCCAACACGTCCGAAACCTCCACAATGGATTGCAGATCGTATCCCTTGAGAATTCCTGCCGCCGTCGCCTCCCGATCCGCATGGCCAGGATGAATCATTTCCGCCGCAAGAACGGCGTGCAGGGCGTCGCCCAAATGCGCCTCGTCAAAATTTTGTTTCAACGGCACCCGGGCACCGAGTTCCACGATTTCTTTGATGCCAGCCTTTTGAACCGGTGACTGATGGGATGGGCTCAACTGTGCGGGCAGCTTGGCGGTGCCCGGCTTGGCCGCCGGGAACCAGGAATATTGGGTGTCCGGCGGCAACGTTGGCGTTGCTGTTGGCGGCTCAGGCTTGACATGCTCGGCCAGCAACCTGGTTTTGTCCGGCAATTGCACGCTCGATTTAACCGGCTCGAACCACGGAGCCGCCAGCCCGTCCAACCACGTTTTTGGTTGCGCCGAATCCCAGGCCAATACAATTCGATCCCGTGCGCGGGTCAGCCCGACGTACAACAAGCGCAACTCCTCTTGCAACGCCTGACGCTCCGCCCGCACACCCCGCACACTCTGGACCGCTCTGGTATCCAGCGGAATGCCGCTGCTTGCCTGGCCAAACGGCCACGGCCAAAATCGCACCCGCCGGTTGCTCAACGGCTGAAGGCTATCAAAAGGAAGGTCGAGATTCGCAGGTTCGACGACAATTTCCCACACTCGGGGCCTTGGTTCCGTTGCCAAACCAGTGCAGACCACCAGCGGCCATTCAAGCCCCTTGGCCCGATGGTAGGTTCCCACATGAATGGCGTTGGCCTCCGGGTCCAGTCCTTTCATATCGGATTCAGCTTTCTGTTCACACCACCAGAAAAAGCCGGCAATGGTGGCGGGACGGACACTGGCGGCGCAGTTGCTTTCATACTCGCGACACAAGATGCGCAACGCTTCAAGATTGGCCCGCCGTTGCGAGGCTTGACCGGGGTTGGATCCCCAGGCGGAGACCACGCCAGGCGCGTCCGCCAGCGACAAGGCCAGGTCCAAAGCCTCTGCGGGAGTGAGCACATTCAACTTGGGCCGGGCAGCTTCCAAGCCAGCGATGATTGGATGATTGTGGGGTTCGTTCACGCCCCAGTTGTCTCCGCCCTTGTCCTGCCCCTTTTTGCGGGTCGCCAGATATTCCAGGCGGCTGGCCAGCCACTCCTCCGCAGGCAGGCTGCCGCCCAAGGCAATGATCTCCGCAGTGGCCAGCGTGTCTTGCGGATCGGCCAGCCGGCGCAGGCACGCCAGCGCAAATCGCACCTCCGGGGTGGTAAGAAGTCCGGCCTGTTCCAGATTCACGCTTACACCGCGAGCGGAGAGTTTTGCCGCCACCAAGGTGGCTTCATCATTTTTCCGACAGAGGACGGCCACATCCCTTGGTTCCAGATCACGCCACAGGCCGCTCGCCCGGTCGCGAACTTGAATGGGGTTCTTGGGTTCAAACCATCGCGCAACCTGTTCTCCCAGCGCGGTCCAGAACAGATCATTGGTCAATCGCTTCGGTTTGCCATTGCCCTTGTTGAACTGGCCACTCGACAACTCCAGGAATTCGAGGGCCGCCTGTGGTTCTTTTCTGGCCGCGGCTTTGGCCTTCAGGCGGACTTGGTTTTCGGGAAGGCCCAGCGAAGCGGCGAAGGCTGGCACAAAAAGGCTGTTGGTCAACTGAACCAGATCTGGCAATGAGCGGTAGGAAATGTCCAGCGGTTCCGCCAGTCCACCCGCCGCTTGGACGGATTTCACGACCGCATCAATCAGTACCGGGTCGCTGTCGCGGAAGCCGTAGATGGCTTGTTTGACATCGCCGACCCAGACGGTCTGCTTGGCACATTCCGCCAATTGCATAAACAGCGCCAACTGAATGGGGCTCGTGTCCTGAAATTCATCCACCACCAGCAGATCCAGTTCTTCCTGCAACTGCGAAATGATGCCTTGATGGTCGCGCAGGAGATGATAAGCCAATTGTTCCAGATCGGCAAAATCCAGCCAGCCCCGGGATTTTTTGAGTTCCGCAAATTTGACCATGGCTCCCTGGGCGAACTCGAACACAGTCTGGATATAGCCTTTGAGCTGTTCGCGAAAACGCGGATGGCTTTCGTAGCGCCCGGCCACCGCAATCACGCCAGCGGCTTGAACTTTGCTTTTGGCACCAGGCTCACTGTTGCTCAATTTCACCCAGTCGCTCCACGGCAGGCTGCCGTCTGCCAAACGACGATGGGATTCTCTCAACAGCCCCACAAAAGTCTCAGTCGTCTTGGTGATGTCCCCGTTGCTTGAAATCTGCTGGATGGCACTTTCCAGCGCCGAATTCAAAGCGGCATCCAGATCCTCCTTGGTTGGCCGCTGCAACAATCCGATAAGCTCCGCGCTGCTTTCACCGGCCATGGCTGCCAGTTCCGCAGGATCAAAATCATTGGCCTGCGCCGCACCGATAATTCGCCGGACTTGCCCCTGCCAGGTGAATTCGCCCTCGGTTGTTTTTTGTCCAAGGGCAGCAGCCATCTTTTGCAGTCTCCCAATGGAATCCGCCGAGGTAGCGGCTTCGATTGCCTGCGCCAGCAAATCCGCCGCCTGGTCTTCGGTGATGATTTCCGTCTGGGGCGAAATGCCGGCATCGAACGCAAACCGCTCCAGCAATTGCCGACAGACGCTGTCCACCGTGCCGATGGTTGCTTCATTTAACCGCTCGGCGAGGATGTTCTGCCCGGTGCCATACAATTTCTGGCGCAGGCGGTCCTTCAATTCGGCGGCGGCCTTGACCGTGAAGGTCGTGGCAATCAACCCGCCCGGACGACAGCCTCCGTCGGTGAGACGGCGATGGATCTCTTCCACCACGCGAAACGTTTTTCCGCTGCCAGCGCTGGCGCTGATAAATGTGATCTTGGGCTTCATTGATCAGCCCTCCATCCAGTCAAGGCATCGAAGTCATTGTATTGAATGTCGTCGGGATCAGACTGCCAAT
>Ga0302320_10012058_pt1 | contig 18201 bp, 17 predicted proteins | sample Bog_T0_3_FD_202130 | JGI IMG/M metagenome (GOLD analysis project Ga0302320, IMG submission 202130) | Peat permafrost microbial communities from Stordalen Mire near Abisko, Sweden - Bog_T0_3 | ecosystem: Environmental > Terrestrial > Soil > Wetlands > Peat | place: Sweden: Abisko, Stordalen Mire...
ATGGTTAAAATTATTAAAAAATTAAGAAAATTAAATTTTGATAAAAAAAATTACCTTGAAAAAATTTGTATTTTTCAAATTTCTGTATAATTATGAATAATGAACATCGTTCTATTTCGTATAATAATCTGGATCCAATAAGTTCTATGGAAAAAAAAAAATAATTAATAAAATTAAAAAAAATCAAAAAAATCACAGGTTCATTTTCGATTTTCGGCAACGGAACCGGTTGATAATTCGGAAGGGTCGAATAGAAATAATTCGATTGAGGATAATTATGATATGAACCTGTGATTTCAAGAGAATCTAATTTCGTTCTATTATTCCTGCTAACAAAAATATTGTTTTTTGGTAATGAGTCAATCCAATTAATTTTTTTGAATTCCTCCGGATAAAATTGCTTGAAAATTTTATCTTCATTAAAATCGACCCTTGAGGTTCTGATATTTTCATTATTTTTATCAATGAAAAACGTGGTTTTATTTTTTTCTTTGTTTAAAACATCATTCCACACTCCGTAGGGTATGATATTATGAGATTTATATTCTTTGGAGAGTGGAGGCTTGTTCACAATTACAGTAGGGTTATAGCCAGGTAGGTTCATTTTTTTCAGAAACTTGAATCCATCTTTAGGAGAATCATCAGGCTCACCGAATTTATCTTGGGCTAAAATAAGAATTAGGAGAAGAAAAAAAAAACAGAGTTTCTTCATTTTTATTTTTAGAAATTAATTTATATTCCTTAAAGTGATTAAATTGGAAATTTAGAGTTTTGTTTTAATAAAAAACAAAGAAAAATATTATAGTTTCTCCTCTTATAGGTTCATCATAAATATGAAGAGGAAATTTCATGCAATTTTTTCTCCATTTTATTTTTTTGGCCTTTTTCTATTGATTTCATCTTTTCGTCTTTTACGATTTTATCATATTCCTCTTTCTAAAAATTAAATTATCTAAGTCTTCATCAAAAAAAATTACCTCTGCCATTTTGAGTTCATCTGGAAGATAAATTAAATAAGGTGAATTACCAGAAATCCAGAGACTTTCTTTTTCAATTTTATATTTTTCTTCATAACAAATATTTAGCTAAAATGATTATATTATTATATATTAAAATACCTAGTAAAGCCCTTTTTTTTGCTTCTTCTAATTGTAGTTTTGTATAAGTATCGAGATCTAAATATTCGAGATTGGTTTGGTCTTTTTTGGATGATGCTGAAGGCGAATTGGAATCTTTTTGTAGGTTTGGATTTTTAGTGTTAATTGAAAGATTTTTATTTTTGAGGAATTTATTTTTTGCTTTGAATCGATTAATTCTTGGATCTTTTGTTTTATTATCTTGATCGAAGAAATTATTAACTAATTTGCCATCAGTTAGATCATTTTCGTTTTTTTGATTGGTATTATTTTCTGCAGATAAGTTTGAATGAGAAACCCCACTTTTTGGACTATTCAATTGGGAGCCTTTATTTGAAGTGATTTCTTTTTTTTCTGCAGTTTTATATTTGTTTTTTCTTAAATTTGCAATTTTTTGAGTTTGTTTAGTGTCAACCAAACTTGCTGAGTTACTATTAGTTGTTCCATCATTCATGTTTTCTTCTTGTTTCACACACGTTTGGTTGATTTTTTTTTTGGAATCTAAGGGCGATAGTTCATCAATATTTTCATTAGGACTCAATTCTCTTTTTTTATTATTGTTTTCATTTTCAATATTTTTATTAGCAGATTTTTCATTTCCAATTTTTTTGGTCCGATCTTTCATCTTACCCTTTATTTTATTACGGTTTGAATCTTTTTCATTGGAATTTGCTTTTATTTTTTCTTTTGTTCTTTTGTATTTGCTTTGAATTTCAGGAATAAATATGTAGTTCTTGAAATGGAATGGCTCTTCTTGATCCAATTGACTATTTCTTTTTTTCTGATTTTTTTCATTTTTCTCATTTTTTTCATTTGTTTCAATTTTCTCATTTTTCTCATCTTTTTCTTTTTTCCCACTTTTTTCATTTTTTCCACTTTTTTCATTTTTTCCATTTTTTTCATTTTGTAAATTTTTCCTTTCTTCAACTTTTGCCATCGATTCTTCTGCAAATTTGATAAATTCCTTGGCCCAATGATTTTTCTTCTTCTTCAAAGTTGAAGTCATTGCTTTCTTTTCTGGAATTTTTGGATCCCCGTTTATTAGTTTTTTCATCTCGTTCATTTCTATCATTTTTTTCGTCGTATAAAATGTTCCTTTGGGTAAAATAATCTCCTCAAAATCGTTTTCCTTTCGCAAAGCTTTGAACTTGCCTTCTTCTTGTTCTTCATGTCCAATTTTATAATTTTCTTTCAATTTTATTATATTTTTTATATCTGCGTTCAAAGCTGATCGCACATTTTTGGCTAATGTTTTATCAGATATTTTCGAAAAGATCTCAGAGTACAATCCTGGATGAATTTTATTAAGAATTGACTCCAAATAATTATCTTGATCTGGAGAAATCATTAGGTTCTTGACTGTGAAAGGAGAGGTGTCATCCTTTTCATTATAAACTTGATTGTTTTTTAGTTGGAATTTCTGTTTTCTCAGGTTACAAATATTTGGGTTGAACAAATAATCGCCAAATTTAATATCTCTTTCAAGATCATTTTCATGTTCTAAGTTATTCAATGCGAAATTTTTATTAAAATATTCTTGCGCGAATTCAGAACAATTTTTTAAATTGTCCGAATTGTCAAATCCATTGGAATTTGTTTTTTTTTGCTTGGAATTTTTCGTTTCGTCATTTTTTTCTTTCGAATTATTATTATTTCCCTTTCTTTTCGTTAATTCAGGTCCTTTGGTAAATGATCCCTCATATATTACAGACCCTTTGTTAAATGACCCCTCATATATTATTATTGCTTCCATTTCATTTCTTTTCTTTAATCCCTCATAAGTTTCCTCTAAAAATTCTTCCTTTCCTAAGCTAAAATTCCCAATTCCTTTGCTGAAAATTTCTCTCACTGCATCCTTTAATTTTTCATTATTTATTTTAGAAACTGATTCCTCTAAAATTCTTAAATTCTTTTCTTTTTCCTTTGTTTTTTCCTCCATTTCTATCATTGAGGGAGTTTTTTCATTTAAATCTCCATTTTCATTAATTCCGTTGATTTTTGGCAATCGGGCTGTATTCACAGTGTTTAATAAAGCTGTGTTGCTTGAACTCATATCACAAAGGTTGCCATATTTACTATTTTTTTTCTCAATTTTTTCACCTTCAAATTCATTTCTATTTCCAAAAGTATGATCGATTACTTGAATTTTAGAAACATCGTTTTTCTCATTTTCAAGGTAACTCCCATTTGCCAGCATTAATCTTTCTGTTGATTTTAATTCCATTTTAGATTCATCGTTTCCTATTTTTAATCCATTATTTGCATTGTTTTTCAATAATAACTCAAGAAAATTAGGCATATTTTGTTTGAACGCTTGATCCTGTAAATAGATGTTTTTAAGAATTTCAAGACTGTTTTGCTTTGAAAATAAAAGGAATGAGAAAAAAAAAAGGATAATCAAAAGCAACCTGAAAAGAAAAAAATCGAAAAGAAAACAGATTAAAAGTCCGATAAAAGGATCATACATGTTATTGATTTTGAAGATCATGGAATAAAAAGAGAAAATGAAAAACACTGCCAAAATTATCATTAGTAAAATGATTGTCATGTCAATTTCATTCATTTTTGTTGTTATTGAATTGAAATCATCTTTGTTGCCATTGTCAAAATATAAGGTTAGACTATTTCTTTTTGTCATCTTTTTGATGTTCAAAATGTTTTCTTTTTCAGGAGATTGGAAATTATAAAATTTTATGACCGATAACAGAAAAATGCAAATGAGGAAACTCAAAAGAAAGGAAAACCATAATGTAAATGAGGGATTTTCATAAGCGAAAACTATCGTTATTATTGAAAAATAATTGAATATGGCAAAGAAAAGAAAAAATAAGTGGGTTTGGAACGGAAATATATAATAATATTCATGATTCAAATGACAAAAAAACACAGATATGAGACTATGATAGGTGAACAGCATTTTTTTGCAAAAATAAAAAAGCAGGTCTTTTTTTGTGAGATTTTCATCGCGTTTTTGATTTTGGTTTTGTGGATGATCGAATTTGGAATTGTTTAAGGAAAAGGAATTTTCTTCATCATGATTTTTGATAAAGGATGCATTGTTTTTATGCTGATAATAAAAATTTTGGAAGAGTATCTGTTTCTTCAGATAATTCAGGAATGGGTAAAAAAGGATGACTAAAGTCACAAGTAAAAACAAGAGGAAAGTCAAACCGAAAATTATTAAACCTTCCATTTTGAAATTTAAAAAAAAACAAAAAATACTTTATTTAACTATTTAGAAACTCAAACCAAAAAAAGAAAAATGATTAAATAATAACATTTAAGAAAAAATAAAAATGAAACAATTAGAGGGAAAAAGAAAACAATTAAAAAATAAGAAGGGTCTTCTAATTTTTAAATAATTTCACAGAAAAATGATTTATTTATCATAAAATCCATTTTTGACTGAACTTATGCGTTTATTTTAACAATTTTTTTCTTGAAAACTTTTTTCGGCAAGGGCCATTAAAAATGTTTTTATTTACATTATATTTATCATATTGGGTTATTTGGGTTTTTGGGATCGATTAATATGGCATCGACTCCAATGGAGTTTTTATACCATTTATCATCACCTATATTAAAGATCTAATGAACCTCCTGAAAGCATGAACTTTAGCCTGAAATTTATTAGGAGTATACCGAGAAATTGTCTTTACCCTATATGACTAAGAATGAATTTGTCATTTTTATTACAAAGATTTTGAAAGATGCAAAATTTTGATAAACATTTAAGAATAATAGCCCAGAAACTGTCTTCATTACTTAATGTTGAAAGTCTATTTTTTTTCGTAAATCAACGTTTTGCTTTTTTTTAACAATGGAGTTTTAAAAAGAAAAAAGTAAGTTTTCACCAATTCGGGAGGAAACGATGGGTGATGGGTTTAAGAAGATGAATTGACCAGATGTAAAAAAACAAAAAAATTAAATTAAAGATTTCTAATGGAATGATCAAGCCAAAGCCACGAAGTCAGGAAGAAAAGAAGGGATTCCAACTTAAAATTGGGAAAAAAAATGAAAGCAAGTTTAGAAACTTAACAAAATATCGAAGAATTCATCAATTATCCAGTCAGAGAAACGATGGAATTACTAGGGTTGAATAGTTTTTTTCGACTCAAAGTTCGCAGAAAATCCGGGGCGCTACTTGCATTTAATTCTTCCGAAGAAGCTGGAAAAACCTTTGCATAAAGAAAAAACAGAAAAAAGTTAAGAAAAAAAGACAGAAAATATAACAAAAAGTCGCTTCAAAACAAATTAATCCCAAGCTTTGAAAAACCCAAAGAAAAAATATTGAATTTTTAAATTTGAGCTTAATTTTTTGTATCGAAACCCAAATTAAAAAGCAGGGTTTGAATTTAAGAAATTTGATTTCAAGACTTCGATCATCGAAGTTTCCAAATTAAGATTTAAAAAAATGAACCCAATTTTTAAAAAAATCCCAGGATTTGTCTCCTTGATCCGTCCCTTTCCCTTCCAATTTCAAACCATCCAAGCTTATCTCCCCAAGGTTCCCTTTGATCCAGACTATGAGCTAACCGTCTGCTCCAAATCTGAAAGTGGTTCTTTCAGTGAAAAGAAAATACTGTTCCGAGACATCAAAACAGATGTATTTCCTCTTCATTTTGTAAAAGGTATATTTCAGCTCTTTTAAGATCAAACTTAAATATTTTAATTCAGATAAGGAGGATTTGAAGGCCCTTAAGGTTCATTTGAAGGACCAACAAGAGTTCATAGTGGTCCAAAAAAATGATCATCCATTATTTCAAGGTTTAATCTTCTTCTTTTTTTAAACTTAAGTAAACAAAACTCATAATAGAAATGATGAAAAATGCAACTGATGCCCATGAAAAGATAGCTACACTCAACGAATTTACTTTGGCTGACCTTAAGGCCTTGAATGATGAGATATTATTCAAAGAAGAGCATTTCTTTGGTCAAAAAATACAATGGGCTCTTGTGGCTGCAAATCCATTGGCAGATAGATTGCACGATGAATCTAATCCTTCCAATTTACCTTTCCCTTTTGTCCTTTCTCCTGCAAGAAAATCTCTCCTTGAAAAGTTATTACCTTTGCCTGAGCGCAATGTCACCATTATTGAAGGATTTTCACAGGCAGGAAAAAGCAATTTTGGATGTCATTTGGCTTTAATGTATCGGATGCAAAAGAAGAAGAATGTTGTGATGTATATTGGCAATATGAATGACTTCAATGAGAATCCTTCTCTATATGTGTTGAGGGAGTTATTTTATTGGTTTTATGAAAAGATTGCAGATGATCTCATGCTTCAAAACTTAATGTTGCAATATCTTCATACTCCGGCTCAGTTTGGGAAAAAGACAACAGAGTATTTGAAATGGCTGATTGTAAGATTAGTGCAGCTTTCGACAGAAAAAGGCAAACCCGTTTTCGTGGTGATTGATCAATTCAATTTAAAAAATATTGACGGAGAAGCTAATGATATTTTGCATCTCCTTGCGAGTTTAGCTAATCGGAAAATTTATATCACCACTAATACGGACAACAAAATTGATCCTATAAAAAGACCTGATGGTGGATACGCCAAAGTTCTCGTCCTTAATGAGATTGAAAATCCAATTAAACACTCTGAATTGTCAAAGCTCGTCATGAAATTATTTCCACAATCCAAAGATGATTTCCTAGATGCCTTTATTTCTAAAATGGAAGGCAATTTGAATTTGATTTTCCTCTTTTATAATTATTATGTGAAGAAGTTTTCGAACTTGCAAAATGCCGAACTGTTACAAAAATGCGAAGAATTTTGTTTGGAATATATTCGAGAGAACAGAAATAAGCATCTGCTTTGGCGTAAAGAAACAGCCCGTTTTGAATCAGAAGATCCAAACTTTATGAACCAACTTCAAGAACTTATGTCGCTTTTAAATACAAACGGCTCAGTTAATGCTTATCCTGATTTTTTGCTCGATAGAAGATATCTTTATATAGAAAATGGACGTCTTTTTTCAATAAACCCACTTATTGAAAAAATGTTTCAACAACTTTATTGGTCTGCCAATCAAATAGAAAAGTTTTTGAATAAATATGGTAAGCTAATTGGTGGTTCTCCATTTGGAAAAATTTTTGAATATTATATCATACTCAAAATGCAGGAAATGAGTAAGAATAAAAGACCTTTGGTTTTCAAGCTGGCTGATGGCAAATTTCTCACATTGGATTTCAAAGAGATCAAAAAAGTTAGTTATGGGATAAATAATTCTGAGAAAAAGGGAGAAAAAGCAAAAGAAGGAGAGAACAAAAGTTATGACTTGATCACATATGATAAACAGTATAGCTAGCTATCCAGGATTTTTTTCACTAAACTATTTTCCTAAGGCTTAAAATTTAAGGGCTAAGAATCTTCATCCCATATAGTTCTACATGAATTCATCTCTCTAGGCTATTCATTAAGAAGCTTAAAGGCTTAATGACTCTTTGGATTTGCCAATAAGATTCTTGTTGATTGGGTTGTTGATTGGGACTCTGAACAATGTTCCCCTGGGAAGAATTCCTTAATCATTTCTCTGATAATCCCATTCATCTCCTCATATTCATGATTCCGAAACGAATATCGACTCAAGAGGTTTTATATTCAGGGTTATTACTGAGATGTTTCTCAGAACTTGGAGGTCTTTCAATGTTTTTCTCTAGAATCAACCCAATTTTCTCCTCATAAATTAATTTTTTTATTAAGAATAAGGAAAAATTTCTTAAGACAATTTTTTTTATTCGATTATTGAACAAATGGCTAAATAGATTGAAGCAATGGATTTTCGTTTTTCATAGTCACAAATTTTCAAAAAGGTTTTTTTTAAAAAATCCATCAGAATTTCCGAATTTCAAAGATTTTTATTTCAAGCTCTTCGAAAACCTTAAAAATTTAAATTATTCAAGTCAAATCCCAAACCAAAATGTTTGATTTTTTGAAAAAGATCACCGGTGATCCTTCCAAAAAACCGCCTGAAAACTCCATTCCTTCACCATCGATTCGTCCTCAAGTCGTTGAGCGTAAGTCTGAAGAGCCCCGTCAGGCCCTCAATAATGGTCTTTCCAAGCAATTATTTTCTGACATCAAAATAAATCGTCCAACTCAATCCTCTTCTGTATCCAAACCACCAACTGATCTTCCGAAGCCTCCTAACGAAAAAAAGTTCAAGATTTTCGAAGATAAACCGGCTCGCGAAGAGGAGAAATCTGATAATTTTGCGAATTACATGAACGCAAGCTTCAACTTCGGTCGCTTGAAGGCAGAAAATCCTGATTTAAGAGAAGAAAATTTCAAAGAAGCGCATATAAAAGAGACTATCAACAAGGAGATGATCGAGAACCAATTGAACAAAAACATTATGAATAACACCAAAAGTGCTTTAGAGGAACGTTCTGGCAGCAACATCCGCAAGAAGATCTTCGAGGATCGGCCTCAGAAGAAATTAGGTGATGAACAAAGGGTCATGGAGGAAGAAATCAGGAAAAATTCAGGGGGGGATCTCATTGCTGAGAAATCATTAAACATACTCCAATGCAATCAAAATGCCATCATGAGCCATGAGGACCCGACGAATATAAATGAGATTTTGAAGGAAATCGATGCCCATTACTTTAATGAGAACACTGACGATAATTTGATTCATAACGAATTGTTAAGATTACCGAAGAATGCGAAGATTGATGAAGTGGCTTCCAGGGTCGAGGTGTTGGATCGATATAGCAATATGATAGCTGCGAAATTGTCGAAGAACGCTTTGAGACATTATGAGAAATTTGGTTTTTTAAATAGATTTTTTTTTTTTAAAAGAAATTATTATTTGGTTTTGTTTAGCTGAGGGATTGAATATCATTGATTTGATTTCGATCAAAGTCAATGTGACGGTTGAGGATATTAAAAATATCAGGGGGTATTTGTTCAAGCTAAAACAAAGCACTGTGCAACAATCAATAAAAATCATGAATATTTACAGGAAGAAACAAAAACTTGAGGTTTTTAACATTTTTTAAATTTGATGACAGGAAAAAAAATAAATAGCGATTGTTGGAATTTTTAACCAAATTCCAAAAGAAATTTGGGAGGATCTATAAGAAATTGAATGAAATAGATGATGAAAAAAATCTGATCAATGCTTCAGATATTATCCCTTTGATTAATAAAGCCAAGAAAGAATTTGAGGAAGATAAGGCGATAATAACCAAGTTCAAATGTTTAGAGAATATGGGCCGATTTTTATCTGTGGATAAAATTTTTTAAATAAGATTAAAAATTTAAAATTGAAACTTTTTTAGGAAAAACTTGAAGAAATCAAGGTCAATGTGCATAAGGCTATTGAAAATATCTATCGCAATTTCGATGAAAAGAAGTATTATGGCATTTTGAAGTCCTATTATCATCTGGAGAAGAAATATGATTTCTATAGCCCTCTCGTCAATGAATTTCAAAAATTCCTTCATGATAATATTAAGGCTATTATCGGTAATGCCTTCGAATTGATTTCCAAAGAATATAAATTGGATTTGGTTTATATGAATTAATAAATAAAATATTATTGATTTATTTTATCTATTTTTTAGTATATTGATTCTGATAAGAAATTCAAGCCTCAACAAATTATCCATAAAATCTCTAAGGATCATTACATTCCTTTCATTAAGCTGCTATATCATAAATTGGCAAATTTCATGTATAATAGTCATTTGTGTTGCCGGTTCCATGAAAGTAAAGAAAAAATTGACTTTTTATTGATTTTAGGGAAATTTTTCGTGTTTAGATAATGAAAAAAATCTCAAAGAATGTGAACCCAAAGAATTTATGGACTACTTTTGCGAACTGAAAATGGCTTATTTGGCAAATAGGAAAACTATTTGGAAAGAGATTCAATTGAAATTGGGAAAAATCTTAGATTCAAGCAGCATTGTTATCGTGTCTTTGCCGACAAATGATTTCATGAACTTTCTGATCTATTCCAATAAATTCATTGAGATTGGGGAGGATTTCAGTTTATTGGCTTCAAAAGAGTTTAACTATTTCAATATAAATTCTTAAATTTTATTTGCATATATAGTCTGAAGGAGATAATTTTGGCTAAATGTAAGCTCTATTTAGAGAATTTCCAAGAATCGTACCTCATAAATTTGCGGTCTTTAAATTTTAAAGAAATATGATACAAACGATTTTTTTTAGAACAATTATTATGAATGAAGAATGGAAAAGACTCCCTTTGGCCAAAAACTATAGACATATGACTTTATTGAGTGTTATTAAGAATTTCCCAACCGATACTGCCAAGAAAGTGGCCTGTTTGTGCCAGGATCAAAACCTGATTCGCAAGATAGAAAATTTGTCTATTCAAGACTATTCCAACCAGAACAATGCACTTTCTTCTTTCGGTTTTTTAATTATTTTTTTGAAAATATATGTGTTTTTTAGTTATTGGCAACCCGTTCGATATAAAACCGGAGTCTGGAATCAAAAAAATAAATAAGATGCATCAACAATTCATAAATGTAATTTTAATAAATTTTCATGACTTTATCAGATTTTTCATAGAAGCTTAATGAGGAAAATAACTCTAATCTTGTTGAAGAAACAATGCATTTTTCTTCTGATGTCGTGGTTTGTTCCTCCTCGAACAATATTGTTAAATCTTTCGAGACGTACCTTCAATTAATGGATATTTTGAGACCGATTTCCCTGGATGTTTTCATGGGGTTGACTCAAATCATCGATTATTATGTACATATAAAATTAAAATTTTTTTTTTACCAAATATATTATTTATATTATATGCTATTTTATATACTATTTCAATTTATAATTTAATATATTATTTCAATATCATTTTTTGCTAGATATACTCAATTATTAATATCTTCTGTAATGATCAACACCAGAAATTGCTTTTTGCTGAGATAAATCTCAATGGATTGAAATCGATTGTGAAAGAAGAAGAAACTAACATCCCTTATTTAGAAACCCAACATGATATCTATGTGTTTCAATCCAATTATAAAACGCTCAAAGGATATCTAGTCAAAGTGTTCGATTTGATCGAGAATTTAAACAGCAAACTAAAATCCAAAAAATCAGATTTCAACCTTGTTTTCACAAGTTCCAACTCCAATTTCTACAATGAATTCACGGAAAGAGTCGTTGCAATTGAATCATTGCAATTTATTTTAGACCATTTTCAAGTGATGAAAAATCTGATTTTGGTAAAATTAATAACTTTTCCGTTTTTTATTATAATTTTAATCTATTTTAAAATTTTTATATCATTTAAAATCCCAGAAAATAAATCAAGACAACAAGCAGAATGCTTACATTTTGGAATGTTACAACGCTTATAATGACGTCTTTCCTCAAATGAAATATTTCATCTACAACACATTTATTCCAAATTTGTTAAAAGTATAATAATTCTCAAATTACTCAAGATTGTATCAATTTATTAGACAGACAATCTCTTTAATAGCATCCCTGCAGCGAAATGGGAAGTCAAAGATAGTCAAAATGAAGTTTCAAACATATACATAGGTATTTTCTAATAAAAGAATACCAAAAATTTAAATTTTTTATTTAATTATTAGATAGATTGATTTTTTTCGTAAAGGACCTCAAGGAGAAACTTATGTCATTGGGAGGAGGATGCATACCCTATTCATGTCAAAGAGAAATCCTAACATTGATTGCAATTTATAGCATGAGACAATTAGTAGAAGCCTATTCGAAAATCAAGAAAGTTAACTACTATTAAGAAAAATAATATTTTCAAAAAACACTTTAATTCAGTGCAACACGCATGGAAGAACGATGATGTTAAATGAATTTAACAAAATCGTGAAGGAACTGGAAGTGATTTTAGAAACAAGTCCTATTCCAATGAGAGATTATGTCGAACAGTATATCACGGTTTGGAACAAAAAAATGGAGGAAATTGTGGATTTTATTGTCATGAATAAGGTAAATATTAGAAATTAAAAGAGTGTCTAATGTTTTTTTGGAAATTTTTTATTAATTTTGTGGCAAGCATTATAATCTCAAATTTCATATGTCTTTGTTCAACACCAGCGTTTCTAATGTCTTGTTGAAGAAAAACCTCAAAAAGGAGTTTGTGGCGAAAATTGAGGTTTGAATTTTGGATTTTTTAAAATGTTTGAGATTTTTTTAACGCAAAATTTTGAATTTTAGAAGGAATACACTGAATTTTTGAAAAACTTTTAAACAAAATAAGGGTCGCAAATATTTTGGTTAATTAACGTGAGCATTTATCTATTTTATAATCATAAAGATACACAAACCACCATGATTTTGAAAATTTCGTTCCATTTATATTAATAAAACATGAATTTTTATTAATTTTTTTATAAATTTACTTTTACTAAACAAAATATTATAATTACCATCTCAATTATAATTTTTCTGATTAAATCTGAGTGCTCTAGTTTTGCAAAAAAAAAGAGAAAAAAATGGCTTTTTTTTATTTAAAATTTTTAGTGGATATGACAAATATAAAATATAAACTGACATAGTGATTAATTAATAAACACCAGTGAAGAAGTTTCTCTTTATGATATAATCAATACATCCGAATTTTCTATGAATTCTTTCCCTGGATTTGTATCGATGCATTGCTTTTCCTTTTCCTATTTCCAAAAATCTACCTCCTTTTTCAACTTTGTCTCTTAAGAAGTCTCCTTGTCTCAAAGCTTTGAAGTTCATTCTTATTTGTTTATTGAAAATATTATTTTTTGAGATTTTTTATGAGTTAGTTTTTTCTTATAAATTTTAAATTTTTCATTAATGCAAGTCTTATAAGAAAAATTTATTCTTTTATAGTTTTAATAAAAAAAGGGAGTTTTAATATTTTTTCTTGTTTTTATCTCTTTTTTTGACTATCTTTTGGTTTTGTGGAAGTCGTCGACTTATTTACATCATCTTTTTGGCTCATTTTGTTTAAATATTGATCCATATTTAGTTCCATTTTTCCCTCATATTTTTCTAATTTCCACCAATTATTTTATTACAAATTTTTGTAAAATAATATACCGTTTCCCTCATTGTTCCCATACCAGAAATCATCTTCATTTCCTATGAATTTCCCTTTGCTTTCAGTATTATTGTTTTGAGTTTTTATTGGACTACTGGCTATTTTCATATTATCAATTTTATTAGTATTAGTGTTGGGGTTAATTTTGAGATTTTCTTGATCTTTTCTAATAAAATACATTCAATATTATTATATAATATTTTTATGAACCTATTGAGAAACTCTTGGGAGCCCAATATTCTATTCAAAACATTCTGAACATCAGATAATTTCTGCATAGTTCCCTTTGCTTCTTCAAGCTCCGCCTGTAAATCTTCGATCAACGCATCCTTTTTCAAAGATATCAGATCTATGAAAGTAAAAAATATCTCACTTTTCTGTTATTGTTGTCAATTAGAGTTTCCCTTTCTGTTTTCAAATCTTGAAGCTGACATAATTTTTCATTGTTTTCATTAGCCAAAAATTGATAAGAAGCATTCAAATCAAAATAATCCTTTCTTGATTTAATCAAAGAATCATCCAATTCTCTTTATTTATAAAATAAATGAAAAATTTTGAAATTTGTAAAAAATACGTGACTAAATAGTCTTTTTCAATATTTAAGGCCTCCAATTCGTTTTTCTTATTTTCTGCTTGGACTTTCGCAGCGACAGCTGCGTTTAAAGTTTTTTTGAACTCATTTTGAACTTTCTACATTTATATTAGAGTTAATAAAACAATGGTTTTATACTGTTTGAATCGATTCGTTCTCATTTTTGATAAGTTCATTTAAAGTCTTGGTTTTATCGTCTAATTCCTTCATCACAAGTTTCCTTTTCTTTATTTTAATAAAATAAATATACTTTAGATTAATTGGTACTTCTTTTTCCTTGATTAAAGCTTTCTGAGCCTCATTTATAGCATCCTGAACATTAAAAAACTAAAGAAATTATAACTATTTCAAAAAGAAACCTCAGCCGCAGTCAATCTTTCAATCAGATGTTTTATGAGCTCATTTTTATTATTAGGTATCGGTTTTCTTTCAATTATTTTCTAAGAGTTAGGGAAAATTAAGAGTTTTTTTTATTTAGAGGAAACTTTGTCTTCATCATCCTTGGGCTTTTCAGAATTACTTTGATTGAGCTCATCTTCAATTTCGGCAGGCTGCTTGACAGTGGAATGATTTTGAGAAGATTCATCATCATTGTCATTTTTCTTTTTACTTTTTTCGGTGATTGGAGAATCTAAAAACTCGTTTTTTTCGGACATTTTATTAAATTTTTTATATGTTTTGTTCTGATTTTAAGTTATAATATTTTAATACATTTTGAAAACAAAATTTGTTTCCAGAATTAAAAGGCAAAAATATGGTAATACAAAAGGCGAGGAGCTCTTACTCTAAAAAAATTTCCTAGTCTTTCATTTTTACGAATATATCCATTTTTACCTTTAAATTTCAGTCTAAGTCCAAAAAATTCAAATTTATCATAATTATACTACAAATGAAAATGAAATTTTGTATATATTTTTCATTTTTCATTTTTTTCTTTAATAATAATAAAATAATAAAATACAAATAATATCTATTTTTATTTTATTTTTAATTACTAATAAAGCTAAAAAAACTAAAACTCAAATTATAATTTTTCATTCTTCACTTAAAAAAGTTATCAAAAGAATACACCAGCATCCTGGTTAATGCCTGGCTTTCCAGAAATTGGATATGTGCCGCTCTCCCGATAAAATTATCAATATTCCTATCAAAAATGATCTAATAATCATCTAGATATCTATAAAAACTTGGTATTTATCTGGAAATTCACATCAATCCTATGTACTCTATCAGTTTTTAAATTCATTAATATGTTTTCAGCCATTTTCTGATGTTTTGCTCCTTTGCTATTAACAATAAAATTCAAAAGAAATTTTGATATTTTCACCTAAAATCCTTCACAGCCTTCTTACATTGTTGAATTCTGGCTGATTCATAAGGTGCATAGCTATCTTGTGAAGAGCTCAAAAGAACGATATTTTTAAACCATCCCAAGCCCTTTTTGCATATAAATATATATAGATAGCTTTAATAAAGAGTAAATTTACTGGTGCTCTTGATAATTTATAAAGAAAAGTGTCTTCAATATCTTTGGCGTCAGTCATTGAAAGTTGAGATAAACTCGAGCTTTTTCTCCATTTTTGAAGAATCCACATTCCTGATTTTGCGAAAATAATTTGGTTAATTTTTTTTTTTTTTAATGGATTTTTATTTACCAGCATCAATTAAACTGCTGGAATTGTACATATATCCCAGATGAGGGGTTGATAAAGTGATAAAAGTGAACATTTTGTTTTGATATTCCATGAGATGTGGCAAAGCTGCTCTGATTATGATGCCTCCGAGCGAATGTCCGATGAAAGATAGTCTTAAAAATAAGAAGAAAAAGAAGATTTCATTGCGAATTACTTGTGAAGACTATTTGTTGGACACCATTCCAAAATAAAACCCTTGACCTCACGGGCTAGATTACGACCCATTTCTGCTATATCCCCTTCAGTATTATCTTCATTGGCCACTGAGGATAGGAACAGGGATTCAGGATATAATACATTGAGAGTGTTTTTGAAAAGACGCATATCAAAGGAATTGCCTTGGAATCCATGGACCAAAACAAAAACATGTGCATTTCTAAGGAATTTTTATGGGAAAAAATGAAAAATAAAGAACATTCGAGGGTCTTTTTCCTCTTCGAAGCTGAGGTTATGTAATGACCTGCTTTGGGGATGCTAAAAAACAAATAAAAATTCGAATAAATTAAAAAAAAATAACATTCATTGAAAGTCCTTTTTCTAATATATAGATTTCCTCAAATACCAAGGGATGTATCTCTGCCTTGGGGAACATATTGAGATCCTCAATCTATTAACTTTCTAAAAATAATAATAAATGCCATAAATAATACATTCAATGGCTCGCTTTGATAATTGAATTTTTTTCTTAAGATCTTTGCTATAGAGGAGTTATTTTGTCCAGAGGGGTTTTCTAGATATGAGGTCAAATCAGGAGTTTTTATCTTGGTCGAAAAAATGCTTTCTGCCCATCTAAAATATCAATTTTTGGCAATAAAATTGAACAAAATGAGTTACTTTTCCTTGATTTTCTGATTATAAACCTCACGAAGTTGTTTACAAAGATTTTTAGGTGAGAGTTTTATCAATTCAAGATATTTCAGCCAAATTTGCATCATATAGCCTGCAATTGTATTCAATTCCTAAATAAATTTATTAGACATTTCATATGTTTTATGTGAAGAAAACTGCTAGAATCCCATTGGCCAGATATTCCTTTTCCTTATCGTCATTTGAAAATTGGGCGTTTAATTGCATGGATTCAGAAAGTCGACTATTGAGAAATCCTGATTTATCATTTTTTTCTTATAAATAATTGATAAAAAGTTCAAAGCCTTTTAGTAAAATTATTAAGAAACCTTTGAAGAAATCTGTTGAATTTGAAATGAATTTATTGCTGGAAATCGTTGATTGGTTGAATAGATCTATCAGAAATCTAATTAATTTAAGCTTTTCTCAATAAAAATACTGTTTTTCTTATAATCCTTAATAAAATTTGGCGAAGGCAAGGTAGGCACTGAATCTTGCTTTAATATGAACCTTCAATAATTATAAGAAAATATCAAGAGTTTACACTTAAAATATTCAGATCTTTTCTGTTTTTCTCATTCATGCATTTTGGTAGGATTTCCTTGAAATGATTCACGATATTCTCATAAGAACTCCTCAATGCTTTGATGTAAAGTATATAAAACCTATCGATTTCCTCTATTTTATCTAAAAAAAACATTATTTATCTGGATTTTCTCATAATAAAAGGCTTACATTCACATGAAACTTTATCCAAAAACTCCTTGAAATTCTTTGGAGGCACGTTATTGTTTAAAATAAGGCTTTTGCTTAATTTTCCTTGAATATTCGAATTTCGTTGTGAGTTTTCAGCGAAATTGTTCTCAAAATAATAATTATTATTGTTATTTTCCTTTATTTCTGGATTGGTTTCATTGGGACTGGCTCTAAATCTGAAATCTATAGAAAACCCATATGGTAAAATGAGCCATTTTTTAAATATATTTATACCATATAGCAAAGAATGGAAGGTTATATTGACCAAAGAACAATGTTCCTCATCAAACAATATGGGCACATATTCATGAATCCCTATATGGACATTATTGATCTGGCTTTTGAATATTGACACACATTTGAAGGTCGTTAGTTCTGACTTATTTTCATTATTCTATGCATGATTTTTGAATTTTTTATGATTTCCATGAAAAAATTTACCTGTTTCATGCTCAAGATATCAGAAAAGAGAAGCTCACATTCGAAAAAAAGACTCTCTTCATAAATCATTGGATAAGCATCAAATTCTGTTCTGAAGACACATACATCGTTAATGGCCACTTCCTCCTCACAAAACCTGATGAGGAATGTTTTTGTCACAAAAGCCGAATGCTCATCGAGAAAATGCGCAGGCACCCAATTATAATTCACGTTGCTTTTGTCCTTTTTTCCAAGTTTAACACATTCGATAATTTGACTTGGTTGGGCGAAAACTTTCTATTTTATTCAAAAATCAAGAGGAAATTTTATAAGGAAAAATCTAGCAACTTCTTGATTTATCTCATGATATATGCGGAAACGAAGCTGATAAAGGCCTTGATGGAAAAGGTCGATGTTCCGGAAGGATTCGACGTGCAGGATGAATTCGACTATCGCTTTGAGACTCATAATTTATTTAATTTTTCAAAATATATATATAAATAAATATAGGTTTTTTTGAGAAAAACGATCAGTTTATAAAGATGGTATTTTTTAATGATTAATTTTCATAAAAATGGTTAAAGGAATCATTCTTTTATGGAAATGTTCTAAAAAATCCTTAAAAAAAAAAATGAAAATTTTACTTAATAAAAAATAGTTTTATTAATAATTTTAAAACCCAAAATGATCAGAGCTAAAGAAA
>Ga0302320_10012061_pt1 | contig 18196 bp, 34 predicted proteins | sample Bog_T0_3_FD_202130 | JGI IMG/M metagenome (GOLD analysis project Ga0302320, IMG submission 202130) | Peat permafrost microbial communities from Stordalen Mire near Abisko, Sweden - Bog_T0_3 | ecosystem: Environmental > Terrestrial > Soil > Wetlands > Peat | place: Sweden: Abisko, Stordalen Mire...
ATAGCGGTGCGCGTCGCCGCGTCCTGAGCGATATGCAAAACGTTTGCCGCTCGACGATTGGCCCGATGTCTGCATGGCGCACGTGTGACGAAGGGTCTCATCTCCCCAACCTGTCGTGGCGACATGAGACTGCAGATCGATCGCATACATGTCGAGGCCCTCATCGAACGGTTCCCGGATCGCGCGCCCTTGGCCGAGCAACTTCGCTTTGGCGATCTGGCGGAAGTGGCCTTCGGCGAGTTCGAGACGGTTGAGCTCGACGATCTCGTCGGCCTGTATCGCGCGGCGGGGCCGCGACTGCAGGCACGCGCGGCGCAGATCGTCACACTGCGTCGCGCGCTCACCGATGGCGGCGCGAGGTTCACCGCGCAAGACCTGGAGAGCTTGCCGCCGGAGATCGCACGCTACCTGATGGCGGACGCGATCCACGGCTGGATGTTCGGCGTCAGCATCGCGAACCTGCCGCTGCCCTATGTCGTTACGGGCATCGACTATACGCCGCCCTCGAGCGAGGAAACCGGGCGGGTATTCATGGAGTTGAAGGCCAATGCCAAGGGGGGCCATAACATCGGCGACCGTGCGCCTCTCGGCGGCCGACATCGTTGGCAGGGCCGTCGCCGAAATTTTCGCGACGAAGGGATTTCTGAAGGAGACGCCCGAGCTCGTCAGCGTCCATGAAGAATATGGAAGCGCGCTATTTTCAATGGCGGGGGCGCCATGGCGAGCAGTTCAGCGGCAAGGGCGTCGGATTTTACACTGACGATCCCAATTCGTCGCATCGCGAAGTCGATTGGTCACGCAAGGACGTCGTCGTTCTGTCTTCGGCCGGCGGCGCCGGGCGCCTCGTCAACAACGAGGCGATCCTGGCCGCGCGCGCTGACGCCCGAAGTGACCTGCGACATCCTCGGCCCCTATCTGCGCAAGGCCGCCAAGAGCAATCCCTATGACGCCGAAGCCGAGGTCGAGGACTCCCGCGCCTCCATGCCGAAGACCCTGTTCCGGCGCATACCCGTTCATCCCTACATTCTGACGTTCCAGCTCGAACTCCATCTTCATGTCTGGGTGCATGTCGCCGACATGGCGCTCTATGTATATCGGCCCGAGCTCAAGCAAAAGCTCGTCCTGCCAGGGGAACAGACAGATCTGATCGACATTTTCACCGCCGAAATGGACGTCCTTATGGTCGACATCGTCGCGGGAAAATCCGGGGGGCGCCGCGGTCTTGTGCGCGGGACCGCTGGGAGTCGGCAAGACATTGCCCGCCGACGCCTGTGCCGAAATCATTCGCCGGCCGCTCTACCGCATGCATTCCGGCCAGCTCGGCCTCGGCGTCGCCGCGATGGAAAACGCGCTCAAGGTCGCGCTCATGCGCGCCCAGCGCTGGGGCGCCGTCATGTTGATCGAGGAAGCCGACGTTTACATCAAGCGTCGCGATGACGACATGACGATGAAGGCGGTCGTCGGCGTGTTTCTGCGCGTGCTCGAATATTTCAGCCGGCTCCCCTTCCTCACGACGCACCGGATTGACGACATTGACGAGGCGGACCGACGCGCTGGTGGTCATCCTTCCTGCCGCCACGGGCCGAGACATCAACGGCCTGGCGAGGCTGGTCGCCAAATATTGCTGTCATCGCGGCCTTCTGCCGACGCTCGAAGTGTTCGAACGCCGCGCGATATTTCGCGGCATCGTCCTCGGCGCAGCCGTTCGGGAACAGGGCGCGGGTTGACGGGAGCCAATGTCGCAAAGGCGACACGGGTCGGAAATCCAACAGGAATAGAAGAAAGACGAATAATCACAATATGTTGCCTCGTGGCGCGCAGATTGCATGACGTGGACATCCATCATTGCATCCGAGGATGAGCCATGATCCACTTAACCGACAGCGCGCTGAATGCGGTGCGCAACGCGATCTCTTCGGCGCCACGGCCCTCCAGCGGCCTGCGAATCAAGGTTCAGACAGGCGGCTGCGCGGGCTTCAAATATATGATGGGCCTCGTCAACGAGGCGGAAGCCGATGACACCGTGATCGAACACGACGGCGTCAAGGTTTTCGTCGACATGGACAGTCACGAGCACCTCGTCGGCATGACAATCGATTACGTCGTCGCGTTGGAAGGTTCGGGCTTCACGTTCGACAACCCAAACGCGACGGCGAGCTGCGGCTGCGGGAAGTCCTTCGCTTAAGCCGTTGTCGAACCTCGCGACCCCTCTTCGTCCCGGCCATGAAATCTGGGCGCGGACGAAGGTCCAACGAGACCGCTTCCCTTGCGATGAGAGAACATCATGCTTGCCGAGACCGATCTGGCGGAAAACACACAAAGTCAAGAGTCGCAACGGGACGCGGTGATTCGCTCCGTCATCGAGGAAGTGCGTCCCACGCTCAAGCGAGACGGCGGCGACTGCGAGTTGATTGGGATCGAGGGAAACAAGGTCACGGTTCGGCTTACCGGAGCTTGCGTACTGTGCAAGTTGAGCAGCGCGACGCTCGAGGGAATCCAGGCGCGCATCGTCGAGAAGCTAGGAACGTTCGTGCGCCTCGTCCCGGTTGCCGGCGCGCCGAAGGCTCGGCATTGAAAGAGACGACCGATGAGTCCGATATACCTCGACAACAATGCGACGACGCGAACCGACCCCGCCGTCGTCGCGGCGATGCTGCCTTTCTTCTCTGATCACTTCGGCAATGCCTCCTCACAGCATTCCTTTGGCGTTCCGGTTGCCGACGCGATCCGCAATGCCCGCAAAAAAGTGCGGACCTTCCTGGGAGCGGCCCTCGATCAGGAGATTGTCTTCACTTCCGGGGGCACCGAGTCCGACAACACCGCTATCCTCTCGGCGCTCGACACGCAGCAAGGTCGGGACGAAATCGTCACGACCAAAGTAGAGCATCCCGCCTTGCTTTCGCTTCTGGATCACCTGAGAACGTCAAGAGGCATAAAGACACATTACGTTGGAGTCGATTCGCTGGGCCGTTTGGACCTCGAAGAGTATCGGCGCGCGCTTGGGCCTCGGACCGCGATCGCGTCGGCAATGTGGGCGAACAACGAAACCGGCGCCTTGTTTCCCGTGCAGCGCCTGGCGGACTTGGCGCATGCGGCTGGCGCGCTGTTCCATACCGATGCCGTTCAAGCCGCGGGAAAAATCCCGCTTCATCTGAAGGGGACAGCGATAGACATGCTCTCGCTGTCCGGGCACAAGTTCCAAGGTCCAAAAGGCGTCGGCGCGCTCTACGTGCGCAAGGGAACGCCCTTCAGCCCCCATCTTCGCGGCGGCGCTCAGGAACGCCGACGGCGAGGCGGCACGGAGAACGTGCCTGGGATCATTGGACTGGGAGCCGCGGCCGAACTCGCCGGGGCGCGAATGGCCGAGGATCACATGGCGATTCGCGGCATGCGGGACCGGCTGGAAAGTGCGATCCTCAACACCATAGAACATTGTTTCGTGATTGGCGACACTGACGACAGGTTACCCAACACGACCAACATCGCTTTTGCTTATGTTGAGGGTGAGGCCATCATCCACAATCTCGATCGAGCCGGGATTGCCGCATCTCTGGGTTCCGCGTGCGCATCTGGATCGATGAAACCGTCTCATGTCCTTCTGGCGATGAACGTGCCGATGACGACCCTGAAGGGGGCGATCCGAATGACGCTTTCACGCGAGAATACGCAAGGCGAAGTGGATCGCGTCCTGCGAGTCCTGCCTGAGATCATTTCAAAGTTGAGAGCGACCTCCCGCTTGTGGCGCGCCCGCGCCCGACCTGAGCCTGTGATGCAAGTCAGTCCCGTGGAGATGGCGCCTTGAAAATCATGATTCGTCGTTCACCGGAGACGGGCCTGTCCATCTACGTGCCCAAGAAAGACCTCGAGGAACCCATTGTCGAAACCGAGCACGAGTCGCTTTGGGGCGGTTGGATTCGGATCGCCAACGGTTGGGTGCTCGAGTTGCCGGAAATGGCGGTAGGTACGGCCCTGCCTATCACTGTCAACGCCCGCAAGCGTGGCGAAGCGGAGTAGAACTGGATGAACGCGCAAGTTCCCAACATCGAAAAACTGAAGCTTGCCGACCCCGCGACCGCCTTCAAGGATATAGTCAGACAACTTCGCGCGGGCGACATCGTGCCCTACCTCGGTCCCGGCCTGGCGCAACTGTCCAAGCCGCAAATTCCAACCAGCGCGGAGGCCCTTGCGGCTTTCTTCGGCACGAAGGTGGCGCTGCCTCGCCGCGCGAAGGGCAACGTCTGGGCCGCGGCCCAACATATCGAAAGCAACAAACACCGGTCGGCAGTCACGAACCTCATGGCGGAGGCCTTTGCTCCCACCGTCGAGCCGACGCCGCTGCATCGCATGCTGGCTTCGCTGCCGTTGCCGATGATCGTCGACGCCTGGTACGATGGAGCGATGCGCGCGGCGCTGGGCGACCGAACCAATTGGGGCGAGATCCAAGGCAATACGCGCGCGGGCATCGGGGAAGACCGGTGGTACCGGTTTTACGATAGCGCCGGCGCCGAGGCGGACCGGGAGGCCGCGAAGACCTGGACCACGTTGCTCTACAAGCCGCACGGCGGAGTTGTTCCGTCAAAGAACTTTCTTATCTCCGACGCCGATTATGTCGAGGTGTTGACGGAGATCGACATCCAGACCCCGATACCCGAGGAGGTCAAGGACAGACGCGCCCATCGCAACTTCCTGTTCATCGGATGTCGGTTCAACGACCAATTGCTGCGTACTTATGCCCGGCAAATATCGAAGCGATCCGCGGCGCGGCACTATGTCATCGTGGAACCGACCTCGATTTCCAAGAACGAGCTGCGTTTCTTCGAGAGTCAGAACCTGATCCCGATCGTCATGCCGCTCGCGGAGGCCGTCGCGGAACTGACCGCCGCCGCCTGACTTTGTTGCAACGAGCGTCAGCGTGTATCAATCAATGTCGGCCCCGCAGCAAGGATGCGGGGCCGGCCGCGTTTTGAGGTCCTGGCCAATTCGTGGCAAGGTTTGATCGCCAACCTGTTGCGTTCGTGACAATACCCGCCGCCGCCGCCGATGTTGCGAGTGCGACAGTCCCGCGGCGCCCGGTAATTCATTGAGCCAAATCAATAATTGACGTTCCTTGTCTCTGGCACGCGAGTTGCTCCCATCGCTCCAGTACGTCTGATGTCAGCTAACAACGGGGAACCCGAATGGACGCCGTAGCACTGAACCCGGAGAGCCAGGCTATTCCCGAGGCCGCGCTCGAGGGCATGATGCAGACCATCGCCGACCACAAGGGCTGCGGCACAAGCGGCGGCAGCGGCAAGGCCAGTTGCGGCTCCGCGGCCGGACAGGGCGACCTGCCAACCGAGATTTGGGACAAGGTCAAAAACCATCCCTGCTACAGCGAAGAGGCGCATCACCATTATGCGCGCATGCACGTTGCCGTCGCGCCCGCGTGCAACATTCAATGCAACTATTGCAATCGCAAATACGATTGCGCCAATGAGTCGCGCCCGGGCGTCGTCAGCGAGAAGTTGACGCCGGAACAGGCGGCCAAGAAGGTGCTCGCCGTCGCTTCCACCATTCCGCAGATGACCGTTCTCGGCATCGCCGGTCCCGGCGATCCGCTCGCCAATCCCGAAAAGACCTTCAAGACGTTCGAGTTGATCTCGAAGACGGCGCCGGACATCAAGCTGTGCCTGTCGACCAACGGACTCGCGCTTCCCGATCACGTCGACACGATCGCGCGCTACAACGTCGATCACGTGACGATAACCATCAACATGGTGGATCCGGAAATCGGCGCGAAAATCTATCCCTGGGTGTTCTGGCGCCACAAGCGCTACACCGGCGTCGAGGCCGCGAAGCTGCTGACGGATCGGCAGCTTCAAGGCCTGGAAATGCTGACCGCGCGCGGCATTCTCTGCAAGGTCAATTCGGTGATGATTCCGGGCGTCAACGACAAGCACCTTGTTGAGGTCAATCGCGCGGTCAAGTCGCGCGGCGCGTTCCTGCACAACATCATGCCGCTGATCTCGGCGCCGGAGCATGGCACGGTGTACGGATTGACGGGGCAGCGTGGCCCGAGCGCCCAGGAGTTGAAAGCGCTGCAAGACAGCTGCGAAGGCGAAATGAACATGATGCGGCATTGCCGTCAGTGCCGCGCCGATGCGGTCGGGTTGCTTGGCGAAGATCGCAGCGCCGAATTCACCACCGACAAGATCATGGCGATGGAGGTCAATTACGATCTCGACTCGCGCAAGGCCTATCAGGCCAAGGTCGAGGATGAGCGCGTCGCGAAGGCGGCCGCGAAGCAGGAGGAACTTTCGACGCTCGCGGGCGAACAGAGCGACATCAAGCTGTTGATCGCAGTCGCGACCAAAGGCTCGGGCCTCATCAACGAACATTTCGGCCACGCCAAGGAGTTCCAGGTTTATGAACTCTCGACCGCGGGCGCAAAATTCGTCGGCCACCGTCGCGTCGATCTCTATTGCCAGGGCGGCTATGGCGAGGACGAAGGTCTCGACAGCATCATTCGCGCCATCAACGATTGTCACGCGGTGTTCGTCGCCAAGATCGGCGGTTGCCCGAAGGACGATCTGACCAAGGCGGGTATCGAGCCGGTCGACCAATTCGCGCACGAATTCATCGAAAAATCGGCGATTGCGTGGTTCAAGGCCTATCTCGACAAGGTCAACCAAGGCGAAATCGAGCACGTCGAACGCGGCGACGCCGAAATCCGACAGGGCGCGCTGATCGCGGCGGCTTGAGCCTCCCCAACTCTCAACAAAACCAGGAGTGAGCCATGGCGTATAAGATCGTATCCTCGCAGTGCACGAGCTGTTCGGCCTGTGAACCCGAGTGCCCGAACGTAGCGATCCGCGAAAAAGGCGGCACGTTCATAATCGACCCGAAAAAGTGCACCGAGTGCATCGGTCATTTCGACGTTCCCCAGTGCGTCGCGGTGTGCCCGGTCGAAAAGACCTGCATCATTGATACGTCATACCCCCGCTATCAGCCGGCGGCTTGAGGAGGCGCTCATGAACTTTACGCTCACGCCCAAGGCCGTCAAATTCATGCGCATGATGTTGCGCGCCGACGGCGACGCCAATAGTGGATTTCGTTTGGCGGTCAGCCCCGGCGGCTGCTCGGGCCTCGCGGCCGACATCAGCGTCCGCGCCCAGCCGACCGAAGGCGACGCGATCGTCGTGCGCGACGGCGTGAAACTGTTTCTTCCGGTGGAGAGCCGGTTGTTGCTCGACGGCGTCACGATCGACTTCGCCGAAACGGCGTCGCAAACCGGTCTCATCTTTCACGATCCGAAGGCGACGACCTGCAGCTCCCATAGTCACAGCGCCACGGCTCACTGATCGCCGAAGAGGAGCGAGACCATGGCCCCGGCGAATCCTGAAATCCCGCCCTTCCTGGTCGAGGACGCGCTGCTCGCCAGCGCCGTCCTTGGCCGGGGCATTCCGGAAGACGCCGAACTCGAACTGTCGCGGGCGGCAGCTTCCTATCATCTGGGCGAAGTCGCGGAGCGCCATCTCAGACGCGCCGAGGCGTTGGCGCCCGGTCATGTCGCCGTTCTCATCGGGCTCTATCGTTTCTATTTCTACAAGGGCCAGTTGCCGGAGGCCCTGGCCATCGCCGAGAAATGCCTCGATAAAGCCGCCCGGGACAATTGTTTGCCCGCGGACTGGCGCCGGGTCCGCGCCACGGACGCCGAATTCGGACGTTACGACAATCCGCTGCCGCGCTTCTTTCTCTTCACGCTGAAGGGCTTGGCTTATCTCAAGATGCGACTCGGCCTTCTGGAAGAGGGCCGGGACGCGGCGTTGAAGCTCCTCGAACTCGATCCCAGCGACAAGGTCGGCGCGAGGGTCCTGCTCGAAGTTCTCGATCGCGTGGGTCACGACGATGAATGAGAGCGACGAGGCCGTCGATTGGCAGGGGGCCGCCATCGCGTGCGACGGCTGCGCGCATTTCGCGGCTCTGGCGCAAGGGCGTTGCCGTCTCAGGCACGCTTGCGTTCACGATCGCTATGCGCGGCGCATCGACCGGTTCTTCGATTGGAATCGTGAGCTCGCCAACCACTACGTCTCACATCCGCATTTCGAGGTGCGCGCGATCGCGGCCAAGCACGCCAGCGTGTTCCTTCTGACGGCGCTCCTCGACGATCCAGAAGAGACGGTGCGATGGAACGCCGCGCGGCGGGTTCCCAAGCGGCTCATGCTGAAGCTTCGCAACGATCCTCATCGAGAGGTGCGAATACGAGTGGTTGCGCTTCTCGACGAAGCTGAACTCATTCCGATGATGGGCGACGCCGATTACTACGTGCGTCTCGTCATCGCCCGCCGGGTCGCGCCGTCGCTGTTGATGCGGATGATCGACGATTCCGAGCCCGAGGTGCGGCGCGTCGTGGCGCGGCGGATGCCGAAAGAGTGGCTGCCGCGCATGGCGAGCGATCCCGAAGCTTCGGTGCGGGTGGAGATTGCCCAACGGCTGCCGCCAGGGTTGTTGTTGCGTTTGCGCGGCGATGAGGATTGGCGCGTTCGTTATGAGGTGGCGAGCCGGATCGCCGCCGAGGACATGGGCGCATTGGCCTGCGACAGCGATGGTTTCGTGAGCGAGATGGCGCGGTCGCGCATGGCGAATGTGGCTGATCACACGGAGGAGCGGTCGCGATGAGCAATATCGTCCGAGACAGCGACGTCGTGGAAATTTCCGCGCCGCCTTACTTCAGCTACGGCGAGAAGGTGAAGGCCAAGCGCCTTATTCGCAACGACGGCACTTATGCCGGCAAGGAAATCGGCGACATCCTCGCCAGGAAGGGCGAGGAAGGCTACGTCGTCAGCATCGGGACGTTTCTGCAACAGTTCTACATTTACGGCGTCGAGTTCCTCGAGAGCGGCAATCGCGTCGGGATGAAACGCAAGGAACTCGATCCCGTTGTAGGCCGCGAAGACAAGGAAGATATCCCGCTGCCCGGAGGACCGTTGAGATGATTGAACCGAGAACCCCCAAATTCCAGTGGGGTCAGCGGGTGGCCACGCTCACGGACCTGCACAATGACGGGTCTTTTCCCGACGCGGAGTTGGATGCGCTGTTGGCGGCGGTCGGAGATCAGGGCGAAATCGTTCAAGTCGGCATGCACACCGATTCCAACACTCCGGTCTATCTGGTCGAGTTCGGCGACAGGCGTGTGGTCGGCTGCATGGAAGAGGAGATCGCGCCGCTCTAGCGTTTTGAACAGGCTCGAGCGAAGCGCCGCCGCACAGGAGTTCAGGAGATGGCTGTGTTGCCGTCCGCCCATCCCAATGAGTTCGACCGCAGGCGGATCGAACGCGCGTTGAGATCGCGACAACGCTACCGCTATGTCACGCCGCGAGTGGCCGTGGTCGATGGCGGCTACCGAATCCAAAGTCCGTGTTGCTCACGAAACATCGATCGCGCCGGCGGCGTCATCGATGTGGCGTTGATGCTGCACGACGTCGACCGGTTGCGTTGGCAGTTGTTCCGAAAAGATCACGGGGCCGGGAGCTGGTTGCTCGATGGAGATCACAAACGATTGGGGGAGGCCCTCGAGCGATTGAACGCGGACCCGGAACGAATCTTCTGGCAATGAAATTGCTTAGCGTGTGTGACGCTCAATCTTATGACGAGGACCGAGACAATGCCCATTGGCTCCGACGACTGGAAGGAAATCGAGCTCGCGTTGTCCGGCGATACGGCGGGCGCCAGCGCCGTCGCCCGTCTGCGCAAAAAATTTCCGCAGCTTTCGTGGACGCGTTGCGACGCCTCGGACGTCGGGGAGACGCCCTATCGCAGCTTTCCGCGCTTCGATGTTCATCTGGTTGACGCCTTCGACCATTGTGTCCGGATCACGACAATGCCGGAACAGGCGACGGGTCTCATTGTTGCGGATCGGACGGCGCGCTCATGAACGCTCCGACATTTCCGCTCATCGATCCGCAAATCAGCGAGGCGATGGAAATCCTGGCTGACGATTCCTTCATCCCCATTTCCGATCCCGATATCACCCTGGCCGAGATCGCGGCGGTCGACGCCGTGATGCGGTCGCCGCGGCTGTCGTCGGGCGCGGTCGTGGAGGCCTTCGAGGCGGCGTTCGCGGCCTATCTCGGCCGCAAATATGCGATCGCGACGCCCAGTGGAACGGTCGCCTTGATGGTCGCTCTGAAAGCCTATGCGATTGGCGCGGGGCAAGAGGTGATCGCGTCGCCGTACTCGTTCCGCGAGACGACGCACGCCATCAGTCTCGCGGGCGCGCGTCCGAGGTTCGTCGACATCGACTACTGGACGGGAACCCTGCTGCCGGAGAAGGTGGAGGCCAAGATCAACGCCAACACGCGCGCCATCGTCGCCTGCAACAACAATGGTCATCCGGCGCAATGGGACAAGCTGCGCGAAATCGCCAGGAAACACAATCTCATTCTGATTGAGGATTCGACCGAGGCCATCGGCTCGCGTTACCAGGGCGCGCTGGTCGGGACGTTCGGCGACGTCTCCGTATTCGATTTATCCCAGCCGCTGGCGTTGACTTGCGGCGAGGGCAGCATGGTGGTGACCGATGATGTCGATCTCGCCATGACGATGCGGCGATATCGGTCGCATCGGCCGGCGGAACGGGCCTCCGTCGTCGTCAGCGCCGCGGCGCCCTATCAGGCGGGAATGAGCAATATCGCCGCCGCCCTGGGTCTGGCGCAACTCGGGCGGCTCGATGAGATTCTGGAGCGTCGCAAGCTCACCGAACATCTCTATTACAAACACGTGCAATCGTTCGAGGGGATAAAGGATCCCTACATCGGGCCCGACGTGACAGACCTGAACTGGTTTCTCTACCAGGTTCATCTGGGAACGCGTTTCTCGCGTTCGAGTCGGGACGCCATCATCGACGATCTCAAGGTTGAAAAGATCGAAGCGGTCGCCTATGCCCACCCGCTCCATCTGCAACGCTACTATTTTGAACTCGGCTATCGCAAGGGCGACTTCCTGGTGACCGAAAAGGTTGCCGATCGCGTCCTGGCGCTGCCGTTCCACGCGCACCTGTCCGAAGATCAGATCGAGTTCATCGTCTCGACGATGAAAGACGCCTCAGTCAACATTGGCGCCGGCGCGGCGATCTACTGAGGCGAGTGGCCGCAAAAATAATGAGAAGTTGAAAGCGAGGAGTCAGGAAATGTCAATGCTAACCGTAATGCCGTCGGGCAAGCAGATCGAAGTCACGGAAGGGGCGAGCCTGCTGGCCGCGCTGCTCTCCGCCGACGTGGAGATGAAGCACAAATGTGATGGCAACGCCAATTGCGGGACCTGTCACGTCTTCGTGCAGGAAGGTCGCAAGGGCCTGTCGAAGGTCGGCCGCGAGGAGAACGAGCGGCTCGATGCGATCCCCGGGGTCGGTTCGAAATCGCGGCTCGCCTGCCAGGCCAGGATTTTGGGAACCGAGAACATCAAGATCGAATTGCTCGGCTTCGGGTCGGGCTTCTAACTCTCGAGGAGGTTGTCATGGTATCGCAGCAGGTCATCATTCATTGTCGCGCCGCGCCCAACGGGACGATCGTCGAAATCGGCGAGCGACCGCAGGCCCTCAGCCCCCACGAATGGTATGATTTTCTGAGGGCGAACGCGATCGACGCCTATCAGCCGTTCTCTGGAGCGCGTGGCGTGTTTCGGCTCGAGCGCGCGCGGCTCGACGCGCTGAAGCTCGAGAGCGTCAAAACCGCGGCTTGAGTTCAGCTCGCGTCGCCGTTTTCGGGGGAATGAAGCCATGTCTCAGCCCAACGAGGTCTTCGTCATCTGCGACGCCAAGAGCATCGGGCGCGGCGAGGCGGCGCCCTTCAGTCTGTCACGATATTGCGAGGATGGCGCGAGCCGTCCTTTTCCGATCGTCGTGGTCAGAACGCATGGCGACGGCTATTTCGGTTATGTCAACACGTGTCCGCACGAAGGCCGCTGGCTCAACATCGGCGACGGCGAGTTCTTCACCAAGGACCGCGCGTTTCTGCGCTGCGGCCGGCACGGGGCCCGTTTCGAGATCGAAACCGGGGCCTGCGTCGAAGGCGAGTGCAAGGGCAAATACCTCGAGCGAGTCTCGATCGAAGTGCTCGAGGGCGATGTCTGCGTTCGCGGCGTTGCGCTGGTCGAGGACGACTCGTTCCCCGATCCGTTCGACGAGGGCGACGAGACGATGGAGATCATGATCCATCCGGATTGAAACGCACGGCGGCGGCGCGAGGGCAAGCCTATGAGCGGCGTTGAAACCGACGAATGCCGGTACTTCGTGTCCCACGGCGGCGTGGACCTGCCGCCAATCCTGGTGGGCGCCACGGACGCGGCGGCGTTCTCCCATCGCAATACATTCATCCGCGCGCATTTCGATCGCGCGGGCGTCTTGAAAGGATTTGACAAAGTCGTATATGGCGAGGTCGAACTTGCACACCGTTACGATTATCATGACAATGGCGTCATCAGGAGGGCCGAGATCAGCGGTTTCGACGAAGAGGCGGTTGCGCCGCGCTTCGACGAGGCCGGCATCAGGATCGCCCGTGTTTGAGTTTCGAGATGGGTGGCGATCATGACCGTCGGTCAATTGATCGAGACGCTGCGTCGGCTCCCCGCGGACGCCGTCGTGCTGATGGAAAGCGGCGGCGGTTTGTCCCGTGTGGCGGAACTGGACTTCTTGGAAGCCCGGGGGCCCGGCGCCCCAGCGGAAGTCATCCTGCTGCCCAGTCACGACGAATGATCGCCGGTCGCGGCGTCCAATCCTCCTGGAGTTGAAGCATGAGTGACACCGAAACGGCCGTCTCGACTTTCGAGCGGATTGGCGGCCCGGTCGTCATCGATCGCCTGGTCGAGGCGTTTTATTTCCGGATGAGCACTTTGCCGGAGGCGGCGAGGATCCGCGCCATGCATTCCGACGACCTGGAATCGATCAAAAGCGTCCTCAAGCGCTATTTGACGGAGTGGACCGGCGGGCCCAAACTTTATTCGCTCGAGAAGGGTCATCCGCGCCTGCGGCAACGGCATCTCGGCTTCAAGATCGGCGGCGCTGAACGCGACGCCTGGCTGCTGTGCATGCGCGGCGCGCTGGATGCGATCGAGGATGTTCCGGCGCGGCAGGAACTCGACGTCGCTCTGACCAAGCTTGCCGACTGGATGCGCAATCAGGCCGACAATCCGCATGACCCCGTGAGCCGAATGTGAGCGGGCGAGCCGTCAGAGCGGGATGCCGAAGAACTCGTCTTCGGAGCCGCTCCAGGCCAGATGAAGTGAGAGCGCGTCGCGCCACTTCTCGGCTTCATCCTGGTTGGGGGCTCGGAAGCTGACGGCCCCGGTCGGGTTTTCGGCGAGCAAATAGCTTTTGCCGTTTCGCAAGAAGCGCTGCAACGCCTTCATGTCGTTGGGTCTGACGACGCAGCGCGGCTTGTCGTCGATGACGATTGTGGTTGGAAGCATCGCTCTTCCTCTCTGGGACGCTTGCGCGACGTCAGCCAAATATCTCGAGACCGGCCTCGATGATGGCAAGGCAGCGTAGCAGGCGCCGGTAATCCGCGTCCACCGGGATGTTGCCGTTTCGCGCCGACACAGCCGGCGCCGGGGCCTCGGCGACAGCCCGGCGCGACGCTTCCCCAACCAACCAGGCGCGAAATTCGCCCGCGCGAGGCCGCCGGGGAACGGCTCGGTTCTGATCGACGCCCATGCGTGTCTCCTTCCCGCCCTTTGCCTGAAGCGCCGTCTCGATGGCTATCAGTCCATCGGCGGGCCCATGTCGTCAGCGGAGGTTTTCGATTTCTTCTTTTTCTCGACCTTGGCCGCGGCATAGGCGCCGGCGTTCTTCAGCCCGATCGGAGCCTGACCCTCGACATATTGCGAAATCCAGAACATCGTCCGGTCGAGTGCCGCCTGCGCCGCTTCCTGATGATAGGCGTCGCGCTCGTCGCAATTGAAGCCATGCCCGGCGCCGGGATATGTGTAGGCGCTGACGTCTGGCCGATGGGCGCGAAACTGAATGAGGTCCGCGCTGGAAATCGACGCATCGTTCTCGCCGAAATGCAGCAGCGTCGGGATCTTGCGCTTCTCGCGAAAGTCCTCGACAATCCCGTCGCCGTAATAGCCGATCGCGCAAGCCAACCCGTTGACGTGGTTGCCCGAGACATAAGCGAGATAGCCGCCCCAGGAATAGCCGACGACGGCGACTTTGCCTATGTCCTTGACCGCGTCGACGGCGGCCTGAATATCGGCGAAAGCGCGGTCGCGCGCGAGCTGACGCACCAAGTCCTGGCCCTCGGCGAGGCTCGTCGCGTCGTAGCCGAGGCTGACGTCGGTCTTGACGACGTCGAAAAGCGCCGGCGCGACCGCGACATAGCCTTTCGCGGCGAAGCCGTCGGCAAGTTTCTGGATGTGTGGATTGACGCCATTCGCCTCCTGGAGCACGACGATGGCCCCTTTGGCCGGCCCCTCCGGATCCGCGCGATAGGCGGCAAGCGTATGTCCGTCCCTGGCTGTCAATTCGATCATGATATCCTCGTTGCTCGGCTTGATTTCGGGATTTGCTGGGTAGCCGAGGCGTTCCCGCCACTTTGCGCAAACAGGCCGCGGAAGAGGGGGACGTCGAGCCGCCGCCAAGGGGCGGCGCTCGTAGAGAGTCGAACTACAACAGGCCCAATTCCAGTTGGGTCTCCTCACTCATCAGAGATTTATCCCAGGGCGGATCGAACACCAGATTCACCTGGCATGCGCGGACCCCGCCAACCGCGCTTACCGCGGTCTTGACCATTTCCAGCATCGTGCCGGCGACCGGACAGCCGGGCGCGGTCAAGGTCATGTCTATTTCCACTGCGCCCGCGTCCGAGGGTTCGATACGGTAGATCAATCCGAGATCGTAGACGCTGACGGGTATCTCGGGATCGAACACCGTTCGAAGAGCGGCGATGATTTCGTCGAGCTTGGGAGGACCGCCATACAGCGCGGCCTCGTAGCGCGCGTCGTGCGACAATCGCGTGGATGTGGGCGCGCTGACGGCGACTTGACCGGAGGCGTTCATGCGACGATGGCTTTCTCGGCTTCCGATTCTCCGGTCTGCGGATCGAAGTAGGACAACACCGCCTCGGACTGGCCGTGTCCACTGAACAGGAAATGTCGGGTTGGGCGTGGTTGTCGGCGTTCCGCGACCTGGCGCGTTTGCGGAACGCGGGTTCGAACGTAGGCCGCCAACGACGTTGTCGCATTTCGCGTCGTCTCCATCACCGCGCTCCACGCGCGCGCGGAAACGTCTCCGGACGATGGACCGGAGCGATCGAATTCGCGAAAGGCGTCATAGGGAGGGGGACACTCGAGGCTTCGCATTGCGGCGACCCTTTGGTTGCTCTGGTTTGGTGCGATGCAAGCGGGATGCCAAGCGCGTCACCGGTCGATGCAGCCTTCGGCCAGGACCGCAACCACCGGCCACCCCACGGAGCCAGCCGGATCGAGTTGGCTGAGAGCCGCGAGGAGTTCTTCCGCGTGATCGCGTTCATCACGGCGCAGGTGAATGAAAGCCAGAGCCTTCAAAGTGTAGAGCGCGAACCGGCCGGCGCCCTCAGGCAACGGCGTTGGCGCCCGCCATAACCGCCAGTCCGACTCCCAACCGGCCTGAGCCGCCGCTTCTCGGAGACCGGCCGCGGCGGCTTCGAGCGCCTCGTCGAGGCAGCCCCGATAGGTCTGAATTTTGTAGAGACAGAAGTGGATGGGCAGCTCGGTTGGAGCGATGGCAAGCGCCTCTCGAAACAGGGCGTCGGCCCTTTCGGGCTCGAGCCGATAGGCCGCCACGCCGCGCTGCAAGAGCGCGTCGATCTCCTCGGGCAAATCGCCGAAATTGATGCCGTCGGTTCGAGGGATGAGATCGACCACGCTCATTCAAGGGTTTCCTATCCATATCGCCACGTTCGATCGCCACGTTCGCGGTCGCACGGACCGGCTGTTGGCGGCGATCCAACGAAGCAAGAGCCGCGCCGTGTCGCGTTTCCCACCCGACGCCAACTCGTGTCGCTAACCAAACACCTTCGCGCCGAAGCGCTGGCCTCGAAACACCGGCGCATCGCGGGGGAGGCGGGCGCGTTCGCCCTGGTTTGCACTTTGCATAGGGCTTCCCGGAAATCAGGAGTGAAGGCGATGGCGATGACGGGACCCGAGATCGAGTTGCTTATCAAGGACGCATTTCCGCAGGCGGAAGTCGTCATTACCGACCTCGCCGGCGACGGCGACCATTTTGCGGCGCGCGTCGTTTCGTCGGCATTCGCCGGCAAGAGCCGCGTACAACAACACCAGATGGTCTACGCGGCGTTGAGGGCGCAGATGGGCGGCGCCTTGCACGCTCTCGCACTGGAGACCGTGACGCCGAAATGAATGGACTCGATTTTGCTTAATCCAAGGACATCGGATCAAATCGTGAGGGTTGGCGCATGACACAGACGATTGATCGTAGGATCAAGGACATCGTGACGAGCAGCGACATCGTGCTGTTCATGAAAGGAACGCCCAACGCTCCGAAATGTGGGTTTTCCTCGTCAGTCGCCCAGATCCTTGCGACGCTGAACGTGCCGTACAAGTCTGTCGACGTGCTGGCGGACGGAGAAATTCGCGAAGGGATAAAGGCGTTCTCGAACTGGCCGACCATTCCGCAGCTCTATGTGAAAGGCGAGTTTCTCGGCGGCTCCGACATCGTGCGCGAGATGTTCAAGGCCGGCGAGTTGACGGCGCTGCTGGTCGAACAGGGCATTTTGGCGCAAGCGAAGTGAGCGACGGCGGCCCGCGAGGCGGAGTATCAACTCCCCCAGCTTTAGAGGCATCACGTATTCGCCTGCTTCACGCAGCGCCCGCCGATGCATCCGCGCGGCAGCTGCGCCGCGGCCGGCGCGCAACCGCTCTGGGACCGTCTCGGCAAGGCTATCGAGACGCAAAAGCTATCGCACGTCGGGTTCACCGCAACCGGCTGTCTGGGTTTCTGCGACGCCGGCCCGCTGTTGGTCGTCTATCCCGATGGCGTCTGGTATCGTCCAACCACGGCCGTCGACATCGTCGAGATCGTCGACTCGCATCTGAAGCAAGGCGTGCGTGTCGATCGTCTGGTCATGGTTTTGACGCGGAGTTGAACCGGGGCCTCAAGCCCGTTTGAGGCGCGCCCGGCGCAGCAACGTGAGACATTCGATCGTCGAAGCCATGTCCAGGGCCGAGAAACCGTCGAGCGTCTCCAGCCGGTCATCGGCGCCGCGCGCCAGCAAAGTTTCGACGACCGTGGGGAGCCCGGCGGACGCGGCATACATCAGCACCGTCACGCCATTGTCGTTGCGGTTGTCGAGATCCGCGCCGGACTCAGCAAGCGCTTCGATCGCCGGCAGGCAGCGGCTGACGCAGGCGAACCACAGCGCAGTGTTGCCGTCGGCGTTGCGGACGTTCAGCAGAACCCCGGCCGCGACGAGGTCTCTGACGATGACGACGGCGCCGAGATGGGCGGCGCGCATCAACGGGTTCGTCAGATTGCCGATCACGGCGTTCGGGGCCTGGGCGGGAAAGCCGTGGTCAACCAACCAACGCGAAAGCGTGGCGCTCAGCGGCCCGAATTTCCGGGCCGCCCAGGCGTCATAGCCGCCCACGAGGCTATAGACTTCCTGGAAGCCGAAGTCGGAAAAAGTCTGAGCGAGTTCCAGGCTGGCGGCGCCTCGGTAGCAGTAGATGAGGATAGGCCGATTTTTGTCGACGCTGGCGATCAGCGTCCCCAGCTCCGCCTGGGCCAAATGCCGAGCCCGCTCGACATGCGCGGTCTCGAACGCCGCGATATCGCGCATGTCGAGCACGAGCGTTACGCTTCGATCAACCAAGGTCCTGGCGAATTCGACATCGATGCGTCGAAAGGGCTTGCGTTCGCGCATGTTCAGCTCTCCTTGCGCCGGCCGGGCTAAGCCGGCAGCGTCATGATCCATTCGTCGATCAGCGGCCGTCCCACGGTGAATCCATCGAGCGCCTGAAACCGGTCCCTGTTCAGGCCGTGTGTTGCGTGAATGTCGTCGTCGAAAAAGCAGCCGATGCCGGTCCCACTGAGGCCCGCCGCCTCGGCTCCGAGATAGAAGGCCTGGCCGATGAGCCCCGCCTCCCAATGCAATTGTCGATAGCGCCACGGGTTGGCGGCCACGAGAGTTTCGAACCCGGCGATGAGTGTGCGCGCGAAGCCGGC
>Ga0302320_10012064_pt1 | contig 18194 bp, 17 predicted proteins | sample Bog_T0_3_FD_202130 | JGI IMG/M metagenome (GOLD analysis project Ga0302320, IMG submission 202130) | Peat permafrost microbial communities from Stordalen Mire near Abisko, Sweden - Bog_T0_3 | ecosystem: Environmental > Terrestrial > Soil > Wetlands > Peat | place: Sweden: Abisko, Stordalen Mire...
AAGGTCAGCGGCGCCGAGTAATTGGCGATCGGGATGCTGGTGGCGGACCGGCCGCCCATCGCCGTCGCGCATCCACTGACAGTTGCCACAGCTAGCAATGAAATCATCAACAATTGCGGTTTCACGCAAGGAACTCCTGGGCGATGCAAGGTTTTTGGGGACCGGGCGGCAGAGATCGGCTGTCAGTCCGGACTGAATTGCGCGGTGGAGTGTCGGGTCCGCAGACGCGCAGGTCCGTGATGCAGGTACGTAAGGCGTCGAAATCACCGAATAAAGATGCGCAATGTCATATGTGAGCGGAGAACCCTTAGTGCCGGAGACGGCGGGACCCGTCAGCCGGGGGTGGCCCGGTTACAGGCGGTCGGCTCGTGAAAGTTCACGCCGACCGGTGATCTTCACTTCTTACGCCTCTGCTGTTGCTTGAAATAGCCCTGGAACTCATCGAGTCTTTCGGTCCAGAAGCGCTCGTACTCGTGCACCCAATCCGCCACCGGACGCAGCGCTTCCGGGCGGAGCGAAATGAAGACCTCCCGGCCGCGTTTTTCACGGTCGATCAATCCAGCACGCTCGAGCAGCTTGAGGTGCTTCGTGATCGCGTTCAGCGCCACATCGAACGGCTCGGCGATGTCCAAAAAACGCGCGGGTCCGGTCGCCAGTCTCTTGATGATCGCGCGCCGCGTGGGGTGAGAGATGGCGCTCAAAACGTCTGTCAGTTGTTCCATGGATTTAATTACACTAAAAGGTGTAATTCAATGCAAGCGGTACACGCGAGCCTCCGCCGCCATTTGGCAACCAGCCTGTCCCGCCCGATGGCCTAGAATACGCGGCGATGGACAAGCAAACCGACCCTCATTTCGCAAATCTCGCGTCCGTTGCGTCGCTGCTCGTCGCGGCTGGGCGCGATCGCCGCCCGGGGTCCCCGCTGAACCGTCCGCCGATGCCGGCATCAAATTTCGTCCTCGGCACGGAGCGTGCCTACGCGCGCGATGACGGTACGCCGACGTGGGAGGCTTTGGAGGAGATCGTCGGTGTCTTGGATGGAGGCCATTCGGTCGCATTCGCGTCCGGCATGGCCGGCATTGCCGCGGTGTTCGATCAACTGAGTGCGGGATCGCGCATCGTGCTCCCGGACGATTGCTATCAAGGCGTCGCCGGGCTCGCCGAGTTCGGGGCGCAGAAAGGCCGGTGGAGCATCCACCGATTGGCCGTCGACGACACCGACGGATGGATTCAGGCAACTGCGGACGCTGATCTGATCTGGTTGGAATCGCCGTCAAATCCCCTGTTGGTCGTTGCCGACCTGCGTTCAATCTGCGCCGCCCCTCGGAAGGCATCCGCAATCCTGGCGGTGGACAATACGTTCGCCACCTCGCTCAACCAACGTCCGCTCGAACTGGGCGCGGATGTGTCCTTCCAATCTGCGACAAAATTCATTGGCGGCCACTCCGATCTGCTCGCCGGAATGGTGAGCGTACGCCGTCATGATCTGCTGGTCGCTCTGCGCAAGTCCCGAGAGTTGCACGGGGCGACGCCGGGCGCGCTCGAGGCGTTCCTCGCCGTGCGCGGCGCGCGCACGATGGCGCTCAGGCTCGAGCGTGCAGAGGCCAATGCGATGATTCTCGCGGAACGTCTGTCCTCCCATGCTGGTGTCGCATGCACGCGTTTCCCGGGACTCCGCACCCATCCGACGCACTCGATCGCACGCGCTCAGTTGAAGGGCTACGGGACGATCATCTCGTTTGATATTCACGGCGGCGCCGTGGCGGCGGACGCGGTGTGTTCACGCGTCCGGCTCATTCAACACGCGACGAGTCTGGGTGCCGTGGAGTCTACGATCGAACGCCGCGCGAGCATTCCCGGTCAGCAGCACCTGCCTCCATCGCTGCTTCGGTTGAGCGTCGGAATCGAGAACATAGAGGATCTTTGGAATGACCTGGATGCGGCCATGACGAACCGCGGCTAGCTGTTCGCCTGTCTCTGGCGTCATTCCCGCCGAGGACTCAGGGCGCGCAGGCTCGCCAGTTCTGCCTCGAGTTCCGCTATCCGTCGATCGCGCTGTTCGAGTGCTGCAGTCACATCGGCGGCTTCGGTGCGCTGCGGAATATGCTGCGGGCAATTCGCGTCCCACGCCTTGACGGCGAACAGAATGATCTGGCCGGGCCGCGCCCGATAGTCCAAGGGGAGCAGGCGCTCGGTCAGCGTCGCGTCATTTTCGACGACCCGCGCTTCCCCCCAGATCTTCACGCGCTTGCGATGGGCGTAGTCGATCAGGAACAGATGGGCCTGGTTGTTTTCGGCGAGGTTGCCGAGCGTGATGAACTGGCGATTGCCGACAAAATCGACGAAGCCCAGCGTCTGATCGTCCAGCACTTTCAGGAATCCGGGCGGCCCACCGCGGTGCTGGATGTAGGGCTGGCCCTGAGCATTCGCCGTTGCCAGGAACACGCTCCTCTGCTCCTCGATAAAGGCCTTGAGGTCCGGCGTCACGCGGGTCTTCCACGACCCCGCTTCTTCCATGCGTGCGTAGCTCTGACGCGAGCCCTTGCGCTCCTGAACGGCCTTGACGGCCGGAGTGAAGGCGACGTCGCTCGGATAGCTCATGAGTTGCATCGCCACGAAGTCCTCGGCACTGGCATGGAAAGCTCCTTCGGGCCGGTCAAAAAGACCTGCGCCTCCCAACAAGACAGTAAAACCTTCCATCCGCCAAGGCTAGACCCTAAATTCGCGATACACCATTCCATTTTTTGGAAGAAAGGTAGGAACCCCGGCCTATTCATGAGCGCCCTGCCGGCCGTTCGTCGGGGAGTACAATTCGTGTGGGGCAGCCGACAGACCGAGTTGATCGTCCCGCACAGACTCGCTGCGCATTGCGCTTGCTCCGGGTCGCCGAATCGAGGTCCGAACATGAACGATGATTTCCAGAACACCCCGATCCTTCAGCGAGAACGCTGGGAGATCGAACTCCTGGCGCGCGAAACGCATACGGCGATCGCCACGGTACAGGCAGTCTATCTCGAGGAGTACGAAAAGCTTGCGAAGGGGGCGCACATCACAGCCTTCCTTCCCTTGCTGACCAGCAACCACGTCAGAAATCTATTGACCGACAAAAACGACGGTGCTCCAGCGGTTTGGAAGCCCTGATCAGCCGGTCGGCAAGGCCGCCGGTCGCCGATTTCAGGCGGGCAGCCTGGCGAGCGCCTGTGTGACCCGCGCCGGCGTCATCGGCAGCCGAAACAGCCGGGCACCGGTCGCATCGAAAACCGCGTTGGCGATGGCCGCACCGGTCGTGACGATGGGCGGTTCGCCGCCGCCCTGGGGTGCGAATGCATCGTTGCTCACGAACACGACCTCGATGTGCGGCACCGCGGAAAACCGCGGGAGAGGGTAGCTGTCGAAGTTGCGATCGAGCACGTCGCCGTCCAGAAAGCGCAACTCCTCCGACAGGCTGTAACCCAGGCCCATCGTAACTGCCCCTTCAGCCTGCATGCGCGCACCCTCGGGATTGACGACCACGCCCATGTCGAGCGCGCAAACGACACGCACGACGTGTATTTTCCCGCTGGCGGCGTCCACCTGGACCTGCGCCATGGTGGCGACATACGTTCCCGCATCGATGAAACAGGCCATGCCCACGCCGCGGCGGCTCGGAGCGGCCGCGGCCTGCCAGCCGAAGGCATCCGCGGCGGTCTGCAGGACGCGCTGCAACCGTGTGTCGCTTAGATTGCGCAGCCGGAAGGCGAGCGGGTCCTCGGACGCGGCGGCGGCCATGATGTCGATCTGCGACTCGATCGCAAAACAGTTCATATTGGCGCCCGGGCCGCGCCAGGGACCCACGCCGAAGGGATGCAGGCTGGCGGTCGCGCTCGCATTGCCATAAGAAGTCGAGCCCGTGCCCCGAAACCGGTTATGCGGGATGTCATAGTAGGGCGCCGCGCCGCGATCACCGGCCGAGTAGACCGTGTAATCGAAGAAGAGGATTTTCCCGTCGGACGCCAGGCCCGAGCCGATCTTGACGACGGATGCCGGGTCGAAAGTGTCGTTGAAAAACTCCTCGGAGCGGGTCCACGCCACTTGCACGGGTCGACCGGTGATTTTCGCGAGCCGGGCCGCCTCGAGCGCCTGCTGGTCCGCGCTCTTGCCGCCGAATCCGCCACCGAGCAGAGGGGTGATGACGCGCACGTCATGGGCGTCCATGCCGAGCGCGCCAGCGATACGCGTGCGGGTGGGAAAAGGGGTCTGCGTCGATGCCCAGACCGTGACCTTGCCGTTGGCGATGCAGGCGAGCGCCGCGTGCGGTTCCATCGGAGCGTGCGCGACATAGCCCTTTTGGAACGTGCTATCGAAGAGCCGTTGCGCGCGGGGCGCCTGCGCGGTGACGTCACCGCGTTCGCTGATCGTCTGCAAGGGCGCGGCCTGTGACACGATGTGAGCGAAAATCGTTTCGGGATCGAGACCCGGCAGCACGGCTTTGGCGGAAGGATGCCACTCGGCGGTGATCTTCCCCAGCGCGGCCTCAGCCACCTCCGGGTCGGCATGCAATACCGCGACGAGATCCCTCTGTTCGACGACCAGCACGCCGGCCATGGCCTTGGCCCCCGCCGTATTCGCCTGCAGCAGCGTGGCGCCGTGGACTGCGGGGCGCAGCAGTCTTGCATAGACCATGTTCGGCATACGGATATCGGCCGCATACTGGGCGGACCCAGTGACCTTTTCGCGGCCATCGAGGCGAGCGGGCGAACGGCCCATGACCGAAAAGTCGGCCGGCCGGCGCAGCTCCGCCTTGGCATCGGTGATCTTGGCAATTGCCGCCCCGTTGGCGAGCGTCGCGTACCGAATGCTACGATCCGGATGACCCACGACACTGACCGTGCCATCGGCCACCTGCAGGCGGTCGACCGGAACGCCCAATTGCCGGCTCGCCAGGGTCAGCAGCGTGAGGCGCGCCTGGGCCGCAGCGGCGCGCAAAGCGGGGCCGAACATGCGCGTGGTCAGCGAGCCGAAGGTGCCCATGTCGACCGGGCAACGGTCGGTATCGCCCAACACCATATCGATCGCTGCCAGCGATACCCCCAGTTCTTCGGCCACCATCTGTGCCTGCGAGGTCAGCACGCCCTGGCCCATTTCGATCTTCCCGGAGAACACAGTGACGCGTCCGTCAGCGCCAACGGTGAGATAGGCGTTGAAGTCCTCCGGATAGAAATTCTTGGCGGCCTCTGCCTCTGCGGTCAGCCGTGCCATCGCGACCAGCACGACGACCCCACCGCCGCACAGTTCGATGAAGCGGCGCCGGCTGATTGCCGGGCCGCGCCTCGCCGTCCGCGTGTCCGAGTGCAGCAGCGCGGGCTTCATTGGTGAACCCCGCCGGTCGCCCGCGCCATCACGGTGGCCGCGGACCCGATCGCTGCGACGATGCGTTGGTGCGCACCGCAGCGGCATAGATTGTGATCCATGTGCGCCACGATGGCGTCCGTGGTGGGATGCGGCGTGTGGTCCAAGAAATCGACCGCGGTCATCAACATGCCGGACGTGCAGTACCCACACTGGAACGCGCCATGGTCGATGAATGCTTGTTGCAGCGGATGGAGGCGGCCGCTCGCCGCAAGTCCTTCGATGGTGACCAAGTCCTGGCCCTCGATCGCCTCGAGCGGAATTCGACAGGAGCGGACCGCCTTGCCGCCCGCAAGTACGGTGCACGCACCACAGATGCCGGCGCCGCATCCGTACTTCGTGCCCGTCAGCCCAAAGTCGGTGCGCAGGACCCAGAGCAGCATGCGATCCCCGTCGGTATTCAGGGTGACGGATTTGCCGTTGAGCGTGAAGTGGGCGGAGCGTTGCAAGCGGTTCTCCTGCCGGCGTGCGGATCGACCTGGAGAATAGGACTCACCGCCCTTCAACGCTGTTCGCTGGCGTACCGACCTTCACCTGGGTCACGGTCAAAACGTGCGCAAGCCGTCGCGGGCTCTCACCCGGCATTTGCCACGAGGCTCTCCCCGCGCGCCGCGATGTGACCCGCGAGATATTCGGCATCGTGCCAGACACCCCAGATAAACGGGGAAGCGCGTCGCGACAGCCAAGCGAGCCCCAGGAAATAAAGTCCGGGCGCGACAGACACGCCCTTCCGATGCGCCGGGCGGCCCTTTGCGTCGAACACGTCGACCTTCAACCAGTCAAAATCGAGGGCATAACCCGTCGCCCAAATAATGCTCGTGATGCCGGCGTCCGCCAGGTCCAACTCGAGCAGCGGCGTGGTCATCGATGCCGGATCGGGCGCAATGACGTGCGCCTCAGGCTCGGGCGGCAGGTCAAGGCCTTGCTGCGCGACATGAGCGTCAGCCGCGTTCAGCATCGACAGATAGTTGGCATCGCCACGAGCGACGTTCTCGGCAAGGTCGGGCAGGAACGAAATGAGACCGTCTTTGCACGTCCCGGCACTGCCCAGCAGCGTAATACCGCGTGCCGCGAGGTCCCGGAAGTCGACGGTGTGGCCGCCATGGGCACCGCTCACGGCGATGGTCACGTGCTCCGTGCCGGGAGCGACGACTTCGGTGTGCCACTCGCCCAATACACCCAGCCACCAGACGAAATCCCGTCCGCGATAGCGCCGCGGCGGACGGTTGTGCGGGCCGACCGACAGGTAGACGCGCCTGCCGGCGCGCGCGAGTTCATCGGCGATTTGCACACCCGAGGAGCCGGCACCGACGATCAGAACCGCCCCTTCGCGCAGTTGGTCCGGATTGCGGTAAGCGGCGGAGTGGATCTGGGCGATTCCCAGATCGGCCGGCACCGCGGTGGGGACGACCGGCCGTTGAAACGGTCCGGTGGCGACGACCACGTTGATGGCCTCGATGACGCCGTCGGTCGTCTCCGCGCGGAAACCGCACCCGTCGGCCTTGCGGTGGAGCGACCGGACCTCGACGCCGCAGCGGATCGGCGCTCGGATCTTGTCCGCGTAGGCGACAAAATAGTCGACGATCTGGTCCTTGGTCGCAAAGCCATCCGGATCGATGCCGGAGAACGTCATGCCGGGAAAGCGGTCATGCCAGGCCGGCCCGTTGGCAACGAGCGAATCCCATCTCTCCGAGCGCCACCGTTCCGCAATCCGATGCCGTTCGACGAGCAGATGAGGCGTTCCGCGCTTGCTCAGGTGTTCGCTCATCGCCAGGCCGGCCTGACCGCCGCCGATGATGAGGGTCTCGACCGCTAAGACTGGCATGCTTCACACCTGGGGGCTGGGTTGGGAAATGCAGTATCGCCGCTGCGGTCGACTTTGCCCATTTCGATTTAATTGTGCCGGGGTTTGGATTTTCGGAGGCGCCCAGAGCCCTGGCGCGTTGTCGTGCCTCCCGCGCGCGAGTAGCATCACGCCGCATCGATCCTGAAGGAATTCCACCCATGTCCAGCGTCCCTCAATCGGGCTCGTTCAAGCTCGGCACGTCTCAAGTGCATCGCATCGGCTATGGGGCGATGCAACTCGCGGGCCGCGGCGTGTTCGGTCCGCCCAAGGATCGCGCGGCGGCGTTATCCGTATTGCGTGAGGCCGTCGAGAGCGGTGTCAATCACATCGACACCGCCGACTTCTACGGCCCGCACATCACGAATCAGATCATTCGCGAAGCGCTGTCGCCGTACCGCCACGATCTCGTCATCGTCACCAAGGTCAGTGCGCGGCGCGGCGAGGACGGATCGTGGATCCCGGCGATGTCGCGGGAAGAACTGACCCATGCGGTCCACGAGAATCTGCGCAACCTTGGCCTCGACGTACTTCCGGTCGTCAACCTGCGCAGCATGTTCAACGTGCACCATCCGGCGGAGGGATCACTCGAGGCACCGCTCACCGCCCTCGCCGATCTCCAACGCCAGGGCCTCATACGCCACATCGGCCTGAGCAACGTCACGGCGGCTCAAGTTGCGGAGGCGAGTCGGATCTGCGAGATCGTTTGTGTGCAAAATCATTTTAACCTGGCGCACCGGGCCGACGACCCATTGATCGAGGCTTTGGCGGAGAAGGGGATCGCCTACGTTCCGTTCTTCCCGCTGGGCGGGTTTACGCCGCTGCAATCCTCGGTGTTGAGCGGCGTGGCAGCCCGGCTTGGCGCGACACCGATGCAGATCGCGCTCGCGTGGCTGTTGCGCCGCGCCGCGAATATCCTGCTCATCCCAGGTACCTCGTCGGTGGCCCATCTGCGCGAGAACATGGCCGCGGGGCAATTGACCCTGGCGCCGCAAGTCGCGGCGGAATTGGATGGAATCGCCGCAGGAGCCGGCGGTGTCCACTGATATGCTGAGGGCGCTCTCGGAGACCTGCGATGCTCGATTGGATTGCCCTCGCCACCTACACGTTCGTGATGTCCATCACCCCCGGTCCCAACAACGTCATGGTCCTGGCGTCGGGCGCGCGCTTCGGTCTGCGGCGTACCCTGCCGCATCTCGCCGGCGTGACGCTCGGCTTCACGGCCCAAGTGATCATGATCTGCGCGGGCATCGGGACGCTGCTCGTACGCCTGCCCTCGATACGCGCATCGATGCAGTGGGTCGGCGTCGCCTACATGCTCTATTTGGCGGTGCGCCTGCTGGGCTCCGGACCGGTCGGCGAAGTCGAACGCAGCCGGCCGGTCCGCTTCTGGGAGGCCGCCGCCTTCCAGTTGGTCAATCCTAAAGCCTGGGTCATGGCGCTGACGACGGCGAGCGTGTTCATGCCAGCCTCGGGATCCGTGTGGCTGCCGCTCGTCGCGATGTCCGTCGTGCTCATCGCCATCAATTTCCCCTGCGTCGTGAGCTGGGCGGCGTTCGGCAGCGCGATCCGATCGAGCTTGAACGAGCCGCGCCGCCGCGCCGTTTTCAACGTCGTGATGGCCGTCATGATGGTCTGGGTCGGTTGGAGCATGATCCCGCGGTGAGACCGCACGCAGGATTCAACGCGCAGTTCGTGAACCCTGCGACCCTGCGGCATCCGCCCGCGAGCTTCGAGGCGGAGCTGCGCGGCGTCGAGGTGCTGCGCCGGATCGAGGCGAGCGTTCCGCTGGAGTTTGCGTTGATCTTCGTGACACAGCGCGCCGAGATCGATCGCTACGCGAAAGCGCTCGCCGAGAAACTGGTCGGTGACGTCGTACTCTGGTTCGCGTACCCCAAGGGGAGCTCGAAGACATATACCTGCGACTTCAATCGCGACGAGGGATGGGAGTCGCTGCGCGCCTTGGGACTGGACACCGATCGCGCGCCCGCTCAAAACACGGCGTGGTCACCGCGCTCCGGCCCCGCGGCGCCATCGACGAGTCGCGCGTAATAATCGAACAGGGTTTCACTGCCGGTCGACGGCGTCGCGCCGGCATCGTAGCTGCCGGTCACGGGATCGAGCACCAACATCGATTCCGTCGCGTAATAGCGGCCGATGCGCGCGAATTCCGCCTTGTCGGCGAGCGGCGGCACGAAGCGCCCCGCCAGGGATAGTCCGCCGATGATCGCATCGAGCAGGCCCACGGGGACGTGGCGGAACTGCGGCGATCGGCCGAGCAGCGCGAACAGGCGCTCGCCCTGCTGCCGCGGCGTGATCGCGGCGCCCGGCCCACCGATGGGTAGCACCCGGTTCCAGCGGCTCTCGAGATGCACGCAGTCGGCGAGGTAAGCGGCAAGGTCATCGTCGCTGATCGGTTTGCAGGCGGTCAGCGTGCCGTCCCCGAACACCAGGAAAGGCTTGCCGCTGCGTACGCGTTCGATCTGGCCCGACAAGGATTTGAAAAACGCGGTCGGGCGAACGATCGAGTAGCGGAGGCCCGAGCCAACGAGTTTCCGCTCGAAGCTAAGTTTCGCCTGCTGAAAGGCGAGCAGCGGCTTCTGCACGCAAATCGCGGACAACAGGACGACCTGGGAAACTCCCGCTGCCTGAGCCGCCGCGAGCGCCGTCACGTGGGCGTCATGGTCGATCGCCCACGCATCGCGCGCGGCGCCGGTGCGCGAGGCCAGACAGGACACGAGGACGTCGAACCGCTCGCCGGCGATTGCGTCCCGCGCGAGCGACGCCGCGTCCCGCACGTCCCCGAAACGCACGGTCGCTCCGGCGAAGAGCTTGACGCTATCCCCCTCCGCGAGCTTGCCGCCGACGCCGGCGCGGGGTCGAACGAAGCACACGACCTCGTGGCCCCGCGCGAGCAGCGCACGCACGGTGGCGCGGCCGATCGTACCCGTCGCGCCGAGCATGCAGATGCGTCTTTTTTCGATGGAGTTCGGCACGGAAAGTGGTTGCTCAGAGCTCGAAGTGCACGCCGGCCGTGGGATTGCCGTTGGACGTGCGGAAATCATAGCCGTTCGCGGGTCCCTTGTGTACGGCGCGGTTGATCGCTCTGACAGAGCGCCGAGCCGAACGCAGGCATCCAGTCGTCTGCCGGCGCCGGGACCGGATGGACGCGGCATTCAACGTCTGGCACGATCTGTGAATCAGGGGGGATCTCTTCATGCCCACTCAGCAAACCATCACGTTCTTTCATTCGCCGCAGTCGCGCTCGGCCGGGACCCTCGCGTTGCTCACGGAACTGCAGGCGCCGTACACGCTGCACGTGCTCGATCTGAAGGCCGGGGAAAATCGCGGCGCTCCGTATCTCGCCGTGAATCCAATGGGTAAGGTGCCTGCGATCTTGCACGGCGACGCGCTCATCACCGAACAGGTCGCGATCGGGATCTATCTGGCGGACCTGTTCCCGGAGGCCGGCATCACGCCCGCGCTCGGCGATCCGCTGCGCGGTCCCTATCTGCGCTGGTACGTTTTCTATGCCGCGTGCTTCGAACCGGCGGTCATCGACAAATCACTCAAGCGCGAACCTGGACCGACGCAGATGCTGCCTTACGGCGATTTCCAGACCATGATCAATACGGTGATCGCGCAACTCCAGAAGGGCCCGTGGATGCTCGGCGAGCGCTTCACGGCGGTCGACGTGCTGTGGGGCACGGCATTGACGTGGATGACCGGGTGGAAACTGGTCGAGGCCGTGCCGCCGATCGCCGCTTATGTCGGGCGGTGGAATGCGCGGCCTTCGGTGAAGATCGCCCAGGGAATCGATGCCGATTTGCTCAAGGCGCGGGCCGCACAGTGATCCGGTCGCCGGCGCCGGACCGAACCGACGCCGCGGAATTCCGGGCGATGATCGCGGGCGTTTGCTTGAGCGTCGTCGGATTCGCGACCTTCCTGCTCATGCCGCAGTTCATCGAAGCGGCCGTCGCGGACCTGGGCTATTCCGAGCAGCAGGTGGGCAACCTCTCGGCGGTCGTTTCGGTGGGCTCGACGCTCGCGGCGATCGCGGCCGTGCTCTGGATACGCAGCAGTTCGTGGCGGTGGGCGGGTGCGCTCGCCCTCGCGGGCCTGCTCGCGAGCAACGTCCTGTCGATGTTCGTGCATGGTTTCGAGGGATTCATCGCGCTGCAGGGCATCGCGGGCTTTTGCGGCGGCTCGATCTATTCCCTCTCCCTCACCGTGCTCTCGGACGGTCGGCATCCACAGCGCTATTTCGCCTACGCGATCGGTGCCCAGACGACCTATCAGATCGTCGGCCTTGCAGCGGGTCCGGCCTTGATCCACCACGGCGGCGTGAATGCGATCCTCGTCGTCTTCACGGGTCTTGGCGTCCTCGGACTGGTGCTCATCGGTGGTATGCCGGCACACGGCCGCACGGTGGCGGCCGGCAACCAGGCCGGCAACGTCGGTGAGGCCCGCGCGCACGGCGGCTTGCTGAGTCCGGCCGTGTTGCTCGCCCTCGCCGGGTGCTTTCTCTACTACGTGAACGTCGGCGCTTATTGGACTTACATCGAGCGCATCGGAGTCACGGCGGGCATCGGCCTGTCCGAGATCTCGAACGGACTCGCCTTCGGCACGGCGGCGAGCATGCTGGGCGTCCTGCTCGCGTCGTGGCTCGGCGAGCGTCGCGGCTACGTCGTGCCCATCGCCTGGAGCGCGGTCGGCGTCGTGCTCGCGGTCGTGCTGCTCACGGGTCACTTGCGGCTGACCGCCTATGTGATATCAGCGGTCGTCTATGGCATCGTTTGGAACGTTTCCATGACCTATCAATACAGCGCCGTCAACATCGTCGACCGAACCCGGCGGGGCGTCGCACTCGCCCCCGCCTTTCACGACGCGGGCGGCGCCGTCGGGCCCGCGCTCGCCGCGCTCGCGGTCACCGAGAAAGACCATTCCAGCGTGCTGTGGATCGTGATCGTGAGCGTGCTCGCGAGTTGGGCCTGCTTTGCGGCGGCGCTGCGTCTGCACGCGCGCTCGGCGGCCAGAGGCGTTACGGTGCTGAGCGCGGGCGCGCTGCCCTGAGCCTCGCCGCGAGGGCCGTGATCCGCGCAGGCGCCGGGACACGCGCCGCTTACGGCGAGCGCTCGAGAATTCCGCGGCACACGGCCGCAATTTTATTGCCGTCGGGATCGCGCGCATAAGCGGCATAGAAATCGGGGTCGTACTGCGGCCGCAGGCCCGGAGCCCCTTCCGACAGGCCGCCGTGACTCAAGGCCGCGCGATGAAACGCGTCAACCTCGTCCCAGGTGCGCGCGCGAAAAGCGAACATGGTGCCATTGCCCGCGCTCGCCGGACGCTCGTCGAACGGCTTGCCGACCCAGAACGCAAGCTCGCGCACGCCGGCGTCTTCGTAGAGTCCCCAACCCGCCGAGATCTCGTCCCATGCCGGGTCGTTCGTGATGCAGCGGCGCATGCCGAGCGCTCCGAGGCAGGCATCGTAAAAGGCCGTGGCGCGCTCGAGGTCGTTGGTGCCGACGTAAACGTAGCTCAGCATCGGTGTTGCTCCCTTGCAGCAGTCCGACCGGGGTCAGGGGCCAGATCCGAGCTTGAAGATGCTCGTCGGCAGCCACTGCGGCTTCGCATCCGCATCCGCTACGCGCAGCATCAGGGCGGCGACGAAGGCGTCGAGTTTGACCGCTTCGTTCGGCAGCACGCCCGGTTGGTCGAGATCGTCCGACGGCGAGTGATAGCGTGTCGCACGCCAGTCGTGCTCGATCTGGAATTCAGGCGTGTCCCTCGCGAAGCCGAATTTGAAAGCGAGCGCCGGAATTCCCTCGCGCACGAAACTGAACTGATCCGTGCGGATGAAGGTGTTGCGATCCGGCAGCGGATCGGGAACGAGCGTGATGCCCTGCGCGGCGGCGATCGCTTCGGCATCGGCGCCGAGCGTACTCTCGGCCGCGCCTTGCGCGATCACGCTCTTGAGCGGCCAGAGCGGCAGCGGCATGTCGAAGTTCAGATCCGCGACGATCGAGCCCCTGGGCACCGTCGGCCGCAGGGCGAAATAGTGCGAGCCGAGCAGACCTTTTTCCTCGGCGGTGAAAATGAGAAACAAGATCGAGCGCCGCGGCCGACGTTTGGCGCCGTGCAGCCGATGCGCAATGTCGAGCACCGACGCGACCCCCGATGCATCGTCCATGGCGCCGTTGTAAATCCGATCACCGGCGATGGGTGCACCCGATCCCAGATGATCGAGATGCGCCGAAACGGCGACAAACTCAGACGCGAGTTTGCGATCGCGTCCCGGAAGTTTCGCGACGAGATTCGGCGAACTCGCAGCTTCCCGGTGAGCGATGATGGTCGCTCGCAAGGATTCGGCGAGGGCGACGCGCGGCAGGGGCGCGGACCGGTCCGCGAGTCCGCAAAGTTCCGCAAACGTATGACCCGAGCCCTTGAACACCGCTTCGGACGCGTCGGGATCGATGCTCGCGATGAAAAAGCCGTCGGGCGTATCGCGCAGGGTCGCATCGGCAAGGTACATGCCGGACTGTGCGGCGAGCAGCTTTTGGCGAACCCACGGGATCTCGACCTGTTTGGGCGTCGTCAGGCTGATGACGCCGGCGGCACCCGCGCGCCCCAACCACTCGGTTCGCGCGAAGCGCGCGTTCGCTTTGACGGCTCCGGGAACCTCGGCCGGCCCACCGCTCAACACGACGACGATCTTGTTCCTGATATCGAGGCCGGCAAAGTCGTCTTCCCCGAATTCGGGCAGGTGCAGCCCGTAACCCACGAACACCAGCGGCGCATCGACCCGGTCGGGCCGCGGCGCACCGCCCGTCGCGATCAGCAGCTCCTCGGCCACGCGCAGCGGCCTGATCTCCCCGTCCGCAGCCGACAATTCGGCGCTCGACTCGCCTTGCGCGACGACCTGGCGTTCGAACGCCACGGGCTGGCGATAGCCGCCGTCGGCGGCAGGCTCCAGTCCTTCCGCCTTGAAGCGCGCGATCACGCGCTCGGCGGCAAGATCAAAGCCGCTCGAACCGGTCAAGCGCCCCTCCGTGTCGTCGCCGGCCAGCAACGCAATGTCGGACCACCAGCGCGCGGCCTCGGGCAACGTCGCGTTCGCGGCCGCCGTCACGGCCGGCGCCGCCGTTGCAGCAGCCCCGCAAGCGGCTGCCCACGCCGCGCCCGATGCTGCGGCCAAGGCCGCCGCAGACCATCTCCCCATTCGCATCGTCGCTCTCCCATGCCGGACGGCCACGCGGGAGCAATGTACACCCGTGCGTTGCCGGCGCTCAATGCACTGCAGCTTGTTCGATCAACCACGATTTGAGCTTCGCCGCGTGCCCCGGCCAGGTGCGGCCGTTATCGAGGAGCCACTCGCGTCCCGCGGCACCCAGCGTGACCGCAGCATCTCGATGGCGGTACACGAACTCGAGCGCCTCCAGCATCTCTTCAATGTCGCTCTCACCCCAGCCTTCGGTGCCGACACCCGGGGGACCCAGCACGGGCGACTGATGGCGCAAAGCAATGGAGTTCTCGTCGGTCAACACATCGAGCATTCCCGTGTTGCGCGCGGCTATGACGGGTATGCCGCAGGCCATGGCCTCTTTGACCGCGAGGTTCGTACAGGCCTCCGCACGCGAGGGCTGAAGTGCGACGTGCATTTCACGCAGCACCAAGGGCAGCAGCACGTTCGGCACATGTCCGAGGTCCAAGACGCGGTCCGCGTCCATGCCGTTCGCCGCGACCCATCCCTTCACATCCATGAGGCCCCCGCCGGCCCGCCTCACCGGCGCCGCGAGGCGACCCTGGAATCCTTCCGCAAGATGCGGCCAGGGGGACTGCCATGCCGTCACGAGGGTCGCGTCGGCATGCCGGGCCGAAAAGCGCGCGAACGCGAGCAGGACGAGGTCCTGGGCTTTGCGGAACTCGATCTTGCCCCCGCAGAAAACATAGAAGCGGTGGGGATCCATCCAGCCGCTGCGCGGACCGGGGCAGAACGTCGCGACATCGACGCCTTCGTGGATGACCTCGGCACGCCGGCCGGTCGCGCTCTCGAGCAGACCCGCGGACCACCTCGACGCGCTCAGCAGCAGGTCATAGCGGGCGAGCCGATCGCGCGCGAAGTCGATGGCCGAGGTCTCGAAGACGGGGCGTCCGATCATGAGCTTGGAGCGGCGCATCGCGGGCGACAAAAAGTCGTTGCCCATGCCGTCGATCTGGATCGCATCAAGGCAGATCGAGAGGTCGCAGGGGCCGAGTGTGCGTAGATGCGCATTCGAGACTTCGACCGCCGGACTCAAGTGCAGCTTGCGCAAAGGGTCGATCGCATTGAGGAGTCCGGGGTCGATCGGGAATCCCATGAGAGGACGCAGGTCCGGGTCGTGAACCCACTGGCCGAACAAGTTGACCCCGAGCAAACCCCAGCCGAAGCCCGTGCCCATCTGCCAGTTGAGCAGCACGTCGCGCCGCGTCGTCGCCGGGGACGCCATCGAACTCAAGGCCGCCGCGTGCGAAACGCGAGCACGCCCGCCGTGTAGGTCTCGACGACTTCGCTGAACGGCGTGCCATCCGGCAGGCTCAAAATCGCGCGATGCTCGAGGACTTTGGGTGGCGTCACGCCCGTATCCGGCGGCGCGCTGCCTGCCGCGGGCGGCTCCATGTCCCAGTCTGCCGGCAATGGCTGCCAGAGGAGTTTGGCGGAAAGCGTATGGCGCTGAAAGTGCAGCGGGGCGACGACCATGCCGAAGGGTTGATCGGTCGATTCCAGTTGCCGGTTCATGTCTTCGCTCAGGCGTGCGGGTACGTACCAGTTGTCCGCCTCTGAGAACACGACATCGCCACAGCGGAGGCGGACGTGGCGAAAGCGCAAGGGTTCGTACGCCGACACCGCCAACTCGTGACGTTGCTCGGACGTCGCCGGCACGGGCTCCACGGGTATCCGGTCGGCGACGATGCGAGCCGGCGCACCGAGTCGATGGCTTGCGCACCAATCCGTCAGCGTTGCGGTCGCACTCGCATGGCTCAGCAAGGTCGCGTTCAAGGTTTCGAGTATGGCGAGCGTCTCGACGCGATCGACGTAATCGCGGGACGGTGCCTCAGCCCGGAAAACCCGAGCCGGGGCCCCTGAACCGGCCGCGCATCCTGTGAGCGATGCCGCCAGCATCACGGCGACCCCACGGGCCCGAAGCGCACCTCGCCGCATCGCTCCCGCCTCGCGCGTTGATGGACAAGGCCAGAATCTACGGGAACCGACGGCCGGCGTGCAACCGCAGCCCGGTCGGCGCCTCGAGGCCGAATCTACTGCAATGCATCAATCTTGAATTTCATTTACGCCGGACTCGGCCGATGACTCTGCTTCTAATCGCACCTGTTCGGTGCCCACGACAGGATTCACCCATGCGCGCAGGCAGCCGATACCTCCTTCAAATCAATAAGAACGCGGATAGGCTGTTGCTGGGGGTCATCGCGGCCTTGCTGCTCGTGAGCTTCGCGCTCGCGCCGTGGTACCAAACCTTCGGGCTCGCACTGGCGGTCGGCCTGCCGGCGGCACTCGTGCCCGCGTTTCTCGTCTGGAAGAACACCGGTGCCCTGGTCACGCGCTGTGCGATTGCGGCCTCGATGATGATCTTCGCGGCACTCGGGATCCACCAGACCCACGGGATGATCGAAGCGCATTTCGCGATTTTCGTCTTGTTGGCCTTCCTCGTGCTCTATCGCGATTGGGTCCCCCTCGTGCTCGCCGCCGGCCTCATTGCCGTGCACCATCTCGCCTTCGATCTGGTGCAGGGCGCCGGCGGCTCGGTCTGGGTGTTCGCCTCGGCGCGCGGTATCGGCATCGTGCTCGTGCACGCCGCGTTCGTCGTCTTCGAAACCGGCCTGCTCGTGTGGATGGCCGTGCAGTTGCGAGCCGAGATCGAAGCCGTGGGCTATGAGCCGCACCTGCTCGCGCAGGCGGCCATGGCACTCGCCGACGGGGAGCGGGACGTCGTGATACCCGCCGAGGGTGCCGCGCCGCGCAGTCTCGCGCGCGTCATGGAGAAGATGTGCAGCGACCTGCGATCGAACACCGAAAAAGAGCGCGAGTTGTCGGTCGAGAACAGCCGGGTCCGCACGGCGCTCGATCGGGTCACCGTCGGTGCGATGCTCGCCGACGAGAACGGCAAGATCATGTACTCGAACGATTTCGCGAAGGACATTCTTCGCACGCAGGCGCCCGAAATCCGCAAGCATCTGCCGTCCTTCGACCCGGAGCGCATCATCGGCAGCTCGTTCGACATTTTCCACAAGAATCCCGCCCATCAGCGCAACCTGTTGGCGCAGCTGACGGGACAGCATACGGCCGACATCAAGCTCGGCGGGGCGACCTTGCGCGTCATCGCGAATCCCATGGTGGACCAGGCCGGCGCGCGCGTCGGCACCGTCGTGCAATGGGTCGATCGGACCCAGGAGGCGAAGTCCGAGGCAGAGATCAATCTGGCCGTGACCAATGCGATCGACGGCGACCTCACGACGCGAATCTCGCTCGAGGGCAAGCACGGGTTCTTCAAGAGTCTCGCGAACGGCGTCAACGAACTGCTCGAGAACACGGCGGACGTCGTCCGCCAGATGGCGACGGCCGCGGCGGAGGTGCACACCGGCGCCGACGAGATCTCGCGCGGCAATCTGAATCTCTCGCAGCGTACGGAGCAGCAGGCGGCGAGCCTCGAGGAAACGGCCTCGTCCATGGAGCAGATGACGTCCACCGTCAAGCAGAACGCGGACAACGCCGCACAGGCCAATCAGCTCGCCGCCGCGGCGCGCGAACAGGCGGAGCGCGGCGGCAAGGTGGTCGGCGCCGCAGTCGCCGCGATGGCCGAGATCAATGTGGCCAGCAAGAAGATCGCCGACATCATCGGCGTCATCGACGAGATCGCGTTCCAGACCAATCTGCTCGCGCTCAACGCCGCGGTCGAGGCGGCGCGCGCGG
>Ga0302320_10012065_pt1 | contig 18194 bp, 17 predicted proteins | sample Bog_T0_3_FD_202130 | JGI IMG/M metagenome (GOLD analysis project Ga0302320, IMG submission 202130) | Peat permafrost microbial communities from Stordalen Mire near Abisko, Sweden - Bog_T0_3 | ecosystem: Environmental > Terrestrial > Soil > Wetlands > Peat | place: Sweden: Abisko, Stordalen Mire...
GTTTCGCTCTCATTGTTCGTTGGTATTGGTTGAGGTTCTGTCTTTACCCCTCTCCCTCCAACCCTTTTCTATAGCTTATCCCCTGGTACTGTTTCCGGGGTCCTCCTCAGTTATCCGACGATGATGACAGGCGGGCAAGTGGCCTTTGTGGCGATGCGCAAGGAGTTCACCAACTCGCAGGATGCGAAGTTCGTGCAACTGCTCCGTTCCCGGATTCAGAATCAGCCTTCGGATTCCTGGACGGATCTGGGGAAAATTGTTCCGGCGGCTATTGGGTATTTTTTCCAAGGGATCGGACGCTTCATGCTGCTGGTGCTGGAGTTCTTTCAGCAGTTTGCCATCGCGGGGCTGGTGGCGGTTTCACCGCTTTTGATCGGGTTCCTGTTTTTCTCACCGACGCAATCGCTGGGGATTCAATTCGGGGTGACTTCGCTGACCGTTCTGCTCTGGCATGTAGCGATATGCCTTGTGGACATTGTGATCGCAGCAATCAGTGACCTGCTTTTCACCCCGATCACGACAGGCGGAATTGAGCAGATCGCCGGGAACATGATCATCGTTCAAAACTGGTTGCTCTTTCCGTTCATCATGGCATTTGCCTCCTTGATCACGGTGTTCTTTTATTTGTCGGTGCCGTTTGTGGCAGGGGCGATCATGAAGGGACTCAGCGGCACAACGGCTTCGTTGCAGGCCGGGGTGCAGAATACGATGCAGGCGGCAGGGCTTGCGGTCGGGGCCGGACTCACGGCGGCGGGAGCCGTTGCCACACTGGGCGGTTCGGCAGCGGTGCAAGGTGCGCTGGCTGGAACGCAAGCGGGTGCCAGTGCCGCCGGAGGCGCTGTAAAGGGTGGAGCGAGCGCGGTGGGACGCATTGCTCAGGATATTGGCGCGACGGGTGGTGGAGATGTTCCAGCGCCACCACCCATTCCATCCGCTTCTCCGGCCTCTTCTGGATCAGAGGGTGGAGGTAGTACAGCGGCCAATCCTGACAATCCATCAATGGTTGCCCACCAGAGCGCTCCGAATGCCTTCGCTGTGGTGGACAATGAGAAGGGGACGGTTTCCCAGCATCGGGGAAATATCTCCACACCGCATACGGCACAGGCCGCTTTTAACTCCCATGCGGCCACGGCTCAACCGCTGCCGCCAGATTCACCGCTCGCAACCCGTACAAACTCCAACTCCTCCAATACCTGAAACATCTCATGAAAATCTCCGCAATTACTTCCATTACCAATAATCTCATTGCTGCCCGCTTCTGGATGGGGCTGGCCGTGCTGGCCATCGCTTTCGCGGTGCTTTCCCCCTATCTGACAATTCGGGCAATGAAACAGAAGGAGAAGGTCGTGATCCTTGATCCGAGCGGGACGCTTATTTATGCTCCCCTGCTGGGCTTCGAGGAGGCGGGTACTCTTCATGCCTATCATGCCCGGCTGGCGTGTTTGGCTTTGCTGCAACGCAATCCCATCGGGCCGGATTTACCGGACTTGCTGAAACGGCTCTATCTGGAGGAACCCGCACGGAAGAAGGCTGCTGCGATCTACCGGGCGCAGAACCCCGAGTTCAAGGAGAAGCAGATTCATCAGAAGGTCGAAGTGACCAAGATCGACATCCTCGATACCCACAAGATCAACGATGCCTCCGGGCAGAGTTATGAAACCGTCAGCGTTCGGGTGGGAGGGAATTTGATTCGCACCGGGACGCTCAACGGGATGGAGTTTCGGGAGCCGGTGAAATTCGAGGTGGAGTTCCTCTTTATTCGCAATCCTGATCTGCTGGGCAACGGGCGGCTGCCGTTGATCGTGCAGGATTTCAAATATGAGGAGAAGCCTCTGTGAACCTACGAGGATCGATATTAAGGGTATGGGGGAGGCGCTCGCAACTCCCCATACACAGTGAAATCAAAAAGACTTGATCAAGTTTACTCGGTTTCCGTGACTGGTTTCCAAGATTTCGGAATAAGATATTCATCATGATCTTCTCGCCAGTTTCCGACTTGATGAATGTGTGGGACTTCGCTCCAAGTGATTGAGCCTGCGTGTTCCGTTACAATTACTTGGAACTGTCCCTGTACTGATTCGACGAAATGTGAAAGGGCCTGGAAAATTCGACGAACGCCTTCGATATCTGAAGAAGTGCTATTGGGCTGCGGCGCTGATTCTCTCTCGTTATCGGGCCATCCTTCCGGAAAGTAGACCTGGCTTGGCTGATCAATCATTAAAAATCGAGGAACAGGGCTGTTTTGCAAGTAAATGAAGTGCTCATGAAGGGCCAAAAGTCCAGAGATGTGATAGCCAAGCCAGTTTTGTCCACTACCAACCTCCCAGAGAAAGTCAGTCCTTCCAGAAAGCTGCTTAAACTGAAGAGTAAGCTCTCGGATGTTCAAGCGGATATTTTCCGTAGCGTGTTCGAGATGCAGGAGACGGGCATAGTCAGAGATACGCGACGAGACTGAATCGATCGCGGCATTTAACCGGCTCTTTTGTGCCTGTGGATCAAGGTCCTTCTTGAGTTCGGCGATGCGTTTTGCAAGTGCTTCGAGGCGCTCTTTCAAATTTCCAATATTTCGGCTTGTTGCGACATTTTCGAGGGCTTGCTCCACCCGACCAACGAATAGGTAGATCTGTCGGATGCGCTGCCGATATGAGGAGTCAGCTTCAGTGCGTCCTTCAACGATTTTACGCTTCTGACGAACTTTGGTGATATTCGCTTCTTGTGTGCGCAGTTCTTGTTTTAAAACGGCTAATGCTTCGTCAAGTTTTGGTGGTGCCTCTTGAACGGAAGTGCTGAGTATTTGAAACCGATCTGCAAGCAGCTGAAGATTGGCGATCTGCGGATTCGCTTCAGTATGCACAGCGGAGCATACAGGGCACTGATGAGTATTATTCAGACTTTTGGCAAACCAGCCCACCCCTTGTAATCTATCCTCTTGGCCGGTGAGTGTGATTCGATACTCACCAACAGAGGAATTAAGCTGATCGAGTTTATCCAAGCGGCGACGTAAACCGCCGATTTCTTGGCCAATCTTATCTTCCTCAGCAATGAGTCGAGTAAGTTCGGTAACGGCTCGCTCACCAGTACCTGCCTCAACATCGGGAAGATCCATTGAGCGCACATTTTTTGGAACCTTCGTGAGTTCTAGGATATATTTGTCCAATGGCCATGTGCCCTGTGGAGGTGGTGAATCGGGTAATAGGCCGAGGGAAAGTGCTTGTAGATAGTAGCCCTCAACTTCGGCTGCCCACGCCGATGCTGCCGCCACGCGTCCTTCATACTCTTTGCGCATGCGATCATAGTCGCGTTCGGTATCCTTTAGTTCGCGCTGTTTTGCCAAAGTATCTGCATCAAGGGCACCCAATACCAAGGGGAAAATGATCCTTAATTTCTCCCGGTGCTCTGTTGTGTCGGCTTTGAAAAAAAAGGTGTAAGGATTTGCGATGATATGTTGAGGCTGGAAATTAAAAGCAGCCATATCCCGAAAACTTGGGCGTCCGCCGAATCCAACATTGTCATCTGTTGAAAAATCCAATGATGGAAGTTGCGAAATTTGATTGAAGCGGTTTTTCAAGTCATCAACGCGGGCATTCTTTCCAACAACTGGAGGAACCTTCAAATCGAGACCCTCGTCCCAGAATAAATCTGTTGTGCCTTGCTGATCTCCAGGGTTTCGGCGAGCAACAATCATTTCGGTGTTCGCAAGCTGAAGGTGAAGACCAAACCATTCGGTTACATCGCGAATCAAACCTACTGGAATTGAGCATTTGTCACTTCCTAGGCAGTAATCAATAATCCATGTGAGTGACGATTTTCCGGTAGCGCTTTCACCAGTGAGCACATTGATTTTGCCAGGAAGAAATTCAATTACCCGAGGATCAAGGGATTGATCTTTGGGCCACAAGATGATTTTGAGAATGGCAAGTTTCATTAAAAGCGGATGTTCAGTTGGGTGGAAAGTTGGACAACGCTCATTTCCGAAAATGCGCGACCGACGCGTTTGGCTGCTGCAAAAATCGTCTTCACATCATCTGTGACATGATCGATCGGAGAACTTTTTCTTCCTGGAAAGACTTCATATAGAGTGTCTGAATCGAACTTCAGCAAGTCTGTTTGAAATCCGGCTGATAGCGCTTGATATGTGCGGTCGGACATTGCTTGCATTCTTTCTTGAAGCCCGACTGTGAGTTCGCGGTCGTCAGCAAGCGCTTTGTAGATCGCACCTGGCTGAGCCTTTGATGCCAGCACTTTTGCAGTGCGTCGGTGGAAAGTCAGGGGAAGGACAAGAAACACAAGCGGGAAGGGGACGCCCGAAATGCGTTTCTTGGCTTCGTGAGCTTCATGCACAGCTTGCCAAATCGTTTCGGATGCAAGCGCAGTGTTTTGAATCACCCTCTGCTCAAATAGAATATCCATCATGGCGGTGTCAGTTTACTCATCAATTCTACATATCTCGGATGCCAGCCAACTCGCATAGTCCCAGCCAGACGATGGTAGGTGCCAGCAGTTAAATAAACTTGCTCAGTCGGGCTCCCTGCAAGATTTTCACGATGTTCGCCAGTCGTATCGGTATAAATAATGTAACCCTGCTCTTTTTCAGCACTCGTTGGGTTTAAACGAGGAATTCTAGTCCGGATTCTCTCCCATCGATCCAAAAGCGTGGTTTCAAATGAAAGCCAGTCTCCATCAGTAATGTTTCCATCCGCAGCAAGCCTGTCTTTTTCGATATTACAGCGGATCAAATCACGTATTGCACTTTCTACTTCCCCCTCATCGTCTGTAATTAGATAGAGCTGCTTAACGAATGGGCTCTCTTTTTTGCTGGAAACCTCATTATCATCGACATTGATCAGATGTGCGGATCGTTCCCTGCTAATTTTTCGTTGTCTCGAACTGAGAATCGCATGGAATTGATTAACGAAATTATCCCTTTCGATCCACGCTGGAAATTGATTCTGCCATTGTTTGAGGATGATTCGATGAAGCCAGCCTAACAATTCATCAACGACAGAGTCTGCATCCGACACACACCAAGCGGGGAATTGGAGGCTGTCTATGGTGCTCCGACGAAGGTTATCACCGGCAGTAGCCAGCGCTCCGTCAGCGCAGGTAATCCGCTTGATTAATTCGCAGAGATTCGCACGGGAATTCGTCTGCATCACGCGCTCTGTTAGAGTCCTAATCCCATCAGGAGGAGTGGCCGCCACTTTTTCCATTTCTGCGATGCATGCTTGAATCTCAGAGGCTGCATTGGCTTTGCCGACTCTGAGCGCGATGCAGTCGGGAAGAACTTTGTTCGTTACCATCAGGAACATCGTCTTTCCGGCATCAATTTCTTGGGAGTCCAAGGCATCGAGCCAGGTGGCGATTGTATTCCAAAAATCTTTATTCCGATCACCGAACGGCTGGCCGTCAATTTGGATGGAGTGTTTGTCCTGCTCCAGAACGAGTTGGCCATCGATTTCTCGAACGGTGACATCATCGTCAGTCTCAATGCCGATCCTTGCGCCAGCACTGGTTCTTGCCAACCAATACATTGCGCGTTCGAATTGGTAGTCGAACGCGGCACTGGTGCCTGGCGCTGAGTGTTTGGCGAGGGACATTTAACGCGTAAGCGGAGAGATCTCTTCATGGCGTGAGTGCAAAAGTTCGCCGCTTACGAGCCTCGAATTACATGAAACTCCTACTTGCTTACCGGCATATTGAGAAGGAATTTCGATAAGGGGAATGTTATGGCAGTGTAAAAGGTTCGGCAATCGGCTGTTGAAACTTTGGTGAAATTGGCTCCACAGTATCCGGCGGTGTTTGGGTTACATCTGTCTAAATAGCTCGCTCCCAATCGGGAGCGGGAGAGCGTTATTGGTGCGCCATTTTCGTGGTGCATGAAACACCTCATTCCCACCCTTGCCGCTTGCGCACTGCTTGGAGCGCCGTCCTCCCACGCCGGGCCAATCACCCAAAAGCCCCTTGATGAATTCCTCATCTACGACATACCGACAGCCTTTCAGTCGGGAACAACCACCATCATGTTCCCCTCGGCAATCTCGGGCCTCTACGCCAAATCCGTCGCAACCCAGGAACGGGAAGACGCCGGGTTCCTGATCTCGTACACACCGGGGAACTTCTATTTCAGCATTAGGGCGCTGAAACAAAACGCCGAAGACCATCTGACCGTCATTCTCAACCGAAAGGCGTATGTCCTGCATCTCATCGCCGCCGCCAAGCCCCTCTATACAGTCTCCTTCTATCAGGGAGAACCAAGAGAACACGGTGGTAGCTCTATGACGCCAGAGCACCTCCTTTCCCTGATGGATAAGGCCAAGGCCTATCCGCTCCTTGCCGCGAATCAACCCGATGCCCTCGCTGGAGTGCTCCATGCCGCTCCAGGCATTACCAACTATTACGACAACTTTGTTGTACGCATTCGGGATGTCTGGCGATTCGAGCAGGAAGACACCCTGATCTTCCGTCTCGAACTGGAGAACACCTCCAGCAGCACCATTTACTACAAGCCGCAGGATCTGGCCCTCCGACTTGATCAGCGGATCTACACGCAATCCCTGGCTGATGCATCCGGCGTGATGCCGCCGAAGTCCGTCACTCCCGCCTTCTTGGCCATCACCGGCAACGGGCAGGGGGGCCGCAACAATCTCGATCCTGACAACAAGTGGAATGTGCTCGTTGTCCGTGCCGGGAAACAACCCCTCAAACCCACTAGCCAACCCACCTTCTCCGACAAATGAACCTTCGTAAACTCTGGACAGAACTCTTTCAAAAGCCAACGGGTCGATTGGTGCTCTTTCTGATGGCGGGAGGAATTATCCTTGCCTTCATCCTGCTTCAGCGAGGCCCTGCACCCAAGCCGGTTCATGCACCTGTTCCAGGCGAAGCGACCACAGCCAAGGGATACTCCTTTGAGGAGCCCATCCCGTCACCTGTCCGCGCCACTCAGCCGTTGCCAGTGGCCTCCATTTCTACCTCCTCTAGAGAGCGCCAGGAATCCCCGGTAAAACCACCACCGCCCATTCCCCAGGCAATCTTTGCCACAAGGGAAACCTCCTTGAGTGAGAACTATCTTCCCTATGGGAGGCTCCTGAAATGTGAGCTGGTCAACACGGTGGACTCCACCAGCATCGATACGCCCATTATCGGACTCATCACCGAAGACATCTGGCATGAGGGCCGCTTGATCATCCCGGCAGGGACGGAAGTTCACGGGGTCGCCCAGAAGGTGGCCACCAGAGAACGCGTCGGCTCCGAACGGCAATGGATGCTCGTGTTTCAGGATGGACGGGAATTGCCCCTTTCCGGCACGGTGCTCGATTACGCTCCCGATGAAAACAAGGCCAATTCCTGGGAGGTGACGGACGGCTCTGCCGGGCTGCGCGGTACCATGATCGCTTCCGACAAATATGCCGAAGCGAAGGCAGTACTGGCTTCGATGGTTGCCGCAGGAGCCGGAGGCTTTCCTGCGACAACCAGTCTGATTTCACCACTCACGGGAGGAGCGACGCAGATTCAAAACGGAGGATTTACCGACGCCATTTCGGCGGGCATCCAGGCTGGAGGGAAAATTTACTCGCAGCGCCTTTTGGAGAGCCTCCAGAAAGATCCCTCCTTCGTCCGCATTCCCGCAGGGACGCTCTTCTATCTCTATGTGACTCAAACCGTGGATACCGAAAAAGCCACGGCAGGTCTTTCCACCACCACAACAGCCACCTCAGCCAACCCCACCAAATGAAATACATGATCGCCCTTTTTCTCATGCTTCTTGTTGGTCTCTGCTCCGGCTGCGCAACACACCATGCGGTGAAGCCGCCTGAAGAAATCGCCGCCGTTTCGGGAACAACAGTTTCCCAGAACGACGAACCGGAAGTAGAAACTCCCGAAACCGTGAAAGCGTATCCGGTGGGGCGTTACAGCGACCCGGATACCCCGGATGAAATGCACGAGCGGCACACGCTCTATCGCCGGGAAGAGACTGCCGACTGGAACTATCAGCCGAATGCTCCATATGCGCTTCCTTTGGGACCAATAACCGCAAACTCCAATCCCTCTCCCTCCTATTTCGTGAAGACGGATGAGGAGCAGAGGAGTGCCCAACAACGGGCCTATGCCGAGGCATTGCAGGAAGAGAACCGCGCAGTGAAGAAGCGCCTTGAATCGTTGCAGCAGGATGCGGGCAAGGTTCCGGGATTGGAACAGGAAATCGACCGCCTGAAAAAGCAGCTTGATGCGATGCCGACACCACAACCACCGGCCAAGCCGACTCAACCGGAACCCTCCGAGTCTCAGCAGGAAGAGGAAGGTGCCTTTTCGAGCCAGGAAACACCCTTGTCAGAGGAAGCACTCAACTTGATCACCAAAAACACCCGATGAGCACCACCAAAACAGCCAATGTCACCGTCACCCTTGATGAAGATACCTTTGAGATTTTCAAAGAGGCTTCCGAAATCGTTGAAAAGGCCGGGATTCGCGTTCCGACAGCCCAGCTTGTCCAGACGATGATCAACGCGGAAAGCCAGCGTCTCAGTCCCCGGAAAATCGCCCAACGCTTCCTGAAGTCGATCATGGAGCAGATAGGTGGGGTGCGTGGCAGTGTTCTCGATGATGAGGACGAGGAGAAGATTCCCGTTATCAAGCTCGCGCCTACAAAGGCCTGATTTTTAAGAGAACCCGTCAACCAGCAGGACTACGGGACCTATCAACCGAGGGGGCGATAGGTCGAAACGCCCTGCACAACAATCGCAATGAATATGGCAATCGAATCACCCAAGAACAAAGCGGAACTGGCGAAACAGTTCAAAGTCAACCCGGAGGTGAATCTCAAGCTGGAGGCCTTTATGAAGGCAGAACCCGGCTTGGTGGAATATGTGAAGGAGCTTCCACGAGAGCAGTTGGAACGAAAGTTCCTGCTGCGCAAGATGCAGGATCAGCAGCAGAAGGAGGGATATTCAGCCAAGGTGAAGGCTTGGCTAGAAAAGCCGGAGCAGGCTGATCTTGTGAAGAGTATCAAGGCCACGATCAGTCCGAATATGAATGCAGAGAGGCAGGAGCAGGCGGTGATTGCTCAGGCCAAGAACTTCATTCGGAATACTGGGATTAAGATCGGCTGAGGGCAGGCATCATTCAGAAAGTGAAGGCCCCTGTCAGGCGAAAGTCTGGCGGGGGTTTTTGTTTTTTGGGCAAGTCCCACCAATGTTCGGATCGTTACCTTGTTGGTTCTGTTGTGTATTCGATCCAAAGCGGGAGCAGGGGAATGGAGCATCTTGGGGTGAACTTGAACTTGAACATCAACCAGCAGATCCAATGTCCTCCACAAAAAATAAAAACTTCCAATCCCTGACGCTCCCTCCCAATCCAGCGTTTCGGCGTCTCACCGTCAAGATTCCCGAAGCAGCGGCCATGCTGGGAGTCAGCAGCTCCAGCATTCGCCGAGCGATTGATCGTGGTGATATTCGAGTCAACCGCAAGCTCCGCCATGTACTGATCCCCTTGTCTGAAATTGAACGCTTCGCTGCTGTCTAAAATTCAAGAAGCTCGATGATCTCAGGCATCGTCGCTGGGACTCATTTTCGGCTCACTTTTGATCTTGGATTGGAGCGAGGCTAGCCGTGTTGCCATCAGGTGCTGGTGTTGTTGAGAAACCCGTCCATAGACCCGCAGAATCAATTGCCCACCGTCCCGATGCCCCTGCCATTGCGCTATTGTTTGAGGGTCAATGCCAAGCTCCAGGCACCGTGTGATGAAGAGACGGCGGAAAGCTCTTGGGGAATACGGCGGATAGCCCAAGCGATCACAAGCAGAAGCCAAGGACTTCTTGGGGTCTCTGACCTTGAAGACCTTATCCGATGGCTTCTTGTCCTTGGCTCGCTCTTCATTCATTCGGACTAGCAGCGGGCGCAGCTGCGGGTAGATCGGAATAGAAAACTCCGTCGAGGTCTTCATCCGGATGACGGTGATCGTGTTGGTCTCAAAATTAATGTCGCGCCATTTCAGATCGTCGCATTCTGCTGTTCCCAGTCCGGCGAGTCCCATGAACTCCACAAGATCGGCTGAATCCTTGGCGGTATCGGCGAGGGGTTGCGAGCGAATGCTCTCCACGATGGCAAGAAACTGATCGGAAGATGGGGTGAGTCGTTTGATGGAATCCTTTTCCTTTTTGTATTTCATGCCAGTGGCAGGTGAGACGGCAATGGCCTTGTCATCGACAGCGAAGGCAAAGACATCCCGCACCACGGTCATGATGGCGTTATAGCGATCCACCATGACTCCATCGTCGTACTGGGCCATGAAGCGCATGATGTCGGTTTTCTTGATTTCCGTGATGAGTGTTGAGAGGGGCAGTGGAAACTCCTTCTCCATGCGATCAAGTTGGCGGTTTTTATTTGCGCGCGTTTTTTCCGCGCCTCCCAGATTTGCGCGAAACTCCTTTAAAATCTGAGCCAATGTTTTCTTGCGGGCCTTTACCTCGGTGGTTTCCAACGCTGTCTTCAACACCTTGAGAAGGCGCTTGGCTTCGGGGAGGGAGGAGCAGGGGGAATGTTCCGTCCCTAATCGCTGCATAATGCGCTCGCCCTTGTGACGAAATCGGGCATAATACGCGCTCGATGAAGAATGACGGTAAATACTCTCTGCTGCCTTTTGGAACGCTCCAAAGCCAGACTTGGGTTGGGTTTTCATACACCCCAAACCTAGCCGGGCTAATTGGACGGGTCAATTGGGATTTTGCGAGAGGGTCAAAAGCCTCATTCTACAGAGCAAAAGGGCAGTTAGCTCAGCGGTAGAGCGGCTCGCTTACACCGAGTTGGTCGGGGGTTCGATTCCCTCACTGCCCACGCCGTTTGATTCTGCCGATCGAGCATCAGAGGCCAGGAAGATTCATTATTTGGTAGCAGCATGGGCCGAATCGAGATCGCGGAGAAAGGGGCTGCCGGGTCACATATCCCTCGACCCCTTGCCTGGATAGAAATTGGCCAGCAGTGCTCCATGGTGCGGGGCAGAGATGGCAAAGAAGGCCTTGGCTGAAGTGAGGGGGAAAAGCAGCGATACCCGCATTCCGAGAGTTCCCTCTCAAGCTTTTTGAAAATGCTTCCCGTGTCCAGAAAGCCATGAACAAAGACGATAGCCACGTCCTTTTCATGAGCTTGAAGCCTTGTCGTCAGCACAAAGAATAAGATCAGGAGGAGGAGTTTCAAATCCACTTGCGGATGAAGTCGGCAAAGCGATTGTAGAGAAATCCAAGAGCCAGCATAACAACGCCCAGAATCAGGAAGCTCAAGATTCGATAGATTGTCTCGAGATGCCAGACATCGACGAAGAAAAGCCTCGCGATGGAGATGCTGAGGAGGAGCAATCCGAGCAGTCGATAAACGCGTTCCCTGAGCAGGAATCCCGTGCCAAGCACGATGAAAGCTAGAAGCGACCATGTGATGGTGATGAGAAATTCCGGAACATAGATCTCAATGGCCACAATCCCGAGGATCAGGGAGGAAGCCAGAACGATACGCTTGTATGCCGAAACAAGCGTGCGTGAGGCATCTGGAATTCGAGCATTCAGGAGCTCCAGCACCAGGATCTGGGCAGTGAAGAGCACCAAGGTGGAAACCACCGATTGCCACGCGGCATGTTCGGATAAGGCAACAGAAAGATGCCCCAGAGTGACGAGGGAAAAAAACTGGCTGGCGCAGGCAAGTGGCCAGGCGCGGGTCAGGAGCGCATAGATGAGCAGAATCAATCCAGAGGCGGCCATGGCGAGCATCTCAGCCTCTGGAGATATTCTAAAAGTCATCCAAACATAGATCACTGCCACCAGGGAGACGCTATAGAGTCCTTGCCAACGAAGGCTTGATTGTCGCGAGTGCGGGAGAAATTTCTGAGACTGCCACCAATGCATCAGTCCCAGCAGGGAGAGCGTCATGATCGAGAGGGAAGGTGGCTCGTGTGATTGCTGAGATTGAGTAAACCATTGGATCAAGGCAATCGCTGCAACTCCCTGCGCCCCAAACATCACTTCCGGCATCCGCAGTAGATAGATCGAGACTGTGCTCAGAAGAGCAAGTGCCAAAAGTTCATAGAGACTGCTGTTTTCACTCCCCTGTGAAGCTGTCAGGATCGTCACAACTCCGAGCAACATTGCCAGCGCGATATAGGCCATCGCCTTCCACTGAAAGGAAATGGATGAGAGAAGGTTTTTTTGCGATTTGAAGAGCCAGGCCGTCCCGGTGAGGATCAGCGCCGCTCCTGACGCCGTCACCAGATGATGCGGGGCGTGACCAATCAATCCCGTCAGGGCAAAGAACGCGGCAATGAGAGCACTAATTCCTGAAAAGATCTCAAGAATCTTCCGATAACGATACTGCCCGAGTTTCAGCAGGGTGGCGCTCTGGAGTGCAAAGGCAAAGGCGAGCTGATAGCCGCTCAGTTTGAAAAGAAGTGCGGCAAAAAGAAGGACAAGCCCCTGCATGAGATAGGCTCTGTCAAAGCTCGTCTCACTTGCCGTCGCCTTGGCCGCAAACAGAGCGAGCAGCAGAAGAAGAACTCCATAACCAAGGGCAAAGAACCAGAGCTGCGAGGGATAAGTTCCCGCAATCAGCGTCGAAGTCAGGGCAAAGAAAGCCCCGTTATTCATGGTTAGAAAAACCGACCGGTTGCCGTTTGCAAATGTCTCAGAACGGGCCAGAAAAGTGGCGGCGGTGAAAACGGCCCAGTAGGAAGCAGGGAAGGAAAAGGCCGTCCAGAAAAGCTGCTTATTGAAGGCGTGCACCACAAAGAGCGAATCCAAGGCATGCAAGCGCCAGAAGGCAAAGGCGAGATAGCATCCGATGAGACTCAGGAAGGAAGGAGAGAGCCAGTTCCTGCGCAGGAGAAGGATGATCGCCATCACGCTCAAGACGAGATTGCTGAAGAGGGAAAAGCCCTCGATTGGATTGATCGCGGCGGTGTAAAATCCCAACAGGATCGTCGCCGAGGCCACGACCTCGGAGCGTATCCGATCAGCAATCCAGATGATCCCGCAGGCCAATCCCATCAAGAGCGCACCACCCAGCAGCGGACTCGAAATCACGCGCAGCGGCTCGACATAATGAGCGGCGTAGGTCGCGTAATAAATCGTCGCGATCCCTCCACCGATCAGCACATTCCCATAGGTCGCAAGTTCCTCGCGGCGGCGCTTGAAAAAGTCACCGAGTCCACCGAGCGCTAAACCAGCCAGCACAATGAGGGAAAGTTTTCCGATAGCACCCAGCCTGGCAATGCACTCGTTCCAGGCATAGTTCCCCAGGAAGACGAGTCCCGTCAGTAAAATGACGATACCGAGACGCACCAGCCAGACCCGTCCCAAGCGCAGCTCCAGTGAATCGGAAGCAGGAACTTCCACTTTCTTGAGGGAGGCAGGCTTCTGCGCTGGCGGAGACGGAGGAAGAGGTGTTGCCGGTGATTCTTGAATCTCCTCCTTCCACACAACCGGTGGGAGCGGTGGGGGGACAACAATCGGCGGCATCGGACATTCCAGCGCCTCCAGGATCGGGGATTCCTCTTTCTTTTGTTCGAGTAGCTGGAACTCCGCATTTTTCTCAAAAAGCTCAATCCGACCATCTAGCGCATTGATTCTCCCGTGCAAATCCTGCTGAAGCTCTCGAATGATTTTCAGTTCCAAGGGATCGTTCTCTTGCATGGAGGAGAGCTTATCATAAACGCCACCGGCAGCATCATCGATAATGGTTCTCTCTCAGCGTGCCGCTTTTTTCGGTGTTCAGGAAATCCGCGTAGGCTGCACGAATTCCCCTTTCCAGATCATACTTCGGAGTCCAGCCGCTTGAAAGAATCTTGGAGCTATCCATGAGCTTGCGAGGGGTTCCATCGGGTTTTGAGGAATCCCAAAGCAGCTCTCCCTGGAAACCTGTGATCTTGGCAATCAGTTCTGCGAGTTCACGAATGGAGACATCGCTGCCGGAACCGACATTGATCCAATCGGGAGGATTTTCCAGGCCAAGAACAGCCAGAAGCCCCTCCGCCAAATCGTCCGCATGAAGGAATTCACGACGCGCGATGCCTGTTCCCCAGATGGTGACTGATGATGCGCCGCTCTCTACCGCTTCATGAAAGCGACGGATCAACGCCGGTAGCACATGGGAATTCTCGGGATGATAATTGTCGCCGGGTCCGTAGAGATTGGTCGGCATGGCCGAATGGAAGAGCACTCCATACTGCTTGCGGTAGTATTGACAGAGCTTGAGTCCGGTGATCTTCGCGATGGCATAGGCCTCGTTGGTCGGCTCCAGAGGAGAGGTCAGAAGACACTCCTCGGTCATCGGCTGAGGGGCCTCACGAGGGTAGATACAGGAGCTTCCCAAGAAGAGCAGACGCTTCACGCCGCTACGCCAGGACTCGTGAATCGTGTTGTGAGCAATGGCCAGATTCTGATGCAGGAACTCGGCAGGATAGGTGTTGTTGGCATGGATGCCACCCACACGCGCCGCAGCCACGATCACCACATCAGGTTTCCTGGAGCTGTAAAACTCCCGAACCGCAACAGCGTCACAAAGATCCAGTTCCGAGTGTGAGGGTAGCAGCAGATTGTCAAATCCCCGCTGCCTCAATGCCCGGACAATGGCTGATCCCACCATTCCGCCGTGTCCGGCGATATGAATACGGTCTGAGGTTTGCATTGCTAGTTCTAAGATTATGGAGGCGTGATGGAGGAGTCAGGAATGCCGCCGATATTTTGGTAAGCGAGTTCACGACGGGCGAGTTCAAGATCGGCCTCGGTCATGATGCGAACAAGCTCCTTGAACTTCACCTTGGGCTCCCAACCGATCTGTCGTTTCAATTTTGCAGGATCCCCAATGAGCAATTCCACTTCGCTCGGGCGCTCATAGCGCTCGTCATACTTCACATATTTCTGCCAGTCGAGATCAAGAAGTCCAAAGCACTCCTCGCAGAAGGCCCTGATGGTATGAGTCTCGCCGGTCGCGCAGACATAATCATCCGCCTTGTCCTGCTGAAGCATCAGCCACATCACTTCGACATATTCCTTTGCATAGCCCCAATCGCGCTGAGCGTCGAGATTGCCAAGGTAAAGATCATTCTGGAGGCCCATCTTGATGCGCGTTGCAGCACGGGTGATTTTGCGAGTCACAAAGGTCTCTCCGCGACGAGGGCTTTCGTGGTTGAAGAGAATGCCGTTGGAGGCGTGGAGATTGTAGGCCTCACGGTAGTTGACTGTCAGCCAGTAGGCAAAGACCTTGGCGCAACCATAGGGAGAACGGGGATGGAATGGCGTCGTTTCGCTCTGAGGGACTTCATGCACCTTGCCGAACATTTCCGAGGAAGAGGCCTGGTAATAGCGAACATCCTGAGTGAGCCCCGATTCACGAATGGCTTCCAGTAGTCGGACCGTGCTCAGTCCGGTGACATCGCCCGTATATTCGGGAACATCGAAGGAAACACGCACATGGCTCTGCGCTCCCAGATTGTAAATCTCATCAGGACGGAGGTCGTAGAGCATCTTCGTCATCTGAGAGGAGTCAGCCAGATCTCCGTAGTGGAGAAAAAGCTTCGTGCCGTTGATGTGGGGATCGGTGTAGAGATGATTGATCCGGCTGGTATTGAAGGTGGAAGCGCGGCGGATGATGCCATGGACTTCATAGCCTTTACTTAGGAGGAGTTCTGCAAGATAGGAGCCATCCTGTCCGGTGATACCGGTAATGAGTGCTTTTTTCATGCAGTCAACATAAGCAACCCTTCCATGCTTGTCTTTGCGTAAATGCGCAAATATTACTATACGAAATGCGCAAAGTAACTCAAAAAACAGTTTCCAAGCTCATTGTCATCGCTCTTCCCTTGCTTTCTGATGGAGAAATCGAGCTGGTGCAGGGTATCCGCAAAAGCCTCCTGCCATTTGGTGACAACTACGAAGTCCTTGTTCTAAGCGGCGGTTATGAAGCCTCGCTCCGCAAGCTGGCCGATTTGGGAGAGCTTGCAGGAGCCATCGGGGAATTCATGAGTCCGATCTGGCTGGAAAGCCTGATTGGCAAAGGCCTTCCCGTGGTGCAACTGGGCCAAAATGCCGGCTACAAGATCCCGCGAGTCTCCTCCAATCTTACCGCCATGGGAGAGGACGCAACCCGGGCGCTTTTTGAAAACGGAGTCCAATCACTCGCCTACCTCGGCGCCTCAGGCCCCTCGGCATCAGCGCTCCTCGGAGAGGCATTCGCTGCAAGCGGACTCGCGCGCGGACACACCGTAGCCTTATGCAACGAATTTTCCGGCCCCATGCTGAAGGCCTTTCTCCATTCCCTCGACTGCCCCATTGGGCTCCTCTGCGCAACCGATCGCCTGGCGCATCTGGCCACTCTTGCGGCAAAGGAAACAGGGATGCGCATTCCGCAAGACCTCGCCGTGATCGGTGTCGGGAACTCGCGCATGGAATCTCTCCATGCGGGAGTCGCTCTCTCCAGCTTTGATCTCTCGCTTGGCGAAATCGGCATCAAGGCTGGAACCCTCATGGCCGATCTGATCAGGGGGAAAAGTACGGGGATTTCCTCGGTGCTGGTCGAGGCCAAGCTCCACGAACGCGACAGCAGTCTACGCTCCAGCTCAGGCGTCACGCGCGCCTTGGCGTATTTGCGCAGTAATCCCGGCACGAACATGAGCGCCGGAGAAATGGCCCGGCACGCAGGCATGTCGCGTCGTTCCTTTGAAATGGCCTTGCAGGCAGAATGCGGAAAATCGCCGGGAGTCTTCCTGCAAGAGATGAGGAAAAATCGCGCCAAGTCACTCCTGCGGGAAAGCGATCTCGCGATTGCAGAAATCGGCAGAGAGTGCGGCTATCAGGAAGCCGCCGTCTTCTCTGTCGCCTTCAAACGATGGACCGGAAAAAGCCCCCGGGATTTTAGGGCTGGTTAACACTAAAATGGCGTGACACCCTTTTTGAGCAGGAGGTTGCCATACTTTCTCGTCTCGCCGGTCATCACGACGGCAAAGGCCGTGCGCGAGCGCTCATAAAATGCAAAGCGGTCGATCCTCTCGGGAGCTTTGGTTCCCGGGGCATGACGCCCGACCACTTGCATGTAATCAGCCTCGACCTCGGGATCAAGAGTTTCGCCCTCCACAACCTGCATCATGGCGAGTGGCGTGGCATAGCTGTCGAGTTCGAGAAGCGGCAGAATCCCATCCAGGAGGGTGGTGATCTTCAGCCCATCGGCTCGCAGGATGCGAGGGTTAAACGAGACTCCTGGGTAGTGGGCGTCGGCCAGGATGATTTCATCGCCGTGGCCCATTTCGGCGAGGGTCTTGAGGAGTTCTGGGCTGATACTGGGGTGGATACCTTTGAGCATAAAATGGAGAAGATGATGGACTTAGTGACCGCCTGCTTTGACGGCAACCGTACCGCGGTGACCGCTCAGACGCTCCCAAAACAGACCGTAGAGGGCAACCACGGCAAATCCCACTAGGGGAATGATAAAGCCAACCTTCATGCTGGAAAGGTCGGCGATCTTGCCCATAAGTGGAGGGGCAATGGCACCGCCGACAATGGCCATCACGATGAGCGAGGAGCCGAATTTCGTGTGGTTGCCGAGACCATGAATGCCTAGTGCAAAGATTGTCGGATACATGATGGACATGAAGAAAAATGTTCCAAAGAGGGCGATGAGTCCGATATTTCCGAGGCCCGCCATGACAAGGATCGTGAGAGCAATGTTGACGCTCGCAAAGATGGCCAATGCCTTCTGCGGCTTGATGACGCTGATCACGCCACTCCCACAGACCCTGCCTGCCAGGAAGAGACCGAACCCGTATGCGCCAAGCCAGTTGGAGGCTGTGTTGTTGTTTACGCCATGCGCATTCTCCACGACATAATTGATGAAGAAACTGAAAATGCCGGTTTGTGCCGCGACATAGGCAAACTGAGCGACAACTCCAAAAACAAGATTTTTGTGGTGAGTGATCGGAATTGCGGCCTTTCCTGTGTCTTCATCGGGCACTTCTTCCTCCGTTTGAATGTCCGGCACATAGGCAAAAATAAAGATGACTGCAAGGATGAGCACCACGATCCCCACCCCCATGTAGGGGATATAGAGGCCGCCATTGTTGGGGACAGCTCCGGAGACTCCACTTTCGGCAAAGACAAAATGGCCTCCGATGATGGGGCCAAGCACCCAGCCCACTCCATTGAAGGACTGGGCGATGTTGATGCG
>Ga0302320_10012066_pt1 | contig 18194 bp, 9 predicted proteins | sample Bog_T0_3_FD_202130 | JGI IMG/M metagenome (GOLD analysis project Ga0302320, IMG submission 202130) | Peat permafrost microbial communities from Stordalen Mire near Abisko, Sweden - Bog_T0_3 | ecosystem: Environmental > Terrestrial > Soil > Wetlands > Peat | place: Sweden: Abisko, Stordalen Mire...
ATCCAGGACTACCTTACGTCCAGGCAGTCTCACGCCTGATGCAGCTGCGCTGGACCGAAGCCGCCACCGAGGATATGGAGCGCATTGCGGATTATCTCATTGAACAATTTCCTCTCCACGCGCCGCGCATCGTCAATGAGATTTACGAAGCCGCGACAAAGCGGCTGAGCTTTCCTGCGATGGGGCGGCCTGGAAGAGCCGAAGACACGCGCGAATTGATACTTGCACCCATGCCCTACCTGATTATTTACACCATCACGAGCGAAACCATTCATATCGTCCGCATTCTGCATGGGGCGCAGAGATGGCCGTAGCGGAATAAAGATAAAACGGAATTTGAGCTCATATTGGTTGGGTGAGCCCAAACTCGAACTGCCTGCCCGAACAACAAACTACTTTTGCGCTGCCTGCCAGACTGGTAAGTAGCTCTTCTCCATCTTCACAAATGCGTTCACTATGGATGGCTCGGAACAACCGGGCTTGATGGGGTTGGTAATTGCCTTCTCAGACGGCAATAGATACGCCTTGTCTGTTGGTATGTAACCGACGCCGTTGGTGAGCATTGTGACCATGAAGGTGCGGTCGAAGAGCGAGTCGCGCTTGACGTGCTCGCCGATCTCGGTGAAGACTTCGCCGGAGACCGCGGTCAGGGCAATGTCGTTGATCATGAAAAGCTGAAGCGGAATAGTGACCGGGTCGCCGTCAACCATGTCAACGTGGGCCGGGGCTCGCCAGCCTGCACCGGCACTGCCAGGCGTGGGAGGCGCGGCGCGCTTCTGGCCGGGGCAGGTAACCGAAGTCGCACCGCCCCAGAGAACTGCCTTGTTCGAAGTGTTCTGAATGTTTTTTGTAACGCGCACAATCTCCTCGCCAACGCGGCGAGCCAGCACGTCATTGATCGCGAAGCCGCCCGGGCCTTCGTCGAATACATCCGGAGCGTCCTGGTTGTAGTTAGCCATAAGCAGCGGATTCTGATCGCCGGCGGCGGCCATGGTCCACATACCTACGGCGCCTTTGAATTGATCCTCTATATAGATCTCGGCGGCTCCCCCCAGATCGCCGCTCACCTGCACTTTACCGTCTTTGGTGTGCGTGCGGAACATGACGACCGAGTGGACGGCATAGTTTGCGTAGATGGCAATTGGCTCGCCGGTGGGCTTGGTTAGCAGCAGAACAGCAACGGTTTTGTCGGAAGGCCCGTCGGGGTTGTAACCCATGTGATAGCCGTCGCCGAGCTTCTCATCGCGGTTGGTGTTGATGTACGCCTTGCCAGTTCCGAACCCGATGCGGGCGGGCTGAAGACTGGCGTTGGCCTGGCGCACGGATTCGACGACACCCTTTTTGAGAATTTCGAAGTAGGGGTTCTTATCGGCGTTGGACTTGAGGCCGAATCCACCCGCGCCTGCGGGGGAGTTGTGATCGTGCGTGGCGCTGATGATGACCTGCGTTGCGGGAATCTTGAGTTCATCGGTGACAGCTTTGACAAGTTCATCGCCAAAGGGAAGATGAATGCTGTCGCAACTGACGAGCGCGAGCTTTACCGAGCCATTATCGAGCACGAGAGCCCGTGCGAAGAGCGGATCGTGCAGGCTGCCGTACTGCTGCTGGCTTGCGATCGGGAACATGTCCGGCGTGGGCGAGATGTCCACTTTGGCCGCACCGGCGCGAAGAGCGCCAGATTGCGCGGCGCAGAATACTGCTGATGTCAGAATACATACGGTTGTAGGGGTGTGAAATAGTGTGCGAATCTTCATAAGCTTATTTCTCCTCGTTCAGGCAAAGCATCGGAGTTCGGTAACGAACTTAAGCGCTGCCATTATTACCGGCCTCCGAGCGATTCCAAGTGTAAACCGGTTAGGGCGAAGGTGGCGAAGGGAATTTATCGGATCGTGGCAGGCTGCGCAACGGCTTGGGAGAGTTCCGGGCCGAACTACTGGATCACGGAGGCGCGCATAGCTTCGACCTCGACCTGCGCTGTAGTAGCGGCAACGCGGCGGTCGGAATACGTTCGGGACTTGCAAAATCGGACCTCGGCGGTGAAGGAAAGCCGGCCTAATGTCTTCAATAGGTGAGACAGGAACTCGGCATCGCCGAACCAGCATAGGTCATGCTCTGGCGCGCCGTCGTCCGCTATGTACCGGATAGCTGCGGCAGTGACCGGCGCGTTGCCTTCGATAGCCGGAGTGAATAGCCGCGAACGGAAGGGCAGAATCCGGCTGCCGTCCGTGCTGGTGCCTTCCGGAAACAAGTGCAGCATGATGGGAAGCTTTAGCCGCTCTGCCATTTGCTGCATAACTCCATCCACTTTGGTGCGACCGGAGCGCTCGACATACACGGTTCCGCCGGCCTTCGACATCCATCCGAAAAACGGCCATTGGGATATCTCAGACTTGGCTACAAAGAAGCAGGGTACGATGGAGCCAATGATAAGAATGTCGAGATAGCTGAGGTGGTTTGAAACCAGCAGGCCACGCGCAGGCAGCTTGCCGCTGACTTTTGTGCGGATGCCCATGGCGGCCATCATCTGTTTGCCGGTCGCGTGCCCCCACAGCGCACGGCGCTCAAGCGTGAGCGGGCCGCGCAAGCGGTAGAGCCAGAGACGGGGAATGCAGAGTACAAGAACGAATGCGAGCGCGAGCACCCGGCGGATTGTGCGAACGCTCATCTCGTCCGTGGCGCCAGGAACCGGTTGCGAACCGATGGAGTAACTAACTTCAGGTCAAGAAAGGTAAGAAAGTCGATCGTACCGAACTCGCGGTCCCATGCCGGCGGCCCGCCGATGCGGCAGCCGACGGCGAGATAGCTCTTCAGCAGCTTCGGCACGTTCACTTCCGCGGCGGCCGGCAAGCCGCTCGAGTCTTCGCTGGCGCTCGGGCAGGCGAATCCCGGCGTAGGCTCGGTGGCAAACTCCGGCGAAACGCGATACCGCTCCAACTTGCGATACATCTGCCAGCCCTCTGCCGGGCTTTGCGAATTCAACGACGAGCACCCAAGAAGATAACGCAGGTTCCGATTCGAGGCGAACTGCGCAATTCCTCTCCAGAGAAGCGTCAACACTTCAGGCGAGCGGTGCTCCCGGTCGATGGAGGCGCGGCCCAACTCTAGAATCTGCGAGCGCAATGGCTCATACGCGGAGAGTTGAAACTCCTGCTCGGAGTAGTAGCCGAAGTTTTCCGCGGCTGTTGCACCCGACTGCATGCGGTAGGTGCCCACAACGCGCCCGTCCTGCTTGTCTTCCACCAGCAGGTGATCGCAAACTGCATCGTATTTGTCCGTGTCGAGGCCGGTTTCGTAGGAGCTTTCCAGGCCTTCATGCATCTCAATATTGAAAACTTTGAAGCGCAGCCGGCACGCGGCCTCGCGATCTCCAGCGCTCTCCGCAAGCCGCAGACGATATCTACCTACCTCTGCTTCGATCCGTGGCTCGGCACGGAGAGGGAACACCGGAAGCGACGGATTTTCCGCGGTGATCGGAAATCCAACTACAGTAGTGGGACTGAACCTTACATGCAGTGGAGCACTCACGCATTCATGGGCCATAAATTCAAACTATGGTCCTTGATTGCAAAAAGATTATGAAGGGAGTGCGAAGGTTGCGAGAATTCCAACTGTCGTTTTACTTACAGGCTGTTTCATAACCTATTGGGATCGCCGCGAGACCTTCCCTCAGGGGCTAAAGCCCGCGGTTTCTCCACTCAATACCGGCACGGCTGAAGCCGTGCCCTTTCAAAAACCGGTTATGAAACAGCTTCTAGTGTGGTGAGTCAGAAGTTCTTTGAAGAACAACCGCAGGTCCTTCGACTCATTTTGGCGCAAAACGCGCCAAAATTCGCTCAGGATGACAGCTTATTTGTGATGTGAACTTCAGACTCAGGATACTAGAGTATTAGCAATGTGCCGGCAACTCGGCATGCAAAAACCGTCGAAGCGCCATCGCCGTGTGTGCCGTTTCCCTTTACAGCTCTACCTCTGTGAAGCGATATCCAATATGCGAATCGGTCATTAGATATCCGGGGTTGGCCGGGTCATCCTCGATTTTGAGGCGAAGCTGGCGGATATAAGTCCTCAGGTATTCCAGTTCACGGCCATACTCCGGCCCCCACACGGATTGCAGCAGTGTGGCGTGAGGAACAGGCCTTCCCGCATGCGCCATAAGGTAATGAAGCAACTCGAACTGCTTGGGCGTGAGATGGATGGGGCGTCCGCATTTGCTTACCCGGTGGCGTTCCGGATCGAGCATCAGATTCCCGATCTCGATGGGCGCTTTGACATTGACCTCCGCAACTTGATTGCGCCGGATTGCGGCGCGCAGCCGCGCAGTGAGTTCTCTTAACTGGAAGGGCTTCAGGATGTAGTCATCAGCTCCGGATTCGAACGCCTCCACCTTGCGGTCTTCACTGTTCACCGCGGTGAGCATGACGATAGGAAGCCGCGGAGCGGTTTTGCGCATGATCCTGCAAACATCGATGCCGTCGATTCCCGGCAGGTTCACATCCAACAGCACCGCATCGAAGTGAATGGAACGCGCCAGCGAGAGCCCTTCTTCTCCTCGCGCTGCCTCGACTATCTCGAAGCCGAAGCTGGAGAGCATTGTCCGCAGCGACGCGCGGAAGCTTCGGTCTTCATCGATAGCAAGAAGGGTACCCGAATCCGCAGCCACTGAGTTTCCCCTTATCGGCTACGCGCACAGCGCCGCGTTTGAGATCATTTCCCAGTATTGTTGTGCCGGATTCCGGCCCTCGAATTTCGGCGCGATCATTATGATGCAAAATGTACCGGGGCTGCAAGCAGCCCCGGTACATGGATGCATCGCCGGATACTAGAACCGGATCATGACTGCCATGGTAGCGACGGTTTGGTTGGTGCGCAGATCGGGCCACCAGATGGCGTTTATGTCGGTAGCTGACTTGCCACCGTTTCCGCCGTTGAAACAATTGGCTTCTGCTACGCCGAGGCTTCCATAGCCGGCGCCTGAGGGAGCGCCATTGGCGCAGGCATATTGAGTCGGAGACCCATTGTCGCCACCAGGAGGAGTGATGCCGCCGCGACCCGTCCAGTACGGCATGGCGGAGTAACGGTAGCCCGTCTCCCAGCGGAAGGTGATGAACTGCGCAGGCATGTAATCGAACGTGAAGGTTCCGTCGTGCTGCTGGACGGCATCCCCAGGATTCTCGGTAAAGTACGGAGTGCCAGTCACAGCTGTGGCGCCATTGATGGGAGGCAACAGCGTAAGGTAGCGGCCCGGGTTGCTCATCTGGCCACCGCCGAAGGTGATAGCAAAAATATCCTTATCGAACCAGAAGCGCTGGTAGGCCATCCAACCCACGAACGACTGCTTCGGCTTGCCACCCCGGCTGTTGTGGCAGTTCACCCCGCCAGAGTAGGTGTCGGCGCTGCCCTTCTCCGGGGATACGCCATTCTTTGGGTAAAATCCACTAGGCGCTCCGCCGCCGTACTCGCAGCCCATATCGCCGGTTAGCGTGAAAGCCATCTTGTCCATCCATGCACCGGCCTTGTCGTAATACTTCACTTCGATACTGTTATCGGTGTGGATACGCGACCGAGTCGCCCCGGTGCCCCCATAAAGCTGACTTTGCTGTTCGAGGGCATCGTCTTCGCCCAGACCGTAGTTGTTGGACACAAGCTCAAACTTATTCGAGGGACGCCAGAGAACCTGTCCGCCCAAGCCTGGCTTGCCGTTAGGACGGGCATAGGTCTGCCAGCCGTTGATGAACCACGGCTCAATCTTCAACTTGGCTGTGGGGAAGTACTGAAGGCGTATTCCGTTGAAGAACCAAGGCGTATTCGAGGAGACAAAGGACGGCTGGTAAGTCCAATTATCGAAATTGTAATAGCTGAACAGGCCGATGTAGGAAACGAAGATCCCAGCGTCTAGGTTCAGACCGTGCTGAACGTTCCAGTGATATCCGCCCCACCCTTCGGCGATGTACTTGTAAGCGCCGGAGAGATCCCAGCTCCCGCGCACCACGCTGCCGTCGTTGCGGGTCGTGGTCACAGCCCACAGGCCGCCGCACAGGCAGAGAAATCGTCCGCGCACGTTTTGAATGCGGATATCGCCGCCTACAGAGATCTGCTCAAGCTGCCACTCATCGGAACGGAAGGTCTCCGTCGAGCCGCCGAGCGTGTCATCTTCGGGGTGGTTCATGTCAATGGTGTAGTTGGCATCGGAACGGAACTCCGGCGTGAAATACTTGGTGGCCATGGGGCTATCTACCGCATGACCAGCGTTGTTCGACCACGTCCAGTCACCGGGAAATGGCTCGCCTTTCGTGGTAACCTGCGCATCGAGATCAGGCGTTGCCGATGCCGCTGGAGGAGGCGGAGTTGCAGCCTGGAGCGATGCGCCAGAGCCGGTAAGCATAGCACTTTCGGCTTCTTTCATGGCTGCGGTGTCGGCGCTGTCTGCCAGAGCTGCCGCGCGCGCCGCCTTGACTTCATTTTCCAACTGGTCGATGCGATTCATGAGTGCATCGATTTTTTGATCGACCGTTGGCTGGATCACCGGCTTTACGTCCGTCGCCGAAGCCTGTGCGGTTCCAGTGTCCGCCACGGATACAGGCGGGGGCGGCGGGTCTGCCGCCGCAACCAGGGTTGGCTGGGCAGGTGTCTGCGCGGCACAGGTGATTCCTGCTGCAAGCGCTGCGATCGTCATGGCTGTCCAAAAGGAAGTTCTCATTTTCTGCCTTTCATCCCTTACGGGAACTGCTTTGATGAACGGAATGGTTGAAATCGGCAATTTCACCTCGCCAGATCCATGCGTGCCAGAATCATGCGTATTCGTCCTGTGCAACTGCGCGCATGAGGGCACATCCTCCCAAGCCTTGACCTGATGGAGGATGGTGCTCTGGAATCCTCGCGAAGACCGGATGTCCAGCCCTCATCTCGTTACATTCATTGCAACTTGTTTGTCGTAAATAGTTCGTAAGGCATCTATAGGATGTTTGTAAGATGCAGGAGTATGTACCAATAAGCAGCTTGAATCAATGACTATTGAATGCGACGCGCCAATAAAAAAGGCCCGGCTGAGCCGGGCCTTTTTTACCTGGTAAGAGTAAAGTACAAATCTTATTCGGCTGCCATTTCCTCCGCTTCGCCTTCCTGGCGCATGAGTTCAAGTTCGCGCTCGGCGGCTTCAATCTCCGCGCTAACCTCCTGCTGGACGCGAGCTGCCGCTTCTTCAAGCTCCGGTGAGAGCTGGACGTTGCGGTAGTATTCGAGGCCCGTGCCGGCGGGGATGAGGCGTCCGACGATCACGTTCTCCTTCAAGCCGCGCAGGTTGTCGATTGCGCCGTTGATGCTGGCCTCGGTGAGCACGCGGGTCGTCTCCTGGAAGCTGGCGGCGGAGATAAAGCTGTCCGTCGAGAGCGATGCCTTGGTGATGCCGAGCAAGAGCGGACGCCCGATTGCAGGACGGCCTCCATTTGCCAGCACGCGCTCGTTCTCTTCGCGGAAGCGGAGACGATCGACCTGCTGTTCGAGCAGGAAGTTCGTATCGCCGATTTCATCGATGCGCACCCAGCGAAGCATTTGGCGAACGATGACCTCAATGTGCTTGTCGCTGATGGCCACGCCCTGCAGGCGGTAAACTTCCTGGATTTCATTGACCAGGTAAGACTGTAGCTCCTTTTCGCCCAGCACGGCAAGAATGTCGTGCGGGTTCAGGGGGCCGTCCATGAGCGGGTCGCCGGCACGAAGGCGCTCGCCTTCCTGCACGTTGACGTGAATGCCGCGGGGCACGGAGTAGTCGCGCTCATCGCCATTGTCGGCGGTGACGTGAATCTTACGCTGGCCCTTGGAGACTTCTCCGAAGCGGACGACACCGTCAATTTCGGAGATGATGGCCGTCTCACGCGGCTTGCGGGCTTCGAAGAGCTCGACCACGCGCGGCAGACCGCCCGTGATGTCCTTGGTGCGCGTCGACTCCTTGGGAATCTTGGCGAGAACATCGCCCGGACCCACTTCGTCGCCGTCCTGAATCATCAAGTGAGCGCCGCGAGGCAGCAGATACCGCTTGTTCGCCTTGGCATTCTTCACCAGGAAGGCGGGCTGACGCTTTTCATCGGGTGAGTCGGCAACCACCCAACGCGAGAGGCCGGTGACTTCATCGACTTCTTCGTTGAGGGTGATGCCTTCCTGCAGATCCTTGAAAGTAACAGTGCCGCCGATTTCCGTGAGGATGGAGTAGGTGTAGGGATCCCACTCGGCCAGCAACTCACCGAGCTTGACCTGCGCGCCGTCCTTCACGCGGAGACGGGCGCCGTAGACCACGACGTAGCGCTCCTTTTCACGGCCGCGGTCGTCCACGATGGCGATCGAGCCGGAACGGTTCATGGCAACGAGAGTACCGTCCTTGCTTTCGACCGTGCTTAGGTTGATGAAGCGAACCGAGCCGTTGTTCTTGGCATCCAGGCGCGACTTGTCCTGCACGCGGCTGGCTGTGCCGCCGACGTGGAAGGTGCGCATGGTGAGCTGCGTTCCGGGCTCGCCGATGGACTGCGCGGCGATGACGCCGCAAGTCTCACCCAGCTCAACCATGCGGCCGGAGCCGAGGTTGCGGCCGTAGCAGAGCGCGCAGACGCCGCGGCGGGATTCGCAGGTAAGCACGGAGCGAATCTTGACCCGCTCAACCCCCGCGCCCTGAATGGCGGAGGCGATGTCTTCATCGATGGCCTGATTGATATCGATGACCACGTTGCCGTCGTAATCCTTGATTCTCTCAAGAGACACGCGGCCAATGATGCGGTCGCGCAGCGGTTCGATGATCTCGCCCGACTCGACAATCGACCCGACGTAAATGCCTTCGACCGTTCCGCAGTCGTTCTCGGTGACGATCACGTCCTGCGCCACGTCGACCAGGCGGCGAGTCAGGTAACCTGAGTCGGCGGTCTTGAGCGCGGTATCGGCCAGGCCCTTGCGCGCGCCGTGGGTCGAGATGAAGTACTCTAGCACGGTGAGGCCTTCACGGAAGTTTGCCGTGATGGGCGTCTCGATAACTTCGCCCGAGGGCTTGGCCATGAGACCGCGCATACCGGAGAGCTGGCGAATCTGCTGCTTCGAACCGCGAGCGCCGGAGTCGGCCATGATGTAGATCGGGTTGAACGCCCCTTCGTCGTCAGCGCGCTTCATGTTGCCGAACATCTCGTCGGCCACCTTGTCGGTAACTGCGGACCACATCTGGATGACCTTGTTGGAGCGCTCGCCGTTGGTGATTGCGCCGTCCATGTACTGCTTCTGGACTTCGATCACCTTCTTGTCGGCATCGTCAACGGTCGTGTACTTGCTGGCCGGAATCACCATATCATCCAGACCAACAGACAGGCCGGAGCGCGTGGCATAAGTGAAGCCGAGCGTCTTGATGCGGTCGAGCATGCCGACCGTGACTTCAAGGCCCAGGTTCTGGTTGCAATAGTTGACGAGTTGCCCGATACCCTTCTTCTTGAGCAGGCCGTTGATGAAAGGCATGCCCGGAGGAAGCGAGTCGTTGAGGATCACGCGGCCGACGGTGGTGGAGATGTATTCCTTGTTGTAGTCGACCGGCTCGGTGTGCGTGAGGTCCTGATCGTCGTAGGCCGTCGTCATGTCGAGTACCTGGCCGGTGTAACGCAGACGGATGGGCGAAAGAGTCTCGACTTCTTTGGCTTCGAGAGCCATCAGAATCTCTTCGGTGTTGGCGAATACACGGCCTTCGCCCTTGGCGCCGACCTTGGCCTTGGTGAGGTAGTAGAGGCCGAGCACCATGTCCTGAGTAGGCACGGTGATGGGCTGGCCCGATGCCGGCGACAGAATATTGTGCGACGCGAGCATGAGCACGCTGGCTTCAATCTGCGCTTCCGGCGAGAGTGGAATGTGAACAGCCATCTGGTCGCCGTCAAAGTCGGCGTTGAATGCCGTGCAGACGAGCGGATGAATCTTGATGGCCTTGCCCTCGACGAGCACCGGCTCAAATGCCTGAATGCCCAGGCGGTGAAGGGTTGGGGCGCGGTTGAGAAGCACGGGATGGTCCTTGATGACCTCTTCAAGGATGTCCCACACCACGGGCTCCTGCATCTCGACCATCTCTTTGGCTTGCTTGATGGTGGTGCACTGGCCGGTCTGCTCGAGGCGGTGATAGATGAAGGGCTTGAAGAGCTCGAGCGCCATCTTCTTGGGAAGACCGCACTGATGCAGCTTCATCTCCGGCCCCACTACAATTACTGACCGGCCGGAGTAGTCGACTCTCTTGCCGAGGAGGTTCTGGCGGAAGCGGCCCTGCTTGCCCTTGAGCGTATCGGAGAGGGACTTGAGCGGACGATTGTTTGCGCCGCGCAGCACGCGTCCACGGCGGCCATTATCGAACAACGCATCGACTGCTTCCTGCAACATGCGCTTTTCGTTGCGCACGATCACTTCCGGCGCGTGCAGGTCCATCAGCTTCTTCAACCGGTTGTTGCGGTTGATGACGCGGCGATAGAGATCGTTGAGATCGGAGGTAGCGAAACGTCCGCCATCCAGCGGCACCAGCGGGCGCAACTCCGGTGGAATGACCGGCAGCACGTCGAGGATCATCCACTGCGGCTTGTTGGAGCTCTTGCGGAAGGCTTCGACAACTTTGAGGCGCTTGGAGTACTTGATCTTCTTTTGCGCGGAGGTCTCGGTCTTCATGCGCTCGCGCAACTCGATGCCGAGCTCTTCGATCTGGACGCGCTTGAGCAGTTCCTTGATGGCTTCCGCGCCCATCATGGCCTTGAAGCCGGAGGGCCGGAACTGCTGGTCGAGCTCGCGGTACTTGGCTTCGTCCTTGATGATCTCGCGCTCTTTGACGGGCGCGTCGCCTGGATCGACGACGACATAGGACTCGAAGTAAAGAATGCTCTCAAGATCTCGGAGCGAGATGTCGAGCAGGTGGCCGATGCGCGAGGGCAGGCCCTTGAAGAACCAGACATGCGAACACGGCGACGCCAGCTCAATGTGCCCCATGCGCTCGCGGCGAACCTTGCTGACCGTGACTTCCACGCCGCACTTGTCGCAGATGACTCCGCGATGCTTCATGCGTTTGTACTTGCCGCACAGGCACTCCCAGTCAGTCACTGGTCCAAAAATGCGCGCGCAGAACAGGCCGTCGCGCTCCGGCTTGAAGGTGCGGTAGTTGATGGTCTCGGGTTTTGTAACCTCGCCATGCGACCAACTGCGGATCTTCTCGGGCGAGGCGAGCATGATGCGGATAGCGTCAAAGTCAGTGATTGGACCAGAAAGCTCAAACGGGTTCGAACGAAACAAGGCGACCCTCCCTGGCAGGTTTGTTGTTGCCTGCCGCGGTTCTACCCGGGATTCTTGAAGGATCCTTCCTTCCCGGGAAGCGGTGTTTACCGCTTTCAAAGAAGAATCCGTAACACCGCTATTAGCTTCTAGCCTCCAGCTCCTAGCTTTTAGCTTTTTTGCCGGAAGCAGGTTCGTGTTTCAGGGCTAGAACAAACCATTACTTTGCCTTGGCTGTTGCTTCCGCATCGCACGAGCTAGAGGCTAGAAGCTAGCAGCTAAAGGCTGTACTTAATCCGCTACCGCGGCCACTTCCGGCGCGGGCAACTTCTTGATGAGGTCGGCGCGCTTGATGAGTTCAACGTCCAGGCAGAGCGACTGCAGCTCGCGTATGAGCACGTTGAACGACTCCGGCACGCCGGGCTCAATGGCTGCCTCGCCCTTCACGATTGCTTCATAGATTTTTGTCCGGCCGTAGACGTCGTCGGACTTGGCGGTGAGCAGCTCTTGCAGAATGTAAGCCGCGCCGTATGCTTCGAGGGCCCAGACTTCCATTTCGCCGAAGCGCTGGCCACCGAACTGCGCCTTGCCGCCCAGCGGCTGCTGGGTGATGAGCGAGTACGGCCCGATGGAGCGAGCGTGAATCTTGTCATCGACCAAGTGAGACAGCTTGAGCATGTAGATGTAGCCGACCGTGACCGGCTGTTCGAACTGTTCGCCGGTCATGCCGTCGAAGAGCGCTGTCTTTCCCGATGAAGGCAGGCCAGCGGAAGCGAGGAGAGCCTTGATCTCTTCTTCCTTGGCTCCGTCGAAGACCGCGGTGCCAAACCAGATGCCGCGCTGCATGCCTGCGCCGACGCGCAACAGCATTTCGTCATCGAGTTCGAGCAACTGGCGCAGCGTCGCGGTTCCGGCAAACTCCTTCTTCATCAGTTCACGCGTGGCCTCGACGTCGCTGTTGGCCTTGATGAGCGCGGCGATCTTTGCGCCGAGCGCGTGCGCCGCCCAACCGAGGTGCGTTTCAAGAATCTGACCGACATTCATACGGGACGGAACACCGAGGGGATTCAAGACAATCTCCACGGGGGTTCCATCGGGCAGATACGGCATGTCTTCCTCGGGCAGGATGCGCGCAATGACGCCCTTGTTGCCGTGGCGGCCCGCCATCTTGTCGCCGACAGAGAGCTTGCGCTTCATGGCGACGTAGACCTTGACCATCTTGATCACGCCCGGAGGCAGTTCGTCGCCCTTCTGGAGCTTCGAAACCTTTTCGTTAGTGATCTTGCGCAGCACTTCGATCTGGCGCGAGGTCATCTCCTCGATCTCGTCGATCTGCTCGTTGACGCGGGGGTCCTTGTCGTTGTAGCGGATGCGCTTGAGATTCTTGGTGGAGATGCGCTCGATCGTTTCGCGGTCCAGGATTGCGGCCTTCGTGATGAGGCGCTTATTGGTGCGCTCATCATGCAGGTCGGCCAACACTTCCTTGCCGCCGAGAATGGCGTCGAGGCGCTTGAGGCGCTCGTCGGTGAGAATGCGTATCTCGTCGCCAAGGTTCTTCTCGAGTTTTGAAATGTACTCGGCCTCGATCAGCTTGGCGCGCTCGTCCTTCTCCTGGCCCTTGCGGCTGAAGATGCGCACGTCAACGACGGTGCCTTCGATTCCCGGAGGGCAGGTGAGCGATGCGTCCCTAACATCACCCGCTTTTTCTCCAAAAATTGCGCGGAGCAGTTTTTCTTCCGGCGTCAGTTGCGTTTCGCCCTTGGGCGTAACCTTGCCGACAAGAATGTCGCCGTGGCTGATCTGCGCGCCGATGCGGATTACGCCGCTCTCGTCTAAATCGCGCAGTGCGTGTTCGCTGACGTTGGGAATGTCGCGTGTGATTTCTTCCGGTCCGAGCTTGGTGTCGCGGGCCTCGATCTCGAACTCTTCGATGTGCACCGAGGTGTAGTAATCCTCGCGGACCAGTTTTTCGGAGATCAGGATCGCGTCCTCGAAGTTGTAGCCGCGCCAGGGCATGAACGCGACCAGCACATTGCGCCCCAGCGCCAGCTCGCCCTGCTCCGTGCAAGGACCGTCTGCGATGACCTGGCCCTTGATTACGCGATCGCCCTCACGGACGACCGGCTTCTGGTTGATGCAGGTGTTCTGGTTCGAACGCTTGAACTTGATGAGCTGATAGATGTCCGAACCCACCTCGCGCGAGAGTTGCGTCGGGTGATGCTCGCCTTCGACGCGAATGATGATGCGTTCGGAGTCGACCGAGTCCACGATGCCGTTGCGCTTGGCGAGGATGACAGCGCCGGAGTCGCGCGCGGTTACGCCTTCCATGCCGGTGCCGACCAGCGGCGCCTCGGCTACCAGCAAGGGAACAGACTGGCGTTGCATGTTGGCGCCCATCAGAGCGCGGTTGGCATCGTCATGCTCTAGGAACGGCACGAGCGATGCAGCCACGGAGACGAGCTGCTTGGGGCTGACGTCGATGTAGTCAACCTCAGTCCGATTGACGAGCACAAAGTTGCCCTGACGGCGGGCGTTGACGAGGTCTTCGGTGATTTCACCCTGGTCGTTAAATTCAATATTCGCCTGCGCGATGGTGTGCTTGTCCTCTTCCCATGCGGACAGATAGAAGCTGAACGGGATGTGGTCGATGGTGCGCTTGCCGGCCTTCTTCAGGCTGGCATTGAGGCGGATGGCCTCTTCCTTTTCGATGTGGTCGCCGACGCGCATGCCGCTCTCACCCGCGTTCACCACTTCAACGAAGTCGAGAATGCGCGAGTCCTTCACCTTGCGGTAAGGCGATTCGATGAATCCATATTCATTAATGCGCGCAAAGCAACTGAGCGAGCTGATCAGGCCGATGTTCGGGCCTTCCGGAGTCTCGATGGGGCAGATGCGGCCGTAGTGCGTCGGGTGTACGTCGCGGACTTCGAAGCCGGCGCGCTCGCGCGACAATCCGCCCGGCCCAAGGGCCGACAGGCGACGCTTGTGCGTGATCTCGGAGAGCGGGTTGGTCTGGTCCATGAACTGCGAGAGCTGTGAAGAGCCGAAGAACTCGCGGATCGCGGCCATCACCGGCTTGGCGTTGATCAGGTCATGCGGCATGGCCGTGTTGAGCTCCTGATAGACGCTCATCTTTTCCTTGATGGCGCGCTCCATGCGCACCAGGCCGATGCGGAACTGGTTCTCCATCAACTCGCCCACGGCGCGCACGCGGCGGTTGCCAAGGTGATCGATGTCGTCCACCATGCCGATGTTCTTGCGCAACTTGAGCAGGTAGCGGATGGTCGAATAGAAATCCTCGGGCGTGAGGGTGCGGTGGTCGAGACCGGTTGCATCCTGATTTTCGTAGAGCTTGATGTTGAACTTCAGACGGCCCACACGCGAGAAGTCGTACTTGCGCGCGTCAAAGAACATGCCCTCAAAGAGCGCGGTGGCGGTGTCGAGGGTCGGCGGATCGCCCGGACGCAGCTTGCGGTAGATTTCGATGAGCGCCTCTTCCGGCTTGAGGACGGAGTCGCGCTTGAGCGTGTTGGTAATGATGTTGCCCACGTCGTCGCGATCGGGAAAGAAGACCTCGATAGTCGTAGCGCCGCTGGCCATGACCTTGTGCAGCCGGTCGGCGGTCAACTCGACGTTGGCCTCTACGATGACTTCTCCGGTTGTGGTGTCGACGATGTCGGCGGCGGTCATTGCGCCGTCCAACTCGGCTGCTTCCACCTCAATCTGGGTGATGCCCGCGGCGCGGATAGCTTTCAATGAGTGCTGCGTGATCTTGCGGCCCGAATGCGCGATCTCTTCCTTGCCGTGAACAATGGCATGGGCCGGCTTGGCGCCAACTAAATGAGTGGAACCAGCCTCCGGGCGCACTGCCCAGTGAATCTTGCCGTCGGTAAGGTTGATGCGGTCAACGGTGTAAAAGGTCTTGAGAATCTCCTCGTCCGAGCGCAGGCCCAGCGCACGCAGGAAGATGGTGCCGAGAAACTTGCGCTTGCGGTCGATGCGGACATAGAGCGTGTTCTTCTGGTCGTACTCAAACTCGACCCAGGAGCCGCGATAGGGAATGATCTTGCCCAGGAAGTAGGTGCGGTTGTTGGCGGTCTCAAAGAAGACGCCGGGCGAACGGTGAAGCTGCGAGACAATCACGCGCTCTGTCCCGTTGACGATGAAGGTGCCATTCGGCGTCATCAGCGGAATATCGCCGAAGAAGACTTCTTGTTCCTTGATGTCGCGGATCGACTTGGTGCCCGTCTCCGGGTCCTTGTCATATATGGTGAGGCGCACGGTGACCTTGAGCGGCGCCGAGAAGGTCATGCCGCGCTCTTCGCATTCCTGCTGGTCGTACTTCAGTTGCAGGCTTACCGGGTCGCCGCACTTGTTGCAGAAGTCGGGCGTGTTCTTGTTGTAGGTGCCGCACTTCTGGCAGAGCACATCGCCGGGAAGGAATGGGTCCGTAATCACCATAGCACCGCACTGCACGCAGGCCGTGCGCAGGTGGTGCAAGCCCTTCAAGTGGCCGCACTTGCACTCCCAGTTGCCGATCGAAAAGTCGACAAAGTCCAACTGCGAGATGCCGCGGAAGTCGGTGATCGGAAAGACCGACACAAAGACCGACTGCAAACCCGAGTCGTCGCGCTCGTTGGGCAACTTGTCCATCTGCAGAAAGCGCTCATAAGAGAGCCGCTGCACTTCGATCAGGTTGGGAATCTTGGTTGCGGTCGGAATCTTTGAAAAATCGAGCCTGCTGCGGATGGCGCGCTTCTCGTTGGGCATGATCACTCCTGAGCCTCATTGCTCGGCAGCCGGGCAGGCAACCGGCCAGCGCCCGAGTCTCGCCGGCGCCGGCGTAGTGCGGTAAAAAAGCTTCAAAACAGGCGATCCCGGCAAGTGAAACTCGGCCCTCGCCCGTACATCATCTACATCCCGGAGGCTTGCCACGCGCCCCGGGTTGGTTTCCTACTGGCAGGGTCAAGTGAAAGTTCGGTCAAAGAAGGGCCCGCGAAAGCAGCGGTATTGCCCTTGCTCCCTAAAGTGCGCTAGACTGCGCACAATTGGATTCAGGCAAGCAACGCGGTTTTGTCCAAACTTCGGGATAAAACCGCTCAGGGTACGTATGCGCTGCAGGCACGGAAATTGGAAAGATTCCTTCCGTGTTTGATTAGGAAAAGCGCAAACGGCTCGTAAGGACACAACGCCTCACGAGCGCGGCTCACTGCCTTTGCTCCCATTCTAATTTCACTTGCCCTGCTTCCGCCGATCCCAAGTTTCGCTGCTGCTGGTCGCCAATCGAACCTCGTCAACGCTGCCATCATCTCCGGCAAGCGATTGACCTTGAACCACTTAACACTCCCAAACGGCCGCTCCGGGATCGTTCCCGTCCCCGAATTGAGCCGTTCAGACATCCTGCTTTTCGAAAGTTCGCGCCAGATTTACCCGGCTCCATAACCCTTATTCAAGACCCAAATCAGGAATGGACCGTAAAAGACGCGCAACGATTATCGTAACGCGTCCCGGTACGGATTGCAACAGTGCCGTGAAATTACTTGATTTCGACGGTTGCGACGCCTTCGAACTTCTTCTTGATGGTCTCAGCCTCTTCCTTGGTCGCACTTTCCTTCAGCGCCTTGGGAGCACCGTCGACCAGGTCCTTGGCTTCCTTCAGACCGAGCGCGGTCACTTCGCGCACTGCCTTGATGGTGTTGATCTTGTTTGCGCCGGCATCCTTGAGAATGACCTGGAACTCGGTCTTCTCTTCCGCCGCTGCTGCCGGTGCCGCGCCGCCGCCGCCGGCAACCATCACCGGAGCTGCTGCCGCTGCTGAAACGCCGAGGCGCTCTTCCAGCTTCTTGACCAGAGCCGCCGCTTCCAGCAGGCTCAACGATACGATTTGCTCTTCCAACTGCGCGATATCCGCCATTTTTCTCTCCAATCGAAATCCGTAATGAATTTTCTTACCCGGCTGCTTCAGCGAATTCTGAAAGTTTCCGATGCGCCAGACCCGCGCCCTTTCAAATCGCTGAAATGCAGCTATTAGCTTTCAGCTATCAGCTTTTGCTCGTTAAACGAACAGTTTCGCCCTCAGCAAGAAACAAACTGAAAGCTGAGAGCTGAAGGCTGACAGCTACCACGGCTACGCCGCGGCGAACTTTTCCTTCTCGACGCCCTGGCCGAGCACCACGGCCAGATCGCGGCCCGTGGCGTTGAGCACCGTAGCCAGGCGCTGCGCCGGAGCGTTGATGAGGAAAAGGAGCTTCGAGAATATCTCTTCCTTGCCCGGCATGGTGGCCAGTGCCTTGACATCGGCCGCATCCAGCAGCTTTCCGTCTACGATGCCCAATTTGAATTGAAACTCGGCTGCATTGTCGCCCGCCCACTTGGCAAACACCTTGGCCAGAGCCACAGGATCGCCTGCCGTGAAGGCTACGGAATTGACGCCCTTGAGGCCCTTGAGCGCCTCTTCAACCTGAGTGCCCTTGCCGGCAATGGGAGCCAGCTTGTTCTTGACCACGCGATACTTCCCGCCCACTTCGCGAATCACCTTGCGCAGCTCAAAATCCTTGGCTACGGTGAGCTTTGAAAATGTGCCGATGATAGCCGTCGTCGAGCCTTCCAACTCGCTCGACAGCAGCTTTACCTTCTCGTTCTTCTTCGCTTTTGAAATTGCCATAGTGTGCTCCGCACAGTGAACAGTGATCAGTGAACAGTAAAAAACCGTCCTCAATCACTGTTCCCTTTTTCAAATCTCGTTCAAACTCAACAAACGGGGACAAAAGCTGAACCAGCAGTCACTGTTCACTGACCACTGTTCACTGTCCACTGCTTCTTAGTGCTTGCCCGCTGCGTCGGCAACTGCCGAATCGAGTGGAACTCCGGGGCCCATCGTCGAGCTCAGCGTCAGGCTCTTGATGTACTTGCCCTTGGCAGCCGAAGGCTTGGCGCGG
>Ga0302320_10012067_pt1 | contig 18194 bp, 13 predicted proteins | sample Bog_T0_3_FD_202130 | JGI IMG/M metagenome (GOLD analysis project Ga0302320, IMG submission 202130) | Peat permafrost microbial communities from Stordalen Mire near Abisko, Sweden - Bog_T0_3 | ecosystem: Environmental > Terrestrial > Soil > Wetlands > Peat | place: Sweden: Abisko, Stordalen Mire...
GGCGACGAAACATGGATTTGGCACAACGAAGGATTGGCCCGACACAACGAAGGATTGGTTGAAGGCGCCCCAATATTGTGGCGTCATTTTCCAATATTGCAGCACGCCATACCAATATCCCGGGACGTCATTCCCATATTGAGAAGCCGTTCCCCAAGGTTGGGAAGCCGCATCCAAACATTGACCTGCCATTTCCCAATATCAGGCGGTAGTTTCCCAACCTTGGGTTGAGGCAAAACAACCTTGGGATGGGGCGACAGAAAATCCACGGGCGAACCATTCTTTCGCCCTCTCCGGGGCTAAATGCATTCTGCCACCTAAACCCACGACTGACGTCGTGGGCTATTATCGGCCGCTGCACCGCAGCTTGCCCCGCCATTTCCCAGACCCGCACCTTGCGGCGAGCCAGCCTACTGAAAACTTAATTGGGTTTGGTCAATGAGCGCTTCATATCGTCCCACACCTTCCGGATCGCCTTGTCGTCTGCGCTGTTGATTTCTTGAACCGGACGCAGAGTCTGGGCCAGCAACGTTTCTCCAGCGGAGAATTCCGCAGCCGTTCCGTGGCGCAGCCAGCCGGACGACGTCATCAGCAAAACATCCGCAAGTTTCCGGTCTGCCGATGAGTAGATCAGGAACGTTTCATAAATCCCATCGCCGTTGCGGTCCACCTGCATGACGGCATAGCTGCCGGCATTTTCGATTTTTAGCGACCGCATCCCGGATGCGGGCTGGCGGGTGAGATGGATCAGCGGTTGCTCAAGGATGGAAACGTCCTGCGTCCAGTAACCCGCCAGCGCCGGATCGGTGTTGGTATAACGCTCGAGCACGAACTGGCAGCCGTTCAACCGCGTCACGGTGGTCAGTTCAAACGAGCCGTCCTGCGCGGTCGTCGCGGTGGGTGGATACCAGGTATCCGCCCCGGACGTGGTGACTGAAAGCAGGCAAAACAACCAACCGGCGATGATGAAGTGCAGAGGATGTGTTGGTTTCATGTTTGATTTTGATGGTGCAGCCGAGGATGGCGGGAAGCCAGGTGTCCGTAAATCAGAAAACGCCAGACATATTAGCGCCGGGATTCGAGCCGTTCCCCAGACCCGCACCTTGCGGCGGGCCACCATTCCTTGCGGCGGGCACTGCCTGAGGCAGGGCCACCATTTGCCGCCAGCCACCCAAAAATTAGTTTCAACAACCGTTCTCACCCAACCCTCTCCTCCAAGGAGAGGGCTTTGCCGTTCCCCGCGTCCTTGGAAAAATCCAGCGCGGTATTGGCCAGACAATCATTCGAGTTGCCGAAAACATGGCTGGTGAAATCCTCTCCCCGGGGGAGAGGACACAGGTGAGGGCGAGCGTTCAACATAATTGAAGGAGACGAGGTGACGAGTCTCATCTCAAATCCGGTTTCCACCGGTTGCCCAGCCCGGCTCGCCTCAGGCCGGTTTTGATAAACGCCGAGATATCCACAACCATGGATGCTTCATCTATGACCATGGATGGTCCGCCAAGGGTTATAGATGGTCCACCAATAGGTATTTATGCATCTGCCATTCCCCAGACCCGCACCTTGCGGTGGGCCAGACCCCGGGCACCATTGCTGCCAGCCAGCCTCTATTGAACCGTCACCGTCAGCCGCAGATAGAGTTGGGTGTTGGTCATGGGCATGCTGAATAGATGGGTGGGTGGCGTGGCGGCGGGGTCGCCGGTGTCGGGGACAGCGTGCCAGTCGTTGGGCAGCATCGTTGCACTCCACAGCGCGCCATAGGTGATGCCGCTGACGCCGGAGGGTTCGGTGAAGCTGTAGAACAGATTGCCGCCGCCCATCTGCACCTGCGGCAGCATGGCCGGGCTGGCGGTGCCGGGATCCTGATTCGGTCCGAGATAGGCGAACACCGAAATATTCGGGACGCCGGTATGGTAAGGATCCGCATTCAAGGCGGCACTGGCGCTGGTCGGGTCGCCAAACCACATCTGCTGCCAGCTTAAGGGATTTGCCAGCGTGACGAAAAAGCCGGCCCCGCTGTAGCTGATCCCCTGGCTGTTGGTGGCATAGGCCTGAAAGGAGTAAAGGGTATTCGGCGTGAGGCCGCTGACATTGACCGTGAAGGCACCCGTGGTGCCGGTGCCGGTGGCGGAGCTGGCCAAGCCATCGCCGAGCTGCGGGTTGCTGTCGACAAAGTAAGGCGCAAAGACCACACCGACGCCGGTGATGGCTGCGCCACCATCGCTCTCCACAACGCCACCCAGCGTGGCCGTCGTGGCGGTGACATTTGTGGATGTGGGTGTATCCACCGTCGGGCTGATGGGTGCTTCCACGGTAATCTGCACCACGGCATTGCTGCTAATTCCGCTCGAATTTACCAGATGATAGGTGAAAGTATCCGGCGGCGTGCTGTCATTTTCGGAATCAGGGGCAGAGCTGATATAACCCGGTTTGGGTGTATAGCTGAATGATCCGTCCGCGTTCAGCACAAATGAGGATGCGAAGCGCGGCCCTTTGCCGGTGACGAGGGCTGCGGTCACGCCCGTGTTGAAATCGGCAAATTGCATGAGCGTTCCCGCCGGCGCGTTGAGCGTCTCCTGATAAGGCGTGTTGAAGGTCAGCTTGGCCAGCGGCACCGCCGCCGTTTTAAGGGGGACAGGCAGGGTGATGAGTATGGAAGTAACCGTGGGAACACGCTCCCCGGCAGGACTCGGGACGACGGTCGTCATGGCCGAGCCATCCTGCGAGATAGTGGCTGGACCCGCGAGGCCGTTGGCACTGGGCACAATACCGTTGGCGGAAAGAAGATTGACCACCGTGCCGCTGCCGGTTCCAGGCGACCAGATCGCCGGGTAATTCAAAACCAAGGGGCCTTTGGTTCCCACCGCTTCATTTCCATCCGCCGTGCAGGCGGTTGGCGAAAAGTCTCCCAGGTCTTGGAACCCGTTCGTCGTGTTGTAGCGAAAGCCGCCCCAGCCGTTGCCGGTGGACATAGCCAGCGTGCCAAACAAAACCGTCCCGTCATCGCTGATGCAATTAGGCTGCAAATAGACAAAACTCGCTCCCACCGCGCTGGCAGGAACACCGATGTCGGTCATTCCACTCGCCGCGTTCCAGAGAAACCCGTGCTTGTCTCCGTTATTTAGCTGGTAATAGCCGGCCACGATCGTGCCATCCTTGCTGATCGCGGTCGCATAGGTTTGCCGATTCGTCGTTCCTGGAAAAAATCCGAGGGAGGTGAACGTCCCGCTGGCGATATGATAAACGTAGCTTTCCACACCGCCATAGATGATGGCATTGTTGAAGTCCTGCACCACGAGCGTGCTGCCATCGCCGGAGATGGCCGTCACATTCATCGCGGACGCGGCCGGGTCGTCCGGCGGCGCGGGCACGAGTGACTCCACGCCGTTCGTCCAGTAAGTTGCATAAGAGGCTTGAAATCCATTCGTGAGTTCGCCGGTCGTGCTGCCGGCCACGACCGTGCCATCGTGGCTAACGGCGGTCGCGGCACCCCAAGAGTTAAAGTGGATTGTGTTAAGGCTGGAAACGAAGCCCATTCCGACCGGAAGTCCGGCCCAGCCGGTGGCGGGCTGGTAAATTACAGGTGCTGCGGATTGGTAGCCGATGGAATATGTTCCCGCGAAGATGCCGCCAGTTCCCGCCGCAGTCGGGGTGATATTGAATCCGCCCAACATGTTCGTTTCCGAATATTGGGCCAGCAGCAGCGCCGGGGCGCCCACGACGAGCAACGCGAGAGCGCCAAGCAGGGCGCGCCGCAGCCGGGCAGCCTGGCAAAAAATAAAGGAGTTGGATTTCATGGTCGCAGCTTTGTTTTGGTTGATGGTTGTTTGTTTTTTTCCTGCCCGGCCATGCGGAACAAATCACGGTCGAAGCAGAATACTTAATTCAGATGATTAATCTTTGCCACCTATAGCATATAGGTGCACACAGGTGCCGTGCTGTCAAGTGACAATTGCGCGAGCCATTCCCCAGGCCCGCACCTTGCGGTGGGCCATTGCAAATTCGGATTTAGGAATTTTGCATTCGGAATGGAATGCATGCTCCTTGCACGGGCCACACCTTGCGGTGAGCCACCGTTTGCCGCCGGCCAGCCTTTGCCGTCTCAGCTCAAAATGGGAAAACGGTGCCTTCATGGCTGATCGGTATGAACTGCCCATTGCCAAGATACTGCAACTCAACCGAACTATTTTGGCCGCCGGTCAAATAGCCCGCCACACCAATGGATGTGGTCACGTTGGTTGAAGTGGCCTGTGCGGTATAGAGGTAACCGCCACCGGCCGCCACCAGATGGGATCCATCCGTCGATGAAGCCACGGACTGATAAGTCTGACTGGGAGCATTGCCCTGCGTCCACGTGTGTCCCGAATCCGTGGAGGCGTAAAGTCCGTTTTGCCCTCCCGCCACGATACGAGAGCCATCCACCGAACAGGCAACGGACAGCCAGTAACCAGCGGGAGCATTATTGACATCGGTGAAAGTCGCCGCCGCCCCGGTGTAAATGTGTCCGGAAGTCACGGTGGCAACAGCGACCGAAAAGGCACCACTGCTTGAGGAGGCCACGCATTTCCAGTCCACGCCGCTGTAAAAGCTGGTGGTCCACGTAAGCATATCCGCCGTGGTGGCGACATAGCCATCGCTGGCAACCGCCAGCAGAGGGGGGAAGCCGGCGGCGGGCAGGGCGACTGATTGCCAGGCGTGGCTGGGCGCCCCGGAGGCGGCCGACCAGGTGGTTCCTGAATCGCTCGATCCGTAAATCTGGCCTGAAGAATTAACTGCTGCCATTTTGGTTCCATCTGCGGATGAAGCCACTGAGGTCCAGGTTGTCCCGCCAACTCTTGAGGTCCAGGTTGCACCCGAATTCGTGGAAGTGTAAATGGCACCGATGGAGGCGGCCACCAGTTTGCTTCCATCCGCGGATGAAGCGACAGCCACCCATTGCTCATTCAGTGAATTATTGTTGTCCGACCAGGTGACTCCTGAATTGGTGGAGATGTAAATCGGCCCCGAATTGTTCACGGCCACCAATTTGCTTCCATCACTTGAGGAGGCAACGGCGCTCCAATTGGTGAAAGGCGCGGAGGTCACCGCCCAGTTTGAATTGGCGATGCTGACACCCGTGAAGTTCGCGGACAGGATGGACTGGCCGTTGTTTTGGGCAATCCGCCAACCACCGGATCCGCCGCCCGACACCCGCACAATATCACCCGGGTTGGGTGAGATCGGCAGGGTGACCGTTACCGTCTGTCCGTTCGTCAACAGGTAGCCGTAATTTGAAAGCGCCTGCACGGACGAGCCGGAAACCGTCTGCCAAATCAAGGTGCCTGGGACATTGGTCAATCCACCACCGTTGCCGTTGATGACGCCCGCGATAAATGTCTGACTCTGAGCGCTGCCAATGCGAATTATGTTGGTGTCGGTTGAAACACCCTGATTGCCGATGTCAATGTTGGAACTGCCGGTGGTTATGTCATAGCCGGCTCGATAACCCAGCGCGATATTGTTGAACCCGCTCGAATTATCATTAAGTGCTTCAACGCCCACGGCCGTGTTGAAGGAACTGATGGAATTGCTGAAAAGCGCGCCCCGCCCGTCGGCCACGTTGTTGGAGCCGCTCAAGTTGGAGAAAAGCGAATTAAAGCCATTGGCCGTGTTGTAGGAGCCGGTCTGGTTGGAGATAAGTGACTGATATCCATTGGCGGTGTTATTGTTGCCACTCGTGTTGTTGGCCAGCGCCGCCTCGCCGTTGGCCGTGTTATCCGAGCCTGTCGTGTTGAGCTGAAGCGCACTGGCGCCATTGGCGGTGTTATTGTTGCCGGTGGTGTTGTCGAGCAGCGCCGTCTGGCCGTTGGCTGTGTTGTTGGAGCCGCTGGTCGTCGAATTGCCTGACAGGCCAACAAAGAAATTGCCGGAGCCGCCGTTGCTGTTGCCGACGCTGGTCAGTTGAGGGCCGGTTATTGTCCCGCTCAAAATGCCCGCGCCTTCCGCATAAATCGCATACGGCGCGGGCGTCAGTTCCTGTCGTGGTGCCAGCGTGTTGAAATTGCCGGCCAGGTTGGTTTCCACGGCAATTTCCAGCCAGTTGCTCTGGCCGATGAATGCAGTGGAACCAAAATCAATCTGCACCGTGAACAGGCCGTTGCTGACGATGACGGCATTGTTGGTCACTGGTCCGGAAATGGGTATACCGGTGGCGTTGGTATTGAACAATGCGAAGGTCAGATTATAGGTGCCGCTGGCCGGGCTGCCGTTGTTTTGGAGCTGGCCCTGATACGTAAACGCCGTGCCTTGGGCGTGCGCGGTTGAGCGTTGAGTGTTGAGGATTGAGAGCGACAGCAAGACCAGAGCAATGAAAATATATTTAGCTTTCATATCTTTTACGGGTTGAGCGCACCTCGAATGGACGGCACCTTTTGCTTCCCTTTGCCGTTTTACGCCGCATTCAATATAAATACAACTGCAAAGTAAAATTAGGAGCCAATTTTGGTGTTGGCAGCTGCCTTCGCTGAAATAGTTTCACCTAATTCTTCACCCAAAGTTACACCTGACGAGCCATTCCCCAGCCCCGCCCCTTGCGGCGGGCCATTTCAAATTCGGCATTCGGAATTTTGAATTCGGAATGGAATGCATGCTCCTTGCACGGGCCACACCTTGCGGTGAGCCACCATTTGCACGGGCCAGACCCCGGGCACCCTTGCCGCCGGCCAAAACACATTGAAATCGTCCAATTGTCCGAGCAACACTCAAGACTAACAGAAAAAAGGACTTGCAAAACTCCGGAGTTGGAGAATAATCAGGAACGGTATCTACGCGGGTTGCGGGCAGAAACTAGGGAGAATTTCAAATGAACATGTTAAAAGGATTGGGCCGAAACGCCGGCTGGCTGCTTGCCGCGCTGCTTTGGTGCAGCCTCCAGGCCCAGGCGCAATACGTTTTCACCACCATTGACGATCCGATCGCCAAGACGAACAACAACAACCTGACGGAGGTCACCGGCATTTCCGGCAACACCGTGGTGGGTTATTTTTACGGCCCGCTGTTGCACGGCTTTTATCATGTGCTCGGCACAAGCAACTACGTCACGCTGGATGAGCCGCTGGGCTTTGCGAACGGAACTTCGGACACGCAACCCTCGGGAATTTCCGGGGGCAGCATCGTGGGGTTCTACCAAAATTTCTTGGGCGGGGCCTCGGGTAATTACGGGTTCCTTTACAACATTGCCAGCGGCACCTACCAGAGCCTCAATGATCCGGACGGCGACTTCGGGGTCAACAGCTCCACCTGGCCCACGGCGATTGACGGCACGAACATCGTCGGTTACGTCGGGGTCAGCGTGCCGCCTAATCTCGACTATATTGGCGGTTTTAAAGCGCAAAGCACCGGCACTGGCTTTGTTTACGGCGCCCCGTTTTATTACCCCGTCATCAGTTCAATCACGATCAACGCGGGCTACAATACCACCAACTACGCAACGTATATTACCGGCATTTCCGGCACCAATGCCGTGGGTTACTACGTGGATCAAAGCGCGGTTGTTCACGGCATCATCTACAACCTGTTGGCGGGCACCTACACCGCCCTGACCGCCCCGAACGGCTTTGGGTGTCGGTTGACCGGCATTGACGGCAATAATGTGGTGGGCTATTACGCCGATGCCAATCACAGCTACAATTACAGCGGCTTCGTTTATAATCTGGCCTCGGGCAGCTATACGGCCACCTCCATCCACGATCCGCTGGCTCCCGGCAGTTCATATCTGCTGGGGATTTCCGGCAACACTTTGGTCGGCTATTTCCTGGACAATAGCGGCAATACCCATGGTTTTGCGGCGACCCTGCCCGTTCCCTCCATCTCACTCGCAGCCACGGGGAATGGTCTGGTCTTCTCGGTCACCAATGGCATCCCAAGCGCCACCTGTCATTTGATCACAACTACAAATCTCGCCGTGCCACAATCCCAATGGTCTGTGATTTCAACCAATACTTTCAACGCGAGCGGGGTGTTTTACTACACCAACACGGCCAGCCTGACCGCCCCCGCCAGGTTTTTCGGATTAAACGAGGTGCCCTGAGGCACCGGGATTCGAGCCATGCCCAGACCCGCACCTTGCGGTAGGCCAGTCTTTACTTATGATTTGGCCACCTTGTCAATACCACCCACCTGATTACTGGAAACCTGGAGGTAGCGGGGCTGTGGTATTCACGCCCGGCGCGAAGCTCGCGGACGTGCTGGTTTGCCAAACGATGGACTTGCTGAGATCGTAAAGAACAACATTTCCGTCATCCTGAACCACCAACCAAGTGCCGTCGTTGGTCCCTGTCGCAAAAACAGAATTGTGGGGAACATCGCCGCCAGGCTTGTATATAACGAAATTTCCATCCTTTTGAGCAACAAAATGAGTTGCACCCCTGTTCTCCGAGCGAGAATTCCAGACTGCCCGGTTCATGCGCCCGGCATATTTACTTTTAGATTCGATATAAAGAACCAGATTTCCGTCCATCTGAAATTTAAGCGCGAAAGTGCCATTTGCCGATCTAAGCTCTTGGCCCAAATTCAAGGTTTGAGGAGGCTCCATGAAATCGGGCGAGCTTGTCAGGGGCGCCCCCCCTGTGTCAGGGGCGCTGGTATTTACCCCCGGAGTTTCGCCCACGGACGTATTGGTTGCCCAGACGCTTTTGCTGTCGGCAGTGTAAAGCACGACATTTCCGTCGTCCTGCACAACTAAATGGGTTCCGCCCTTGCCATTGGTATTTGAAGCAAACGCTTTGTTCGCCGGGGTGTTGCCGCCAGGCTTGTATATGACGAAATTTCCGTCTGCTTGCAGTATGCATTGAGATGCACCTTTGGTATGCGGGAAGGTATTCCAAATCGCACAATTTATAAGACTCGGTGCTGTCGCTCCTCCACCATCAATAGCCCAGCGACTCGAAGAATCAATATACAAAACTAAATTACCATCATTTTGAAACTTTAGCACGAAGGTTCCATTTGCAGACCTGAGTTCGTCTCCAGGGTTTAATTTTGAATTCACTAATAATGTATCTGGCATAATTTACTCCTTTCGTAACTCATGATAAGAATCTTTATTTAGGGTTCGCCACTAGCAAACGTGAATCTGTTGCTAGCCTCCAATAACAATTGAATATACTATCAAGACTGGGCGGCTTGTCAATTGGTATTTTGCCGTAAGGTTTCATTTTGCCGTATGTAGCGAGTTTTTAAAGATGAAAATTACGGGGTAATGATGGCAGAGAACACGCAATGGAATTGCAAAGCAAGTGATTGCTAAAAAAGCTTCAACGATTTCTTTAATAATCGCGAGTAGGCCGGGTGCCGATGGCGCGATAAACTGACACTTTAGCGCTTGGATTCGAGCCATTCCCCAGACCCGCACCTTGCGGTGGGCCATTCCAAATTCGGCCTTCGGAATTCGGAATTTCGAATTGAACGAATACTCCATGCGCCGGGGCCATTGAAAATTCGGCATTCGGAATTTTGCATTCGGAATGAAATGCCTGCTCCTCGCTCGGGCCACAACTTGCGGTGAGACACCATTTGCCGCCGGCCAGCCCATGCCGCCAGCCACCAGAAGTTAGTTTTAACCCGTCCTCCCCCCTCTCCGCCACCGACCTGTCTATGGGTTGCTCAAGCGAAAGAACCGGCTGCCGCTGGAAATGGTATTGGTTTCCACCCACTGGTTTCCCGCCAGCACAGGTGGGGGACTGGCCAGGCTCCAGGAGGCCCCCGGCCCGAGGGTGGCCGAGGCCTTGAGGGAAAGCCCGCCGGCATAGTTGGTGGGCCAGCTGATGATCATTTGGTTGCCCGCCCGAGTGGCCGCGAGCCGCGGAGTTGGCGGCGGACCGATCGCGTAGAGTTCGGGGGGCGTGCCGTAGTTGATATAAGTGGAACTGAAGGAATCGCCTCCGGCCACCAGAATAATGCCGAAATAGGGCCCCTTGACCGATTTGACATAAGCCGTCACATCAAAAGTCGCCACCTGGCCATAACCAAGGCCCGCCGGGAGCGTCCACAGCCCGATGAGCGTTCCGGGGGTGTAGTTGGCGCTCGTCAGCGTGCCCGTCCCGCCATCGAAACCATAGACGCTTACGACTGGGCCGAACAGGGGCAATCCATAAGGATTCAATTCCAATAGAATCGAGGTGTCCTGGCTGGCATTAAAGGCGGCAAACTCCAATCCACCATTGATATTTCCAGCGGCGTCGAGATACAAGCCCCGGTCCACCGCGCCGGAGGAATATAGATCCGCACAATCCGCCGGCAAAATGTAGTTGGTAACCACCTGCACTCCCACGGTGACTTGGATTGAGTTGGTGGCGTTGTTGAGGTTGTTGTCGGCGACGACGGCGCTGAGGCTATAGCTTCCCGCCGGCAGATTGGTGACTGTGTTCGTAAACGGTGAACTGTAAGCAACGCCATTCAAATTGGTGCCCACAAAAAATTGCACTTGGGAATAGGGAGCGGCCCCGCCGGCCGGCACGGCGGTGACGGTGAAAGTCGCCGGCGCAGCGAATACAGCATTATTGGTGGGCACTGTGATGGTTACGGAAAGTGGAGCAGCGGGGTTGACGGTGACGGTGACCGAATTGCCGAATTCATCCGTGAGGGTGAATGTTCCCGAACCGCTGTAAACATAAGGCAGGTAATAATAATTATAGCCGTCGGTGGGCGGGAGGTCGGAGTAGAAATTGTTCGGTGCCGGCGAGCCGGTGACCTCTAAATCGAAAGTGTCGTCGTAATTGACAATGTCAACTTCGTCGCCGGTGGTGATTGTAATATGACCGGTGAAAAATCCGCTGGAAGTCCAGTCCACCTCAACTGTGTTTGCCTGGCATCGCCAAGCAATAAAAACAAACAGGCCGACGATTAATAAATAGAAGTGGCTGACGGTTCCAATTCTGGGGTTCACGAATTGAATTCAATATCAGACCTGTGAAAAATGTCAATAATAATGATGCGCAAAATGTGCGAGACGTCACTGCTGCCGTGAGGATTGGCGATAAATTACAGTGAAGGTGAGGGCGAGCATGAATACCAATTGTTTCGGCGCCAGGATTCGAGCCATTCCCAGACCCGCACCTTGCGGTGGGCCATTCCAAATTCTGAATTCTGAATTCGGAAAGGAATGAATGCTCCTTGCACGGGCCAGCAGCCAAGGTAGGGATGGCGCGCTGCGCCGTCCGCTGGCCGGCGCTTTCCCGTCCCCCGCCGGACAGTTTCCCCGTTCCGCTGGCCACGAGGGGACTGCGCCAGCGGGGACATCGCAGCGCAATGTCCCTGCCGTCCATTGTTTAATTGGTAGTGAATAATTATCCCGGATCATTCGTCAGATTCATTACGGCTGGGCTGGACTCGATACTATTAACTTTGAACAACCATGAAGTTGCCGGCACAAATGCTGATTCCAGTCACGGGCTTGGCCTTGATTTGTGGCGGATGTTCATCATTAGAACCCCCGGCCGGCGATAAAGCGGCATGGGAGCAGCAACAGAGGGCGGATCGGGAAGCCGGGGAAAAGTCAATGACACCAAAAGATCATCCGGTCATTTACAGCGCCCTGTATGCGGGTTTGATTGCTGCTTGCGTTACTGGTCATGGGCCCAGTTCATGGCCTGACGAATCGGCGACCGACCGATAGACCGGCCAATGTGTGTCACCAAGGAACCGGGCAAGGCAGTCGAAACGCAGCGCAGGATTCATTGCCCGGTTATTCCCCAGATCCGCACCTTGCAGCGGGCCGTTTCCTATTCGGCCTTCGGAATTTTGCATTCGGAATTGAATGCACGCACCTTGCGGCGGGCCACCGCCTGAGGCAGGGCCATCCTTTGCCGCCAGTCACCAGTCGTGAGGATTGAACAGTTGCACGCTTTGCCTGTCAAAACTCACCGAACGACGAAATCTCAACCAACAGACATTTTAAATATGAAAAAATTGATTGCACTCATGGCGACAACGGTGTTTGCCGCCTCGGTTTACGCCGGCGAATTTGCCGACATCAGCATGAGCGAAGTCCAGGCGGACGCCGCCGCCAAGTCGGCGGTGATCATCGACGCCAACAGCCCCGATTCCTACAAGGCTGGTCATGTGCCGGGCGCGTTGAGCTTTGCCGCCATCAAGGGCGACCTGACGGCCAGCCTGCCGGCGGATAAAAACGCCCTGATCATTGCCTATTGCGGCAACCCTCATTGCGGCGCCTATCTACAGGCGGCCAAGGCGGCCCAGAAACTCGGCTACACCAACATCAAACACATGCCTGACGGCATTGATGGCTGGAAGGCGGCCAACCTGCCGATGGAAACGGGAAAATAACCCCCACTGACTTTACAAGGGCGACCCGAAATCGGGCCGCCCTTATTTTTGCAGGGATAACGCGCCGCTTGCGCAGTGCCAGTCTTTGCCGCCGGCCAGCCTTTGCCACAGCCACCAAATTTTAACCGGTTTGTTGCCCTCCCGTCTTTGATTTAGTTGCGGGGAAATGGTCAGATGGCTACAGGTTTAGGGCGGTGTCCCTTGCTTCGGCTACCCTGCTAAAATGGGCCGACGCGTTCCGACACTGCCCTAACCCGCCATTTTAGTGGAGGCTAATGATCAGGGGTGGCGGCGGTGCGGACACCGAGGCCGTGGTTTGGTCGGCAAAATGGTAGGCCGGTGTAAAAATCAATTTATGGTCGCCAGCCATGAACCACAGGCTGATGTTGCCGTGATTGCGATCCTTCGGCGTGGCCGTAATTTCGATGTGACGGACGATGCCGGTCTTGGTGGAGGTGGAAGTGCCGGTGACAACCACGGTTTTGCCCTGACAGAGTGCCGCCAGATCTGTGTCCGGGACGTTGATGGCCAACCGTCCCCGGTCGCTTCTAAAGAAATACGGGAAGACCTTGACCTTGAAATCGCCGGCATAGACTCCGTTGGTGCGCGTGAGCGGGCCGACGATGAGTGTGGCTTTGGCCGTCTTAAAGGGCATGGTGCTGTTCTCAAGGATGAGCACCAGGCTGGCGGAGTTGGTTGGCGGCGATGCCGCCTGGGCCGACATCCAACTGGACGTCAGAAGCAGCAGGCACAGAATGGTCTTAAGCATTCGCGGGCAAAGATAGTGCCTGGATGGATTTTACCAAAGTGACAATTTGGTGGCGGCCAAGTTCTGGCCATTCCCCAGATGCGGTGCAGTTCGCGGGGTTTTCTTTTGGATGCGATAATTGGTCTTAACCGCGCTGTGGTTTGCATTACGGTGTCCAGATTTATGGAAAAGATGCGAAACCGAGACCTCCAGAGCGCGAGCTAGTCTATCGATGTTTTCCAGCGATACATTACGCGATCCGCATTCGATATCGGAAATATAAGTTCGATGTAAATCTGTCCGTTTCGCCAGCTTTTCTTGAGAGATGCCCAATTGGATTCTCAACCCTTTGACTGACATCCCGAACTTTTTCTTTATTTGAGTTTTGTAACTGGTCATTTATTCAATTAAATCAGGCAGCCGGCCACCTGATTTAGCATTTCCGCCTCGGGTTTGAGGCGCTTGTTTGAACCACACCGCTTTGGTTCATCCATCGGTTGTTTTGAACATTGACTTTAGAAAATTATTCAAGTCAAAGCAGCCCGTCACCCCATTCCCCAATCTCATGCCGGGAATGCCAGCTTGACCGATATTAAATAGCAACGCCCGGGCCGCGCAGATGTCCGCATCGGGAGGCGTAGTGCGAACGAGCCGGTGCCTTTGTCAGATTTACGACTTGGTAATCCGGAGGAGCAATTCATTGAGTTCCTGCATGCATGGCGGTTTGCTGACCATGGCATCCACTTCGGACACGCTTTTGGTGTTTTCCTTAATCAAGTTGCCCCAACCGGTCATCATAATGATGGGGATAAGCGGAAATTCGGCTTTGATGGTTCTGGCCACATGGTGGCCATCCATTTTTGGCATGCCAAAGTCGGTGATGACGACTTCAAAGGGCTCCTTATTCAAATGGGCCATGCGAAATAACTTGATGCCTTGCTCGCCGCTGGAGGCCGTGATGACGCGGTGATTAAAATGGGTCAGACAATCCTGAAGGAGCACGCGGATCGGTTCTTCGTCATCAATGCAAAGGACATTCAAAGTATGTTTCTTTTCGGCCGGTGGCGGGGTGACGCTGACGGTTTGCGTCGGCTTTGCCTGGATGGGAAAGGTCAGGCGGACGCAGGTGCCATGGCCGGAAGAACTCTCAATTTCAATGCTGCCTTCATGCCGTTGCACCATGCCATAGACCATCGCCAGGCCGAGGCCGGTGCCCCCCCGGAGGGACTTGGTGGAAAAGAACGGCTCCATGCAACGCTGCCTTATTTTCTCTTCCATCCCCACGCCATTGTCCTTCACTTCCACTTGAAGCCGCCGCTGGGTAGCTCCCTCGTTTTCAGGATCCGGGATATTGATGGAACGGGTGACAAAGGTGATGGTGCCACCCTGCACGAGAGCGTCCACCGCATTGAAGACAAGGTTTGTCAGAACCTCCCGGAATTCGCTGGGATCGCTGAACAACAACGGCAGTTGCGGTTCCAAGGTCTTCTCGATCTGAATGGAAACACCCTCGCGTTGCGAGATGTCACGCCAGCGCGGACGGGTCAGTTCGATGACCTCATGGATGATCAGGTTGACATCCACCTGTTCCACGGGTTCCGTGCCGGAGCGCCGCCGGTAAAATTCCCGCATCCGCGCCACAATATGAGCGATGTCCTCGGCTGACCGCTTGATGATTTGAAGGTATTTTTTCGAACTCCCCGCCAATTCCGGATGCGTTGTCAATAGCAGTTCTGAATAGGCGACAATGGGGGACAAGGCGTTGTTCACATCGTGGGCTACCCCGCTCGCCATCTGCCCCAAAGCGCGAAGCCGTTCCTGTTGCACCACCACCTGCTGGGTCCGGCGTAATTCTTCGTAGGCTTTCTGAAGTCCATCGGTGACACGCACTTGATCATAAAGGGAGCGGCATTGCTCCTCGGTAGTTAAAACCTTGACCTGCAAGGTTTCCTTTTCGGAGCGCACCGCCTTGATTTCGGCATTGGTTTGCTCGTGGGCATAGCGGATCTCCTCCAGCACCAGCACAATCATGCTGACCGCGATGAAGAGTTGCAGCACCGCCGCCACAAAGAATCCAGCGCTGGAAAGATGTTCATCCTGCTGAGATAGCGGATAACTTCCCAGATATAACCCCCAGAGAAAAAATCCCGTCGCCAGCATGCCCGCACCCACAAATGGCATTTGTTTCCGCAGTCGGAAAAAACAGACGCCGGCAAACACGCTGCTTAAGCCAAGCAGGATGAACACGGGCAATTGCATTTCCAATGTTCTTGCCTTGGGGCCCAGCGATTCCGAAATGATATGCGGTCCGACAAAAGTCCAGACCATGAGGAACAGCATGAACAGGCCGAACAGGGTCTGCCGGACGGCAATTTTCAAGAACCGCAGGCTGCCCCATAAAAGAAAAACCGCCGAAATGCTGACACAGCATTGTTTGACCTTGAAAACGATGCTTTCAGGAGTAGAGGAATCAAAATTCAGGCCGAGCGTCAGCCACAACGCATAAAACAACCAGGCCGCAGTCCAGACCGTAAAATAGTCACGCTTGGTGTAGCGATTGAGGTAGAAAAAAAGCCCCACCAGCATCCACACGCTCAACAACGAAACGATGAGCGCCGCCCGCAGGTATTGCCCCGAGAAATCTGACAAATCTATGTCCAGGAATTTCATTGGCTGAATTTCTTCCTCGCTGGCATCCGTCGGCAACGAGTGATGAAGCGAAGTTATTTTAGCTAAATGCCGGCACGCGATTTATTGAGCTGCTTGCCGTTGTGGCTGCCGTCATTCGACGGCGCATAGATGGCTGCGCCCTCTGCCGGAGATAATTGAATGTTTGTCTCCAATGGCAACGACAGCACCAGGCAGGTTTCCCGGCTGCTATCAACTTCAATGGAAGCCTCCGCTCCCATCGCCCGGGCCAACTGCCACCCGGCAGCCAGTCCCAATTCAGAATCATTCAATGATCTGGTCTGGAGAGTGGACGCCGCCTTGGTCACGGCGGTAAGGCGCGCGAGCAGATCCTGCTCGTAATTATCCGAAGAGAGAGCTACCCGCAGAGTCATCTCCACGAACCTGACGTCCCTGGCTTTAACCGCCACCCTCAAGTCGAGCGCGGTGATGCCCGTTATGATCGTGAGCGGCGATACGGCCAGCAAGGTAATGAGTTGGTGAAGGTGCTCGGCGCAACCAATCAGCCTGCCCGTAGTGGTGCCTGTCGCCGAAACTTGCACGGCCACACCGGCCGCTGCGGCGGCCGCCCGGACAGCGCCAAACGCGCTCTCAGTGACTTCCGCAAAGGAGAATTCACTGCCCCGGAGACCCGGTAGTTCGGCGGGATAGGCCGCAATTTTAGTGGTGCCCGGCCGGCTGTTCTTCAGGTTATCCACTGAATTTTGAAGTTCGTCCAGGATTCCGCGCTGGGCCAATGAAAGCGGCGTTTGCGAAAAGCATGAGAGAAGCTGCCGCACGGCCTCCAGGTTTTGCCGCTCTTTCTGCGCCCGTTCCCGGTGAAGCCGTGCGCTCATGCGCGAGGCATCCAGAATAACATAGCGCAGCCCGGCTAGTTGCATTTGCGCGTTTTCAACGGCATTCTCGGAGCGGGCAGCCTTTGCTTTCCAATCCTGAATGACTTTGGCGGCTGATTCGGCCTGCCCGTTCAAATCTTGAATTTGCGCGCACAAAGCCGACTGAAACACCTGCAACTCTTCAATTTTTCCCCGGGCGTTCTTAATTTCAGCATGCTGAACGGTCAGGATTACACTTGTCTTGGAGATTTCATCCTGCTGGTTGCGGATGTTGCTCTGCAACTCGGTTTCGCGCGCGCGCCAGGCCTGCTCGGCCGTTGCGCGTCGGCCAGATTCCGCGGCCAGTGATTCCGTTAACGACCGGACTTGTTCAATCACGGCCGCGTGCTGCGTTTTCAATTCCGCCAGCGACGCCTGCGCTGCTCCCAGTTCCTTGGTCCGTTCAGCCAGACGACCCATTTCGACATTATGCACCTGCACCTGCGCAGCCAGCCGCTGCTGCTGCTCCGCCAATTCGACGCGCAACTGCTCCTGCGCTTGCGCGCGTTGCGCCAATTCCTGTTCCAGTTCGGTGCGGCGGGTGATTAATTCCGCCGCCTGTTGCTCGGCCGCCGACCGCCGGCCTGATTCGGTGGAAAGCGATTCATTCAGCGTCTGCATCTGCTGGATCACGGCCGCATGGTGCGTTTTCAATTCCGCCAGCGCCGCCTGGGCCGCTTCCAGTTCCTTGGTTCGTTCAGCCAGACGACCCAATTCGACATTATGCGCCTGCACTTGTGCAGCCAGCCGCTGCTGCTGCTCCGCCAGTTCAGCGCGCAACTGGGTCTGCGTCTGCACGTGCTGAACCAGCTCCCGTTCCAGTTCGGTGCGGCGGGCAACCAGTTCTGCGGCCTGTTGCTCGGCCGTTGCGCGGCGGCCGGATTCGGCGGTCAGGGATTCATTCGACGCCTGCACCTGATGGGACAAAGCTTGAACTTTCGCGCACAGGGCCGATTGCAACACCTGCATTTCATCAATCTGCTCCCGGGACTGCTTGATCTCAGCTTCCTGGACCGCCAAGGAGTTACTCGACTTCGCGATCTCGTCCTGCTGGTTGCGGATACGGCTCTGCAACTCGGATTCATTAACAAGCCAGGTCTGCTCGGCGGCACACTTCTTGGCCAAATGGTTGGAAGTCTCTTCAAGTTTTGACTGGATGCTTTCAATTTGTGTCTCAAGGCGACGACGCTGCGCGAGTTCGGCCTGATATATTGCCTCCAGCCGTTCGTGCTCACCGTGACGTTGTTGAAGTTCGCCTTCAAGTGCCTGAATGGAAGACTCGCGCGTGGCTGACAACTCTTGAGTAGCACTCAACTGCCGACCAATATCCGCCCGTGCCTTTTCCGATTCAGCGATCTGACCGGCCAATTCCTTTTGACGCAACGCGTCGCTGCTTGCCTGACTGCGTAAGGCTTCCAACTCCTTGGAAACAGCATCGAGCCGCTGTTGTTGCTCGGCCAGTTCGGCGCGCAACTGTTCCTGCGCCTGGGTGCGCTGTGCGAGTTCCTGTTCCAGTTCGGTGCGGCGGGCAACCAGTTCCGCGGCCTGTTGCTCGGCGG
>Ga0302320_10012071_pt1 | contig 18190 bp, 23 predicted proteins | sample Bog_T0_3_FD_202130 | JGI IMG/M metagenome (GOLD analysis project Ga0302320, IMG submission 202130) | Peat permafrost microbial communities from Stordalen Mire near Abisko, Sweden - Bog_T0_3 | ecosystem: Environmental > Terrestrial > Soil > Wetlands > Peat | place: Sweden: Abisko, Stordalen Mire...
AACTCGGGCGCTCATCATCGAGGAGCACTAGTGCTGAAGTGGCGATTTCCGGTAGCCGCGCTCGCTGTTTGGGCCGCCATGTCCAGCGTGCCACTGAAAGCGCAGGAGCTTGGCCAATGCGATCACACCTTGGCGATACGCGCACAGCGTCTGATTGACGGCACGAATGACTTTGTCGTCACGGATGCCGTCGTACTGGTCGTAGATGAGAAGATTTCGGCGGTCGGTTCCGGGCTCGCCATTCCCGCCAGCGCAAGCGTCATAGACCTGGGGGACGTGACGCTCCTTCCCGGCCTGATCGATGCTCACACCCACCTGCTCGAAGAGATGGACGGCTCGAACCAGTCATTACAAGACGTCGACATGTTGCGGATCGTCGCAACCCAGAGTACCGCAGAGCGCGCATTACACGGTGCGAAGTTGGCGAGAGAAGACCTGGAAGCAGGAATAACGACAGTGCGCGACGTCGGCAACTCCGGAGTGAACGGCGATGTGGCATTGCGCCGCGCCATTGAGAATGGTTGGGTGCAGGGGCCGCGGATGGTGACCTCAACCCGGGCGCTCGCGGCGCAGGGCGGACAACTGGGGCGGCTCACTCCAGAAGCACAGAAATTGATCGAAGAGGAATACACGACGATTCGAGGCCCGGAAAGCGCACGCCAGGCGGTTCGTCAGGCTCTCTATGACGGCGCGACATGCATCAAAGTCATCGTGAATGGATCGCCGGCGCACGTGACCCTCGACGAAATGAAAGCCATTGTCGAGGAGGCCCATATTTCTGGCGTGAAAGTGGCGGCGCATGCGATCGGAAAAAGGGTCACCGCGATTGCCGCGGAGGCCGGCGTCGATTCAATTGAACACGGCTATTTCATCTCCGACGACATCCTGAAAATGATGGTGGAAAAACATATATTTCTTGTGCCGACGGATGCAACGGTGAAGAGTCTTGTTGACCTGAGCTTCGGGATGCGACAGCCGACGGCCAGGGAACGCGCACAACGTGAAAAAGAATACGCGCCGATCGTCAAGCAAGAACAGGATCGCTTGATGCGGGCAATAACGCTTGGTGTACCCATTGCAGCGGGTTCCGACATGAACCTGTCCACACCGGGGCTGACGCGCGGGCAAGCGAGCTTGATGGTTTACGAAGCCTACGCGGAAGCGGGAATGACACCCATGCAAATCATCCATGCGGCGACGCGCAATGCTGCAGAGCTTCTCGGTATGCAGGATCGCATTGGCACTCTGGAGCCGGGTAAGTTCGCTGACATTGTCGCCGTGCCGGGCGACCCCTTGAAGGATATTCGGGCACTGGAACATGCGACCTTTGTGATGAAGGGCGGCGCGGTCGTGGTGAGCACGAGCAAATGGGTTCAATGATTTTCCTGCCGATCTTGCGTTCCGTATTCACGAATTTGGTTCGGAAAACATTCCCCAAATGAGCCCAGCTAGGAATGAGCGCCGAGCGATACAAGACCGGGGAGCAAATACACGCCGGAGATCGCGTCGCGTACAATCTGCATTATGGCTGCGTCGTCTTTGTGGTGGAGCAAGGGGACATCGCTGATGGCTGGGATCAAGCGGACTACAGGGCCGGACTCATGATCGAATTCGATCACGGCGCACGATTGTTGCTCGAGGCATCAGATGGGCTACTCGAGTTTGTGCAGCCGGGACTGCCGTAGAGCGTTCCTGAAAGAATGAAGATGCGAGCTGGAAGCGTGTTGACCGCGGTCTCTGCCGGCGCGGCCTATGTTGCCGACGTGTTTCACGCCGCTTCGCTCAGCTCCTAGGTCTTTTGTCTTAATGCTCTTCTGCAGGACGTCGCCCCTTGCATTCCTTTGCATGCCGGTAATGTGGATTCCTGCGAAGCTTCACCAATAAATCGGATGGTGTTGTTTCTGAGTTTCCTCGCTAGTATCGTCATCTACGCAATCGCTGCCTTAGACCGTCCCAACCTCGTCCCTTCCACGGGAAGTGCTGGCCATCTGCCGCTGGGTCGCATTTGACCTTGGATGCCCGGTCTGGAACGATGGTTCATGCAATTCGAGATTCTAGACCGCGAGGTCGATCCGGCGGAAGACGGCTACGACGTCGTCATTCGCGTCGACCCCTCGGCGGACGAGCGCCGCGTGGGGCGCCGCTTTCTACGCGATGAACGCTTGCTCGCCGCGCCTCCCCAGTGGCAGCGCCCCAGAGCCTCCGCGGATCGATCGGCGGAAAATTCAGTAAAGGCCGTCGTATCGAGCAACACCCCTGCCGACATGCAGGTCTTCGTGCCTCAACCATAGGCGGATTGGTGCGCTCGACTGGATTCGAACCAGTGACCCCTGCCTTCGGAGGGCAGTACTCTATCCAGCTGAGCTACGAGCGCATCGTTCGGGGAGGCGATAGTACTCGGCGCCCGGGAGCCGCGTCCACCTCCACACCGGGCTGTCCCGGCGCGCCCACCTCCTGGCGCGGCTACCTCCCGGCCCGAGGACCCGCCCGCCCTCAGGGCCGGCTGACGATTTCCACCCAGGTCGGGTTCGTACCGACCGGATACTCCTCGCGGAGGGTGAGGACGCCAGTGACCGGATCGATCGCATGGACTGCCACGCCGTTCGCCAGTTGCCCGCTGCTCACGAGCCATCGCCCGGTGCGGTCGATCTGGAAAGCCCGCGGTTGCTTCACCGTCGAATGGAAGCCGACCCGTGCCAAGCGACCGCTCGCGGCATCGATGCCGAAATGCGCCAGGGTGCTGCTGGTGCGCTCGGAAGCGTACAGATGGCGCCCGTCGGGGGACAAGTGAATGTCGGCACCCCAGGGTTTGCCTGAGAATCCCGGCGGCAACAGGCTCACGGTCTGTACGGACGGACCCAACATGCCGCGCGAGCCATCGTAGGGATGGAGGTCGATCGATGCGTCGAGTTCATTGAGGACGTATACGATGCGTGCGTCGGACGCAAAGCAGATGAACCGCGGCCCGGCTTGGGCGCGCACACGGATGGACGGCGGATCGTTGGGGGAGAGGGTGCCGGAATAAGCATCGAAGTGCGGTTGATAGATGAGATCCGCGCCCAAGCTCGTGTGCAACACGAACCGGTTGGTCGGATCGGTCACGATGCAGTGCGCCTTCGATTCGGTCGGTATGACCTGCCAGGTTTCGCCGACGGTGCCGTTCGCGCCGATCCGGCTGACCATGACCTTGTCTCCGGCGTACGACGCGCCCAGAAGGAATTTTCCCTGTCGGTCGGTCGCAATGTACGCGACGCTGTCGGCCACGGGCGTGCTGCCCATGAGCACCGGCAGGCCGGAGTCGCTCACCAGCGAAAACGTGGCGACGAGCGGCCGGGCCGCGGCGTCGGTAAATCCCGCATAGAGAAAGGCTTTGTCCGGGCTCACCGTCATGACGATCGACCGTCCCGACGGAACGCGCGGCTGGATCTCGATGGTGCCGCGCGCGACGAGTCGTCCATCGGCACGCAACTCGAGCACCGATATGGTCTGGTCGCCGGAATTGCCGACGTAGACGATCTGCTGCAATGACGCTTCTACCATGGCGAAACCCTCAACAAAGCGATCCTTCGAGCAAGCCGAATCCGGCCAACGATCCCTGCAATGCGTGTAGGCGCACTCTCGCGGTCTCGCCGTCGACGAGCAACTCGCCGAACGTGACCGGCAGTTTGAAGCGTCGCGGGCCGGCGCTGCCCGGGTTGACGTAGATGACGCCGTCGCTTTCCATGATACCGGGTCGGTGCGAATGCCCCGACACCACGACGCGCATGCCGGCCGGTGGTGCTCCGAGATGCGCAAGATCGTGTATCACACCGATCTGCACGCCCTCGGCCTGGATCATTTCGAAATCCCGGAGGCGGTCGGCCCAGGAACCCACGTCGTTGTTGCCGCGGACGGCCGTGATCGGCGCCAGCAAGGCGAGTTCCCGGAGCACGGCGGGGTCGCAGACATCACCGGCGTGGATGATCCGGTCGCAGGTCTTCAGGTGATCGAGCGCTTCCGGACGCAGCAAGCCATGCGTGTCCGAAATCAATCCAATGCGCAGCACAGCGCCCGCCTCCACGCCGCGAACTTTGCGTCTAACGAAAGCGCAGCGTGCGCCGGACTCGTCGAGGGCAGGCGCACCGCCCTGATGCTGCGGACGGATTCCGGGAGGCGGCGCTGCACGAGGCGCGCATAGAGCCCGGCTGCGGTGGCGCCGTTGAATGCAATCATCTGAATGTGGGCGTGCCGCTCGAAGAACGCGCCGAAGTCGTTCGGCGCGACGCTGGCGGCGATGATCGATGCATCGAGACTCCCCGGTCGGCGGGCGGAAGCGCAAACGTCCCATACCGCGATGCCGCTCGCGACCAGTCGCTGGCTCCGGTCGGCGTAGGACAATTCGGGACCCGCGCCAAACAGGCGTCCCATGATGCGCCAAAACGCATTTTGCGGTTGGGCGTAATACTGCTGCTGCGCGAGCGACATTTGACCGGGCAGGGACCCCAATACCAACAAGCGGGCGCTGGGATTCGACAGAGGCGCGAAACACGTGGAGACCGGAACGGACGTCTCGGCGTCAGCTTTGCGAGCGCCGCCGGCCAAGGGCTCAGCTCGCGCGCGCGACGGGCGTTCCTCGCCTGCGATTGCCGAGTTCGGCGCGATGCTCGAACCACGCGATCGTCAGGAGCGTCAATTCACCGGTATGGAACGCGATCGCGCCGACGCCGACGTGACCCAGTTGCCAGACGATCATCGCCGCGCCCGCCATGAACCAGGCACCGCACAAATAGGCCTTGGCCATTCCCTCGTCGATGGGGCGCCCGAAACGCCACCAGAGCGCCCCGATCGCCCCGAGCGCGAGCGCCCCCTTGATGACGGCCATCCCACGCAATAGATGGCTGAGGCTGGGATCCGCGCGCAGCGCTGCGGTGGGTTCGCCCACGAATGAGCCAGCGGCCACGGCGGCCGCGGCGCCGGCGCAGAGCAGCAAGCGCCGCTTGACCCGTTCCGCGGACGGCCCGGCGGCTCGTTCCGGTGTGTCGATCAAGGATGTTTCGCTGGCAACGACGGACATGAATGTGATCCTCCGGGCCGAATGCTCTCATGACTTCGCGCGCGGGAGAAGCCGCGGGCGGTTCCCGCGATCGCGGGCTACTCCCTCATGCTCTGCGCTTGATCCACGCGGGGCGCATCCTCAGCCGCGCCCTCGTTCGAACCTCGCGAGTGGTGGGCCAGCCGTGGGTCGAGCGCCTGCCACGCCACTTTTTGCTCGAGCCACAATTCGATCGTCGGTGCGAAACGGCCGGGATCGTCCAGGGACGCGGTCGTCACATCGACGCTCGTCGGGTGCGCCACATTTTCGTAAGTCAGCGGCGAGCCGCAGGCGCCGCAAAATCGCCGCAGGACGCCCGGCGAGGACGCGCAGGCCGATGCGTCACCGCGCGCGAACGCGAAATCGACGCGCGCGACCGTAATCCACGCCACGGTCGACGCTCCGCTTGCGCGCTGACAGCTTCGGCAATGGCAAATGATGGAATCGGTCGGCTTACCGCCGAATCGGTAACGGACCGCACCACAGAGACAGCCCCCTTCGAACATTGGCATATTCAATTTCAAAACCCCCTACCGGACAGCGTTTTGCAGCCCTGGTGATGCGCTCGACACGGCCGACCCGCGGCGCACCGGCCCGCTATTTCGTCGCCGCCGCGCTCCCGGTATAGTAACGCGGCCTCCAAACGACGTTTTTTCCCCCAAAGTGCAGCAGTGAGCCATCGTGTCCAATATCGAATCCTCGGATACCCATTTCTTTAATTCGTTTAGTGTCGTTCTGGGTATTTTGATCCTCTTCGCGATCATCCTGTTCGCGGCGGCTCGCTCGGTGGGCGACATCCAGCTGCAGGAGCAAATGACCGATCCGCTGCATGCGACGGCCGTCAAGAGCAACATTGCGCCGGTGGCGCATGAGGCGATCGCCGGTCAGGACAATGCGGCGCTGGCGGCGCTCGACGCACCCAAAGGAGCCGCGCCTGCGGTGGATGTGCCGAAAACCGGCGAAGCCGCCTATACGCAGGTGTGCTCCGGCTGCCACGCCTTGGGGATCAACGGCGCGCCGAAAATCGGCGACCACGCGGCCTGGGGTCCGCGCCTTGCGCAGGGTAAGGAGACGCTCTACACGCATGCACTCGCGGGCAAGGGCAACATGCCTGCGAAGGGCGGCACGACCTGGCCCGACGCGACGATTCGCTCGGCCGTCGATTACATGGTCTCGCTCAACAAGTAATCGGCGTCACAGATCGTCGCGGGCACGACGCTCGCCTCAGCGCGTACGTCGGTCGAGTGCGCGTAGGCACACCGCCTCGGCGACGTGCTCGGCGGCGATGTCCGATTCCGCTGCCAGGTCGGCGCAGGTGCGGGCGACCCGCAATACCCGATCGTGCGCACGCGCCGAGAGTCCCAGGCGCTGGATCGCGGCGCGCAGTATGCCGCGCGAGCGGGCATCGAGCGGACAAAGCTGACGCGTCTCCTCGGCCGACAACCGTGCATTGAGCTTTCCCTGCCGCGCCTCCTGGCGGCGTCGCGCCGCGGCCACGCGCGCGGCCACGGCGGCCGTGGGCTCCGACTCCGGCGGGCCCTCGGCCAGCAACTGCTCGGTCGTGAGCGCCGAGACCTCCAGATGAATGTCGATGCGATCGAGCAGCGGCCCGGACGCCCGGTTGCGATATCGCGCGACTTGTTCGCCCGTGCAGCGGCAGCGGCCGCGCGGGTCGCCGTGATAGCCGCAGGGGCAGGGATTCATCGCGGCGACCAACTGGAATCGCGCCGGAAATTCGTAGCTGCGCTTGACCCGGACCAGCACGACCTTGCCCGTTTCCAAGGGTTCTCGCAGGGCCTCGAGGACGTTGCGGGCGAACTCGGGCAACTCGTCGAGGAACAGTACGCCGAGGTGCGCCAGCGAGAGCTCCCCGGGACGAAAGCCGCTGCCGCCGATGAGGGCGGCCGCCGACGCGGTGTGCTGCGGGCTGCGAAACGGCCGGCGCAGGCCGGTCGTGGGCTTGTGACCGGCAACGGACTCGAGACTCGCGACCTCGAGCGCCTCGTCACGTGCGAGTGGCGGCAACAAGCCGGGAAGGCGCTGCGCCAGCAGCGTCTTGCCGGCGCCCGGCGGCCCGACGAGCAGGAGGCCATGTTCGCCGGCAGCAGCGATTTCGAGCGCGCGTTTGGCGGCGAACTGGCCGCGCACGTCGGCGAGATCGAGCACCGGAACGGCCACGCCGGACATCCCGCCAACGCCCGTCCCCGCTCCCGCGTCCGCGCCCGAACTCGCATCCGTACCGGGGGCCGCCCCCGCCGCGGCTCCGAGCGGCTGGCCCCGCCGCAGCGACTGACACAGGTCGCGTAGGTGGCTCGCGAGCCGCAGCTTGGGGCTCGCGACGAGCGCTGCCTCGGCCGAATTCGCGCTCGGCACGACGATCTCGTGGCCTTGGCGCGCACCCGCGACCATCGCGGGAAGCAATTTTGCAGTCTCGCGCAGGTCTCCGCTCAGGGACAGCTCCCCGTAGAACTCCCGACCGCGCAGTGCATCGCGCGGCAGTTGGCGGCTCGCGGTCAGAATCCCGATGGCAATCGGCAGGTCGAAACGGCCCCCCTCCTTCGGCAGATCGGCGGGCGACAGATTGATCGTGATGCGTGCGACCGGAAACTCGAATCCTGTGTTCACGATCGCGGATCGCACGCGCTCCTTGCTTTCGCGCACGACGGCTTCCGGCAGACCGACGATCACGAACGTGGGCAGCCCGGAGCCCAGGTGAACTTCGACGCGTACCAGCGGCGCCATCAAGCCCAACGGTGCGCGGCTCAGCACCGTACTGACGTCGGAAGCCCTCGACACCTTCGAACCATCCTCTCGATTGACGGGCGCTCGTCTTGCAACGGTACCGGGGTCGGGGTCGCAAGGCAGTGAACATAACTTGCGCATCTGCGCCGAAACGGGAAAGTTCGCCTCCGGCCTTACTGCACGCCTATGCTACCGGCGGCGGATGCGTCGGGCTCACGACGAACGATCCGCTGGGCGCCGTGTTTCACTTCACGGGGCCGTAGGCCCCGCGTCCGACTGGACGCGCAAGAACGCGCTCATCCGGGCGAGTTCCGCCTCGAGCGCGCGTGCGAAGGACGGATCTCGCGGCGCTCGTCCCGCGACATACCCGCATTGCGCTCGCAGGCGTCCGTTCTCTAATCGCAGATTCACCCAGCCCGGGACATCGCCGTGCCACAGCATCGGCAGCGCGTAGTAACCGTAGAGGCGCCGCGCCGCGGGGGTATAGGCTTCGAACCGGTAAGGCCATCGCCAAAATAATTCGAAACGCGTGCGGTCCCAGACCAGCGGATCGAAGGGCGCCAGCAGGGTGAGTTCTGCATCGCGTCGCTGGACATCGCGACGCGTTCGTGCGCCGAACGGGTCGTCTCCGCGCGCCCATATCCAGTCGATGCCATCGATGCGAGCGCCCGGATAGGCCCCTGGGTCGCCGGACGCCGGACCTTTCAAATGAGCCGCAAGGTGCGGAATTCGCGCACGCAGGTGCGTGCAGAGCAGGCGCAGGCTGCCCGCCGGCAATGGCGCGTACAGATTCAACGCGAGGTCGACCAACGATTCGGCTTTTTGCTGCGGACTGCGTCCGTCCGCTTCTCGGAGGACCGGCTCATAGACGCGCAAGCCCGCCTCGCGGCGCTTCACGCGCAGCAGACCGCGGTAATGCATGGCATCGAGCAATCGGGTGCTCGCGTGGCTTTGGCCGCCCCAGTCATTGCGCGTGCGGCCCCAGGGAAACGCCGCTTGGATTTCGCGAGGATGGGCGCGGCCCGCGGCACGCACGAACTCGAGCACCTGCGCGGCCCTGCGGACCGTCGCCCGATCCCAGGCGTGCCGCGCGGTGCGCGGGTGGATCAAGCTCAAATGCTCGCTCGGCAGAAAGCCGTAATTGACGTAATACTCCTCGTCGACAGCGAGGCGCGGATAGCGGCGCTCGAGGTCCCCCGCTCGGTAGCCGCGCACGCGTGGCCGCAGGATCAGGTCCTGGGCGCGCGCCGGCGCACGAATGGGATCCGCCTGCAGGAAACCGAGACGGCGAATCGCCCGCATCAGTGCGGTGGGCACGAACAAGCTGCGTGCCACGGCGTAGTGGCGCAACGCCTCGACAGCCTGCATACGGGGTTACTGCGGCGGGGACGGCTTCGCTTCGAGGTCTTTCAGTCGCGCTTCGAGCGCCGCCAACTGGGCTTGCGTGCGCGCGAGTAATTCGGCCTGAACATCGAATTCCTGCCGATTGACCATGTCGAGCTTGCTGAGTTGCGCCTGCAGCACGGCCTTGAAATTGCTCTCCATGTCCCGCCCGAAGGCACGGACCGAGGCGGGAACGGAGTCGGCAAGGCGGCGCGCGAGATCGTCGAGCGCGTTGGGATCGATAAAGCTCATAGAGTCCTCCATTGATGGATCCGAAGTCGCACCCGGTTAACGCAGCCGGTCAAATCCGGCGCGCCAAGTCGGTGCGGGCAATCCTTTGCAAAACCGTAAGTCCTTGATTTCGAGCGACACATCAATTGGCACGGAAGCTGCATCACTCAAGCACAATAGTACTCGGTTCGAAGGTCGGAGGCGGCGCAATCAAACGGTGTATGCGGGGAGCACTTCATGAAGTTGATCACCGCAGTCATCAAGCCCTTCAAGGTCGACGAAGTACGCCAGGCGGTGGCGGACATCGGCATCCAAGGCGTTACGGTCACGGAAGTGCATGGTTATGGGCGGCAACAAGGACACACGGAGGTTTACCGCGGGTCCGAGTACAGCGTCGATTTTCTCCCGACTGCGAAGATCGAGCTGGCGGTCGATGATTCGATCGCCGAGCAGGTGTTGGAAGCGGTTTGTAACGTCGCGAGGACGGGGAAGACGGGCGATGGCAAGGTGTGGGTATTCGAGCTGGAACAGGCTTTGCGAGTGCGCACCGGTGAAACCGGCTCCGATGCGATCTGAGGCAGGCCCGAGGAGAACTGCGGATTTCGATGTTTGCGGTCACCGTGACCGCAAATGCCCTGAGTGAATGAATTAAGGCAAATAGTTTAGGAGCATCTCGCGCCGGCAAGCCAGCCAACTCCCCCGTCGGTGCGATATCCCGGCGGCGTGGGTTCCTTCAACGGGACCCGCGCCGTTTTTTAATCCGCGCACCCGGCGCAAGACGCACTGCGGTTATACATCACGTAAGTGTTTTTCGCCATGCTGTGCCGCAGCATCTCATGCTTGCCACTCGTTTCGCGACTTATGTCACGCTTCTGGTTAACAAAATATGGGCGTATTACTACAATGAGGAGCAACCGGGATGAAAATGATCGTCGCGATCATCAAGCCGTTCAAGCTGGACGATGTAAGGTCCGCGCTGGCTGACGTCGGAGTGCAGGGTATTACCGTGACCGAGGTCAAAGGTTTCGGCCGGCAAAAGGGTCACACTGAACTCTATCGTGGAGCGGAGTACGTCGTCGACTTTCTGCCCAAGGTGAAGCTGGAACTGGCGGTCGACGACGACCAAGTGGATCGGGTGATCGAAGCGATCATCGAAACGGCGCGGACGGGGAAAATCGGTGACGGAAAGATATTCGTTGCGGAACTCGGTCAGTCGGTACGCATTCGCACCGGCGAACTCGGTTCCCACGCCTTGTGACCGCGATCGTGCCGCGAGGCATTGCCCGTGAAACGCCGCGTGATGCGCCCCGTGCTGAACGGGCTCGCCGTGGTCGCCCTGCTCGCCTGGTCCTCCATGGCCTCCGCGGTCGTCTATCGATGGGTCGATGCTCAAGGTAAGGTCCAGTACGGCGATCGGCCGCCGGACGGGGTGAAGGCCGAAGTCGTCCCTCTGCTCGGCGTGCATTCATCGACGGCGGCGTCACAGCCCGCTCCGAATCCATCGCCCCCACGTCCACAGCCTTCCGGCAACGCGCCGCCGCCCGCCCCCGCATCCAACAAGACCAAAGAGGCCGTCGCCGAGGACGTGGCCGCCGCGCGCGAGAAACAGTGCACCGAAGCCCAGGATCGCTATAAGAAGCTCGTCGAGGGGCGCAGGCTCTACAAGACCGGCGAGAACGGCGAGCGTGAATTCCTCACGTCCGATGAAATCGACACGGCGCGGATCAACGCAAAACAAGAACTCGACGCGGTCTGCAACCCTGGTAACTGAGGCCTGCTGGCCTTAGGCTACGCGTCTTCGTTTATCCTCGGGGTTTGGGTCAGACATGCGTACAGGCTTCGTCGGATTGGGCGCCATGGGAACTTTCATGGCCAGAAACCTTCACGCCGCCGGCTGGCTTTCAGGCGTGTGGAATCGCACGCCCTCGAAGGCGCAAGCGCTCGCCGCCGAACTGGCTGTACCGGCATTTGCCGACCTCACGGCGCTCGCGGCGGCCTCGGAGGCCGTCGTCGTGTGCGTCTCGGCGGATGCCGACGTGCGCGCCGTCGTCGCGGGACTCAAGTCGGGCCTGCGCGGGAACGCCATCGTGATCGACTGCTCCACGATCGGTGCGGGCACGGCGCGCGTCATGCATGCGGAACTCGCCGCCTCGAACGTGGGATTCCTTGATTGCCCCGTGAGCGGCGGCGTCGAAGGGGCGCGCTTGGGCACGCTCGCCGTCATGGTCGGCGGCGACGAGAGCGTGTTCACGCGGGCGCTGCCGGTGCTCGAAAAAATGGGCCGCACCGTCACCTACATGGGTTCGAGCGGCGCCGGCCAGGCGGCCAAGGCAACGAATCAAATCATGTGCGCGGGCATCATCCAGGCGGTCGCCGAAGCGATGGCCTTCGCGAAGGCGGAGGGCTTGCCGCTCGACCGAGTCATCGACACCTTGGGCAAGGGCGCGGGATCGAGCTGGTATTTCGTGAACCGTGCGCCGTTCATGGCCAAGGGCGCGTTTCCGGCAGGCTTTCGCGTCCGGCTGCACGACAAGGACCTGCGCATCTGCCGTGACATGGCCAAGGCCCACGGAGCCGTGCTTCCTGTGGTCGAGTCGACGCTCGGGGAATACGAGCGCCTGATGGCCGCGGGGTACGCGGATGAAGACATTTCCTCGATATACCGGCTGAAAACCGGTCTGTTCATCTAGCTCCTACGATGACAACTCCTCCGATGATCCGTATCGCAACCCGTAAGAGTCAACTCGCCGTCTGGCAGGCCGAGCACGTCGCGGCGCTGCTGCGCCTGGCACATCCCGGTATCGGCGTCGAATTGCTGCCGATGTCGACCAAGGGCGATCTCATCCAGGACCGCAGCCTCGCCGCGATCGGCGGCAAGGGTCTGTTCATCAAGGAACTCGAGGTCGCGCTCACCGAAGGTCGGGCCGAGATCGCCGTACACTCGATGAAGGACGTGCCGGCGGAGCTGCCGCCGGGCTTCGTGATCGCGGCCGTGCTCGAGCGCGCCGATCCGCGCGATGCACTGATTTCGGGAAGCCACGGCCGTCTCGCGGATCTGCCGCGCGGCGCGCGGCTCGGCACGTCGAGTCTGCGCCGCCAGGCACAACTGCTCGCCGCGCGTCCCGATCTCGAGATTCACGCGCTGCGCGGCAACGTGAACACCCGCATGAAGCGCCTCGACGACGGCGAATTGGACGCCATCGTGCTCGCCTGCGCGGGACTCGTGCGCTTGGGCTGGGAAGCACGCATCACCGCGAGGCTCGATCCGTCCGAATCGCTGCCCGCCGTGAGTCAGGGCGTGATCGGCATCGAGTGCCGCACGGACGACACGAGAACCCGGGAACTCCTCGCGGCACTCGAGCACCCGGCGACGCGCCTCGCGATGGACGCCGAGCGCGCGTTCTCCGGCCGCCTCGGCGGCAGCTGCCAGTCGCCGATCGCGGCCTACGCGCGCCTCGACGCGGAACGCTTGACCCTCGACGGGCTCGTCGCCGAGCCGGATGGTTCGCGACTGCTGCGCGAGAGGATCTCGGGCGATGCGGGCGACGGCGTCGCACTCGGCGCGGAACTCGCCGAACGCGTGCTCGCCGCCGGCGGAGGACCCCTGCTCGAGCGCCTGCGCGCCGATTGACCGATGACTGCGCTGCGCGGCGTCGGCGTTCTCGTCACGCGGCCCGAGCAGCAGGCGATCGCGTTGTGCCGGCTGCTCGAAGCCGAGGGCGCCGTGACCTACCGGCTGCCCGCCATCGAGGTGGAACCGGTCCCGGAACGCCGCGATCTCGCCGCTGCCCTCGGCGATCCGACACGCTTTGCCGCGATCGTCTTCGTGAGCGCGAACGCCGTTCGCTTCGGCGCCTTCCTGCTCGATGCCTGGCGTCACGGCCCGGCGCACGAACTGCCGCTCGCCGCGATCGGTCCGGCGACCGCACGGGCGCTCGATGCAGCCGGTCAGCGTGTCACGCTCGTGCCGGCGGCCGGCTTCGATTCGGAAGCATTGCTCGCCGACCCGCGCTTGGACTCGGTTCGCGGGCGCAGTGTCCTCATCGTCAAGGGTCGCGGCGGACGGGAGCTCTTGCAGACGGCGTTTGCCGCGCGCGGGGCCGAGGTGTGTGTCGCGGAGGTCTACGAGCGGCACCCGGCGTCGCCCGATCCGGCGCGCTTACAGGCGCTCGAGGGCGATTGTCGTGCCGGTTCGATCGATGTGATCACGGCAACGAGCGCCGAGATCGGCGCCGCGCTCCTGCACTTGGGCCCGCCGTCGCTGCGCGAGTGCTTCGGACGCGCTCATTGGCTCGTACCGAGCGCACGCGTCGGCGAGGAACTCGCGCGCCTCGGGCTGCGGTCGCCGCTGATTCGCGCGACTTCCGCCGAGGATCACGATTTGGTCGCCGCGCTCTTGCGCTGGCGATCCAGCGCATCCGGCGCATAATCGAACGAGTCGAAAAAGAATCGCGCCGGGTCCATGCCGCGCGCCGGAAAGTGCTCGCGCACGGCGCCGATCATGGCCGGCGGCCCGCTCGCATAGACATCGAAGCGGGCGAGACCCGTCGCGCCGCCGGACGCCGCGAGATCGGCGAGCACTGCCTCATGCACCCACCCGCGGCGTCCCGTCCATGCGCTGTCCGGTTCCGAGAGCACCGGCACGTAGCGCAGCCGGCGCGCGCGGCGCGCGAGCACTTCGAGTTCGGCGTGTGCGTATAGATCCAACTCGCCGCGGACGCCCCAATAGAGCAGGAGTTCGCGCTCGATGTCGTTTTCCACGACGTGCCGCAGGATGCTCTTGAGCGGCGCAAGACCGGTCCCGCCGCCGATCAACAGCATCGGCGCGGACGATTCGCGGTACACGAATCGTCCGAGGGGCCCTTCGATGTTGAGCAGGGCATTGCGCGGCTCGCCCGCGAACAGCGGCGCCGTGAACTCTCCGTCCGCGACACGCCGCACGTGCAGTTCCAAGAGTTTCGAGTCATGCGGCGGCGAGGCGATCGAAAAGCTGCGGCGCCGTCCGCCGGGCAGCATCACGTCGAGGTACTGTCCCGGCGCGAAATCGAAGGTCTCGACCGCCGGCAGCCGCAGATGCAGTGCCAGCACGTCATGCGACAGACGCACGGCACGCTCGATGCGGCAGGGCAGGCGCTTCACGGTCACCTCGTCGGGCATGCGCGGTATCACGGGGTCGAGTTCCAGATCGGTCAGGGCGCGCGCCTGGCAGGTCAGGATTTGCCCGACCGCGATCTCCGCGTCCGACAGTCCGAGCGGCCGGCCGCTGGGGTACTCGATGTCGCCGGTGACGAGCCGCGCCCGGCAGGAGCCGCAATTGCCGCTCTTGCAGCTATGCGGCACGTTGATATGCGCGGCGAGCGCCGCGTCGAGCAGCGTCTGGCCGACCGCGGCGGTGAAAGTGATCGGCGAGTTGGTTAGACTGATGAGCATCCGGATTCCTGCTTCCGACACGTTATCATGCGATCCATCGTCATCATCGGGTGCGGGTACACCGGCCTGCGCTTGGGCGCGCGCTGGCTCGCGCAAGGCGCGAGCGTCGTGGGCGTGGCAATGCGCGGCGCAAGCTTGGACGACATCTCGCTCGCGGGCATCACGCCGGTCGCCTGGAACCTCGACGCCCCCCCGCGGGACGGGAATTGTGCGCCGGTCGTCGATTGGGACGCGAGCATCGTCTACTACTGCGTACCACCGCCGCCCGCCGGCAGCGCCGATCCGCGCCTCGCGCGCTGCCTCGCCGGAGTGGTCGGACGCCCGCAGCGCCTCGTTTACTTGAGCACGACCGGCGTCTACGGCGATCACGGGGGCGGCCGCGTCGATGAGGCGACGACGCCCGCGCCGCGCACGCCGCGCGCCGCGCGCCGGCTCGCGGCGGAGACCGCGATCAACGCCTGGGCACAAGCGCAGGGCGTGTCGTGGTGCGTACTGCGCGTGGCCGGCATCTATGGCCCGGAGCGTCTACCCCTCGAGCGCCTGCGTCGCGGCGAGCCCGCGATTCGGCCCGAGGAGGCGACGCCGACGAACCGCATTCAAGTCGACGACCTGGTGACGGCCTGCGTTGCCGCGGGTGTCTCGAGTCGAGCCGATCGGCGCATCGTCAATGTGTGCGACGGCAGCGACGCGAGTTCGACCGAGTTCCTGCTGCGGGTCGCGCGCATCGCGGGGCTGCCTGCGCCGCCGTTCGTGAGCCGCGCCGCAGCCCAGGCGACCTTCACGGCGTCGGCGTGGTCGTTCCTCGGCGAGTCGCGGCGCGTCGACAATCGCCGCCTGACCGAGGAACTCGGCGTGGCGCTCGCCTTCCACGACCTCGACGCCGGCATTCGCGCGAGCCTCTGAAGACCCGGCGCCCCGCAGCCGTGGCCGTGGCCGGACTAGGCCACCGGCAGGCTGCGCTTGCTGTCGAGCCAGTCGGTGATCGGCTCCCATTGCCGCCAATCGGGCCACGCCAGGTATTCCGGCAGCTCGAGCACACCCATGCCGCGCGCGTAGGCGCGCACGTAATTCTGCGCATCGCGCAGGCTGCCGAGATAAGGCAATTTGAACTGTCCGAGGTAGAGTTCGAGTTCCTCGAAGATCCGGGTCTGCTCACGCACGCGGTTGGCGACGATGGCGAGCCGCGTCTGCTTGCGCGACACCCTGCCGATTTCGAGCAGATCCTTCATGAAATGCGCGCAGGCCTTCATGTCGATGCTCGACGGCAGCACCGGCACGAGGATCGTTTCGGCACGCCGCACGAAGTCCTGGAGTTCGGCGCCGTGCACGCGTGCGGGCGCATCGATGACCAGCACTTCGGTGCCGCGCGCGACGCCGCGGACACCGTCCGCGAAGGCCGGGACCCCCGCGATCTTCGGCAGATCGGCGGGGCGCTGCGCGAGCCAGTCCAGGCTCGAGTGCTGCGGATCGAAGTCGGCGATGCACACCTGATGTCCGTCTCGCGCGAAGCATACGGCCAGGTTGGTCGCGATCGTGCTCTTGCCGCAGCCGCCCTTCGCATTGATCACCATGATGTGGCGCATACGATCTGCCGTCGTTATTTTGCTCAAAGGTAAGACCCGCGCGCGCTTTGTGCAAGTGCCGCTCGCGAGCGGGGCGTGCTTGGGCTATGCTCGCTCGTATGCGCATCGAGTTCGTGAAGATGCAAGGTCTTGGCAACGACTTTCTGGTTTTCGATGCTCCCCCCGCGTCGGCGGGCAGCGGGCCGGATGCGGCGCAGTTTCGGGCGCTCGCGAATCGACACACCGGCATCGGCTTCGATCAGGCTTTGATGCTCGAAGCACCGCATGCCGCCGGAGAGCGCGGGTTCTACCGAATCTTCAACTCCGATGGTTCCGAGGTCGAACAGTGCGGCAACGGTGCGCGCTGCGTGGCCGCTCTGCTGTTCGCGCGCGCGCCCGCACTCGGCCGCGAATTCGACCTCGGAAGTCCCGGAGGCCGCGTGCGCGCCCGCATTCATGAGGACGGCCTGGTGTCGGTCGACATGGGCGTCCCGAATTTCGAACCCGGGGCGGTGCCGCTCGACGCAGCGGGCGAGGCGGCGCTTTATTCGTTCGACGTCGAGGGCAGGCGCATCGATCTCGGCGCGGTGTCCGTGGGCAATCCCCACGCGGTGCTGCGCGTCGAGGACGTCGCGGCGGCGCCCGTCGGCTTGCTGGGTCCCGCTCTCGAAGGGCATGCACGCTTTCCGCGCCGGACCAACGTGGGTTTCATGGAAATCGTCGATCGCGGACGGATACGCCTGCGGGTGTTCGAGCGCGGCGCCGGTGAAACCCGCGCCTGCGGTACCGGCGCCTGCGCGGCAGTCGCCGTGGGCCGGCGCCAGGCGCTGCTCGACGCCGAGGTCGCGGTTGATCTACCCGGCGGCCGGGCGCGAGTGTCATGGGCCGGGCCCGGGGAACACATCTGGCTCACCGGGCCGGCGACGCAGGTGTTTACGGGATCGATAGAAATCTAACCCAATCCGTAGCGGAGACCGAGGATCTTATGACGATGAGCCATGCACGCGAGATCAAACCCAAGCCCTTGAGCGATACCGAGGTCGCGGACTATTTGCTGACCTATCCGGACTTTTTCGAACGCAACGCCGCGGTGCTCGCGAGGCTCAGGATTCCGCACGTGCGCGAAGCCGGCCTCACCGTGAGCCTCGTCGAACGACAGATCGAGGTACTGCGTGAGCGCAATCAGTCGCTCGAGCGCAAATTGAAGGAATTGGTGGATGTCGCCCGCGCGAACGATGCGCTCGCGGACCGCATCCATCGGCTGAGTCAGCGGCTGATCCAGGCGCGCACGCTCGCCGAGACGATTCAAGCGATCGAACGCTCGTTGCGCGAAGACTTCGACGCCGCGCTCGCGGTCCTCGTGCTGTTCCTGCCCGAGGCGCGCGAGATGGAGGCCCACGCACCGCAGTTTCTGCGCGCTGCCGATCCCAGCCTCGCCGCCGTCAAGAGCTTCGAGTCCCTGCTCCACGCGGGCAAACCCCGCTGCGGCCAGATCAAGGGCGGCCAGCGCGATTTTCTGTTCGGCAAGGACGCCGATGCGGTCGGCTCGGTCGCCTTGACGCCTCTCGGCCCCCAGGGCGGCCTCGGTCTCCTTGCGATCGGCGCGAGCGATGTCGAGCGCTTCCATCCGCTCATGAGCACGGAATTCCTCTCCCGCATCGGCGATCTCGTCGCATTCGCCCTCACCCGGTGAACGCGGCGTGACGGTCGATGGAGCCGCGCCGTGGCTCGCGCGCTTTCTCACGCATCTGCGCGCCGAGCGGCGCATGAG
>Ga0302320_10012073_pt1 | contig 18188 bp, 20 predicted proteins | sample Bog_T0_3_FD_202130 | JGI IMG/M metagenome (GOLD analysis project Ga0302320, IMG submission 202130) | Peat permafrost microbial communities from Stordalen Mire near Abisko, Sweden - Bog_T0_3 | ecosystem: Environmental > Terrestrial > Soil > Wetlands > Peat | place: Sweden: Abisko, Stordalen Mire...
GCCCGGTTGGCTGGCACTTGCGGCATCTAACCCAGCTCCCCGGCTTACGTTGGGCATATTCCTCAGATCGAGTGGCGGTTGCACTGCGGCAGCACCGCGCGCTTGGACCAGACGGCGCGTTTGCCGGTTCATCTCCTACTCCCAGAAAGAGATGCGATGCCGCAAGGGACGGCGCGCATCGCTGGATTGGCGAGCAGGGCGGGCCGGGTCCAAACCCAGCTATCGGGATCATTCCAGACAGGATCAGCGTCGGTCGCCACCAGGATGTCTACCTGGAAGTCACTACAGAAGGCATCCAGGTTCGAACTCCGCGCGAGGGTGGGATCGTTGAAGATCGCGGCAAAGTAGGGAAACACCTTTCTGCACTTCTCAGCGTCGCCGCCAAAGGCGCTTTCACAAGACTCGTCCCCCATCGCTGCCTGCCGCGTCGAATACAGGTGAGCGATCACGACCTCATCCCGCACCGGATTGTATTGAACCGTGGAGCGCAGGGGCGTCTTTGCGTCGAGTTCGCTGAAACCCTGGCGCATCCAGTAGGTGCGTTCTCCGAACCCCTGGGCTCCGAGAAAACGCTCGCTGCGTGTCAGTCTCCCCGCATCCGCCAGCGGCGCGTAAAAGCGCAGCGCAACCAGTTGGTAAAAAGATCCCGCCACGCCGAGCACGAGGGTAAAAATCAACGCGGGCTTGATCCACGCGGCGCCGAATTCCGCCCGCGCCGCCGCTTCGCTTCGGAAGAAGACATCGTGAACAATCGGCGCCGACCATATCAGCAGAACGAACTGGACGACGAGCATCCCCCTGAATCCCAGGTCGTTGGCTCCGCTCGAATCCGATTGCACGAAGCTAAGCATCAGCAGACAGGTGCCGAACATTGTCCACGCCATTTGCCGCTGCCTGCTGAGGGGACCAGGGTCGCGCCGATCGCGCCGCAGGGCCAGCACCATGATAAGTCCGAAGAAACCAAATTCCAGGACGTACACGACGAGAAGAATTGGAAACTTGGCAAGATTGAGCAGAAAGGCATTATGCATGCCCAGGTGGCTGAGAAGTTCGAGAGCATCGGACCAATCGCGCATGGCGAGAAAAGCAAAACGCTCGCGGCCACCCGCGCCATCCAGGCTCGTGTCGATCTTCTTGGAGAGCAGGTCGAGCAAGAACGGCCAGGAAAGCAGCACCGTAAAGGCGCCCGTCGCCACGTAGGTGGCGAATGTCTTCATTTGCTTCTGCAGGAGCGAATGAAGCGCCCAGAGTACCGCAAAGATGGCAAAGGCAAACGTCACATACACCGAGAGGCCGGCTGCACTGGCAAAGGCCAGGCCGGAGATCGCCGCAGCCCAGAGCCGCTGGCGAATCGAGTTGTCCTCATCAATCGTCGAGAAGACGAGCAGGCCTGCCATACACGCCGTCAGCGCTGCCACATGGTGTGGCACCCAGAGCAGCGAGCCCACCCAGGACGTGACCTGGTTCGGATCCCACCACTCCATGTCGGGAAGCAGGACGTGATAATGAAGCGATGCCGCGGCGTAAGGAATGAGATCCAGTCCGGTGACCGTAAGCAGCCCGATCCCGATCGCGGATTTTGTGCGGAGATGCTCGCTCTCACCGAGAAAGTACTTCAGGAAAAGTGGAACGGTGGAGGCCAATCCGAGGCCGCTCCAGAACACGCTGGCATTGAGGCACGCCCTGGCGCCAAGACCAAACAACTGCATCGGCAGCGCGCACACGACATACCAGTAGTAGAAATAACGTAAGACTGGGGTATGCCCCAATCCGTAAAACGGATTCAGCGGCGGAACTCCGGTCCTTGAGGCCGCCTCGACAAACGACACGCGGATCGAATGATCGAAGGCTATATAACTGACGTAGAGCCGACGTCCGATTTCGAGATCGGCCAGGGACACTTGTACGACCAGGAACCAGGCCAGCATCATGCCGAGCAGGATCCACGTGCTCCGCCGAACGCGGGAAAGAAAACCAGCAGGCAGCGGGAACTGCCGGATGATCGTCGCCACGGAGACCACGGCGAGCAGAAGAAAAACCGCGAGCGTGGCCTTGTAGGAAGAAATCCGCGTCAATAGAACTGCGAGAATGGGAGTGAGGGCGACGGAAAATGCCACGCTGAAAAGTATCTTCTCGACCGCGGAGCGGCGGCGCATGCCGAACGCGTTGCTGGCCAGGCCCAGCAGATATCCGGGAGGAAGAAGAAACAGCGCGAAAGCCAGCGTTGCGAAAGTGGTCTGCACCAGATCGGCGACGGTGAAGTTTTGCATTTGGAAATTCCCGAACTCCTGGATTAGCCGCCCCGGACCTGATTCGCGCCTTCTTTGCCCACGACCAAACCCGCGGAATCATCCGCGGGTTCCAGGTCGTGGCTGATTCAGCCGTCGCAACGGCAGGAATCGAGTCCTACATCGCCGGTTTGTCGGTCTTCTGGCCGGGCTTGATGTTGGCGTGCTTCTTGGCCTGCGCCATATACATGCGCACCTTGTCGGCCTGGTCGTAGTTGGGGTTCTGCTTCAACAGCAGTTCCCAGTCCGCCACGGCGCCGTTCACGTCCATTTTCCCCTGCCACTTCACGATCCCGCGGTTGAACAGTGCGTTACCGTTCTTGGGATCGTCCTTCAGGGCGCGATCAAACTCGGCAATCGAGTGATCGAAGTCGCTGCTGTAAAACAGGGCCGTCGCGAGGTCCGTGCGCACCATAGAGTTCTTCGGGTCAATCGCCAGCGTCTTCTGGTAATACTCGATGGCAGCCGGAAAAATCTGCGCATCGTAGTACGTGTTGGCAATCTGCGCGGTCAGTGCGGCGTCGTTCGGTTTCGATTTCAGCTGTTCCAGCAGCGGCGCCACCTGCTTGTCCGCCATTGCCTTCAACTGCTCAGGGGAAGGCATCTGTTGGCCCATACCGGCTGGCGGCGTTCCCTGTTGCTGCTCGACTGCAGCAGGAGCGGGAGCGCTGCTGCCGCCAACCGAGCCGCGCAGCAGGTAACCGACTGCGCTTCCTACCACGAGGCAGAGAACTGCCATGATGTATGCCTGCGTGCTTGTCCAAGTCTGGGAACTGTTGCTCCCGTTCGTCTCTGCCATAGGTCCGTCCTTAAAAGGGTTTGAAGCGGGCACGGCGCGGATTGCGACCTGATGCCTTGCCTCCAGTCCAGCTAATCATATTCCTTCCTCCGCAGAGCTCCCTGTGATGTTCGTCACGAAGCCAGTTTCCGGGTCATGCCGGGAACGCTCGCGTGCCCGGGGCAAGACGGCATGCGAAGCGCGAGGTCGCCATCCTCCACCGCGGCTCACGGCTCCAGCATCTTCCAGCTTGCCAGGGTCTTTGCGAGAACGGTTTTTCCGTACGCTGGATTGCCCTCGGCATCGCCCTCGATCTCCAGCACCAGGGCCGGCACCTGCGGGGCCGCTCGCAGCGCTTCCATGGTGCGCTGAAAATCAATCGTCCCTTCGCCCGGCCAGAGGTGCTCGTCCCTGAGACCGTGATTATCGTGCACGTGGACCGAATGAATCCAGGGCTTGAGGGTTTCGATCGCCGCTTCCACTCCCGGCCCGAGGTGCGCGTGTCCAAGATCGAGGCATACTCCGATGTCGTCGTATCGCAGCGTCCGAATCATCTTCACCAGTTGTTCTGGCGTGGTCAGTTCGTTGGGGATGTTCTCCAGCAGCAGGCGCATGCCGAGCGGCTTGGCAAAGGCCCGCAGGTGCTCGATGGAAGTCAGCGCGCCCTCGAACTTGTGCTCATCGAAAAGTTCTCCCGCAACTCCCACGTGGAGGACGAGAAAACGAAATGGAATCAGTTCGGCAGCTTCGATGGCGCGCTTGATCTCGTCCATCGCTTCGATCCGCTCTTTGCGATCCTGGCCCGCTATGTTGAGCGCGGGCGAATCGAAATGTCCCCACTCACCCGAGGCGAACATCGGCGCATGCATCGAGTGCGCAGCCACGCCGTCCTGCGAGGCGAACCAGGACGCAATCTCGCGAACCTGCTGCGCGTTGTCGTAATCGAAATGCCCTCGCATGGCAAAAACTTCGATGCCCGCAACTCCGCCTCCGGCCAGTCTCTCAAGGATCCCCGGATGAAGCCGCTCCCTTAGATGCACGTGGGTCGATATTGCTCTCAGCATTGGCCTGCTCCGCTCTCTCTACCATCCTACGGCAGCGCCGCCGTTGCGCGAGTCGCTGGCGCCGAGGCGCTCGCCGGTCTTCCAGTCGATGGCCACGCACTCGGCATCGCCCCAGGAGTTGGTGCGCCGGATCTTGTGTCCCATCTTTTCCAGCAGTGCGAGCGTGTCGGGTGAGAGTTGCCAGGCCTCGACCCGCAACTCGTCAGGCATCCACTGATGATGGAAGCGCGGAGCATTCACCGCGCGCTGAATGTCTTCGCCGAAGTCCACCGCATTGATTAGCACGTTGGCGACGGTGGTAATGATCGTGGGCCCGCCCGGCGAGCCGAGCACCAGTAGCAATCGCCCGTCCTTGACCACCATGGTCGGCGTCATCGCGCTGAGCGGGCGCTTGCCGGGAGCAATGGCGTTGGCTTCGCCTTGCAGCAGTCCGAACATGTTCGGCACGCCCACCTTCGCAGCGAAGTCGTCCATCTCGTCGTTGAGCAGGAAGCCGAGAGCGGGCAGGGTCACGTGCGAGCCAAACGAGTCGTTGAGAGTAGTGGTCACCGCGACCGCATCGCCAGCCTCGTCCACAATGGAGTAGTGCGTTGTGTTCTGCTTTTCCGGGCCGATGTAGGGAGCCTGCAGGGCCGCCGATTGATCCAGTTGCACCATGGCCGGCCGCTGCAGGTCAGCACTGACCGAAGCCTTGTTGGGATCAATCGAGGAGCGCCATTCCGCCGCGTACTTCTTGTCGATCAACTGCGCGACTGGAATCTCCGCGAAGTCCGGATCGCCAAGAAAGACCGAGCGGTCAAAGAACGCCCGGCGGTACGCCTCGGTCACCAGGTGCAGATGCTGGGCGGAGTTACGCTGGGCAGCGCGCAGGTCAAACCCTTCGAGAATGTTGAGCGTCTCCAGCAGCACGATGCCTCCGGAGGATGGCGGCGGCGCACTGTAAATGTCATAGCCGCGATAGGTTCCGTGCACGGGGACGCGCTCGACGACTTTGTATGCGGCGAGATCGGCGGCCGTGATCAACCCTCCGCCCTGCTGAATCGCCGCCGCTATCTCGGTAGCCAGCACTCCGCTATAAAACTCACCGGGACTGCGTGCAATGCGCTCCAGGGTCTGCGCTAGCTCGGGCTGTTTCAGAACTTCGCCCTGCTCATAGAAATGGCCGTTACGCTGAAAGATTCGCCGGGACTCGGCATCGCGGGCGAGTTCCGCGTCGTGCATCGACTCCGCTTCATACTGCGTGACCGCGACGCCCTCGCGTGCCAGGCGAATCGCCGGCGCCATCACCTTGGCCAAGCCCAGCTTGCCCCAGCGGCGCTCTGCGTCCACCAAACCGGCGACCGTGCCGGGTACGCCCGCCGAGCGATAGCCGAACCGGCTCTCTTCCGTCACATTCCCCTGCTTGTCCAGATACATGTCGCGCGAAGCCGCTGCGGGCGCCTGCTCGCGGAAGTCGAGAAAGTGCGTCTCGCCCGCTGCGGTGCGGTAGAGCATGAATCCACCGCCGCCCAGATTTCCCGCCGACGGATGCACCACGGCCAACGCGAAGCCGGTCGCGACCGCAGCATCGACCGCGTTGCCGCCCTCGCGCATGATCTGTGCGCCCACGCTGGACGCCTGCGGATGCACGCTGGCCACCATGGCGTGGCGCGCTCGGACCGGCTGAAATCCCTGGGCCCAGAGCGGCAGGCCGAGCAACAACCAGTAGGAGAGAAACCGAATCGTAGCGCGGCGGAGATTGGGGATCATGTGCCTCCAGAGATTTCCCAACGCTACCCCAAGCGCGGGAACTGGTCAAACCGGAAAGCGGGCGGGTTTCCCCTGCAACCATAAAGGCGAAGCAGTGGTGGCGCGCAATCGATATATAATCGTCTGGCTTCCCGGCAAGGAATCCGCTGGAGAAAGACTGGGCGCATCAGGAGCGCAACGCCATTTCTGACTGAGCGGGATATCGCGCAAGTCTCAGCGCCGAATATCGCACTTGGAAGGTATCGCGATCTGGAAAGCGGCCGAGTTCAAAGCGTAACTGGGATGGAAATGAAGTTGCAGGGGTTTCAAGGTTGGTAATGCGGAGCCGTCGGTGCCCATCCGGTTGCAGCCGGGATTCGAGGCCACGCGGTGTCGCCAGGTTCGTAGCAGATTGCGTTGGGGGAATCGCTTCATCAAATTGCTAGGCGGAGACCGGAATATGTCGGAGACAGTGCAGGGCAAAGGGCAATCCATAAAGATCGGTGCGAAGACAGTAGGAAGCGGGCACCCGTGTTATGTGATCGCCGAGATTGGAATCAACCATAACGGCGACGTCGATCTGGCGAAACGATTGATCAGTATTGCCGTGGCCGCGGGCTGCGATGCAGTCAAGTTCCAGAAGCGCACCGTGGAGATCGTATACTCCGCCGAGGAGTTGGCCAAACCGCGCGAGAGTCCATTCGGAACCACGAATGGCGATCTCAAGCGCGCGTTGGAATTCGACAACGAGGATTTTCTCGAGATCGATCAGTACTGCCGCGCCGTCAAGATTCCGTGGTTTGCCTCCTGCTGGGATGAGCCCTCGGTCGATTTCATCAATCGTTTCGATGTTCCTTGTTTCAAGATCGCCTCGGCTTCGCTGACCGACGACAACCTACTGCGCTACACTCGTGCGACCGGCAAACCTATACTGCTCTCTACTGGCATGAGCACGCTGGAAGAGATCGACCATGCGGTGGAAATTCTCGGCAAGGAAAACCTGGTTCTGCTGCACGCATGCAGCACCTACCCCGCCTATTATGAAGAGCTGAACCTGGAGGCGATCCGCACACTGGCGGCGCGCTACGAGGTACCGGTGGGTTACTCGGGACATGAGAGCGGGCTTCCCTCCTCGGTTGCAGCCATCGCCCTGGGAGCCTGCATCGTCGAGCGCCACATCACAACTGATCGCGCGATGTGGGGATCGGACCAGGCGGCGTCGCTGGAGCCTAACGGAATTACAAAACTCGTGAGTTACATCCGCGTGGTCGAGCGTTCCATGGGTGACGGCGTCAAGCGCGTGTTGGAGCGGGAACAGCCGATCCTGAAGAAGTTGCGCCGTGTCGGAGCCGGCAGTGGCAATTAAACTGATCGCGATGGACGTGGATGGCGTGCTCACCGACGGTTCATTCTGGTGGGGACCAAACGGCGAAGAGTGGAAGCGCTTCCACTTCGCCGACATCATGGGACTATCGCGAGCTCGAAAAGCGGGATTGAAACTCGCTCTCATCTCCGGTGAAGACAGCCCGCTGATCGACCGTCTGGCGGCGAAGATGCAGATTAGCGATGTCGAGAAGTCATGCAGGGACAAGGCCACGGCCTTACGCAGACTGGCTGCGCTGCACAATCTGTCACTCGACGAAATCTGCTTCATGGGTGACGATGTCAATGACCTGCCGGCGCTTGCCATTGCCGGCCTGCCGGCTGCGCCCGCCGACGCGCAACCGGCGATCCGCACAGTATGCCGCTTTGTAACTTCCGCCAAGGGAGGTAACGGCGCCGTACGCGAACTGATCGAAATGATCCTCTCCGATGTTCCGTTACTTCTGGAGTAACCCATGCGGAGTGACCCATGGCATGCAAACGCGGCGATGACAGTGCGGCAAGTGCTTCCCGCGCTACCCAGGTGACAGCGTGAAGGTACTGCTTACTGGCGGCTCGGGTTTCATAGGCCGGAACCTGCTGGAATACCTGGGACCTGGTACCACGATCGTCGCGCCAACGTCCAAGGAACTCGACCTGCTCGACCAGCGCGCGGTGCGGGAGTATCTGGGTCTGGGGCAGTTCGACGTTATTCTGCACGCGGCGACCGCGCGCTCCAATCGGCGCATGGGTGCCGCGCCCGACTTGCTCGACCGCAACTGCCGGATGTACTTCAACCTGGTGCACGACCCGTCCCTGTTTGGAAAGATGCTGCATCTGGGCTCCGGCGCGGAATACGGCCGCGCGGGACTTCCGGCGAGAGTAACTGAGACTTACTTCGATACTTACATCCCGACCGATCCGTATGGGTTCTCGAAGTATCTCTGCACCAAGCATGCCTATACGACAGACAATATCTACGTGCTGCGGCTGTTCGGAGTGTTTGGCAAGTACGAAGCTTGGGACGTGCGCTTTATCTCCAATGCGTGCGCGCGCGTGGTGAAGGGTCTGCCAATCGTGATCCGGCAGGATGTACGCTTCGACTATCTTTATATTTCCGAGTTGGCGGAGTTACTCGCATGGTTTCTCGAACACGAGCCACGGCACAAAGCGTATAACGTGTGCCGCGGGCAGACTTACTCACTGGTGGAGCTGGCCGGGATGGTCGCCGAGGCCTCGGGCTCGAATCCGGAGATCATCGTGCGCAACAAGACCCTGGCGGCGGAGTACAGCGCGGATAACACGCGTATGCTGGGCGAGATCGGCGGCTTCCGCTTTCGCGAAATGAGCGCCTGCGTGCGGGAGCTATACCAGTGGTACAAGGCAAACGCGGATAAGATTGACGTAGAGCGCTTAACGTTCGATGACTCGGAGTGAGCCAGTGAGAACCCTCAGCATCATTACGCCATGCTACAACGAAGAGTTAAACGTGCGCGAGTTGTACGAACGGGTGCGCGCGGCCGTCGCAGCGCTGGGTAACTACCGCTACGAGCACATCTTCATCGACAACGCTTCGAGGGATAACACGCTGGGTGTATTGAAGGCGATTGCGGCGCAGGATAGAAATGTCAAAGTCATCCGCAATACGCGCAATTTCGGCCATATCCGGTCACCCATGCACGCATTCCATCAGACCACGGGTGACGCGGTGATCGGCATCGTCGCCGACCTGCAGGACCCACCCGAGATGATTGTGGATATGGTGCGCCACTGGGAGGCAGGCACGCCGGTGGTGATCTGCGTGAAGGTGGCCAGCGAAGAAAACAGCCTGATGTTCTGGATTCGCAAGCGCTACTACAGGCTGGTGAACCGGCTCTCCGGAATCGAGACCTATGAGAACTTTACCGGCTTCGGCCTGTACGACCGGAAGGTAGCCGATCTGATCAAGTCGCTCGATGACCCATACCCTTACTTCCGGGGCATCATCGCCGAGCTAGGATTTCCGAGAGTAGAGTTACCCTATCAGCAGCCAGTACGCAAGCGCGGAATCACGGCAAACAATTTCTATACTCTCTACGATATGGCAATGCTGGGGATTACGAACCTCTCCAAGGTGCCGCTGCGCATGGCGGTCTTTGCCGGTTTCGGAGGCGCGGTTCTCTCGGTGCTTATTTCGTTCGCCTACCTTGTGTACAAGCTGCTGTTCTGGCGTAGCTTCTCGGTTGGCGTCGCACCCATTCTGATCGGATTTTTCTTTCTCGCATCGATTCACCTGTTATTTCTCGGAGTGATTGGCGAGTACATTGGCGCGATCCACACCATGGTCCAGAAGCGGCCCTTTGCGGTAGAGCAGGAGCGGATCAATTTTGAATACGGCGCCGGCGAGCCGCTGAGAACGAACGACGAGAACGGCGCTGGAGCCTGAGACGTGAGCACACCTTCGCCATCCCGGCTCGAGTTGCTGACGAAACACATTCCGCCCGGCCAACTGCTGCGCTACCTGATTACCGGAGTATGGAATACTCTGTTCGGCTATGGGACGTTTGCGCTGTTTACCCTGCTGCTGGCTCCGCTGGGACGGCAGAGTTACCTGCTGGCGGTAATACCGTCTTCGCTGATTAACATTACGGTTTCGTTTCTAGGTTACAAGTGGTTTGTCTTCAAGACCAAGGGCAACTATCTTCGCGAGTGGGTGCGGTGCGTTGCGGTTTACAGCACCAGCATTGCGCTGAACATGGCTTTGCTTCCTGTTTTCGTGTTTCTCATCCGGCACTACTCAGGCTATGACAGACAGGCTCCCTATGTTGCCGGCGCCGTGCTGACCTTCCTTACCGTCGTGCTCAGCTTCTTCGGCCATAAGCATATATCGTTTCGCCAGAGTTAGAACGAGCCTGCTGAGTTACTTCTTCCTTAAGAACTGATCCCGCTCGCCTTGCCCCATTCTCAGATCAGAAGAGAGGAGAAAGTAATGGCCCGATTCGGCCGCTAACTTCCGATGGGTTCGAATAACTCACGCTCGATGATCTCGCAGAGAATGTGGCCGGTAAGGATATGCGCTTCCTGAATGCGGGGAGTGCAGTTAGAAGGAATGCAGATAGGGTGTTGCGCGAGGGTAGCCAGTTTTCCTGCGCTTCCGCTAAGTCCGACGGTTACCATCTGCTTGGTGTGGGCAACTTCGATGGCGCGCAGCACGTTGGGTGAGTTACCGCTGGTACTGAGTCCGAATGCGATGTCTCCGGCGGCACCCAGTCCGGCGAGCGGGCGAGCGAATACATCGTCGAACCCATAGTCATTGCCGATGGCGGTGACGGCGGAAGTGTTAGTGCTGAGCGCAAGACCGGGCAGGGGGCGGCGTTCCATGAGAAAGCGGCCGGTAAGTTCGGCGGCAAGGTGCTGCGCGTCGGCGGCGCTGCCTCCGTTACCGAAGAATAAGACTTTGTGTCCGTTACGCAAGGCATGAGCCATGGCTACACCTGCGCCCGACAGGGCCGCAAGATAAGTGGCATCTTCGAGTAGAGAAGCCATGAGAGTAAGGTGATCGGTGATGCGTGCGGTGATCAGCGACTGATGCGCGAACGACATGAGAGCTCCAGAGTAACAAGAGTCAGTCTAACTTACCCGGCGAGGATGAGTGAAGTACGGCGGCGCGGGCAGGTTTTGTTTTGGCCGCTCTGGGAGCGGGGATGGCGGCCTCGAGCGCGGCGCGGCGGGCGCGCGGCAGGCTCTCAAAGATGAGGGCGTGCGCGTTGCGGATCAGCGCGCGCAAGTCTTCCTGCGGGAGCAGGTTGAGTTTTTGCAGGGCGAGCCACCGGGCGCGGGCAAGATAGGGGGCGGGAATGATGCCTTCGACCTCCTGCAACTGCTCGAACGCTTCGAGGCTGACCTTGAGGGAGAGCGCATGTTTACTGGGTTCGAGGGGTGCGACGAGAAACATCTTGCCACCCACTTTGAAGACCAGATTGTCGCCCCACTGCACCTGTTCGGTGACGTAAGGGAGACGCAGACAGAGGCGGCGGACGGTTTCCAGGTCCATGGAGCTATTATCCTTCGAGGTAATCGTTTCGGAGCACTATTTGCATAGTTAGTTAATCCTTTTGTAAGGCTGCAAAGGAGTGGCTACATAGTACCGGAAGCGGTGGCCGTGGGGTACCAGGCAGATAATCCTTTGCGCGGAATCCCGATGCGGCAACCGGGAGGCGGCGCTAGGTTTGGGTGCCGTTCTTGGCTTCGTCGAGTGTCACGCGGGCGGTCTGCCGCTTCTTGCCGTGGTAATAAACGATGCTGACGGAGTCGCCGGAGCGATGGTTGTTCATGAGGTGGGCAAGGTCCTGGGTATCCTTGACCTGCTGGCCGTCGATCTCGACGATGAGATCGCCGCCGATGACGATTTCGTAGTTACCGTAATTGGCGCGCTGATTGCCGCCCTGGATTCCGGCGCGGGCGGCGGCGGAGCCGGGCACGACCTGCATGACGAGCACGCCGGTGTCGGTGGGGAGGTCGAGTTGCTCGGCCAGTTCGCGGTTCATGGGCACGGGCAGGGGGCGGATGCCGAGGGTGGGACGGCGGACGCGGCCGAACTGCACCAGGTCGTTAAGCACGGACTTGGCGGCATTGATGGGAATGGCGAAGCCGACGCCGGCGCTGCCTCCGCTGGCCGAGGCGATCATGGTATTGATGCCGATGACCTCGCCGTGGGAGTTGAGGAGCGGGCCGCCGGAGTTTCCGGGATTGATGGCGGCGTCGGTCTGGATGGCCTCGTCGATGTAGGTACCGTCGGGCTCCTGCACCTGGCGGATGGAGCTGACGATGCCGCGGGTCATGGTTCCGTTGAAGATGCCGAAGGGGTTGCCGATGGCGAGGACCTTCTGGCCGACCTGGAGGCCGGAGCTGCTGCCCAGGGTTGCCGGCTGGAGGTTGGGCGCCTTGATCTGAATGACGGCGAGGTCGTGCGCCTTGTCGGCCCCGATGACGGTGGCCGGGTAGTGCTTCTTGTTTTCGAGGATGACTTCCAGCTTACGCGCGCCGTCGATGACGTGGTAGTTGGTGAGGATGTGGCCTTCCTTGTCGATGACGAATCCGGAGCCGGCACCCTGCTGCGCCTGGGCGCCGAAGAAGAAGTCGTAGGAGACGACGGTGGAGGTGATGTTGACGACGGAGGGGACGGCGCGTTTGTAAACATCGACGTTGTTCTGCTCGTCGCCGTCGAGGCCGGGAGCGGCCTGGGCCTCGGTGATGTGAATCGGATCACGCGTGATCCACGAGGCGGCGGAGCCATCGCGATGGCTGGTGTAGAAGAAGAACGCCGCGGCAAGCAGTGCTCCGAGAACGAAGGGCCTGAGAAATCTCATCGTGAGTGCCTGTTTCACTGGCATAGATTATAGACGCGCGAGAGGGGTGGAAAGTTCCGCCGGGGACGGTGCGGCATCCCCGGAAATGGAGTGCGCCCGGCCTTATACGGCGGGCTGGGCGACGGACTGGGCGGCGGACTCGGACTGATCCGGCTTGACGCCGCGCCGGAGTTTGGCGGCCTTGACGGTGTTGCTCATGAGCATGGCGATGGTGAGCTTGCCGACGCCTCCGGGGACGGGGGTGCAGGCTCCGGCCATGCGGGTTACGCGGGGATCGCAATCGCCGATGATGGTGCTTCCCTTTTCGTGGAACTGCTTTTCGCGGCGCTCGTCGCCCTTGAAGAAACGCTCGAACAGGACAGGGTCGGTGATGTGATTGATGCCGACGTCGAGGATGGTCGCGCCGGGCTTGACGAACTCGGTGGTGATGAATCCGGGACGACCGATGGCGGCGACCAGGATGTCTCCGCGGCGGCAGACCGAGGGCAGATCGCGGGTGCGCGAATGGCAGACGGTGACGGTCGCGTTGGCGTTGAGGAGGAGCATGGCGAGGGGTTTGCCGACGATGTCACTGCGTCCGACGATGACGGCTTCCTGGCCCTCGATGGCAATGTTGGCGCGGCGCAGGATCTCCATGCATCCGAGAGGGGTGCAGGGGACAAGGCCGGGACGCTGGGTGCTGAGATTGCCGACGTTGACGGGATGGAAGCCGTCAACATCCTTCTCCGGGGAGACGGCGAGCAGGACGCGCTTGGCGTCGACGTGCGCGGGAAGGGGAAGCTGGACGAGGATGCCATCGATCTCATCGCGGGCGTTGAGCTGCTCGATGAGGGCGATGAGTTCGTCGGTGGTCGAGGTCTCGGGCGGGGTGATGAGGTCGCTGAAGATGCCAAGTTGCTCGCAGGTGCGGACCTTGCTGCGGACATAGGTCTGGGATGCGGGATTGCTCCCGACCAGGACCGCGGCCAAGCCGGGCCGGAGACCGGAGGCAGCAAGCTGGCTGACCTCTTCGGCGACTTCGGCCTTGATCTGTGATGCGTACAGATTACCGTCGAGCATGATAGCGGGCATTCGCGTCTCCCGGCACTTATGTAGTGAATTAGCCCTTAGTGTACCGGGATTGGCGTGGGGATGCGAGAGGAGAAGGATAGAATGGCAGGGATGATTCCCGCCGAACTGGTCAAGATCGTAGTGTGCCCCATCTGCCACGGAGGATTGCGGTTTAACGCGGACTTCACGAGATTGCGCTGCACGGAATGCGGCAAGCGCTTTCGGGTGGAAGACGAGATCCCCATACTGCTGGCGCAAGAGGCTGAATAAGAGAAAGTTAACAGCGGAGCTCTCAACTTTTGCAGAGTTCGTCCGATGAGAGAGGTATGCCCCGGGAAGCACGGACGGGGACGGAATGCGGGCGTGTGAGCTCGGGATAAAGTCCTGCCCGCAGACAAATTCCTGGCTCAGGGTTGCGAGCCAAACTGGCGGTGACGGGGAATGTCTGCAACGAAGCGCGACCTTCCAGAGTCTAACGGGTTACTAGGTATATGTGGAGGTGGCCCGATGTACGCTGAAAAGTTCTCCGTATTGGAAGTTGCGGAATTGCGCAGCGAGCTGCTGCAGGGCGGGCTGGACGCCCGCGATGCGGCGGAGCTGATGCAGAACTTTCTGGCGGGGCGCGGCTATGGGGTCTCGCTGGAGGCAGCGCGGACGGCGGCGTTCACGGTGGAGGGATCGGGTTGCTCGCTGGAGGTCATGCAGCGGGAGCTGAACCGGATCGCGATGGTGCAATAAGAGGGCGGCGAGAGCGCTAAAGGATTGATTTCAGGAGGAATACAGAGGGGGACGGGTTTAGCCGTCCCCCTTAATTTGTGGCCGGCAAACTACTTCTTGCCGGATTTTTTCGGGGTACCGAAGCTGGTCTGGACCGAGGCTCCGAGAGTGGTGAGCAGGTCCTTCGCAGCCTGGGCGTTGGGGCCACCCGGGGCGACTTCGAGATACTTATTGAGCGCCTCGACCGTGCCGGGAACGGGGATCATCTTGCCGTCCTTGCTGAGAGTTGCCTTGCCGAGGAGGTTGACGCCCTTCTGGTAGTACGCCTCGGCGCGTGTGGGATCGGCGGTGATGGCCTTGTCGAAGGCCTGGTTGGCTTCGTCGGGCTTGCCCTGATTGGTGAGGATTGCGCCCTCGTTGAAATAGCACTGTCCGGCCTGGGAGAGATCGAGCTTGGCGGCTTTGTCGCACTCAGCCATGCCGAGCTCGGTTTTGTTTTCCCTCAGCAAGGTCAGGGCAAGACTGCTGTGGTAGGCGCCAACGTCCTTCGAGGTGGGCGGGGCGAGTGCGATGGCCTTGTTGTAGGCGGTTTCGGACTCGGGGTACTTCTTGTCGAGGTAGTAGGCGTCGGCCAGCGAGGCGAAGACAACGTCGTGGGTCTGATCGGCCGTGGCGGCCTGCTCCATGGTGGCGACGGCCTCATCGTACTTCTTGTCATTTTTCTGGGCGATGGCCTGGGCCAGCAGGGCGTTGAGACTCTTGATGGTCTCGTTATTCTTCTTGGCCTTCTCGACAGCCTTGCGCTGCTCTTCGGTTACGCCGGAATCCTTGGCGGCCAGGGCGGTCTGCTTGGCGAGATCGATGTCGTAGACGTTTTCGATGGCGAGCCTGAGCGGAACGTTATTGAGGAAGAAGATGACGGTTCCATCGGGTGCGATCAGGCTGATTTTGTAGTTTCCACCGGGCATTCCCATGGAGTAGTACTCGCCGATCTTGGTGGTCTTGACGGTGGCTTTGCGGCCATTCTCAAGATTGAGGAGCTCGATGGTCGCCCCGACCATGGGTTTGCCGTTTTCGTCTTTGACGATGCCCTTGACATTGGTGATTGCCTGGGCGCCGGCGCTGACGGTGAACACGGCCATCACGGTGGCCAAGAATAAGAAGAGTGCGATGCGCTTTGTCATTTCCGCCTCCAGCGGAGAACAGTAATTGGTTGCCACGCGCACCTCGGTTGGCGCGCCGGCTAAACGGCGGGCGACGCCAGATAAGGAATGGGATCGGAGGTACCGGCGGCCTTAAAGGCGCGCAGACGCAAGGCGCAGCTCTCGCAGACGCCGCAGGCACGATCTTCCCGGCTGTAGCAGGACCATGTTAGCTCGAAGGGAGCCTTGAGTTCCAGACCTAGCTTGACGATCTCGGTTTTGCTGAGGTCAATCAGCGGGGTCTGGATCTGGATATTGCCCTCTTTGGTGCCGACCTTGATGAGGCGATTGAAGGCGTCGTAGTACTCGGGACGGCAATCGGGATAGCCGGAACTGTCCTGGGCGACGGCGCCGACGTAGATGTCGGAGGCGCCGAGCACCTCGGCCCAACTGACGGCAACGGATAGGAAATGGGCGTTGCGGAAGGGGACGTAGGTGATGGGAACGTGGGCGCCGATTTCAGCTCCGGCGACGGGCACGGCGATGGTGGAGTCGGTGAGGGCCGAACCTCCGATCTGGCTGAGGGCCTCATTGCGCGCCATGAGGCGGCGCTGGATGCCGAGGCGGTCGCAGATTTCGGTGAAGGCGCGCTGCTCGCGGGCCTGGGTGCGCTGGCCGTAGGAGAGATGCAAGGCGGCGACGTGCTCGGGGTCATTTTCACGGACGGCGAGGGTGGCGCAGACGGCGGAGTCCATGCCTCCGGAGAGAGTGACGACGGTCTTAATGGAGTCGGGCATAGGGTCTCTTTCTAGTATGGCGTGCGGTCTCTTTCTCTCCCACATTCGCCAACTGCGGGCGGATGTGGGCCACCCGTGAGCGGATATGGCCACCCGTGGGCTGCGAAATTTATACGCCTTTCAGTTGCGGCTCCCAGATGAATTTGTGGATTTGGAGGCCGAGACGGGCGTTGAGATCGTCGGCGAGCATCCACCCGGCGAGGTCGCGGGGATCGAGCAGGCAGTTGGCGGTGCTGCGGTCGCCGGTTGCTCCCTTGCGAAAGGCGGGCGAGAGGATGAGTCCGGCGGGGGCGGACTGGAGCGCGTGCTGACGGATGAAGTCGCGGGCATACTCGTAATCCTGGCGCGAGGCGAGGACGAATTTCAACTCATCGCGACTGGTGAGGGCGGCGAGATTCTCAGGGCGGAAGCGGAGATGCTCGCCACTGTCGGGACACTTGACGTCGACAATTTTGTGCACCTCGCGGGGGACGAGCTCGAGGGGCCGCTCGCCGCTGGTTTCGAGCAGCAGTTGGTAGCCGAGGGCGAGAAGCTGGCGCATGAAGGGGATGAGTTCGCGCTCCTGCAGCATGGGCTCGCCGCCGGTGATTTCGATGAGGCCGCCGGTGGGCGAAAGGCGCTGGACTTCGGCGAGGATGGCGAGGTCCGACATTTTGCTGCCGCCGGTGAAGGTGTACTCGGAGTCACACCAGGAGCAGCGCAGGTTGCATCCGGCCAGGCGCACGAAGACGCAGGGCAGGCCGGCGAAAGAGCTTTCCCCTTGCAGCGATTTGTAGATTTCGACGATTTGCATGGCGGCTACTCGTAGTAGGTCGCGATGGAGGTATCGGTTTCGTAGATGGTGACCTGCTTGACGCTGACGCGGCCCGCGGTGGTGTGCTTGAGGCCGTGGTTGCACTCGTCGAAGAAATAGCGGGCGAGATTTTCGGCGGTCGGATTGAGGACCGTGAAGGGCTCGATGTCGTTGATCATCTTGTGATCGAGATAGTCGACGACTGGCTTCATGACCAGCTTGAGATCCTTGAAATCCAGCAGCAGGCCGGCGTGGTCGAGTTCGGCTCCCTGGAGGGTGACGCGGACGCGATAGTTGTGGCCATGCGGATTTTCGCACTTGCCCTTGTAATTGCGCAGGTAGTGGCCGGAGGAAAAAGTGTCTTGCACGGTTACTTCAAACATGAATCTCCAGACAGGATGCGGGGCATCGATTGGCCTTGACGTTGCGCCGGGGCGCCCTCGATTGCGAACAGGGACACGGTGCAGGTCTCAAGGGGGTGGTGCAGCTTTCTATTATACGAGCTAAAGGCGCTTGTGGAGGAAGAGGGTGGCCTGGGGATTGTCGTTGTAGCGGGCGCAGGGGCGGTATCCGGTGCCGAGATAGAAGTGGATGGCGGCGTGGAGGTCGTCCTTGGTGTCGAGGTAGAGCCAGTGGAGGCCGGCGGCGCGGGCGTGCTGCTCGGCGGCCTGCATGAGGGCGTGGGCGAGGCCGAGGCCACGAAAAGTGGGGCGGACGTAGAGGCGCTTGACCTCGGCTGCCAGAGGGATGACGGGCAGCGGACGGAGCATGACGCATCCGGCCGGGGCGCGGTCGGCGGTTGCGATCCAGATGGGCGAGTCGGGACTGGCGAGGTAGTGCTCGAGGGCGGCGCGGTCGTCGCGGACGATGACGCCGATGGCTTCGTAATACTCCTCGATGAGGGTGAAGGCGGCGTCGGCCTGCGGGGCGTCGGCGCGTTGAACGGCGATGGAGGGAGCAGGTTTCACGGTTTGGCGGCTCTCCGTTCAATTAGAATAACTCGGATGACTGCACAAAAATGGAAGCTGGGAACGGTTCGCTCCGGGCAAGACGTGGCCTGGAACTACGAGCCGAGTTACGCGCGCCAGGTGGTGGGCGGAGTGGAACGGCTGGTGATAGCG
>Ga0302320_10012075_pt1 | contig 18183 bp, 7 predicted proteins | sample Bog_T0_3_FD_202130 | JGI IMG/M metagenome (GOLD analysis project Ga0302320, IMG submission 202130) | Peat permafrost microbial communities from Stordalen Mire near Abisko, Sweden - Bog_T0_3 | ecosystem: Environmental > Terrestrial > Soil > Wetlands > Peat | place: Sweden: Abisko, Stordalen Mire...
AAGTATTCATGGAAGACGAAGCGAGCTCCTTTATGACACACGCCCTGCCGCTCTCGGGCGCCGCGCGCATCGCCGCCGGCAACGTCGCCAGCGACTTCGATCTGACGCAGGAAGAACTACTGCAAGCACTGGAACTTGCGGCTGACGTGAAGCGCCGGCCCGAGGCCTATCGCTCGGTCATGAAGGGCCGCATTGTGAGCTTGTTGTTCGAAAAGCCGTCGCTGAGAACGCGCGTCACCTTCGAGATTGCGGCCAAGCAACTGGGCGGCGACGCGATTCAAAGCATCGGCCCGGTCGGCGGCCGCGAGCCGGTGAAGGATGTGGCGCGTAACCTCGAGCGCTGGACCGACCTGATTGTCGCCCGCACCTTCTCGCAGTCCACCATCGACGATCTGGCGGCGTGGGCCAACGTACCCGTGATCAACGCGTTGAGCGATCTCTACCACCCCTGCCAGGCGCTGGCCGACGCTCTGACGCTGAAAGAGCATTGGGGCGACTACCGCGGCCACAAGCTTGCTTTCATCGGCGACGGCAACAACGTCGCGCACTCGCTGATGCTGGACTGCGCCCGGCTAGGCATCGACATCACGGTCATCACGCCGCCGGGTTACGAGCCCGACGCGGGGATCTTGCGGCAGGCCGAAGGCTTCGCCCGGCGCAATGGCTGCCAGGTGCAGGTGACGAATGAACTCGAGGCCGGCCTGCAGGGGGCCGAAGCGGTATACACCGACGTATGGGCCTCGATGGGCCAGGAGCACGAGGCGTTCGAACGCACGCGCACCTTCGCGCCGTACCAGGTCAATATCGATCTGATGCACATGGCTGCGCCGGGCGCGCTGTTCCTGCACTGCCTTCCGGCGCATCGCGACGAAGAGGTCACCGACGCGGTGATCGAGTCGAAAACATCGGTAGTCTTCGACCAGGCGGAGAACCGGTTGCACATGCAAAAGGCTCTAATCGTAATGCTGCTGGCGGACTAGGACAGCAGGGTTTGAAGTCCGGCGCCGCGGGCAGTGCGCGACGCGCAGATGCGGCGCCGAGCGAGAGGCGCGGCCGGGAGAACAGGTAAGATCTTGTGGGGAGAGCACTCATGAAAAAGCCGAAGAAAGTGGCGCTGGCGTACTCGGGCGGGCTGGATACGTCGATCATCATCCCGTGGCTGAAGGAGCACTACGGCTGCGAAGTCGTGGCCGTTTGCGGCGACATCGGGCAGGGTGGCGAAGAGCTCAGCGGCCTGGAGGCCAAAGCGCTGAAGACCGGCGCGAGCGAAGTGCACGTGGCCGACATGAAGGAGGAGTTCGTCAGCGAATACGTGTGGAAGATCGTGCGCGCGGGCTGTGTCTACGAGGACAAATACCTGCTCGGCACCTCGATCGCGCGGCCGCTGCTGGCGAAGAAACAGGTGGAAGTCGCGCTGGCGACGGGCTGCGACGGCCTGGCGCACGGCTGCACGGGCAAGGGCAACGATCAGGTGCGCTTCGAGCTGGCGTACAAGGCGCTGGCGCCGCATCTGCAGGTGATCGCGCCGTGGCGCGAGTGGTCGATCGTTTCGCGCGAGGACGCGATCGAGTACGCCCGCAAGCACAAAGTGCCGATCGCGCAAAGCACAACCAAGATCTACTCGCGTGACCGCAACATCTGGCACATTTCGCACGAAGGCGGCGAGCTCGAAGATCCGGCCAACGCAGCGCCGGAGACGATCTGGATGCTGACCAAATCGCCGCAGGAGGCGCCGGACGTGCCGGCGGAGGTGACCATCCGCTTCGAGCGCGGCGTGCCGGTGTCGCTCAACGGCAAGCGCGCCACCAGCGCGGCCGGGCTGCTCGAAGAGTTGAATAAACTGGGCGGCGAACACGGCATCGGGCGCATCGACCTGGTGGAGAACCGCTTCGTGGGCATGAAATCGCGCGGTTGCTACGAGACGCCGGGCGGCACGCTGATCTACGCGGCGCACCGCGAACTCGAGGCGCTGACGCTGGACCGGAGCACGCTGCACTACAAGCAGAAGCTGGCGCTGGACTACGCCGAGCTGGTTTACAACGGCCTGTGGTTCACGCCGCTGCGCGAATCGCTGGACGCCTTCTTCGCCGAGGCCAGCCGGCCGGTGCGCGGCGAGGTGACGCTCCGGCTGTACAAAGGCAACATCGAACCAGTGTCGCGCCGCTCGCCGAATTCGCTCTACTCGCTCGACATCGCGAGCTTCACCATGGGTGCGAGTTACGACCAGAAGGACGCGCTGGGCTTCATCAACCTGGTGGGCCTGCCGATCAAGGTCCGGGCACTGCTGGAGGGAAAGGGCAAAGGCAAGTGAGCGTGGATTCCCGGGATGCGTCGAAGCTCTGGGGCGGCCGCTTTGAAGACGGGCCGTCGGAGCTCTTCGAGCGCTTCAGCGGCTCGCTCCATTTCGACCGCAGATTGTTTCAGGCCGACATCCTGGGCTCGCAGGCCTATGCGCGCGCTCTGGCGCGGGTCGGGATCCTGACCGAAGACGAAGCGCACACGATTTCGCAGGCGCTGGCGCACATTCCGGAAGACGACGCGGCCACATCGCACGACGAGGACATTCACACCTACGTCATCCGGCATCTGAAGGAACTTACGGGCGAGCTGGCCGACAAGATCCACACCGGGCGCAGCCGCAACGAGCAGGTTTCGCTGGACACGCGGCTGTGGCTGCGCGGCGAGATCGACGGCGCGCTGGGATTGCTGGACCGGCTGATGGAGGCGCTGCTCGATTCGGCCGAGGCGCATCCGGACGCGGTGATCCCGGGCTACACGCATCTGCGCCCGGCGCAGCCGGTGACGTGGGCGCATTATCTGCTCGCGTATGTCGAGATGTTCACGCGCGACCACGAGCGGATGCGGCAGGCGCAGGCGCGCGTGAACGTGATGCCGTTAGGCTCGGGCGCGCTGGCCGGCAGCGGCTTTCCGGTGGACCGCGAAGCGCTGGCCCGGGAGTTGGGTTTCGACTCGGTCACGGCCAATTCGATGGACGTAGCCGCAGACCGCGACTGGGCGCTCGATTTTCTCTACGCGGCGGCGGTGACGATGCTGCACCTGAGCCGGCTGGCGGAGGATTGGATTCTCTATAGCTCGGAGGAGTTCGGCTGGCTCGAGCTGGGCGACGGCGTGACCAGCGGGTCGAGCCTGATGCCGCAGAAGAAGAACCCGGATTCACTGGAGCTGATCCGCGGCAAATGCGGACGCGTCTTCGGCGACCTGACGGCCGTGTTCGTCACACTGAAGGGCCTGCCGATGACTTACAATCGCGACTTGCAGGAAGACAAAGAGCCGCTGTTCGACGCTTCGGCGCAACTGAATGCGTCACTCGAAATGGCGGCGTTGGTGGTGCGGACGTCGCGGCTCAAGCCCGCGGCGCCGCGCGCGGCGGCCGAGGACGGGTGGCTGGTGGCGACGGACCTGGCCGAGGAATTGGCGCGCCGCGGCGTGCCGTTCCACCAGGCCCACCAACTGGTCGGGCGGCTGGTGCTGGAGAGCGTGAAGCGCGGCAAGAAGCCCGGCGACTGGACCGGCGAGGCGCTGGCCGGGTTCGACGCGCGTTTCCAGCCGGAGATGGTCCGGCTGATGAATCCAAGTGAAGGGATGAAGACCCGCACGGCGGCTGGAGGCACCGCGCCGGAAACGGTGCGCCAGGCCCTGGACGCCGCCCGCAAGCGGCTGGAGTCGAGACTATGACGAAAAACTACAGGCAGGGGCAGATCCTCAAACTGATCCGCACCAAAAAAATCACGACGCAGGAAGAGCTGGCCCGCGAGCTGCGGGCGCAGGGCGCCGAAACCACCCAGGTCACGCTGTCGCGGGACATCCGCGAGCTGGGCCTGGCCAAAACCGCCGACGGCTACCGCGAGATCCTGCCCGACCCGATCGGCCGCGAATTGCACACCGTGCTCGAAGAGTTCCTCCTGGACGTGCGGCTGGCGCAGAACCTGCTGGTGCTGAAAACGTCCGCCGGCAACGCCAACTCGCTGGCCGTCGCCCTGGACTCAGAGGATTGGCCCGAAGTGGCGGGCACCGTCGCCGGCGACGACACCATCTTCGTGGCCTGCTGGGACGAGCAGCGGGCCAAGGCGGTGCAGGAACGGCTGCTGGAGTTCGTGAATAACTAGACCAGCTCAGGCCAGGTGCGTCGATCTGTCCGCATCCTCGAAGAAGACCCGCTGACGGTTGGCTCCACGTGGGGTGACGTGGTACCTCTCAACAGGCCGGGGGCAAGGTCAGAGCCTTATCAAGAACATCGAACTATCCGCCGGACGTCGTCTGCACCCCTTGCCTCCAGGCCGCCCCAAGGCGGACAATGATCGCGGCACCATCGCCACAGACGACCAATTGGCGCTGGAAATGGACGTCTGAGTACTGTCCCTAGATTGTCCTGGATTGAGTATACTGTTCCTGGATTCTGGATTCGGATGTAAAAAATCTACTCTCGCAGTTTCCTCTGGAACGGAGCTAATGCCCCTCTTTCACCCGCGAGTTTTGGCGCGTCACCTGCAGGTCATGGGTGATATTGCGCCTTCAAAGAGCGCAACTCTCGCTGCGTGGGCGAGCGGCCTTGCGCGGGGCGTCTACGACAGCGAAACACAGAACGATGCCGAGTTCATCCAACGCATTTTGATCAATGTTTTGGGCTATACCGGCAGCAGTTCCGGAGCTGAATGGACTGTCGCCAAGAATCAGCCAGTCGGAACAGGTAATGTCGATGTCGCTCTCGGCCATTTTAACGTCGGTGGAGATATACGCATAGCCGCTCCATTCGAACTTAAAGGAGCACGGACAAAGGACCTTGATGCCGTTGTGCCGGGGCGAAACAAGTCGCCGGTACAGCAGGCGTGGGAATACGCCATGGACGCCAAAGGCGCGAAGTGGGTCTTGGTTTCGAACTATCGAGAGATACGGCTGTATGCGGTCGGCTACGGCCGTAAGGACTACGAAAGCTTCGATCTGTTGAAAATGGGCGAGCCTAGCGAACTGCGCCGGCTCGTGCTCCTGCTTTCAGCAGACAACTTGCTCGGTGGCCACACTCTCCAGCTACTCAAAGACAGTGAAGCTACTGAGAAGGACATCACCAAACAGCTCTACGCAGAATACAAAGCCACTCGCACTCAGCTGATTAAGGAAGTTCTGGCCAGCATCGACGCTACCCAACCACTGAAGGCTGTGCGGATCGCTCAGACGATTCTCGACCGCGTACTCTTCATCGCCTTCGCCGAAGACAAAGGACTTCTGACGAAGGGCACCCTCAAAGACGCGTACACAACAAAGAACCATTACAGCCCTCAGCCCGCGTGGGAGAACTTCAAGGGCCTGTTCAACGCCATCGACAAAGGAAACCCCCGTCTCAACATCCCTGGCTATAACGGCGGCCTCTTCGCGCATGATGATGAAATTGATGCTCTGACGATCAGCGAAGAGACGTGCGAACGCTTCGCCCGCCTTGGTGAGTATAACTATGAGAGCGAAGTCTCCGTAAACATTCTTGGGCACGTCTTTGAGCAGTCAATCGCTGATATCGAAATGATCAAGCGCGTGATCGACCCGGATGCCGCTCCGCTCGACGAGGTCAGTTCAAAGCGCCGAACGGATGGCATCTTCTACACGCCACCTTTTATTACGCGGCACATCGTCGAGCAGGCAGTAGGAAAATGGCTCGCAGATCGCAAAGCCGAGCTTGGCTTCGACAGCATCGCGCCACTCGTAGAAGAGGACTATGCGTCGATTAAGCTGGTGGACCGCGGCCGAAATAGGGGCCAGGTCATCTCAAATGCCAATGTGAAGCGTCATATTGCTCTCTGGGAAGCCTACAAAGCCCGGCTCTCTTCGATTCGCGTCCTTGACCCCGCTTGCGGTTCCGGAGCTTTTCTCAACGAAGTGTTCGACTTTCTTTTCCGCGAGGGACAGGTCATCAATCGCACCTTGGAAACCTTCTATGGCGGCCAGGGAAGCTTGTTTCGTTGGGACACGCACATCCTCGCGAACAACATCTTTGGCGTAGATATCAATCGCGAGTCGGTCGAGATCACCAAGCTTTCTCTCTGGCTGAAGACTGCCAACCGTAATGAGAAGCTGAGCTATCTCGATGACAACCTCAAAACCGGCAACTCTCTGATCAAGGAACGATCGATCGCCGGTAATCTGGCCTTTGACTGGAAGACCGAGTTTGCCGAGATCATGGCCTCCGGGCGCTTCGACGTGGTGGTTGGCAACCCTCCCTTTGTCGATTCTGAGGCCATGGCGAAGTACTGGTCGAAGGAACGCGATTACATTTCCAGCACTTATAACCAAACAAAAGGCAACTGGGACCTCTACATCGCTTTCCTCGAACTCGGTTGCAACTTGCTCTCTGAAAGTGGCTACCTGGCCTTCATTACACCAGACAAATGGATCTCCAAAGATTTCGGCATCGAGATACGGAAGCGGATACTGCCGGGCCTCGTCTCAATCTTGCCCGTCGGGCGCGGCATATTCGAAAGCACTCTGGTCGATTCCATTATCACCACTGTCAGCAGCAAACCTGTTTCCAAACTGCAGTCGCTTTCGGTTTCCGATGGGGAGGTCACAACCGCAGCCGAGATCGATAAGACAGGGATCAACGGAGAACAGGGCTTCGATCAGCTCCTGTCGCCTCATCTAGCACTGCTGAAAAGGATCGAACGTACCGGCCGTCGTCTTATTAGTGACATCGCGAAGGCGGAAAACGCCTGCGCCACGTCGGACACGTACGTTTTGGGCGAAATTCTGACAAATGCCGAGTCGGCTCACGCCTTCGAACCGTCTCAGCAATACAAGGTGGCAAATACTGGAACCTTAATCCCGTTTGGTTTCCGTTGGGGCTCGCGTCCCATGCGTTATCTGAAGAGCGATTATCTCTATCCCGTCGTCAGCAAGGTAGACTTTAGAAGGCGGCTGGGTGCGACGTATCAACGGCGTGCAGCCTCGCCGAAGATCATCATCAAAGGACTCACTCTTCTTGATGGCGCGCTCGATCTTGATGGGTCCTACGTTCCGGGAAAGTCTACCATCGTTTTCTGCAGCGATGACGTAGCACAGTTAAAGCTCTTGGCCGGCGTCATCAACAGTCAGCTGGCCTCTTTCTACGTGAAACAGAAATATGCGAGTGCAAGCTACAACGGAGGCGTTAACTTTACACCCGACATGCTGAACTCTATCCCACTTCCGCCGCTGCTCGATGAAGGCAGGATCGTTGCAAAGGTTGACGCTATTCTGCATGCGCTGGCGGGTATCGCCGAAGCAGCATCATCCCTCTTCTCCGCTATCCGCGCCTCGTCACCGGAGCCGTCCTTGCGGCGGCAGTTCGATGATTGGCACGGACTTTCGACAGCCGCATTCACAGCAGAGTTGTTGAAACAGGGGCTCATCATGTCCTTGCGCGAAAGAGCGGAATGGGCTGAACTCTTCGAGAGTAGTAAGGCTCGCGCCAGTCGGCATATTAGTGCTTATTCGGCGGCCAAAGAGGAGATCGACGGTATCCTCTTCGATGCGTTTGGATTGGACGAAGATGATAGACATCAGCTGCTCTCGGCCTGACTCGGACAACGCAACCCATCGGAGTAAAATCCGGGGCAGCACACTCAAACCCCAGTCCCGACCCCAGAGCCTAGCCCTTGACACCCGGTCTATCCTCGGGGTGGTAAGTCATTCGGCCAGCTTGCCGCCAGAGCTCTTTGACAAAACGAATATTTAGCGAACAACTGGCCGAAAGATGGCGAATGGGTCAGCCTGACACGAGCGGTTGGCGATTTCAGCCAAAGCACCAGTCGGCTCTGCCACTTTCGCTGGATTCCCATTCTGGACCTGATTTCGATTCTCCTCCGCCCGGCCCGGCCTTTCAACGCCCTAACGACTGTACCTGATCGCCTTGCTCAAACGCCCATTTCCGCCAACCCATTGAAAACGCTCCTCGAACATTCCTAAGTACTCATTCTCGCTCTGTCAGTCATCAGGCGCAGTTACGTTGATCGGTCGGCATCCTTGAAGAAAACCCTCCGACGGTTGGTCCCCCGCGGGGTGATGTGGTACGCCCCACCAGGGCGCACACAGCGTTGGTTTCTCGGCATCCTCGTTCAATAGCGCTCGGGAATGATCAATACTGCTCGGAAATCGCCGAAAAGCTCCAAGGTGGCAGAGCCGACTGGTGCTTTGGCCGAAATCGCCAACCGCTCGTGTCAGGCTGACCCGTTCGCGCAGGCTGACCCGTTCGCCGACCCGTTCGCCCAGGCTGACCCGTTCGCGCCGTTCGCGAAATCGCCAACCGCTCGTGTCAGGCTGACCCGTTCGCCGAGCGTGTCAGGCTGACCCGTTCGCACCGACCCGTTCGCGCCGTTCGCCGTTCGCGCCGTTCGCACCGTTCGCACCCTGTCCAGTCCCGATGCCAGAGCCTGGCCCTTGACACCCGGTCTATCCTCGGGGTGGTAAGTCATTCGGCCAGCTTGCCGCCAGAGCTCTTTGACAAAACGAATATTTAGCGAACAACTGGCCGAAAGATAGCCTCATAAGCCACTCATTCTAAAAAGCAAAGTCGATAATTGGCTTTGATCCTTCAGAATTGCATTTTCGCGCTGCCGCGCGACTCGGCCCCGTGCTACTGCGCGGCGGCGGTGGCGCGGTCGATTTCCCCCGACAGTGCGTTAAGAGCGGCGGCCACGCGCCCGATCTGCGTGTCGGCCTCGCGCCAGTCGCGCTGCTCGATGGCTTCGCGGATGCCGGGCAGCGTCTTCACGTCGTAGCCGGTATAGAAGCCCGGCGCGTAGAGCATGTGGCGATACCAGGGGCGCTTGGGCAGACCGGCGTCGTTGAGCAGCGACTGCTCGGCGTGCATCAGAATCGCGTCCAGAGCGGCGGCGTGCGTGGCATCGAGCTTCGCCGGATCGGCCTTCGACCAGGCAGCGACACTCGACTGTAGGTGCGCGACGGCATTGTCGAGCGGAGAGAAGTTGAGGAACGGCACCGGCGTCTGCGGCGCGGGCATGACGAACGTGCGGCGGGCATCGGCGGCGATTTTCAGCGCGCCCTCGCGGATCTGCTGGTTCTTGAATTCGGTCTGCAGGCGCATGTCATCGGCCAGTTTGGCGACCTCCTTGGCGTAACCCGCAACGGTCCGGGCCAGGCTCTCGAAACGGAACGGCAGTACCTCGGCGTTGGCCAGCCGCAGCAGCATGCGCCCGCCCAGTTGGACGTTGGCCAGCGAATACTGAAAGTCCGGATCCTCGAACCGCACATAGTGCGCATAGGTGTCGTAGTTGGAGTGGTAGACGCCGTACTGCTCTTCTCCGCCGAAGCCGAAGTTGAGCGTCGCGATGCCGACGTGCTGCAGGAACGGCGTGAAATCGGAGCCGGAGCCGAGCGCATCCAGAGTGAACTCGGTCTTCTTGCCGGCAGCGACGCTTTCGGCGGCCTCGCTGCGGGCCAGCACGGAGACCTTGTAGACCGGGTCGGAGACGTCGCGCGCGCTCTGCCTGGCGAACAGTTCGAGCGTGTGCGAGCCGCCGATTCCAACGAAGCCGCGCCCGGTGGAATCGGTGTTGATGTAGACCGCGGCGTGCTGGCGCAGCTCGGCCTCGTGCTGCTCGGCCCACTCGGTGGAACCGAGCAACATCGGCTCCTCGCCGTCCCAGACGCAGAAGATCAGCGTGCGCTTCGGACGCCAGCCCTGCTTGGCCATTTCGGCGATGCCGCGGGCCTCTTCGAGCATCGTGACCGTGCCGGAGAGCGGGTCCGATGCGCCGAAAACCCAGCCGTCATGATGGTTGCCGCGAAGGATCCATTCGTCGGGACGCTCGGAGCCGCGCATGCGCGCTATTACGTCATAGGCCGGCGTCAGTTTCCAATCGAATTCGAGCTTGAGATGGACCGTGGCCGTGCCCGGGCCGACGTGGTAGGTGATGGGTAGCGCGCCGCGCCAGTCCGCGGGCGCGACGGGACCGCCGAGAGCGCGCAGCAGCGGATCGGCGTCGCCGTAAGAGATCGGCAGAACGGGAATCCGGGTGAGCGGCAGCGCCTTGTTGGCGGCCAGGCTGGCGGCATCGTAAGGCGGGCGTTTCGCGTCCTTGGTCGCGCCGACGCCGGGCGTCAGCGGATCGCCGGGATAGGTGGGCATGTCCATCACGCTGCCGCGCTGCGCGCTTTGCGGCGGACGATAGCCGCCCTTGGGATAGATGTCGCCCTGGAAGTAGCCGTCGTCTTTGGGGTCGGAGTAGATGATGCAGCCGATGGCGCCGTGCTCGGCGGCGACCTTGGGCTTGATGCCGCGCCAGGATCCGCCGTAGCGCGCGATGACGATTTTGCCTTTCACATCGACGCCCATCTCGGCCAGGCGCTCGTAGTCCGCGGGCACGCCGTGGTTGACGTAGACCAACTCGCCCGTCACGTCGCCGTCGATGGAGTAGGCGTTGTAGGTGGGCAGGCCGCCGGCGGCGTTGGCGGTGCTCTCGTCGCCTTCGACCGCCGGCTCGCTGAGCTGGGCGGTGTAATGCTCGGGCGCGATCATCTCGAGCACGCGCGTGCGCGGCGTCGGGAACAGCGGATAGAAGGTTTCGATTTCAGTCTCGTAGCCCCAGCTCTTGAACAGAGCGGCAATCTTCCCGGCAACCACTTTGCCGGCCGGCGAACCGAGATGATGGGGCTTCGCGGAGAAGTCCTTCATCCAGTGGTCGAGGTTCTCGCGGCTGAGCGCGGCGTCGAACTTCTTCTCGAGCTCATATTCCTGCGCGGCGCCGGCCGAAGTGAAGCCGGCCAGCGGCGGGACGGGCGTCTGCGCGGACACGAGCGTGGCGGCGAGGATCAGTGGGAGTGCGAAGGTGCGTGGCATTTTCAGATTTACTGAGAGTAGCACTTGGGGGCAGATGGCGGTGGCGGGCGCGGCGGACGGGGCGATTTCTGGCACAATGGCCGGATATGACTCGCCCTGCCTTTCTCGCCGCCGCGGCAGTGGCCGCGCTCCTGGTTGTGCCGCCGGCGCGGGCTGCCGACGGCCTGCGCCCGATCACCGAGACGGACCTGTACGCGTTCCAGTGGATCGCCGATCCGCGCATCGCACCCGACGGCGCCGAGATCGTCTACACGCGCGTCACGGTCAATGCCAAACACGACGACTACGAGAGTTCGCTGTGGCTGATCCCGGCCGCGGCCGCGGGCGGCGTTCGATCGGCGCGGCAACTGAGTGCCGGTCCGCACGATACTAGCCCGCGCTGGTCGCCCGACGGCAAGCGTATCGCGTTCTTGCGTTCGATCGAAACGCCCGGCCAGCCGCCCAACGTGCAGATCTACGTGCTGCCGATGGACGGCGGCGAGGCGCGTCCGCTCACGGCCATGCCGAAGGGCGCGAGCGCGCCGGTGTGGTCGCCGGACGGCCGCTTCATCGCCTTCACATCGAGCACGAAGGAGCAGGATTTCGAGAAGCAGAAGGATGGATCGGACGAAGAGCCGAGCGACGTCCGCGTAATCACCAAAGCGGTCTACCGGATGAACGGCATTGGCTATTATGAACCGGGCCGGCCGGACCACATCTGGACCGTCGAAGTCCCCGCGGCGCTGACTGCGCCTTCGCGGGCGAAGCAGATCACGAAAGGCGAATTCAGCGAAGACGACCCAGTGTGGGCGCGCGACGGCGCGAAGATCTACTTCGTTTCGGAGCGCGTCGCCGAGCCGTACTACGAGCCTCAGAAGGACACCATTTACGCGGTCAGCGCATCCGGCGGCGAGCCCGCCGCGGTGGCCGGCATCGGCGGATCCATCCACTCCCTCGCGCTCAGCCCGGATGGCCGGCAGCTCGCTTTCATCGGCGCACTGGCGCGCGGCCCCGGCGGAGCTGAGAGGTCCTACAGTCGGCCGGATCTGTGGGTAACGAGCGTGGAGCCGGGCGTGACGCCCAAGCGCCTCACCGCGGACTACGACTACGACATCGGGGGAAGTGTCATGGGCGATCAGGCCCCGCCGCGCGGCGCGGCGCCGTCGAGGCCGTATTGGAGTGCCGACTCCCGCTTCGTGTACGTCGTTGCCGCGGAACTCGGTCGCGCGAACCTGAAGCGCATCTCGGTCGAGCCGGGCGCGAATACGGGCCAGGTGCAGTCGTTGACCATGGGCGACCACAATATCGCCGGCTACAGCGCCACGCCCGACGCCGCGCGCGTTGTGGCCCTGATCTCGACCCCGGTCATCCTTGGCGACCTGTTCCTGATCGACGGCCAGACCGGCAAGCGCGAACGCATCACCGAGATCAACGGCGAGCTGTTTTCCAAGCTCAGCCTCACCGAGCCCGAGATGGTGTGGTACAAGAGCTTCGACGGCAAGCGGATTCAGTCCTGGGTGCAGCGCCCGCCCGATTTCGTGGAAGGCCGCAAATATCCGCTGATTCTCGACATCCACGGCGGCCCGCACGCCGCTTACGGCTATACCTTCGACCACGAGTTCCAGTGGCTGGCCGCGCGTGGCTACGTCGTGCTGTACCCCAATCCGCGCGGCAGCACGAGCTACGGTCAGGAGTTCGGCAACTCGATCCAATACGCCTATCCCGGCGACGACTATCGGGATCTGCTGGCGGGCGTGGACGCGGTGATCGAACGCGGCTGGGTCGATCCCGAAAAGATGGGCGTCACCGGCGGCAGCGGCGGCGGCGTGCTCACCAACTGGGTCGTCGGCCACACCGACCGCTTCAAGGCAGCGGTATCGCAGCGCTCCATCGCCGACTGGCGCGACATGTGGTACACCACCGATTTCACGCTTTTCACGCCCACGTGGTTTCGCGGCGCGCCGTGGGAGCAGGAGGCCGATTTCAAGGACCGCTCGCCCATCACCTACGTTCGCAACATCCACACGCCGCTGATGCTGATCGAGGGTGAGGCCGACCTGCGCACGCCGCCAGGGGCAGGCGGCGAGCAGATGTTCCGCGCGTTGAAATACCTCAAGCGGCCCGTGGTGATGGTGCGATTCCCCGGCGAAACGCACGAACTATCCCGCTCCGGCAAGCCGGTGCACCGGGTCGAGCGGCTGCGCCACATCGCGTCCTGGATGGATAAGTACGTGCTGGGGCAGGAGATCCACGCCTACGATCTGCAATGAGCTGGAACGGGATGCCGGCTCGGGCCAACCGGCGCACACTCCATAGCGGCTTCAGGATAGTCAGGAAAGGGCTCTCGCTCAGGACAAAACCTGACGATGAGACACCTGAGGATGGCGCGCGCAACTCAGGTAATCCCGCGGCTCTTGGCCAATCTGAAGAAATGGCTCACTCCGCCTCCCTGTGCGGATGAGAATCGGCTCCGGTTGCTGGCGCACGCCCTGCGCAGCGTCAATGATTGTGTCTACATCACCGACGAAGCGGACCACTTTCTGTATGGGAATGAGGCCTTTTGCCGCACCTATGGCTACCAGCAGAGCGAACTGCAAGGCCAGCACGTCGGCATTCTACGGGCGAGCCGGAACGATCCGGAGGTACTCGAGCAGATCCTGCCGGCGACCTTGGCCGCAGGCTGGCAGGGCGAACTCCTGAACCGTGCCAAGGACGGGCGGGAGTTCCCGGTCGCGCTGACCACTTCGCCGGTGCGCGACGATAGCGGCCGCACCATCGCCCTGATCGGCGTGGCCCGGGACATCACCGAACGCAAACGCGCCGAGGAGGCGCTGCAGCAGAGCGAGACGCGGTTCCGCGACCTGGTCGAGAATACCAGCGACCTGATCTGGGAGTGGGACGCGCAGGGACGCTACGTCTACTGCAGTCCGGCGCTTTTAGAAACTACAGGCCTGCAGCCGGAACAGCTCCTGGGGAAGACGTTTGCGGACGTCGCCACGCCCGAAGATTGGGCCGCCCGCAAGCCGATGCTCGATGATTTCCTGGCCCACCCCCGCCCCTTCCAGAGGCAGGAATTCAGAAGCCTTCACAGGGACGGCTCCGTAAGGGTACTGGAAGCAAGCGGCGTGCCGATCTTCGACGCCGCCGGACGCTGCACCGGATACCGGGGCATCACGCGCGATATCACCGAACGCCAGCGCGCCGAGCAGGCGCTGAAGGAAAGCGAGGCGCGCTACCGGGAGTTCGTGGATAACGCGCCGATTGGGATCTACCGCACGACGCCCGAGGGCCGAATTGAGATGGCGAATCCGGCACTCGTAAGAATGTTAGGTTTCGACACGGCCGAGGAGCTGAAGAGGCGCGACCTGGACGGCACCATCGGCGAGACGGGCTACGACCGGGCCGAGTTCAAGCGGATCCTCGAGGAACGGGGCGAGATTCGCGGCCGCGAGGAGCGGTGGACGCGGCGGGACGGGTCGCAGCTTCGCATTTGCGAGAGCACGAAGGTGGCGCGGGGGCCGGATGGCGCAATTCAGTACTACGACGGCGTGGTGGAGGATATTACCGAACGCAAGCAGATCGAAGAGGCGCTGCAGCGGAGCGAGACGCGTTTCCGCGACCTGGTCGAGAATACCAGCGACCTGATCTGGGAGGCCGATGCGCACGGCCGCTGCGTCTATTGCAGTCCGGGGATCGTGGAAATACTCGGCCTGGAGCGGGAGCAACTGCTGGGCAAGTCGCCTTTGGACTTCACTACGCCCGAAGAATGGCCTGTCCGGCAGACGTTGTACCAGAACTTCTTGGCTCACCCCCGCCCCTTCCGGGGGTTGGAACTCGCCAAGATCCACCGGGACGGCTCCGCGCGGGTGCTGGAGTCCAGCGGCGTGCCGATCTTCGACGCCGCCGGACGATGCACCGGATACCGGGGCATCACGCGCGATATCACCGCACGCAAGCGCGCCGAGGAGGAGTTGCGCGCCGCCATGACCTCCGCCGAAGCCGCGGGCCAAGCCAAGAGCGAGTTCCTGGCCACCATCAGCCACGAGATTCGAACGCCCATGAACGGCATCATCGGCATGAACGAATTGCTGCTCGGCACCAGCTTGAGCAGTGAGCAGAGGAGCTATGGCGAGGCGCTTCAGGTCTCGTCCGAAGCCCTTCTGGCGATCCTCAACGACGTCCTGGACTTCTCCCGGATCGAGGCCGGGAAGCTGGAACTGGAGTCGATCCCGTGCGACCTGCTGGCGTGCCTGGAGGAAGTCGAGGATCTGCTGGCGGTCAACGCCCATACCAGGCATCTGGAACTGGCGCTGCTGTTTGGCCAGAACGTGCCGCACCGGGTGATCGCCGACCCGGGCCGCATCCGCCAGGTGTTGCTCAACCTGGTCGGCAACGCCATCAAGTTTACTGAGCGCGGCAGCGTGTGGGTGGAGGTGTCATGCGCGCAGCAGAGCGCGGCCCACGCCACGATCCGGATGACCGTTTTCGACACCGGCATCGGCATCCCGCCCGACAAGTTGCCGCTGGTTTTCAGCCGGTTCACCCAGGCCGACTCCTCCACCACGCGGCGCTACGGCGGGACGGGATTGGGGCTGGCGATCGTGAAGAAACTGGTCGACCAGATGAACGGCACGATCCAGGTCGCCAGCCAGCCGGGAGAAGGCTCGGCCTTCGCCGTCACGCTGAGTCTGCCACTGGATCCCGCTCCGGAGCCGGAGCCGGTTCCGCCGGCCCACCTGCAGGGCACGCGGGTCTTGATTGTCGACGACTGCGCCATCAATCGCATCGTGTTCCTCGATCTGTGCCTGCGCTGGGGCATACGGCCGGACGAGGCCTCGGGCGGGGCGGAGGCGCTCGGGATGGTCGCAGCCGCCGTCCGCGCCCACGACCCCTATCGGGCCATCCTGCTGGATTCCAACATGCCGGAGATGGATGGAGAAAACGTGGCCCGGCGATTGCGCGCCAGTGCCGAAGACCGGGAGACGGCCATCGTGATGGCCACTTCGAGCGCGCAAGTGGGCGAGGCCGATCGATTCCGCGCCGCCGGCTGTGACGGCTATCTGATCAAGCCCATCAAGTCAGGCCTGCTGCAGGCGGCGCTGCTGCGCGTGCTCGGGGCGCGCTCGATGGGACTCCCGCAGCCGCTCGTCACCGCCAGCTCCCTGGTCAAACTGCGCGCCGCCCTGGCTCCGGCGCCCGCCAGCGCGCTCAAGCCCTTCGCCGGCTGCCGGGCGCTGCTGGCCGAGGACAACCTGATCAATCAGAAGCTCGCCACCCGGCTGCTCGAAAAGCTGGGCTGCTGCGTCGACGTAGCCGTGAACGGTGTGCAAGCCGCCCGGCTGAGCGCGAGCAACGTCTACGATGTGATTTTCATGGACTGCCAGATGCCCGAGATGGACGGCTTCGAAGCCACGGCCGAGATCCGCCGGCGGGAGGGTGACTCGCGCCGCACGCCGATCGTCGCCATGACCGCCTATGCGATGAGCGGAGATCGTCAGCGCTGCCTGCGCGCCGGGATGGACGATTACGTCTCCAAGCCGATCCGGCCGGGCCTTCTGGAACAAGCCTTATACACCTGGTTCGCCCACCGCGGGGACGCCGCGCAATCCGGCGCACAGACGGAAGCGTTGAGTACGGAAGACGACCTCCAAACCCTGGCCTGACCGCTGGCCACAGCGACGACGTGAGCCGCGTCTGTTCGTGACTGAGATGGAATGAGAAGGCCGGCCCCGCGACTGTTAAGGAGACCCGACGAGCCCTCGGCTCGCAAAACCGGATGAATGCCACCCGCCGCGACTTTTGACGGAGCGGTTCTCGCGTTGTTACGGAGCCGCGACCGTCAGGGAGTCGGTCCGCACCCCGACGCGACGGAGGACCTTCGACGGAGCGGTTGCCGCGCCGTTCCGCAAACGCTGCGAGCCGTAGCCGAAGGGATGGCATAGTACTGCATTCGCAGCGACAGGCCACTGCTCACTTCTGGCGCTCCCTTTGACTTCGGGTAAAAAGAGGTGAATATTAACAAATAGGTCCAGTCGCGCCCGGCCTCGCCCCAGCCAGCGCCTGGCCGGCGAGCCAATGAAGCCGCCGCCGGCAGCGGGTCGGGACCATAGCGGATTGGCACGGGGAGGCAAACATGGCCGTGACGGATTTGGGCGGCACCGCGGCGGGTTTGGAATGTCCCGCGGTGAGCGCGCTGGAAATGCCGGAGACGGGCGCGAGCGGTCGGGCGACACCCACGCCGGAAGGCGCGATCCACCTGGATCTGCGCGGAGCCGATCTGGCGGCGCTGGACGGGATTGATGAAGAGCAAATCGCGCGGCTGGCGCGCGTTGTGCGCGGGCTGGCCTTCACGGCGGTGGATGGCGCCAAATCGGGCCATCCCGGCGGCTCCTCGTCCAAGGCCGAAATGGTGCTGGCGCTCGTCGCCTCCGGCGTTTTCGGCTTTGACGCCACCCGTCCCAAACACCCCGGGCGCGACCGCCTGGTGTGGTCGGCCGGCCATTGCTCGCCGCTATTCCACGCCCTGGTAGCGCTGGTCTACGAGGCTCTGCGCCGGCGCGGCGTGGTGCTCACGGAGGCCGCGCGCGCCGCGGCTGAGTACCCCGAGGATCTGGCGCGTTTCCGCCGCTATCCGGGGCCCGGCGGCCACGTGGAATCGGAACTCGCGCTGGCCGACGTCTCCACCGGATCGTCCGGACACGGTTTCTCGATGGGCCTGGGCCTGGCGGCGCTCGAGCGCTCGTGCGGGCTGCCGGCCAAGGTCTTCGTGATCGGCGGCGATGCCGAGACCGAGGAGGGCATGAGCTACGAAGCGCGCAACCTGGCCTCGCGGCTCGGCCTGGCCAATCTCGTCGTGGCTCTGGACTATAACAATTACGGCATTGACGGCCCGATCACTGAAGTGCTGCCGGTCCCCTACCTGAGCCACTGGAGCGCCTTCGGCTGGAATGTGATCGAGGCCGGCGGCCACAACGTCCGCGAACTGGTTCAGGCCTACGCCCAAGCCGTGCAAGGCTTCGGCAACGGGCGGCCCACGCTGATCCTGTGCCACACCGTGAAGGGCGTCCACTACGGCCGGCTGGAAGGAACCGCGGACTCGCACGGCACGCCGCTCGCGCACGTCGAATACGTCCAGATCATGCAGGCGCTGGGCTTTCCCGTCACGCCGGAGGAAGGTCACACGGCGGAAGACATCCAGGCCGTGCTGGCCGGGCTGGGCGCAGCCGAGACGGAGTACCTGAACGCGCGCCTCGAGGCCGCCCGCGCGCGCATTCCGGCCGAGCCGGCGCTCGTCGAGTTGATGCAACATACGCTCGGCGACCGGCCGCTGGCCGACTACACCACCATCCGGCGGCCGGATG
>Ga0302320_10012076_pt1 | contig 18183 bp, 12 predicted proteins | sample Bog_T0_3_FD_202130 | JGI IMG/M metagenome (GOLD analysis project Ga0302320, IMG submission 202130) | Peat permafrost microbial communities from Stordalen Mire near Abisko, Sweden - Bog_T0_3 | ecosystem: Environmental > Terrestrial > Soil > Wetlands > Peat | place: Sweden: Abisko, Stordalen Mire...
ATCCCTCATCGTCATCGGCGCGGGCGCCGTCGGCCTCGAGTTCAGCTCCATCTTCTGCAGCTTCGGCACCGACGTCTCCATCCTCGAGTTCCTCCCCCGCATCGCCCCCGTTGAAGACGAAGAAGTCTCCAAAGAACTCACCCGCCTCTTCAAAAAACGCGGCATCGACGTCAACACCGGCGCCAAAGTCGAAAAAGTCGAAGAGACCGCGACCGGCGTCAAAGTCACATTCATGGACGCCAACGGCAAGCCGCAAATCAAGGAAGCCGAAAAAGTCCTCGTCGCCGTCGGCCGCGCCGGCCGCACCGCAAACATCGGCCTCGAAAAAACCAAAATCGTCCTCGACCGCGGCCTCATCCCGGTCGATGAAGCCCAGCAGACCGCCGAGCCCGGCATCTTCGCCGTCGGCGACATAGTCGCCGGCCTGCCTCAACTCGCCCACGTCGGCGCAATGAGCGGTATGGTCGCCGTGGCCAGCATCGCCGGCCGCAAATTCCGCCCCGTCCGCCGCGACCGCATCCCCGGCTGCACATACACTGAGCCGCAAATCGGTTCGGTCGGTCTGACGGAAGCCCAGGCCAAAGAGCAAGGCTACGAACTCAAGGTCGGCAAATTCCCCTTCGCCGGAAACTCCAAGGCCACCATCCTCGGTACCCACGACGGCTTCGTCAAAATCGTCTCCGACGCAAAATACGGCGAAATCCTCGGCGTCCACATCCTCGGCCCCCAGGCCACCGAACTCATCGCCGAAGCCGTCGCCGTCATGGAACTCGAAGGCACGGTCGATGAGATGATGTTCACCATCCACGCCCACCCCACCCTGTCCGAGTCCCTCCTCGACGCCTTCGGCGCAGTAGAAGGCATGGCCATCAATGCGTGACCGGCCTGCATTTCACACGGATTTGAAGTGAACAGCCTCTGCTGGAAGTCTGCCTTTGAAAGGGCACAACTCGGGGTACCCTCTGGGTCGCGTGTCACGACGCCCCTGGAATCAACAGGGCTTGAGTGTCTGCGTGAGCACTGGATTTTAGGGCTAAAAAGAAACAAAAATGCAAGTTCAACAAAACAAAGAAAATCGCGGAATGCCCGTTTCATGCCCTGCGGGTCGGCGAAGCCGGTGTGGGACTGACTTGCTGACTTGCTACGCCCGCCGCAGCGGGCGCTGACTTGCTGATTTTCAATAAACCCGTCTTCCACCCAACGTCCACCGTTTCGTTCGCTGCCTATGAAAGCTGGTTCTCACGCACCCACCTTAGCCCCCGAGGGAATGCTGAATCGTTTCCCCAACTTGTGCAGAGCTTCCTCAGACGCCACCAGCCCCGATACAATCAGCAGAATTTCAAGGAGAGTCAGATGAAAGGGAAGATCGTCCTTACCGCAAGCGCAGTCTTGCTCGTCACGCTTGGTGTCGTCCTCAACTTCATGCCCCAGGAAGCAGCCGCCGCCCTGGGCATCGCGACCGCCCCCGCAACCACCGCTTTGACGCAGGTGTTAGCTTCGGCCCTCCTCGGCATGGGCTTCATCAACTGGTTCTCAAGAGCCAACCGCATCGGCGGCATCTATGCGCGCCCTCTCGCTCTCGGCAACTTCCTGCTCTTCGGCTCCAGCGCCCTTTCGCTCGCTCGCACATTTTCCGCCCATCACGACGCAACAATCATCGGCATCGCCGCCGCCATCTTCGCGGTGCTCGCCCTCGCATTTTGCTGGCTCATCTTCTTCGCCGACCCGCTCGCCGACCAATCCAAACCCCGCGCCCGCGACTAAACTCGTGCTCTAGACCCGGTCCAACTCCGCGAACAGATCCGCCAACACAATGCGAATAGGCGTTTCCGCAATTGCCAATTCGCCGGAGCGGGCCAGTTCCACGCCGCTTGCCGCTCCGCGATAGCCAACGCGGGCTGCGGGGTCGAGGACCCACACATGCTCAATGCCAAATGCAAGATACTCCGCCGCCTTGGCCGCTGTACGCCGCAGCGTGTCTTCCGGCGACTGAATCTCAATCACCAGCAGTGGCGGCTTTGTGAGGATGCGTTCCCTCGCCGTGCCCGACTTCAGAACGGTAATATCCGGTACGCGGAAATGGTCGCGCTGGGTCTGGATACGCTGCTCGGGAAGACAAAGTACACCCCACTCCGAGCGGTGATTTGCGAAGATTGCCGTCAGAACTCCCTGGAAGAAAGCATGCTCGAACTCGCCCAAGCCCCGCTCCTCGATAACGCCGTCCACGTACTCGCAGTCGTGCTCGAAGACCGTCGCAAGATACTCCTCGACGGAGACAGGATGATCGAAAGCGGGCTGCGTTGCCATGCAAACAGTATCCTCCGATTTCAGCGCGATGACTACAGTTCCGTCGACTGCCCCGCCACCAGCCCCTTTGCCTTCTCAATAAACTCCTTCAGCGCCACCGACCCCTGGTCGCCCTTGCCCCGCGTCCGCACGCTCACCGCGCCCAGCGCCTCTTCCTTGTCGCCGAACACCAGAATGTAAGGCGTCTTCTGGTTCGCAAAGTCGCGAATCTTCGCGTTCATCTTCTCGTTGCGCGAGTCCGTTTCCACCCGCAGCCCGGCGTCCTTCAGCGCCTTCTCCACCTTGGCCGCGTACTCCGCATGCCGCTCGCTGATCGGCACCAGCCCCACCTGCACCGGCGCCAGCCACAGCGGAAACGCCCCCGCATAGTGCTCAATCAGCACGCCAAAAAATCTCTCCACTGACCCGAACAGCGCCCGATGCACCATCACCGGCTGGTGTTTCTCGCCGTCCTCGCCCACATACTCCAGCTCGAACCGCGCCGGCAGCGTAAAGTCAAACTGCACCGTCGAGAGCTGCCACAGCCGCCCCAGCACATCCACCAGCTTGATGTCGATCTTCGGACCGTAGAACGCCGCCTCGCCGGGAATTGTCTTATAGGCGATCCCCTTCCGTTCCAGAGCCGTCCGCAGAGACCCCTCCGCCATCGCCCAACCCTCGTCCGAGCCGGCATATTTCGCGCGGTCGTTCGGGTCCCAGGTTGATAGTTCTACCTTGAACTCGGAGAACCCAAAAGTCCGGAGGACCGCCTCGGCAAAGTCGATGCAGGCCACAACTTCGTCCTCAATCTGGCCCGGCGTACAGAAGATATGCGCATCGTCCTGCGTAAACCCCCTCACGCGCAACAGCCCGTGCATCGTGCCCGAACGCTCATACCGGTACACGTTGCCTAACTCCGCATAGCGCTGCGGCAAATCGCGGTAACTCCGCGGCGAACTCTTGTAGATCAGAATGTGCCCCGGGCAGTTCATCGGCTTCAGCCGGTACTCCGCGTCGTCCAGTTCCATCGGCGTATACATGTTCCCGCCGTAGTAGCCGTCGTGCCCGCTCACCTTCCACAGTTCGCGCCTCATCACGTGCGGTGTAAACACCAGCAGGTAGCCCCGCCGCAGGCACTCCTCGCGCATCCAGTCTTCCATCACCTTGCGCACGATCCCGCCCTTCGGATGCCAGAACACAAGCCCCGGCCCCGCCAGTTCCTGAATGCTGAACAGATCCAGTTGCTTGCCCAGCACGCGGTGGTCTCGCTTCGCCGCCTCTTCCAGCCGCGCAAAATGCGCGTCCAGTTCCTTTTGCGAGAAAAACGCCGTCCCGTGAATCCGCTGCAACTGCGGATTCTTCTCGTCGCCCAGCCAATACGCCCCGGCCAGCGCCGTCAGCTTAACCGCCTTCACCCGCCCCGTCGACGGCACATGCGGCCCGCGGCAGAAATCCAGGAAACTCCCGTTGCGATAAAAACTCACTTCCGCGCCCGGCTCCGTGAACTTGGTCACAAAGTGCGTCTTCATGAAGTCGCCGTCGCGCTCGAACTCCTTGAGCGCCTGCTCCCGCGGCTCATGCTCGCGCACAAACTTGTCGTCCCTCGCAATCACCTCGGCCATCTTGGCCTCAATCACCGCCAGGTCCTCCGGCGTGAACGGCTTCTCGCGATAGAAATCGTAGAAAAATCCCGCATCCGTCGCCGGCCCGTGTCCCAGTTTCGTCTCCGGAAACAGCTCCAGCACCGCCGTCGCCATCACGTGCGCGGCTGAGTGCCGCACCACCTTCAGCGCCTCCGGGTCCTTCTCCGTAATCAACTCCAGCCGCGTGTCCTCCGTCAGCGGAGTAGCCAGGTCCACCAGCCGCGGCCCCGCCGCATCCTCGGCCGCATACATTGCCGCCTCGCCCTCCTCCGCAGTCTGGCCCGCCGCAGTGCCCCCCAAAGGCGTCAGGCGCGCCACCACTGAAGCTGCCGCCAGCCGCGGCGAAATCGAGTTGGCTATCTCAAAAGGCGTCGTCCCGGAGGGTACTTCGCGAACCGCTCCGTCCGGTAGGTGTACGGCGATTGTCTGCTTGCTCATGTGAGTTGTGTCCTGAGGTTTCTGGCCACGATGGAGTTTGGTATCGTGACAATACTTAAGGATATACCGGCGCGAGGAGGAACCTTTCCGTTCTCTGGCACGTAAATCCGTCAGAACGGCCAAGTTTGGTAATGCTGCCCCGTTGCTTTCCCCATTCCAATCTGCCCGGGTGCAGAGAACCACATCAACTCAAGAGGTCAACCAATGAACCTACGTTTCCGCAGTTTCGTGCTGCCCGTTTTGCTTGCTGTCTTGTCTGCGGCCGCGGCCCAGGCTCAGCCCGCGGTCCAGCCTGCGGTCGACATCACCAAGGTCCCCGCCGCTGCACAACCCTCCGCTAACTTTGACGCCAATGCCGCCACTGAGGCATATATGGCCATGATCCCCCCCGCCGCCAAGGCGCGCTCCGACGCTTACTTCGAAGGCGGCTACTGGCTCATCCTCTGGGATTTCTTCTACGGCTCGGCGATTTCGCTTGTGCTGCTGAACCTGCGCTGGTCGGCGCGGATGCAGGCCCTGGCCGCCGGAGTCACGCGGTTCAAGAGTTTGCAGACCCTCATCTACTGGGCGCAGTACATGGTGGTCACAGCGCTGTTGGGCTTTCCGCTTGAGTTCTATGAGAGCTTTGTGCGCGAGCACAAATATGGCCTCGCCACGCAGACATTTTGGCCGTGGATGGGCGATGAAGGCAAAAGCCTCCTGGTCAGCATCTTTGCCGGCGGCATTGCGGTCGTGATCCTGTTTGCGATTGTGCGCCGGGTCAAGCAGAACTGGTGGGTCTGGGGATCGCTGGCCACGCTCGTGCTGATGGTCATCGCCATCGCCATCGCACCGGTCTATCTGCAGCCCATCTTCAACAAGATCACCCGCCTCGACGATCCCAAAGTGACAGGCCCGATCTTGAAGATGGCGCACGCCAATGGGATCCCCACCAACGACGTGTACCAGATTGACGCCAGCCGCCAAACCACCCGCATGAGCGCAAACGTCAGCGGCTTTGGGAATACCATGCGCATTACGCTCAACGACAACCTCCTCCGGCGCGGTTCGCCGCAGGAGATTCAGGCCGTCATGGGCCACGAGATGGGCCACTACGTCATGAACCACATTCCCAAGTCCATTCTGTTTTTTGTCATCGTGATTGTTGGCTTCTTTCTCTACCTCCGCTGGGGACTTGGCTGGATGCTGGCGCGGTGGGGAGATCGATGGGGTGTCAGGGAGATTACCGACCCAGCGGTTCTACCGCTGGTATTTCTGCTGGCCGGGATCTTCTTCTTTGTCCTGACCCCCGTCATGAACACCCAGACGCGCACGCAAGAGAAAGAGGCAGACATGTTTGGGCTGAATGCGGCGCGCCAGCCCGACGGGTTTGCCCAGGCCGCCATCCACCTCAGCGAGTACCGCAAGATGCGCCCCGGGCCGGTCGAGGAGTTTCTCTTCTACGATCACCCCAGCGGCTACAACCGCATTCAAGCCGCAATGGTGTGGAAAGCGGAAAACCTGGAGCTTTTTGAGAAGCCGAGCGACACAACGGTTGCCCATTGAGAGTCAGGCGCCAGGATTCTCAAAATGCTTGGGCCCGGGAACAAAAAGAACTGGGTAATCCGATTCCGAGGGATTGAGCGCGAGGCTAACCGGCTTCGCCCTCAGTCCTTGAGGGCAGGCGTCGAATTTGGTCGGTGGCGCCTCTAAGACAGGGAGCGGTCGACGTTGCCGTCCCCTCACCCGATCAGGTCATCCCCGCCTGCCCCGAAAGACCGCACCAACTGCCGGTATGGGGAATATCGAGTCATGTTCCCCCCGCGCTATGGTCATCTCGTGGCTGGCACAAAGCCGCCCAAAAGCGAGGGACATCCCATGCAGGTTCTGTGCAAAACCACCAACGGAAGCGCCGAAACCCAATGCTGTGTCTGCGGTCAGGGATTCATCATGTTCTGGGAGCGCCAGTCGCGCATGGACCGCGCCGAAGCCCTCCGCGAAATCCAGAAAGTCCTCCTCAGCCATCACCGCACCTCCGCCGGCCCCCACGCTCATCCCACCACCGGCTTCCTCGTTCCCGAGTGGAACGGCCCCATCGCCTACTCCGGCGCCGCCATCCTCGGCCACGCGCCAACATGGGCCCTCTAGTACGAGGATCGGTCGATTCTGTAATCGTGCCCTTGACTCCGGGTGCCCCATCCTTTGCAGTCTCACCGTGAAAATGTGGAAACCACAATCCCCGCCGTGCCGCATTCAACCACCCCCCACCGCGCGAAAAAAGAGATCGCCCCTCCCGCCATCCAAACGGTATATTGATTCGGTACCTATAAATCCAAACCAAGGTTCCCCGATCGCACGTTTGGATGAGGTCACCCGTCGAATAGTTTACGCAAAATAACTTTGAGCGCGGACTCGTCTTCGCTCCACATCCCCATTCGGTGCCTTGGAGAGTCTAGGATGCTGCAAATCAACCCCATCAGAAAGGTCTACGACGTCTGCATCATCGGCTCCGGCGCAGGTGGCGGAACCGCCGCCAAGGTGCTCACCGAGGGCGGACTCAATGTGGCGATGCTCGAGGCCGGCCCCCGCCTGAATCCCGACAAGGACTTCAAAGAGCACGTCTGGCCCTACCAGCTCGCTCATCGCGGCGCTGGCGTCGCCGCCAAAGGCCGCCTCGAGTTCAACAACGAGTTCCTCGCCCCCAACGGCTTCTGGGAGATTGAAGGCGAGCCGTACACCACCGCGCCCGGCACGAAATTTCGCTGGTTCCGCTCTCGCATTGAGGGCGGCCGCACCAACCACTACGGCCGCATCTCCCTCCGCTTCGGCCCCGCCGACTTCCGCGCCCGCTCCCGCGACGGCATGGGCGACGACTGGCCCATCGCCTACGAAGAGCTCGCGCCCTACTACGACAAGGTCGAGTCCTTCATCGGCGTCTACGGAACCAAAGAAAACTTCCCCAACGCCCCTGACGGCATCTTCCAGCCACCGCCCCATCCGCGTTGCACAGAGACCCTCATCAAGAAGGCCTGCGACCGTCTGAACATCGCCTGCATACCCTCGCGTATGGCCATTCTCACCCAGCCCCTCAACGGCCGCGACGCCTGCCACTACTGCGCCCAATGCGGCCGCGGATGCAAGTCCGCCTCCAACTTCAGCTCCAGCCAGGTCATGATTCCTCCCGCCACCGCCACCGGCCGCTTCACCATGATCGCCAACGCCATGGCCCGCGAGCTCGTCGTCGACAAAACCGGCAAAGTCGAATCCGTCTCCTACATCGACAAATCCACCGGCGCCGAACAGCGCGCCTATGCCCGCGCCTTCGTCGTCGCCGCCAGCGCCTGCGAGTCCGCGCGCCTTCTGCTCAACTCTCGCTCCTCGCTCTTTCCCAACGGCCTCGCCAACTCCTCCGGCGTCGTCGGCCGCTACCTTACTGACTCGGTCGGCAGCGATCTCGCCGGATACTTCCCGCAGCTCGAAAACTTCCCCGTCCACAACCACGACGGCGCAGGTGGCATGCACATGTACATGCCCTGGTGGCTCTTCGGCAAAAAGAACGACTTCCTCCGCGGCTATCACATCGAGTTCGGCGGCGGGCGCAACCTGCCCAGCGTCGGCCAGTTCGATGGCGTCAATGCCGAGCATGAAGGTTACGGCCTCTCCCTCAAGCAGCAGACCCGAACCTCCTACGGCGCGGTCATCGGCTTCAGCGGCCGCGGTGAAATGATCCCCAACGACAAAAGCTTCTGCGACCTCGATCCCACCGTCGTCGATCGCTGGGGCATTCCCGTCCTCCGCTTCCACTGGCAGTGGGGCGAGAACGAGATCAAGATGGCCCAGCACATGCGCGAGACCTTCCGCTCCATCATTGAAACTGCCGGCGGCAGGGTCATGGGCGGCACGCGCCGTCATCCGCTGCCCGCAGGCGCGCCCCAATCGGCTGAAGCCAGCCTCAGTGAGCCCGGTGCAATTATCCATGAGCTAGGCACCGTCCGCATGGGCAACAATCCCAAAACCTCCGCGCTCAATCGCAATTGCCAGGCCCACGACGTAAAGAATCTCTTCGTCGCCGACGCTGCTCCCTTCGTCACCAACCCTGACAAGAACCCCACCCTCACCATCACCGCGCTCGCCTGGAGAACCTCCGAGTACCTGATCGACCAGGCCAAAAAAGGGGAGGTCTAGACCATGTCCATCGACTCCGTATCCCGCCGTTCCGTCCTGAAGTCCATCACCCTCGGCGCCGCCGCCGGCTCGGTCCTCAGCGTCATCCCGCTCCAGGCCGCCGAGCACATCCACAACATGATCGAATCGGAAAAAGCCGACGCGCCCGTCGGCCTCTACACCCCCAAATTCTTCAACGCCCACGACTACCAAACCCTCCAATCCCTCTGTGAAACCATCCTCCCCGCCGACGCCGATTCCGGCGGAGCCATCGAGGCCGGCGCTCCCGAATTCATCGATCTGCTCACCAGGGAAAATCCCGACTACCAATCCAGGCTCGGCGGCGGCATTCAATGGCTCGACGCCGAATGCACCAGGCGCTATGGCAAGCCCTATCTCGACGCCGCGCCCGATCAGCAAAAACAGATCCTCGACCTCATCGCCTACCGCAAGAATGCAGGCGCCGACCCATCCCTCGCCCCGGCCGTCGACTTCTTCGCCTTCCTGCGCAATCTCGTCTCCGACGGCTACTTCACCAGCAAGATCGGCATCAAGTATCTCGGCTACAAGGGCAACACATTCCGTCTCGATTTTCCAGGCTGCCCCCCAGTCCCCGGCGTCTAACAATCAAGCCAAACAGGGAAGGGAATCATGTTCGCCCGCAAAAGCAAAACCCTGGCCATCGCGCTCCTGCTCTGCTGCGCATTCCCCTCACACACCCGCGCCCAGGCCCCGGCCCAGCGCCCCACCAGCACACCCTACGCCGGCGACCTCTCCATCTTCGATTACCCCGACCGCGACAAGCGCCTCCACATCAACCGCGTCATGGATCTGCTTGGCATCGTCCCAGGCAAGAGCGTTGCCGACATCGGCGCCGGCTCAGGCTGGTTCACCGTCCGCGCCGCCGCACGCGTCGGCCTCGCCGGTACCGTCTACGCTGAAGACATCAACCCCCAGGCCATCGAGTCCATCACCCAACGCGCCGCCCGCGAAAAGCTCCCCAACATCCGCCCTTTGCTCGGCTCAGTCGAGGACGCAAAGCTCCCCGCAAACAGCATCGACGCCGTCCTCATCCTCAAGACCTATCACGAATTCGCGCATCCCATCCCGCTGATGCTTCAGCTCAGGCCATCGCTCCGACCCGGCGCAAAAATCGGCATCATCGACCGATTCGGCAGCGGCACGGACCACGGCATCATGCCCGACGTCATCGTCCGCGAAATGGCCCAGGCCGGGTACAAGCGCCTCGCCCGCTACAGCTTCACCAAGTCCGACGGCCAGGACTACTTCCTCATCTTCGTAGTCCGCTAGCAGCCCACCCGCTCAGAACGTAAACCGCCCCGACAACTCCAGACTCCGCGGCCCCGCCCCCTCCGCGCTTTGCAGCGCCGTAATCGACCCAAAGCTCGACGGGTCGTCCACCTGCATGTTCGGCGGCTCATAATTGCGATGGTTCAACACGTTCGCCGCCTCCACCCCAATCTCCAGCTTCGACTTCCCATAAACTGCCACGCTCTTCATCAGCGATAACGAGAAGTTCTGCGTCCCCGGTCCCACCACGCCGCCCACCGGCGCATTCCCAAACCGCCCAATGCCAGTCTGGTTCGGCGTTCCATACCCAATCGCCAGCGTCTTGTAGGGGAACGCCGCCGGATTCAGCCACTGCTGTGTCGTCCGCTGCGCCGCATAAAGCGAAACATTCTGTAACTGATCCGGCCGCGTCTGTCCCACTGTCGTCAGAATGTTCGTATTCGCCGGGTCCACCGTATCCATATACGGCGTCAGGAACGGTCCGCTCTGCAAGATCGTGATCCCGCCCAGTTCCCACCCGCCCAACAGCCGGTCAGCCAGTTCGTTCGCCGCCAGCCATCGCTGCCCTTTCCCAAATGGCAAGTCGTAGAGATACGTCGCCAGAAACCGATGCCGTCGGTCATAGATCACGTTCCCATAGTCGTGCCCCGGGTTGAAGCGGTCCGTCAAAAAACTTCCACCCGCCACCGCAAACGCTGTCGGTGTCGCCCCGCCCGCATTCGACAAGTCCCGCGTAAACGAGTAGCTCAAGTCAAACGTGATGCCCTTTCCGTTGTGCCGCGAAACCTCCACGTCCCCACCGTTGTAATTGCTGAACGCCGCATTCTGCACGCTCTGGATAATCGCCCACAGCGGATAAGGAATCGCCGCCGAGTCCCGCGCGTACCCCACCGTATTCGCCGCAACCTGGTTCAAATCCACCATCGCATCCAGGTTCGTTCCATGGCTCCCCGTATACGAAGCGCGCACCCCGATCCCGTGCCCCAGGTCCTGCTCCAGCGTCAGGTTCCACTGTTGCACCGTCGGGTTCTTGTATTTCACCGGAAACGCATAATCGAACGATGCCGTTCCCGTGGACTCGCCAGCCAGCGTGTTGAATGGGTTCGCGAATGACAGCAGGGGCGTCACGTTATCGCTCGCGTAGCCCTGGTCATACGTCGCCAGGTAGCTCGCATCCACGCCCCATCCCGCCACCAGCGAGAATCCCAGCGGCGTTTCAATAAACCGTCCCCATCCGCCGCGCAGCACCGTCTTGTCGCTGCCCATCACCCGCCACGCAAATCCCAGCCGCGGTCCCCAGTTCGTCCTGTCGGTGTAGCGCAAACTCTCCGGAATTCCCGCCTGCGCCGCCGTCAAAATCGGCGTCGGTGCAATCGCATTCGCAAAATCGCTCGACTCGTACTGCAAATCCTGCGCATTCGGCACCACCACCGCGCCATTCACCGTCTGTCCGCCGATGTTCGCGCTATACCCCGGCTCAAACACCGCCGTATTCCCCTGCGTCTCTCGCATCGCCGGATGCAACTCATACCGCAGCCCAAGATTCAGCGTAAGCTGCGGCGTAATCTTCCAGTCGTCCTGCCCGAACCCTGCATACCCGTAGCCCAGCCCGTCCATGCTCGCCTTGTTCGTCGAACTCACCTCGGTGTAATCCGGGTACCCCAGCAGAAACGCCGCGTACGGATCGCCGATCGTTCCCGTCACCGCTGTCGATCCGTTAAACACGTACCACCCCGACCGGTAATTCCCATACACATTGTCGTCGCGATCCGTAATCCGCTTGAAGTCCGCGCCGAACTTGAAGCTGTGGTTCCCCTTCGTCCACGTCACGTTATCCAGCGCCTGGATAATCTGTCCCCGCTGCACTCCGGGATTCCCCGCTCCCGTCGACATGAACCCGTTGATCAGCACCTGCGGCGCCTCCGACCATTGCGTGTCCGGCTGCGGCACTGTAATTCCCGTCTGGCTCAATAGCGTATTCGTTGCGTAGCTCTGCGTCTCCGATGTGTGCTGCGCGTTAAACCCGCCGCGAAACTCGTTCATTAAATTAGCCGAAAAAATATAGTTGTGCGCAAACGTCAGCCCTTCGTCAATCTCCGGCGTGTTGTATCCCCCTTGCAACGGGCTCCCCGCCTCCGCGCAATAAGTAAACGTGCACGCCGCCGAGGGCGCCGTCGTCACCTGCCGATTCTTGTAAGAGAACCGCGCAAAAATTGTTTGTCTGGCAGAGATCGTCCTATCCAGCCGCACATCTCCCTGGTTCGCCGAGATCGGCGAAGGAAAATTCACCTGGTAGTTATTCGAGTAGTCACCCGCTGCCCCATGATTCGGCGTCGGCATCAGATAGGTCAGCAAGCTCGCCGCAATCGGCGTCACCTGCACGCTGCTCGAATTAACCGCCGAACCGTCCGGATTCGAGACCGGATAATAACCCGTCGGGCAGCTCGAAGTCGGCGTCCCTGGCTGCGTTGAAGCAGATGCCCCGCAGTAGTTCTGGTAGAGGTAATCCGTTATGTTCCCGCCGCGCATCTCCATCGAAGGCACGCTCAGCACCATCGGCGTCTCCCGCGGCAGCCGCAACCCCTCAAAGCTGATAAAGAAAAAATTCTTGTCCCGCCCCTCCAGCAAATGCGGAATCGTCAGCGTCCCGCCCAGCGTCCCGCCAAAATCGTTCATGATAATCTTCGGCTTTGCATTGGCAAACGCGTCGTTCGAGTTCAACACCGTGTTCTCGTGGTTCTCAAACACCCCGCCGTGAAAGTGGTTTGTCCCCGCCTTCGAAACAGTCGTGATATCGGCCACGCCGCTGAACTCGGCGTTGTTGTTTGACTCCGAAACCCGAATCTCCTCGATCGAATTGAACGACGGAAACATCTCGTTCACCGGGCCCGAGTACTCCACACCCACGCTCGAAATCCCGTCAATCGTCACGCTCAGCAGCGCCGGAGAAGTCCCCATCACTTCCAGGTTGCCGCTGTCGTCCGTCTGCACCCCGGCCTCGGTCGTTAGCGTTGAAATCGGGCTCGTCGACCCCGCCGACCGCGAATAAATCGCCACCGGCAACTCCACCAGTTCGTCGCCGATCTTGGTCTCCGCCAGGCTCGACACATCCGTCGTAATCACCGGCGCGGCATCTTCGGCCACCACCACCGTCTGCGTCTCCGCCCCCGGCTTCAGCGTCGCGTCCATGCGCCGCGTCTCGCGCGCCGTCACTGCAATCGCCGGCAGTGCTTCCTTCTCAAACCCCGTCGCCGTGATCGTCACTGCATACGTGCCCACATCGATGTTTTTGAAGGCGTAACTTCCGCTCGCATCGGTGGCCAGTTGGCGTGTGGCCTTGGTGCCGGTGTTCAGCAGCGAGACCTGCGCCCCCACCACCAGCGCTCCGCTCGTGTCTCGCACAGTTCCCAATATCGCGCCATACGTAGACTGGGCCTTGAGCCGGACCGCGCCCGGCAAAAGCAGACAACAAATCAGAAGCAGGCAAAAGCCGATCTGCCTGCCAACGCGGGCAGGGAAGCAGAATCTTTCCATCAACACGCCTTTCAGTGGAGATTTCCAGCGGGGTCGAAGCGTCAAGCACTTCGTAATTCAAATGTAGCGCCTGCGACTCCGCAAGTGGGGGCATTTCTTCGCAAAATATTCATCGGTTCGTCGCTGGAGTCCCTTCCACCCCGCCGGCAACTCTCGAGCCCAAATCCGGCCCTGTACCACCGCCCAAGATCGCGGCTCCGTCTTCCTCTCCTGCCCATCGGCCACCGCCTGGGTTGCCAAACCGCGTCGCGAGTGTTTCAATCGAACTATTGAAACAGGGGTGCTCCACGAGGTGGGGCTGAGAAATACCCTAGAACCCGATCCGGATAATACCGGCGTGGGAAGTTTCCTCGGGCCTTGCGGCCCCCTTCCTCGATTCGCAGCCTGTGTGCTCTTGTTTCAATCAGTTGGAAACAAGGGGAACCCATGCTTCGCTTCGCAGCCGCCATCAAGGCCCGCCTCTCTTCAAAATCATTCGCGTCCGCCCTGGCCGTGCTGCTGCTTTCGCTCTTCGTCCCGCTCGCCGCCTTTTCGCAGAATCCTCCGCCCCCCGCCCCGCAAGCTCCTCCCCCAGCGCAGCCTCTGCCGCGTGTCACCACCACCGTCGTCGTCCACGGCCAACTCGATGACAACTACCTCCCAGAAAACATCTCCGTCGGCTCTCTGGACGCTGTCCCGCTCAAAGACGCCCCCGTCTCCGCCGTCGTCATCACCCGCGACGTCCTCTCTGACCAGGTCTCCCGCCTCCTCTCCGACGTAGTCAAAAACAACGCCTCCGTCGGCGACGACTACGTTCCCGTCGGCTACTACGGCGACTACCAGATCCGCGGCTTCGCCTTCGACCTCGCCACCGGCCTCCAGATCAACGGCCTCACCATCGCCGGCGAGCAGGACGTCCCCCTCGAAAACAAACAGGCGGTCGAAATCCTCAACGGCCTCGCTGGTGTTGAAACCGGCATCGCCTCCGGCGGAGGCCTAATCAACTACGTCACCAAGCGCCCCGCCCTGCTTCACTCGCTCGACCTCGCCACCGATCACCGCGGAACCAGCTACGCCGCCATCGACCTTGGCCGCTTCTTCGGTGCGCAGAAACAAGTAGGCGCGCGCCTCAATCTTGCCGGCGAAAAAATCCAGAGCTACATGATCGACACCAACGGCTGGCGCGCCGTCTCCGCCGCCGCCGTCGACTGGCGCTTCAACTCCCGCGCCCTCTGGAAGAACGACTTCGAATACCAGCACAAAGTCGAACGCGACGGCAGCGGCTACCAACTCCTCGGCGGCACAACCCTGCCCGACATCAGTAAGATCCACACCTCCACCCTGCTCGGCGACCAGCCATGGGGGCCGCCTGACACCTACGACACCTTCAACGCCAACACCCGCCTCGACCTCACCTTCTCTCCCAACTTCGCAGCCTTCGCCTCTGCCGGCGTCAGCCATTCGCTCATCGACGACAATGTGATCTACGCCTACGGAACGCCCTTTGACTCCGCCGGCAACGTTTCCTGCCCCGGCGCTCCTGACGCGCCCGCTTACTTCTTCTGCCCCGACGGAAGCTACGGCATCTACGACTACCGTGACCCCGGCGAACTCCGCATCGATGCCGTTGCTGAATCCATCATCGCCGGCCACATCAAAACCGGCGCCCTTACCCACGACCTCACCCTCGGCGCCGAACTCTTTCTCCGCAGCGTCCAGCAGCCCGGATTTTACACGGTGGCAAATCCTTCAACCTCTGTCATTGCAGACGGTGCAGTCTACAACTATGTTGGCTCGGAAAACATCTATCAATCCATTGCGCCCGTCCCCATCGAGAGTCCATATCAAACCTCCGGCCCGCGCCGCATCTGGCAAGACAGTCATCAGTCCTCCGCTGTCTTGCAAGACCGGATTCATCTCCTTGGCCGCATTCAACTCATCGCAGGCGGCCGCTACGACGCCCTGCGCGACCATAACTACTCGGCTTACGCCTCGTGTGCCAACTCCGCTGACCTGAATCCCACTACCAGCCCAACCCCAAATCCCTGCGCGCCCGTACTCATCGACAGGCCCGTCTGGCTCCCGCAATACGCCGTCACCTTCAACCCGCTCGCCAACGTAACCCTCTACTCCAACTACGGCGTCCTGCTCTCGCTCGGCCCCCAGGCTCCCTGGTGGGTCGACAACGCCAACCAGTTCCTCGCCCCCTTCAACACCCGCCAAAACGAGATCGGCGCAAAGTACTCGCCCGCCCAGCGCATCCTCCTCACTACCGCATTCTTCCGCATGCGCGCACCTTTCGTTTATCCCAAAACCATCCAGGCCCCTGACTCTTTCTGCCCCACCGGCAATGCAGGCGATCAATGCTTCGAGTCAGAAGGCCGCGAAACCCACTCGGGCATCGAGTTCAACGCTGAAGGCAACGTCGCTAGCTGGCTCCGCCTCACCGGGTCCGCCGCCGCCCTGCGCGCCATCTCCTCCAACACCGGCACGCCCGCCTTTGACAACAAGCAGGTCCTCAACGTCCCCCGCTTCCACACCAACCTCTTCGCCGACGTCGCCGTCCCACACTTCCGCGGCCTTCACCTCATGCCCGGCTTTAGCTACTCCGCCCGCAAACAAGCCACGCGCGACGACACCGTCAGCATCCCCGCCGCCAACATCTTCAACCTCGGCGCGCGCTACACGCCCGGCGGTGAAAAAGGCCGCATCACCTTCCATCTCTACGCCAACAACATTCGCAACAAGCGCTACTGGAGCGACACCGGCGCAAGTTTGGGCGACTCCTTTCTCTGGCTCGGCGCGCCCACCACCGTCCGCCTCTCTGCCCACTACACGTTCTAATCTGAAAGAGGAATCATCGGCGATGACAACGGAAGCCAAAGCGCACGGCCTCGACGGCTCACTCGTCGAACCCGACTGGCCCCCTCTCACCCTCGATGAGGTGCGCTCCGTGCTTTGCCAATTCGCCGACCTCGCCGAGCCAACCGCCATCCTCTCCGTCAGCCCGCGTCCCTTCTCCGCCGCCAGCGTCGTCTCCACGCTCGACGCCCCCGTCTTCATCAAGCGCCATCACCGCTCCGTCCGCAACGCCGAAGGCCTTCTCGAAGAGCATCGCTTCCTCGCTCATCTTCACGCCCACGGCGCACCCGTCCCCCTCGCCCTAGCAAATTCCTCCAGCCAAACCGCAATCGAAATCGCAGACTGGACCTACGAAGTCCACGAAATACCCTCTGGCATCGACCTCTATCAAGACGCCCTCTCCTGGACGCCCTTCCAATCCGCGTCCCACGCACACTCCGCCGGCCAGGCCCTCGCTCGCCTCCATCAAGCCTCTCAAGACTTCACCGCCCCACACCGCCAGCCGCGTCCCCTCGTCGCCAGCTTCACCATCTTCGCCGCGCAAGATCCCGCCGCCGCAATCGGCCTTTATCTATCCGCCCGCCCCGCCCTCGCCAACGACCCCGTCACCCGCGCCGCCTGCGCCCACGCCCTCGAACTCCTCGCCCCCTTTCACGACGAACTGCAACCGCTTCTCCACTCCCTGCCATCCCTCTGGACCCACAACGACCTCCACGCCTCCAACTTGTTCTGGTCCGACGCGAGCCCCAACGCCCACGCCACAGCCATCATCGACTTCGGCCTCGCCGACCGCACCAACGCCATCCACGACATCGCCCACGCCATCGAACGCAACATCGTCGAATGGCTGGCCCTCACACAAGACTCCTCGCACGAGTCAGTCCCCATCCACCTCGATCATCTCCGCGCATTCCTCGCAGGCTACGAATCCATCCGCCCGCTCTCCGCTGAAGAAGCCGCCGCCCTCGCCCCCATGGCCGCGCTTTGCCACGCCGAGTTCGCCCTCACTGAGGCCGATTACTTCCTCGCCGTCCTCCACTCCCCAGAGAAGGCCCGCCTCGCCACCGAGGGCTATCTCGTCGCCCACGCCCGCTGGTTCCGCTCTCCCCGCGGACAAACCCTCCTCAACGCCCTGCGCACCTGGGCCTCAACCCGCCCCCATCCCCTGCACGGAGATCATTCCGCATGACCTGGTACGCAATCCTCAACTACCTCGCCGAAAACTGGCTCGAGATCGCTGGAACCCTCACCACCATCCTCGGCATCTGGCTCACCACCCGCCGCCTGCTCATCTGCTGGCCCGTCGTCCTCGCCGCCGACTTCCTCTATCTCGTCGTCTTCTACCGCGCGCGCCTCTTCTCTGACTCGCTGCTGCAAGTCTTCTTCGTCGCCTTCACGCTTTACGGTTGGTTTCACTGGTGGCGCGGCGTACAACAAGACGGCGAAGTCCGCGTTGAGCCCCTCAGCCTGCGCGGCTGGCTCGGCGGGCTCGTCGCCGGCGCCATCGGCTCTGTGCTCCTCGGTTGGCTCATGACCAAAGTCGGCGCCGCCCTGCCTCATCTTGACGCAGCACTCACCAGTTACTCGCTCGTCGCCAGTTGGTGGCAAGCCCGCAAGCACATCGCCAACTGGTGGCTCTGGATCGCCGTCGACCTCATTTACATCGGCGAATATCTCTACAAGAATCTCGTTCCCACGGCCCTGCTCTATGCCGGCCTCGTAGCTCTTGCCATCCTGGGCCTCCGCGACTGGCGCCGCGCCGCCCCCCAAAAAATCGCCGCCGCTTAAACCGCCGCTTGCACCACATTCCGCAACGGCTCGCCCTTCATATACCGCCGCAACTCCTCCGCCGCATTCCTCAGCGACCGCGGCCCAAACTGCGGACTCGACCCCGCCACATGCGGCGTCAGCAGCAAATTCGGGCACTTCCACAGCGCATGCCCATCCGGCAGCGGCTCCGGATCGGTCTCGTCCAGCGCCGCGCGAA
>Ga0302320_10012078_pt1 | contig 18183 bp, 8 predicted proteins | sample Bog_T0_3_FD_202130 | JGI IMG/M metagenome (GOLD analysis project Ga0302320, IMG submission 202130) | Peat permafrost microbial communities from Stordalen Mire near Abisko, Sweden - Bog_T0_3 | ecosystem: Environmental > Terrestrial > Soil > Wetlands > Peat | place: Sweden: Abisko, Stordalen Mire...
GCCGAGTTCAAAACGACGGAATCATAGGCTTCGACGTAATTGTAATCCATAGTCAATCCGCCGCTTCCAGCAGAGATGCTCACGCCGCCATTATCGGCATGCAAACCGCCATCTTCAATATCTGCGGATCCGCTTCCTGTCAGACTCACACTGCCGTCGTAGGCCCTGGCTGTGGTGCTATACATGGTCAGAACGTTGCCTGCGGTGACGTCCACATCCCCATAACTGGAGTAAATCCCATAATTGTCTTCAATATTGGCGTTGCCGGTCGCGGAAATATCCACGGTGTCGTCAGCGCTCAAATAATCGTCATTCTCCATGGTCAGATCACCGCCGACCTGAATGTTAATGCCGCCGTAATAGGAGTAGAGACTGGTATATTGAATGCTAGTGTTCCCGGCAGAAGAAATGCCCAGGCTTCCGTCTTCGGCATAGATGTCGGCAAAAGCTAAATTCAGGGTGAGAGCAGCACTGATATTCACAGCGCCGTTGTCGGCGTAGATGCTGCTGTTATCAATGGTCGTGTTTCCTGTCGTTGAGAAGACATCCACGTCGCCGCCATCGGATTCCAATGTTGATTCATACACATAGGCGTCACCGGTGAAGGCGGCCAGGATCACCGAACCCGGGTCTTCAATGTATTGGTCTTCCACATCGACAGGATCCGAGATAAAGGTTTCCAACGGTGTGACGTATGCCGGAGTTCCCGATGAAACTTCGGACGATGCGCCTGATACAAGCAGGGAGTGAGGCGTGTGGACGGGACTGCCCTCATATCCGCCGCCGCTATCGCCCGTGATATTCAAGTTGCCACCCGCGCTAATCGTGCTGTCATAGACATCAACACTTTCCCTCGCCGTGATTTCAATGGCGCCACTACCCGTGGTGGAGAAACTATCATAATCGAGATAAGCCTCCCCGTTCCAGACGGTCAGGTCAATCGCCCCGCCGCTCGTGGCGGTGGTGTATTCCACATCTCCGCCCTCAACTCCTTGAAGGTTGATATCGCCAACAGCCGTGATGGAAACATCGTTACACGGTCCGATAGCCAGGTCGCCGGTATCCGAAGATATATAAACCGCGCCGCCCGCGTTGATCGTCGTGCTGTTAATGTTCACATCGCCGTTGTAGGACTCGATGTCCACTTCGCTTCCGGTGGCAGTGATGCTCGTGCTGTCGTTGATATTAATATCCCCCGGCGCGTTCACATACACCGCATCCCCAGCCGTGATAGTGTCGTAATCCAGCGTCACCGTCTCGCTGGCGTAGGAGTAAGAATCGTCAAAGCCCGCGCCAATATTCACGTCATACCCGGCGGCGAGCGTGGAGTTCTCGATGTCCACATCCCCGTAGTCGGCGTAGACATTCACACTTCCGTTAACCGACTGCAAATCATCACCCAGATCCGCTTCACCGTAATTCAGCGTCACCGAGCCATTGTCCGAGGTGATGTCCACGTCGCCGGACGCAGTGATGGTCGTGTCATAGATATAGACGTTCCCGGTATATGACTCAACATTCACGCCGCCGCCCACGGCTGAAATTCCGGTGTAATACGAAATATTCACATCGCCCGAAGCATCCACATAAACCGCATGCGCAGCGGTGATCGAATCGTCATCCAAGGTGACTGTCTCCGAACCGCCGTCGTCGTAGTAACCCGACTTGATGTTCACATCGTAGCCGCCGCTGATTATCGAATTTTCCACATCCACGTTGTCGTAGTCGGAAGTAACATTCACGTCATAGCCCGTGCCACTCGTCAGGCTCGTTTCGTAAGTGTAAACTTCCCCATCCGCGCCCAGATCCAGCTTGCCACCCGCCGTTGCGGTGGTGTAATCCACGGTGGAACCAAATGTGCCCCACAGACAAATGTCGCCACCTGCTGTCATTGTCACGTCATCCTCGGTGCCGGTCGTCAGATAACCGCCCGCCGAGATGGTCACGTCGTTGCCGGCCGTGATGGTGGAATCGTAAATGGAGATGTCACCGACGGAAATGGTGGAACCAATGATATAAGCATAGCTGGTTAGATCAGAATTGGCGGTTGTGATATCCACGCTGCCGCCATTGGCTGCGATGGTCGAGCCGGCAATGTTGATGTTGCCGTAATCCACGGTGCTGTATTCAATTTCAATCCCGCCCTCGTCGTAACTGGAGGCGTAGGCGTTATTGTTGATGTTCACATCGCCATAGGCAGTAACGGTCGAGTTATTTACTGTGATGTTGTTGCCGGAGGCATAGTCGCTGTTGAGCGTGTCGGAATAGCCGCCCACATAGAGCGAGCCGTCCGAAGTGATGTTCACGTTCCCGCTGTTGCCTTCACCGGCACCTGCAGTGATCTGCGAACCTTCAATGTCCACGCTCCCACCGAGAAACAAGTCCGTGGATTCAATGTCCACTGTGCCGCCGGCATGGATGGATACATAGGGGCCGTAAGCGGTGAGATCCGCGTCGGAACCCGATGAAATGGTGGCGCTGGAAACGTCCAGATTGTCATTGTAACCGGCATAAATGGTGGAACTCGAGATTGCTACGTTTCCCTGATAGGAATCAATTTCCACATCGCCACCTTCGGACGTGATGGTGGAATCATACACACTCAAATCACCTGGTGCATCCAGATAAACCGAGCCATAGGCATCAAGCGTGTCATAATTCACCGTCAGCGTTTCGGAGCCATAGTAATCATCGTATCCCGCCTCGATGTCCACGTTGTTATCCGCATAAATATAGGAACTATTGACAGCCACATTGCCGTGGTCGGCGTAAATGCCAACAGAACCATAGTAGGCGTAAATGTCATTGTCAGGATCAACGGTCACACTTCCTCCGTCGGAGGATTCGATCCTCACGTCGCCGTCGTCGGCATACAGCTCGTTATCAGAGAGGTAAATGTCCCCGCCGGCTGTCAAGGAGACCGAGCCGTTATCAGCTTCAACATCGGAGTTGTCATACATGTTCAAGCAGTAGCCGGCCGTGATATCCACATCCCCGTAATCCGCGACCAACTCGGAGTTGTCATTAAGATAGACTTCACCACCCGCATTCAACACCACGGAACCGTTGGCCTCGACGTCGTTATATTCCGCGTCAATTTCGCCATCCGCGTAGACTTGCACGTCCCCGCCATTGGCGTAAATGCCGCTGTAGTAAACGGATGCGTCCCCACCCGCGCTCATATAAACCCATCCGCTGGATTCAATCGTATTCTCGCTTGAAGTCCCCACCGTAAGTGCATCGGCGGATTCTATGTTCACGTTCCCATTGGCGCTGATATAAGTATCCTCAACGTCCACCGTGCTGTCGTATGAATAAATGTCCACGTCCGAAGAGTCGGCATAAACTTGGCTGCCAGACAGGGAGAGGCTGTCCACGGCTGTCAAGGAAACCGAGCCGTTATCAGCTTCAATATAGGATCCGGTAATCTCTTCGGTTCCGCCAGAATTGACGACCACGTCGCCGCCGTCTGAAATCAGAGTGGAGCTGTTGACCGTCGCATCAATGTTGGCCTCCAGGTCAACTGTGTCAAGATCCTCGATAGTAACCGACTCCTCGTCAATATAATCAGAGGGACCGTAGAGTGCTTCAGGCCGGACAAAGGACAGCTTGCCGCTGATGATCTCCAGAGCGAGGTGCTTGCCGACAATGTCATCTTCGTAACTATTGTTCCCCGCAGTGATATCCACAATACCGTAAGTGCTGCTGATGGAGGCACCATCAATCGAAACGCCCTGTCCGGAGGTCACACTGACATTGCCGCCGCCCAGAATCGTGCTGGAATTGATGTTCACTTCCGTGGGCGAGGTGATGCCGACTTGTGCGCCGGCGGTAACACTGTAATCATCCACATTCACGTCGCTGTAATCAGACGTGAGCGACACCGAGCCGCTGGCGCTGATCTGGTTATTCCCGTCACCGTATTCACCATAATTGTAGTAGTAGTATCCAAGATACAACGTGTCGTAACTCTCAATATTCACGCCACCACCGGCGCTGATGGAGGTGTTCTCCAGATCCACGCTGCTGCTATAGGATGTCAGGTCAACATCCGACCCGTTCGCCGTGATGCTGGTGCCGTAAGAATATACGGAGCCAGGGGCATTCACATACACACCGTCACCCGCCGTGATGCTGTCGTTTTCCAGCGTCACGGATTCATCGGCGTAGGAGGAATAATCGTCATTTCCAGCATTGATGTTCACATCGTAACCAGCGCTGATCGTGGTGCCGGTATCCAGATCCACGTCCCCGTAGTCGGAAGTGACGTTCACGTCGCCGGTGTCCGCAGTCAGGCTCGTCTCATACGTAAAGACCTCTCCATCATACGAACTCAAATCCAGTTCGTCATACGCCTCGGCGCTGGTGGATTCCACAGTCGCGCCATATTCACCCGACAGGTAAATATCCCATTGCGCCGAGATTGAAACGTCATCATCCGGCCCCACGTTCAGGTAGCCATCGTCCGCAGAGATGTTCACATCGTCGCCGGCGGTAATCGTCGTCTGGTTAATGTTCACATTCCCGTAGGAGGATTCAATGTTCACGTCCCAGCCGGCACTGATGCCGTTTTCATAAACGCCGTAAATGGTGATATCGCCTGGAGCGGCCACCGTAATATCATTGCCCGCACTGATGTCGTCATACTTCAGCGTGACCGCCTCCGAACCGTCATCATCGTAGCCAGCCTTGATGTCCACGTTATTGCCGGCGCTGATCGTGGTGTATTCCACGTCCACATTGCCGTAGTCGGCATAAATATTCACGTCATCGCCTTCGGAATTAATGGTAGAACAGTAGAGGGCAACATCACCACTACCAGCCTCGAACTGGGCGTAATCGCCCTCGGAATCGCCGGATTGGACATTCCAATCGCTTAGGCTAAAACCGTTGTCGTTGTAAAAATTGAAGTAGCCGCCGGCTGTAAAATTCGCCGTCCCACCCATGTCTCCGGTGTCATTGATCAAGTCAATGTTTCCGCCTGCGGTGGCATACACGCTGCCAGCGGTGCTGAAATATGAATCCTCCGAATAAATGTTTCCGCCAGCATTGATGTTCAGGTCGCCGCTGTCGCTTTCAGAGCCCGAATATATGTCGTCGTTATTAAGGGTTATGTTGCCGTTGGCACTGATGCTAATCCCGCCGTTATAGGCATAAATATAATAGCTGTTTTCAATGTCCACATCGCCACCGGCGGAAATGTTGATGCCGTTGCCGTTCTCGTCGCTGCCATCGGCGTAAATCTGATAGTCATTGTTAATGTCCACGTCCCCGTTGTCGGAGGTCAGGTTCACCACTTCACCCGCGTAAATCTCATTTCCGTCCACATTCCAGCCCAGATACAGCGTGCAGCCGCTTTCGATGTTGACGTTCCCGCTCGCGTAAAGATTATCTTCCTCAATGTCCGCAGTGCCGCCGGCGTTGATGTCCAGATAGCCGTTGTCCGCTTCAATGTCATTGCCGGAATCGGAGAGCGAACCGCCCGCGTTGATGCTGATGCCACCGTTGTAGTTGTAAATCTCGTTGTCCGTCAGATTCACATCACCGTCGGCGCTGATGCTGATGCCCCCATCGGTTTCTTCCTCGTAATTGGCATAAATGTCGTTGTCCGACAGGTTCACGTCGCCGCCGGCGCTGATGCTCACGCCGCCCTTATAGGCGTAAACATAATAATTCTCCTCCATGTTGACGTCGCCACCCGCCAAAATGTTGATGCCGTTCCCATTCTCGTCGCTGCCGTAGGCGTAAATCTCATAGTCATTGTAAATGTCCACGTCTCCGTTGTCGGAAGTCAGGTTCACCGGCCCGCCGTAGGCGTAAATCTCCGAACTGCTTTCGGATCCAAGCGTCAGCGTGTCGCTGCTCTCGATGTAAACGCCACCCTCCGCCTCAATATATGTGTCTTCCAGATCCGCCGTCCCACTGTAGGCATTGATGTTCACGTCACCGGAGTCCGTCTCATAACCTGAATAAATGTCATCGCTATCAAGGGTCACGCTGCCGTCGGCACTGATGCTAACCCCGCCATTATACGCATAAATGTCATAGCTGTTTTCAATGTCAACATTGCCGCCCGCGCTGATGTTGATGTTGCCGTGATCGGAATAGAGGTAACTGTTGTAGATGTCCACATCGCCGCTGTCGGAAGTCAGATTGACATCTCCGCTGCCAGCCTCGATGTCGGCGTAATCTGTAATCTCCAGCGTGCCGCCGCTCTCAATATTGACGCTGCCGTCGGCATAGAGGTAATCGTCGTCAATATATGCCGTGCCGCCGGCAGTGATGTCCAGGTCGCCGCCGTAGGCGTAGATGCCGTAGGAGTCGCCACCATCGCCGTAGTCCGTCAAGGAACCGCCTGCACTGATGGTCACGTTGCCGCCATACGAATCGTAGCCCGACTCAATATCGTTATCTTCCAGATCCATGTCTCCACTGGAGGTGATGTTGACGGTGCCGTAATCGGAGTAGATGTCGCTGCCGGAAATATTCACATAGCTGCCCGCTATGTAAATGTTGCCACCCGGCGACGCATTGCCGTCCTCGGAGACGATGGCGGAGGCTTCGAGGGTGGAATCATTAATATAAACATCGCCATCAGAACTGACGCTTACGTCCCCGGCATCCCCATAAATCTCGTCACTGTTCAGATTCACGTTGCCGCCAGCGCTGATGCTCACGCCGCTGTTATACGAATGAAGATAGCTGTTGTTGACATCCACATCAGAGGCGTCGGATGTCAGCGAAATTCCATTGTCACCATACGCATAAATCTCGGTGTCGCTTTCAAGTGTCAATGTATCACCACTCTCAATGCTGACGTTGCCGTTGTAGGCGTAAATCCAATTATAATCAATGTCCACCGCGCCGTTCTTGGCGGTGATGTTCACGTCGCCGCTGTCGGCATAGATGTTGTAATCATAAGCATAAATATCCCCGGAGTCGGACTTCATATTCACCGTGTCGCCGGCCTCAAGGTTGTCACCGGAGTGATACCACCCGAAATACAGCGTGCCGCCGCTTTCGATGTTCACATTCCCGCTCGCATAAAGATAATCCTCTTCAATATCAGCCGTGCCGGTGGCCGTGATGTCCAGATCGCCGTTGTCAGCTTCAATGTCGTTGCCGGAATCAGAAATCGAACCGCCCGCGTTGATGCTGATGCCGCCGTTGTAGTTGTAAATCCCGTTGTCCGTCAGATTCACATCACCGTCGGCGCTGATGCTGATGCCCCCATCGGTTTCTTCCTCGTAATTGGCATAAATGTCGTTGTCCGACAGGTTCACGTCGCCGCCGGCGCTGATGCTCACGCCGCCGTTATAAGCGTAAATGTCATAATTCTCCTCCATGTTGACATCCCCACCGGCGGAAATATTGATTCCATTGCCGGAGTCATCACTGCCGTAGGCGTAAATTTCATAGTCATAAATGTATACGTCCCCGTTGTCGGAAGTCAGGTTCACCACGTTGTCCGCGTCAATCTCATCCCCGTCCACATTCCAGCCCAGATACAGCGTGCCGCCGCTTTCGATGTTCACATTCCCGCTCGCATAAAGGTAATCCTCTTCAATATCAGCCGTGCCGGTGGCCGTGATGTCCAGATCGCCGTTGTCAGCTTCAATGTCGTTGCCGGAATCAGAAATCGAACCGCCCGCGCTGATGTTGATGTTGCCGTTATCGGAGTAAATGGAACTGTCGGAGATGTCCACATCGCCATTGTCGGAAGCCAGATTGACATCTCCGCCGCCAGCCTCGATGTCGGCGTATTCCGTAATCGTCAGCGTTCCGCCGCTCTCGATATTGACGCTGCCGTCGGCGTAGAAATAATCGTCGTAAATATATGCCGTGCCGCCCGCGGTGATGTCCAGGTCGCCGTTGTAGGCGTAGATGCCGTAGCTATAGCCACCATCGCCATAGTCCGACAAGTCGCCATAGTCTGTAAACGAACCGGCGGCGCTGATGGTCACGTTACCGCCATACAAATCGTGGCCCGACTCAATGTCGTTGTATTCCAGATCGATGTCTCCGCTGGAGACGATATTGACGGTGCCATAATCGGAGTAAATATAGCTGTCGTAAATGTCCACATTGCGGCCCGCTATGTAAATGTTTCCACCCGGCGACGCATTGCCGTCCTCGGAGACGGTGGCGGAGGCTTCGAGGTAGGAACTGTCAATATAGATGTCGCCACCGGCGGTGAGGTTGATGTCTCCATCGCCTGCATATATATAACTGCCGTTCTCGATTTGCGCCTGGTTTAGAGCGATGATGTCCAAGCCACCGCCTTCGGCATACACTTCAGTGTCATTCGCGGCGAAATCACCCCCCAAAGCGGACAATGTCACCGAGCCGCCGGCCAAAATCGCAACATTATGCCCGTCGTCCAGAAGGCTGTCCGAATAGTTGTTTCCCAGAAACAGGGAGCCTTTCTCACTCACGATGCCGACGCTGCCACCTGCATAAACCGTGTAATCCGAATTCATGCCAACGATTGACAAATCCGATTCCGACAAAATATCCGCGTCACCGACATTATTGTATATGCTGACATCGAGAAGCTCGTTCGGATAGTCGGTGTCAGGTAGACCTGTCGTCGTGTCCAAAACGCCGAAGCTGCCCGCCGCCAGTCCGAAAATTCCCGTGTCCGCCTCAAGCGTGGAACCCGATGCGATCATCATCTCGCCACCCGCGAGCAATCCGACGGTGTCAGGCAACGGTGGAGGGAGCGCGGTTTGCGCCGGACCTGACGGGACGGTGGTGATGAAATCCAGCGACTGCCAGATTCTCATGTCGTCTTTCGCCATGAATTCAAAATCCGAGCCGCCGGAAAATTGGGTCAGGTCAATCTGCGCCGTGTCTATGTCCATGTTGTTTCCGACAAAACCAGCGGAGGGATCGCCGTCAACACCCATGAAGGGCAGCCCATCCAAAAAACTGTCAATGCCGGTCGGCACCTTGAAAGAACTTGTTTCGGTTTGGTTGCCGTCGAGAGACGGATAATTTACCGTGTTCGGATCGGTGGGCACTTTATCGCTTCCGATGATCTGCGCGTCACTCTTGAACGCGCCGGGCTCGCTGTTGTTGTTATTGATGTCGTTCACTACTTGCACAATGGTCGGGGTTGCGTAGTCGCCGACCTTATACTGGGTGCCCTCCAACGTGTTGTTCAAAATCTGAAGAAGCTGCTGGGTGACCTCGGCTTTGATCAATCCCTGCGATGGAAGCGGGTCGACGAAACCGCTGACGAGCGAGCTTCCCTTGGTCTCGGAGTCCAGCCGGAAAATGATCACCGGCGAGGTGCCGCCGCTCGGGAGGATGAACGTCATCTGTCCCGGCTCGAGCGTCTGGGAAAGTCCGTTCAGGAATTTGATCTCCGCCTGGCCCTCGAGGTCGAGCAGTTTGAAGCCGCCGCTGGGTGTGCAGGTGACGATGATGGTGGTGCCGAGAACGGACGCCGTGGCCGAGCCGGTGCGGATGGTGCCGCCGCCCTTGCCGTGAGGCGAATGGAAGAGGATGCTGCCCTGCTGCAAATCAATCGTGCGGTTCGCGGGATCGAAGGAGAAAATGGTGTTGGCGCCAACGCGGGTGATGGTGTCGTCCGCCGCCACGAGTTCGGCGCGCGAGTTGGGGCCGGTGCGCATGACGTCCGGCATGTTGAACATGTCGTTCACCGCGGCATGGTGAAGGGATTTGTCCGTCGCTGAAATGACCTCCACGTTGTTGACGACCTGCGTGAACTTCGACTGCTTCAGATCAATGGCAAGGACAGTTGAAGGCAGCGCGAGGGCACCCAGGAGAAACACGGCACACAGTTTTTTCATATCTCTGAATTTTTCTGAAAACATCCTCTGCCCCCAACCGGCGTTACGTCGGGGCGTTATGGGTGAAAATATAACCGATTATTCAACTCCGTCAATTATTATTTGATGCGGTTATCAGGGTTATTAACGCCGCTTCCGCCACCCACCCCGTCATTTTTCAGTGAGCGTGATGGAGCCGTCCCAGCCTTCCGGCGGCGGCTGGCGCAGGTTTTCCGCGCATAATTCCAGATACATTTCGCACAGGAAATCCATGTCCTTGCCGCCGATTTCCGCGCCGGCCTCCCGGAACAGCGCGTCCGCCTTTTCGAACTGGCGGCTGCGGAACAGCTTGATCGCGCCGTGATACGACGCCAGCCAGCCGGGCGCGGGCTGCGACCGGTCGCCCAGCAACGTGAAAACCTCGATGGGTTTCGTCTTGCCCTTGAACGCCACCGCCCCGACGTTCCGGTAAATAAAATGTTCGCGCGTCAGGTTCTCCGTCCCCTCGCCAATGAGGATGTCCGTGTGAAACTGCTTGGTCGCGCTTTCCAGCCGCGCCGCGAGATTCACGCCGTCGCCGAGCACGGTCAGCTCCATGCGCTGCTGGGCGCCGATGTTCCCATAGACAACTTCGCCGTGGTTCACCCCGATGCCCGTGGCCAGGATTCTGCGGTCGGGATTATTTTTCCAGCCGTCATTTAATTTCACCAGGGACGAGCGCATCTGCAGCGCGGCGGCGACCGCCCGTCGGGCGTCCACGTCAACCCCGAAGCTGTGGGTGTCGCCCCACGCCGCCATGATGGCGTCGCCGATGAATTTTTGGAGCGTGCCGCTGTTTTTTTCCTGGATGACATCCACCATCTCGCCGAAGTATTCGTTGAGCTGCGCCACCAGCTTGTCCGCGTCCGTTGACTCGGTCATGGAGGTGAACCCGCGGATGTCGCTGAACAAAATCGTGACCGGTTTTTTCTGGCCGCGCATGGAATCTTCCAGCGAGCGTTTGTCTTCGAGGATGACCTTGGCGACGTTTGCCGAGACGTAACGCGACAGCACGTTGCGATAACGCAACCGCTCGAACTGCTCGAGCGCGTATTGGAAGGCGACACCAAATGTGCCGGGGACGATCAGGCAGAACAACGGCGCCGGCATCGGCAGGACAAGTTTGTGGTAAGTGAACGCGACCTGGCACACCACGAAAAAAACAATGACCGACGCCGCGAGCGTAAAAACTTTCCACAGCGCGTTGCCGATGCCGAGGCAAATTCCCAAAGCGAGCGCCAGCATCACGAGCGAGATCGCCAGGTTCGTCTGCGGTGAAGTTTCCAGCAGCCAGGAGTTTTGCAACAACGCCGCCAGAATTTGCGCCTGAACCTCCGGGCCGGGCGTGTCGCCGAATGGCGTGATGTGGTCGTCGTGAAAAATTTCCGCCATCGGGCCGACGATGACAATCTTGTTGCTGAAAATCATTCCACCATTAAATCCTTCGCCGCCACCATTCCATAATCTGTCCACAAACATATTTTCAACGGGCAAGGCACGGTAAGTTCCGGCCTGTCCCTGAAAATCAATAAACTTCAATTGGGCGGGCGATGGCGTAACGATCTTGCCCTTGAACTTTTCCGCAGCCAGCAGGGTGAAATGCGTCAGGTCATCCTGGGCTTCGCCATCAGCCACCATTTTTTTCAGCAGCTCGACCATCTTGGGATCGTAGCCATCAGGTTGTTCCAATATCTCCCGTTCAGATGAAGTGTGGTATCGGGCGCGGCGCACCACGTCATCCGGGTCCGTCCAGATGTTGACCATTCCCACAATGGATTCCGTGCCAGGCAGCAGCAGGCGGTTGTTGGGCGCGGTCAGTGTTTTGGTTTTGCTGTCCGGACCTTTTTCATCGGCGAGCATTTCCCCAATTACGACGTGATCCTTGTATTTCTGAAGTTCCTGGGCGAATTCGTCGTCGCCCTCCGTTTCGCTGGCAAAAACAAAGTCGAACATCACCACCTTCGCGCCGCCGCTCATCAGTTTGTCCAGCACCGCCGCATAAACCCGGCGGTCCCACGGCCACGGCTGTTGCATCAACTGCAGCGTGGGCGAGGCGGCAATTTCGTTCGTGGAAAGTGCGTCGAGCTGGAACGCGGTCGAGCCAAGGCCCACCAGCTTGATGTCGGGATCGGGCGGCCTTTCCCCGCGCATCAGATACCGGCGGTCAATCAGCGCGCCTTCGGCCTTCTGCCAATACGGTTCGTTCGTCAGCCACTGCGTCTGCGCCAGCCCGAAGATCAGAAGACCAAACGCGACAATGATCCACTTGGAATATTGGCTTAAGAATTTGACCATGAAAAACGTGTTGCTTCGATTCCGCCGCCCCGTTATTCGCAAGCCGCGCCGCGCAACTCAAGGAAATAATTTCTCAAAAAAGGCCGTTGACAGCGCCGCCGTCAGCAGCCAGTTTTTGGACGACCGACGCATGCATATATGGCAGCCGACACCAACACGATGCTCGACACCCTGGCGGGTGTGGTTCAAGCCATCGCCCAGGACCGGAAATTGCGGCAGTGGTTCTCCCGCCTGGCCAAAAAGTCCATCGTTGAACGGCGCAACGAGATTTATTCGATGACCCTCCGAATGACTCAACAAGGCGAGGACGTCAAAATCATCACTTCATTGCATCTGCTTGCCGACGCGAAAGTTTTTGACGCCGCGTGCCAGTCGCTTCGCGAGCTTGGACAGCTTGGGAAATGAGGCGCAGCTTAAAAGGTTTCCGGCGATGCCGGTCCATTTCGAGACTGCGAAGATGAAAAAAAGTGGTGCCCCGGCAAGGACTCGAACCTTGGACCAATTGATTAAGAGTCAACTGCTCTACCAACTGAGCTACCGAGGCAACCATGTTGCAAACATTGGCGATTTGTTCGCTTTCACTTTCCGCCATTTTGTCATTGCATACCGCCATTTGATACCGTATGATATTTGGTGTTATGACAAACACAAACAGCACCCCAACGGCGGCTGCAATAGACAGCCGGAAACTACCAGCAAAAACCGAATCGTCAATCTCGAATGACGGCAAGTGGCGAACATTCAAGAAACACGCGGGCTTGATGCAATACGTCCCCAGCGGCATTTACTTCGCCCGCGTGAAAATCAAAAATGGTCGCAACGGCGTCGTAAAACGCGCCAGCCTCGAAACGGACGTGTTCACGACGGCCAAGCTCAAGTTGCCACTCAAGGTCAAAGAGCTACGCAAACCACCGGCAGAGTGCGGCACGTTCGCCGAAGCCCGCCTGCTCTACCTTGCCGACATTGACAACGACCACACGCTTGCGGCGGAAACAAAAAAATACTGGAATTACCGCACGGAAGCATTGCTCAAAACATGGCCGGGATTGGACGGCATGAAGCTGACAAAAATCACGGAGCGCGATTGTCGGGACTGGCTTAAACGATTCTCTGGAAAGTTTGAAACCACCAACACCAACAACACCCTAGCCGCGCTGCGAAATATCCTGACGCGCGGTGGGCTTGGCCGTGACAAAAACCCCGCATTTGGAACGAAGCACGGCAAGAAATGGCGTCTAGGCGCGAAGCCAAAGCAAATGACGCTGCCGGAGCCGGAGCAATTCGACGCCATTGTGAAACGGATTGAAACGGCAGGTTCGGGACACTCCAAAGGTTGCGCGGACTTGGTTCGTTTTCTCGCGTTTAGCGGTTGCCGAATCAGCGAAGCTAGACAAGTGCTTTGGCAGGACGTGGATTTTGAACGCGGCGAAATTCGCGTCCACAACGCCAAGCGGAGCAAAACCACCAGCGCGAACGATCTCCGCTTCGTGCCAATCATTCCGGCCATGCGCGAATTGCTTGAACGATTGCACGGCGAACAAAAACCGAAACCGGCTGACCGCGTTTGCGTGCTTGGCGAGTGTGAAAAATCACTGACAAACGCCTGCAAAAAAGCTGGTGCATCACGCATCACGCATCACGATTTGCGCCACTTGTTCGCCACGCGCTGCATTGAAGCGGGCGTTGACATTCCTACGGTGTCGCGCTGGCTTGGACACGTTGACGGCGGCGCGCTGGCGATGAAAGTTTATGGTCACTTGCGCCGGTCACACTCGCAACAAGCCGCGCAACGGGTCACTTTTGGCACGGCGGTTTTACTGCCTGAAATTGTCGCGCCTAGCGAGCCAAAGCAATTGCCGGAAACAGCGGGCGCAACTGCGAATTAAAATTCATTCCGCGAATAAAACGCGCTCCGGCCAGTGGATTCTCAAAAGCCACTGGCCGCTTTTCTTTTCTTGCGCCATGCCGCAAACGTATCCGCCGCGCAGTTTGATTTCGTCAATGATGGAAATATCCTTGCCGCTGACAACTAGCTCGCGCGGCTGGCTTTTCAAATCTGGTTTCGCGGTGTCACTCATTTTTGAACTACGCGCTCCGGCACGATTTCGGCGGCTTGGATTTGCTTTGGCGCGGACTGCCCGGCCAACGCTTTTTGTTTTTTGAACAACGCAATCATCCGTGCGGCAATGTCGTCGCTGATTAGTGGCGCGCTGATGTTGTTTATTTCAAGGGCTGGCGAGTCGCCAAACCGTTTCATGTCGGCAAATTTCAGCAACGCGGCGGCGGCTCGCCAGTCGGGTTGCTTCATGCCTACGCCGTCCGCGCTCTTTTCAACTCGCGTCAGCAAATCGTCTATGCGATTGGCGCGAAATTCTTCGAGCAACGCCGCAAATTTCTCGCTGCGATTGTGGCGCGCTTTCCACGAAAACCAGCTTTGCGGACGAATTTTCAACAATCGGCACGCTTCGCTTTCGCTCAATTGCTTTGCACAAAAACGCGCAATCGCGCTGATGGTTTTGGCGTCAAAACGCCGGTTTGCTCGCGTGCGCGTAGGATTTCCGCGCCGTTTGTCAATCACCGTGAATCCGCCTTGCGCTTGGCCGCGCTTCGGCAAAACTTCCTGTGTGACCGAAACCTTTCAACCGCGCGACGCGCAAAAATATGAAGCCGCCCTACGCCGCTTCGACGCGGAAAATTCCCGCGATCCGAATTCCGAAGATTCCCGGCCGCGCGAACTGCTCTACGCCCAACGCCTCACGGACTGGGTTTTGCGGCTTTGCCAGGATGCGTCCGAGGTGTTGCGGCTCGCCGCGCGCTGCCAGCACATCTGCCGCTGGGAAATTCCGCGCGCCTCCTATCCGATGACCCGTCCCGGCTATTTGAAATGGCGCGCCGACCTGAAAAAATTCCACGCTCAAAAGGCGGGCGATATTCTCCGCGAAATCGGCTACGACGAAACCGTCATCCGCCGCGTGCAGGATTTGAATCTCAAGAAGAATTTTCCCGACGATCCCGAAACGCGTGTTCCTCCAATATCAACTCGCCGACCTTGCCGCCAAAACTGCCGATGACAAAACCATCAACGCGCTGCAAAAGTCCTGGGCCAAAATGAGCGAGGCTGGACGCGCCGAAGCGTTGAAGCTGGATTACGGCCCGCACGAAAAAATCTTGCTCCAACGCGCACTCCGAACTAGCGTGGCGTAATCAGTTCAACGCCGCAGCTTATGGCTGAATTCAAGTTCACTTGTCCGCAGTGCAAACAGCACATCCAGTGTGACAGCAGCTATGTCGGCTTTCAAATCAACTGCCCAGCGTGCCAGCAGGCCATCATCGTTCCGCCGCAACCGCCGACGGTTGTCCCACCCGGCGAGCGAACCATTCAAATCAAAGTTTCGCTGTTGCGGAAGGCGGCATTGATTTTCGCCGGCGTATTGCTCACGGCTGGAATCGCCACGGTCATTTTTTATTTCGTCGGAAATTCCACGCGCACCGTTTGGAAGGAATGGTCTCCTCTGGGCGGCAGCAGCGACCAATGGAGTTTTTCCGGCGGCAAGATCCACGCGCACAGCACGGCTGGCCAAACGATTCTGGTGTCGGAGACGGAATTCGGCGACCTGACTCTTTCAGCCACCGTCAACACCGCCAATCGCGAAGCCAGTTTCGCCATTCGCATGCAAGACGCCGGCAACGGCTATCTCATTCTTTTTGCGCCCGCCCACACGCCGTGTCCCTGGAACCGAACTGGCTTCGTCGCTATAATCAAAAAAGTGTCGGGAAACGAAACCACCCTCGTTAGCTACAACAGGAAGATGGCCGCCATCGGACAAACCGCCAAACTCAAGGTCATCGCGCGCGGTCCTTCCATTGAAGTCCAGCTCAACGGAACAAAAATCCTGCACGCGAACGACTTGACCTTCGCCAGCGGTCGCATTGGCCTCCGCATCTTCGGCGACCCAAATTATCCCTGCGACGCGACCTATTCGAAGATCACGTTTCATTGAGAAATCGGCGAAATTACTTGCCCCGACGCGCGCTCACCAGTTAATCAGACTCATGCCGCAACCGTCCGATGCGACGCCCGCCAACCAAATCCCGCTCGTCGTGGATTTGGACGGCACGCTCATCAAGACCGACCTGCTCTGGGAATCGCTCGCACGGCTGCTCCGGCGGAATCCGTTCACGCTCTTCGCCATCCTGTTTTGGTGGATACGCGGACGCGCCTTCTTGAAAAAGAAACTCGCCGCGCGAGTCACAATTGATCCCGCCACCCTGCCCTACAACGAACCTTTCCTTAAATTCTTGCGCGAGCAAAAAGCCGCCGGGCGTAAAATCATTCTCGCCACCGCGTCCGATTTACAGATGGCAAAACCCGTCGCCGATTACACCGGCCTCTTCGATGAAGTTCTCGGGAGCGACGGAAAAACCAATCTCCGCAGCGGGAACAAACTCAAGGCTTTGGTCACGAAGTTCGGCGAACGCGGCTTTGATTATGCCGGCAATTCATCCGCCGACCTCGCCGTCTGGCGCGGCGCGCGCGAGGCCATCGTCGTCAATGCCGGCCCCGCGCTGCTGAACCAGGCCACCAACTGCGCCAAGCTTGGCCCGACGTTCATGGAGAATTATTCGCCGACGTTCCAGGCAAGAAGCTTTCTCAACGAACTTTTTATCCGCAGCCGCTATCTCGCCGCCATCGGCGCAGGACTTCTGCTCGCAAGCGCGTTCACCAAACCCGCCATCGCCGGGAGCGCGTGGGTTGCGCCCGCGCTCATGCTCGGCTGCGCTTTTGGCAAAAACGGCGGCGATAGCTTTCGCATCGGCTGCGTCGCGGGACTTTCCTTCTGGCTCGCGTCGCTTTACTGGCTGCTGCACATGCCCGTAGCCGGCTATCCCATCCTCGGCTGGGCCGCGTTGTCCGCTTACCTAGCGGTATATCCCGGCGTCTGGGTCTGGCTTCTCGCCGGTAAAATCGGCGAAGGCGATTGGGCGCGGCGGAATCTCTCGTCGCTCATCGGTGCCGCAATCTGGGTCGCGCTTGAAATGATTCGCGCGCGGCTGTTCGGCGGCTTTCCGTGGAATTTTCTCGGCGCGTCGCAATACCAGATGGTTCCGCTCATCCAAATCGCATCCGTCACCGGCGTCTATGGCGTCTCATTTCTCGTCGTGTGGGTTTCGCTTTCGCTTTATTCCGCCGTGCGGATGATTTTTTACCGGCCCGCGACACGTCTTGTCTGGCAGGCGGAAATATTTCTGCCGCTCACCGTCGTCATCCTTCTGTTCGCCTTCAGCTTCGCGCAATTGGGCGATGATAATTCGCAGGCTTCAACTTTCCGCATCACCATGATTCAACCCAGCGTCCCGCAGACCTTGATCTGGGATGAAAGCGGAAACACCAACCGCTTCCGGCAACTGCTCCAGCTTTCCGAATCCGCGCTCACCGATCAAAGTGACCTCCTCATCTGGCCCGAATCCGCCGTGCCGGAATTCGACGACGCCAGCTACATCGCCATCACGAATCTCATCCGCGCGCATCGCGTCTCCGTGATTTTCAATGCCGACGACGCCGTGCCGCGCCCGGACGCCACCAACGAATACGACAACGATGTTTTCAACGCCGCATTTCTGTTCAACTCCGAAGGCAGTTGGGCCGCAACTTATCATAAGCAAAAGCTCGTCATCTTTGGCGAATATATCCCGCTCGTGCGCTGGCTGCCCTTCGTGAAATGGTTCTCGCCCATCACCGGCGGATTTGCGGCGGGAAACGAACCGGTGCAGTTTGAATTACGAATAGCGAATAGCGAATTGCGAACGACGAATTCGCCATTCGAAATTCGTAATTCGGCATTTGTCACCGCCTCCCCGCTCATTTGTTACGAGGATATGTTCCCGCAGGTCGCCCGCCGTGCAGTCCGCGACGACACCGATTTTCTGGTGAACCTGACCAACGACGGCTGGTTCGGCCAAAGCGCCGAGCAATGGCAGCACATGGCCGGTGCCGTTTTTCGCGCGGTGGAGAATGGCGTGCCGCTCGTCCGCTGCTGCAACAACGGCGTCA
>Ga0302320_10012085_pt1 | contig 18179 bp, 10 predicted proteins | sample Bog_T0_3_FD_202130 | JGI IMG/M metagenome (GOLD analysis project Ga0302320, IMG submission 202130) | Peat permafrost microbial communities from Stordalen Mire near Abisko, Sweden - Bog_T0_3 | ecosystem: Environmental > Terrestrial > Soil > Wetlands > Peat | place: Sweden: Abisko, Stordalen Mire...
TCCCCCCGCCTGGTCCGGGTTGGTGATCATGACGTCATAGAAGCCTGGACCCCCAATCTTGAATGCGCTCGTTGTGACAGTGTTCCACGGCAGATTCGTGGTGGGAAAGGTGGCCAGGACGAGTGGCTTACTCAGGCCCACAATCTGGATTTGAGAGTCGAATACGATACCCGTCCCATTGATGACTAACTGGCAGTAAAGGCCGGCCCCGCACGGGCTGGAGGAGTTGTCCAAAACAGCCGTTACGGAAGTGATCGTGGGCACAGGGTCAGCAATCGAAAAGGATTCGTTTAAATTGCCAGGGCTCGCAACCGGCTGGACGACCCAGGTGGGCACCGCCGAGTCTACAAAAGCTACCTGCGAGGAAGAAGGCTCGTTGATGGCAAAGAGTCCATTCGGTGTCGGAAGCAGGGTGAACGTCAGGTGGCCGGCGTCAACAAACTTCGTTATCACTTGCGAACCGCTGCCCACAAAAACTTCCGAAGTAGGCGTGAAATTGGAGCCTGCAACAGTCACGGTATGCAACGCGCCATCGGGTGTTACGATACTCGGCGTAATGCTGCCGATGACCGGGGGCGGGAAGTATGTGCCCATGCAAAACTGCTGAATCGTAGTTTCGTTGGCCGCGTCAATCACTTCTAGGTCAAAAAGAATGGGCGTGTCCGCGCCATACCACGGGCTGCTTCCTCCCGATGCGCATGCGCTGGAGAGAGTCGGAGTTCCTTTCAGCGTTCCGTTTTGGGCCAATTGGAGTCCCTGGTCCGGTCCGCCGCCGCTGAAAGTCCACTTGTACGGCGGAACTCCTCCGCTGGCGATGAAAGTGTAGCTGAATGGCACCCCGATTGTAGCCAGAGGAAGTACCGCAGCCTGTATCTGCAGCGGTGCGCTCGTCCCACTCAGCGCGATTGTCTGCGGCGATCCAGCCGCGCTATCTGTAATCGTGACCGCAGCTGTCCGTACACCGGTTGTCACCGGCGCAAAATGCCCATGGACCGTACAATTCGCGGCGGCCGCCAGACTTGTCCCGCAGCTATTCCCAAATACAAACGACGACGCATCAGCCCCCGTCACGGTAACGCCTGTGATGGTCAAGACTGCTGTCCCGGTGTTGGTCATCGTCACAGCCTGCGATCCGCTAGCCGTACCCACCGCCGTTGCCGGGTAGGTCAAATTAGTCGCCGACAGCGTAACCGGTCCCGCCGACAATCCAGTTCCACTCAGAGAGATGCTTTGCGGTGAAATACTGGCGCTGTCGGTAATGGTGATTGTCGCCGTCAGCGCTCCCGACGCAGCTGGAGCAAAATGCCCGTGGATCGAGCAGCTCACCCCCACCGCCAGGCTCGACCCACAGGTGTTGCCAAACACGAACGAAGACGCATCCGTGCCAGTCACAGCGATGCTGGTAATAGTCACCGCCGAAGTCCCCGTATCGGTCACAGTCACTGCCTGCGATCCGCTAGCCATGCCAACATCCACCGAACCATACGAAAGGCTCGCAGCCGAAAGTGTCACCGGCGGCACCAAACCAGTCCCGGTCAACGCAATTGTTTGCGGGGAAGTGCTGGCGCTGTCAGTAATGGTGATCGTTGCGACCAATGCGCCGCCCTTCGCCGGCGCGAAGTGCCCATGGATGCTGCAACTTGCTCCAGCGGCTAGGCTCGCCGGACAGTTGTTGGCAAACACAAACGAAGACGCATCCGTCCCCGTAACCGCGATGCTTGTGATCGAAAGCGCCGTAGTCTCGCTGTTAGTCAACGCCACATACTGCGATGCACTGGCAGCCCCCACATTCACTGACCCAAATGCCAAGCTGTAGGCCGACAGCGTCTCCTTCAGCACTCGATTATTGTAGTTACCGGCAATATAGACATTACCGCTTCCGTCGACAGCGATCCACAAGGGGAAATCCAGGCCGGTGGTTGCAGCGTTTGCGGGAACGCTCTGCGCAACAGAGAAGTGCGCAGTCTGCGCATGAACGCTGGCGAAGGCTCCGCCCACCATCAAAGCCACAACCCGACAGAAAACAGGCAACGATCCACGCCTCCGCAGAGAGCAAAAGACACAAGCAACGGCAACTAACTTGCTCGTCGACTCGAAGAAACCATGCATGTAGGCCAATGCGGAGCTCCTCGTTCGCGGATGCGAGCGGTTCCCAGCGTTATAGCTTCGATGCACTCCGGAGTCGGAGAGCGATGGACGGTTCTCCGAGATATTGACAACCGAACATCCCCACACCCCAAACCCCAGTTCCCAGCCCCTAGTCCCACATTCCATTTGCAGGCAATTAACCCCATTCGGAGTACACTGATTCCAGATCGGAAAAGCGGGGATTCCGGCCCGGAAACCCCAAATCCGGGCTCCGACCCCACCCCCCACGGAAAACACCTGCATTTTTCGCAAGAATTGAATTCAACCAACACAATATCAATAGTTTACGAGATAGGGATGTTAGCCGAAGAGTAAACAGAAGTGCCCCAAAAACCGCCCTTTTCCCCGTTTTCTCTCCAAAAGCCCCCATTTCTGTGGCCCTCCCAAACCCCAATCAGCGCCAAACTCTCTCGCCGGACCTCCCTCCTGACCGCTTCCGCAGCCACGCTCGCTGCTGGGCTGCCGTGGTAGCCTTGGTTGTCTTTGTCTGGAGCCGTCTCCCGCATGAATTCCACCCCGACCGCGCAATTCAATCTCGTCGCCGCTGCCCATGCCTCCATGCTCGAACACGGCTTCCAGCCGGAATTCCCGCCCGGCGCCAGTGCCCAACTCGCTGACATTCAAGCACATCCTCAACTGCCCGAAGCACCCGGAGCCCAGGACCTCCGGGCCCTCCTCTGGTCTTCCATTGATAACGACACCTCCAAAGATCTCGACCAGATCGAGTGGGCCGAGCAGTTGCCCGACGGCCGGATTCGCGTCCTCATCGGAGTCGCGGATGTAGACGCTCGCGTCGCCCTGGGCACCCTGCTCGACAGCCACGCGAAGAGCGAAACCACCTCGGTCTACACCGGCGTCAAAGTCTTCCCCATGTTGCCCAGCGAGCTCTCTGAGGGCATCACCTCGCTCAACGAGAATGAAGAGCGCGTCGCCGTGGTGGTTGAGTTTGCGGTCGATCCGTCCGGCACCGTCTCGGATGGCAACGCCTATCGCGCTCTCGTCCGCAACCGTGCTCAATTGGCATACAACAGCGTCGGCGCCTGGCTCGCCGGCACCGCCCCCGCGCCCACCAAAGTAGCCTCCAGTACCGATCTCGCCGCCCAGCTCAAACTTCAGGACGCAGCAGCGCAGCGCATGGGCAATGCCCGGTTCCAGCATGGCGCGCTCTACCTCGACAATATGGAAACGAGGCCGGTCATGCTCAAAGACCAGGCCGTTGACATTGTCTCTCTGGAAAAGAGCCGCGCCACCGCGCTGATTGAGGAATTCATGATCGCGGCCAACGGCGTTGTCGCCCGCGCATTTGAAGACGCCGGGGTCGCGTCAATCCGGCGCATTGTGCGCGTACCGAAACGCTGGGACAGGATCGTCGAAGTGGCCCAGGGCCTCGGCACAACCCTCCCCGCGGACCCCGATTCGAAGGCTCTCAACGACTTTCTCCTCGCCCAGATGCAGAAGGACCCAGCGCACTTTCCCGACCTCTCCCTCACCGTAATCAAGCTCATGGGTCCCGGCGAATATGTCCTCGTCAAACCCAACGAGCCGTCCCCCGGACACTTCGGCCTAGCCGTGCAGGACTACACCCACTCCACCGCCCCCAACCGCCGCTTTCCTGATGTCGTCACCCAGCGTCTGCTCAAGGCCTGGCTGGCCAAGGCCAGCCAGCCCTATTCAGCCGACGATCTCAACGCCATCGCCATACATTGCACACTCATGGAAGACAATGCCCGCAAGGTGGAGCGCGACATGCAAAAACGCATTGCCGCCGTTGTCCTCCAGAAACGAATCGGGCAGAGTTTTCCGGCCATTGTCACCGGCGTCAACAAGTACGGCACCTTTGTTCGCACCCTCGACCCGCACGTCGACGGAATGGTCGTGCAGGGCGGCAAAGGCCTCGATGTGGGTGACAAGGTTACGGCCAAACTGGTCTCCACCAATCCGGAGAAGGGCTTTATTGACTTTTCAGTCTAGAGCCAGAAGCGCATCCTCGAATGAGCGACTGTTGAAGGGTCGTTCTTGTTAGAACCGAATCCTTTGAACCCCTTGTGCGCAAAAATCGTCTAAGATTAAGGATTATTTCCAGTTGGCAAGACCTGTCAGCGTTTAGCCATATCTGCGGTTCAGGTAGTCGTGCGTCGTTTACCCTGAACATCGAGTCTTTCTTCGGCATGCAGTAATTGCTTCATTTTCGGATAGGCCAATGCAGTTGCAGAATCCAAGAATGGTGAGTAGATGCGTTTAAGTTTTGCCCTCATACCTGCAGTGTTTTCTTCTTGCCTCGTCTTTTCGGGCCAGATTCAACAGTTGCACGCGCAGCAGTCCGATACCCCCAGGACAGTCGCGTCCTCTGAGTTGCCCCAGTCGCCGGTGCCTGCTGGGGAATCATCCTCCACGCTGCAACTGGAACAGCAAACTCCACAGACCGCCCCCACGCAGCAGCCTTCGACCGCACCCTCCGCGACACCCGTTGGGGCAAATCCAGCAGCCCAGACCCCTCAGCAGTCCCTGGACGAGAAGACCAGGCGTGAACTGGCGGCTGAGCAATTAAAGCAGCAGGAGTCGCAGCGTGTGATGGGCGTAATGGCGACTTTCAATACCACTACCAACAAGAACGCCCTACCGCTTTCCCCGGGACAGAAGTTTCAACTCTTCTTCAAGAGCTCTACTGACCCGTGGCCATTCCTTCTATCCGGTGTGGTGTCTGGCATCGGGCAGGCCAACAACAGCTACCCGGAATGGGGTCAGGGCATGCAGGGCTACGCCAAGCGCTTTGGCGCCGCGTATAGTGACGCATTCATCGGCAATTTCTTCGGCAATGCTGTGCTCCCGTCCGTGCTGCGCGAAGACCCACGCTACTTCCAGATGGGCACCGGGAACAAAATGAAACGCGTCCTCTGGGCGGCATCGAGCACCTTCTGGTGTAAACGCGACAATGGCAAATGGGGCCCGAACTACGCAAATGTGGGCGGCAACCTCATTGGAGCCGCGATCGCAAGAACCTACTACCCAGCGTCAGAACGGGATGTGGCCTCGACAATTTCCGACGGACTAACAGTCTCGGTGGAAGGCATTGTGGGCGCGGAAGTGATTGAGTTCTGGCCTGACCTTGCACGCCGGCACCGCCGCAAGCAGGCTGAAAAACTGGCCCGGCAGGCCGCTCAGGGTACTATGCAAGCAAAGCCCCAAACTCCAGCGCCCGACGATAACAGGAAGTAGAGACTACCTGGGTTTGCCGCTACTTCGCCTCGCCGCGCGCCGGCAGCTTCAACGCCTTCAGCGCCGCACGATTCTTGTCAATCAGCGAAACCCGCCGCTCCACACATGCGCGGCTCCGCAACGGGTCCGCCGGCGTGTTCAGCACATAATCCAGCAACCTGCTGAGGCTGCTGGTCGCCACATGCAGCCGTGTGTCCGATGAAGCATAGTAAATCAGCACCTCTCCGTTCTTCTTCTCAATCCAGCCGTTGCTGAACACCACGTTCGAAACATCGCCAACACGCTCCCAGTTTTTCGGTGCGATGAAGTAGCCGGCAGGCTTATGGGTGATCACCCATGGCCGATCCAACTCAGCCAGAAACAGATAAAGCACATAGCGCAGACCGGCGGCAGTATTGCGCACGCCGTGCGCCAGGTGCAGCCAGCCTTGATCAGTCTTGATTGGCGCGGGACCGAGTCCGTTTTTCACTTCCTGAATCGTGTGGTACTCGCGGTTGTCGACGATGATCTCGTCCTCGACCTCAGCGTTCTCAATGCCCTTTGACAAGCCCCAGCCAATACCGCCGCCCTTGCCTGCCTGGATAAAGTCATCCTGCGGCCGCGTGTAAAACGCATAAAGCCCGTCTACGAACTCGGGGTGGAGCACTACGTTGCGCTGCTGCGGCGACTTGGACTTCAAGTCGGCCAATCGCTCCCAGCTTTTCAAGTCGCGCGTGCGAGCAAGCCCGCACTGTGCCACCGCCGACGAAGTATCCCACGCCGGAGTCTTCGGGTCTTTGCGCTCCGTGCAAAATAGCCCGTAGATCCAGCCGTCTTCGTGCTTCACCAGCCGCATGTCGTAGACATTGGTGTCCGGATCAGCGGTCTCCGGCATCAGGATCGGATACTCCCAGAAACGGAAGTTGTCTACACCGTTCGAGCTCTCCGCCACCGCAAAAAATGACTTCCGATCGGCCCCCTCAACACGCGCCACCACCAGGTATTTCCCCTTAAGCAGAATGGCCCCAGCGTTGAATACTGCATTCACAGCAATGCGTTCCAGCAGCAGCGGATTGGTCTTGCGGTCAAAGTCGTAGCGCCACGCGATTGGCGCGTGCGCGGCCGTAAGGACGGGAAACTCCCAGCGATCAAAGACCCCATTGCCGCCAGCCGATTTGCGATTCCGCTGTTTGAGAAGCTTCTCTTGGTCCTTGATGAGCGCCTGCACACTTTTCTTAAACTCGGCCTGATTCATCTTGCTCTCTCCGGGGATTCGTCGCTCCGACCATGGCTCAAGCTCCCAACCCGGTCCAATCTATCCAACCTTTCCATCACCTCAAAGCATGTCCGGCTGTTGTGGTACGGGCACTTCCACGGCCCAGCCTTATCCTGCTCCAAATCTGGCACACCGGCTCTCGAAACCATCCAGAACCATTCGCCGAACTCATGATCGATGATGTGCTCTTCAATGAATGCCCAACTCCGCTTTGCCGCTTCCAGGAAATGCAGTTCGCCTGAGAGTTCGAAAGCGTTCAAGAATCCGACGACCGCCTCGGCCTGCGGCCACCAATGCTTGTCGCCGTCCACAATCTCCGTCGTCCCTGAGCCGTTCTCTTCCGCTTCGTACAGCAGCCCGCCATCGTCATCCACACCCTGCTCATATACAGCCTGCGCCATCTTCACAGCTTCGGCGCGCACCCGGGCCAGCACGTCTCCGTCGCCAAGCACCTCCGCCGCCTCACACAGCAGCCAACTCCCCTCAATGTCGTGGCCAAACGAAATCTTCCCCGAGCGCGGATGCCACTCCTCGTCAAAGAAAAGAAGGAAGTGGTGCGTCGCCGGATCGATGATGTACTTGAGGAAGACTTCAATCAGTTCACGAAGCCTGAAGCGCACCGTCACATCCTCGTGGTGCCGCAGCAGCGTCGCATACGCCTCCAGCATGTGCAAATGCGTGTTCATGGACTTCTTTTCGTCCATGTCCACTTCGCTCAGCCGCTGGTCAGCAGCCAGCGTCCAGTCTCGCTCGTAGGTCTCAAAGTAGCCGCGATGCTCGGCGTCGTGGCCGGCCAACTCAATCTGCGCCACCATGCTCATGGCGCGATCAATCGCCTGCGGTTCCCCCGTTGCATGGGCATACTCCGCCAATGCGTAAACCGTAAATGCCTGGGCATAGATGCGCTTCCTGGTGTCCAACGGGTGCCCGAGATGATCCACCATCCAGTACACGCCGCCAAACTCATCGTCCCAGAAGTGGCTGCATACATAGTCATAAGCGCGGCGCGCAGGGGCAAGGTAAGTCGGCTCCCTGTACACGCTGTACGCCTTCGCAAATGTCCACAGAATCCTCGCGTTGAGGATCACTCCTTTGCCCGCTTCGGAATCGATAGTCAGGTCGTTGCCGATCTGCCCGCGAAACCCGCCATTCTCTTCGTCAATCGCGTTCTTCAGCCAGAAGGGCAGTATGCCCGTTCGCACTTCGGCTTCCACTTTACTTCTTAAGTCATACACTGAAGAGCCTCCAGGCAAGCATGAAAATACTGCCGTTGGTTGTTCATATGGATGGTGCAAGAATCGCATCAATCTTCGCCAGCTCCTCGGCAGAGAAGGACAGATTCGCGAGCGCCGCCACGTTCTGTTCAATCTGCTCCACGCGGCTGGCCCCAATCAACGCCGAGGTCATGCGTCCGTCGCGCAACACCCACGCCAGCGCCATCTGTGCCAGGCTTTGCCCACGCTCGGCGGCGATCGCTCCCAATGCGCGTATCTGCGTTAGCCTATGCTCATCGATGTCATTCTTTTTCAGAAACCCATGCGGCTTGCTTGCCCGCGAATCCCCCGGAATCCCATGCAGATAGCGGTCAGTCAGCAGGCCCTGCGCCAGCGGACAGAACGCAATCCCGCCAATCCCCTCATCGCCCAGAACGTCCAATAGCCCGTCCTCAATCCACCGGTCGAACATCGAGTATTTCGGCTGGTGAATCAGGCAGGGCGTGCCCAGTTCGCGCAGAATCTTTGCCGCCACCTTGGTTTGCTGAGCGTCGTAACTGGAGATGCCCGCGTAGAGCGCCTTCCCTGAGCGAACCGCCTGATCGAGCGCGCCCATGGTCTCTCCGATTGGCGTCTCCGGATCTGGCCGATGCGAATAGAAGATGTCAACATACTCGAGGCCCATCCGTTTCAGACTTTGGTCCAGACTCGCCAGCAAATACTTTCGCGATCCCCAGTCGCCATAAGGCCCGGGCCACATGCCCCAGCCCGCCTTCGAACTGATGATCAGCTCATCGCGGTAGGGTTTGAGATCCAGGCGCAGCACCTCGCCGAGGTTCGACTCAGCGCTGCCCGGCGGCGGCCCGTAGTTGTTGGCCAGGTCGAAGTGCGTAATCCCCAGGTCGAAGGCTCTACGCACCATGGCGCGACCGTTTTCAAACGTGTCCACGCCCCCAAAGTTATGCCAAAGCCCAAGTGAAATAAGCGGCAGCCGTATCCCGCTCCTGCCGCTGCGGCGGTACTGCATGGTGTCGTAACGCTGTTCGTTTGCAATGTACAAAAGACTTCTCCTTCGCGCTAATGGCTAGTGTCCTGAGTCAAAAATCACCACAAAACAGAGACAGTCATCCTGAGCGAACGGGGCCCCAAGCGTTCTTCAGTTTGGGGGTGGTGAGTCGAAGGATCTGCATTTGTACTTCGACACTTATGCTGCAAACACTTAACTGAGGACACTAACTCAGAATCCCCTTGACCATAACTTTGCTTCGCCCGTCGGTTGGCGCCGCAACAACGTTCCCTTCAATAGTCTTGCCATCGACCGTCAGCAAGATTGAATTCCCATATCCCAGTCGCTCAATCGCAATCTCATAAACCACGCCGCGGAACTTGCGCGTGGCTGTGAACCCCGGCCAATTCTTCGGAATCACCGGCGAAATCTCGAGGCCCTCGAGCGTCGTCCGGATGCCCAGAATCCACTGAACAATCGCGTAGTAGTTCCACGCAGCCGTCCCTGTAAGCCAGGAATTCTTAGCCTCGCCAAAGGTCGGCGCGTCCTTGCCGGCAATCATCTGCGCGTAGACATACGGCTCGCAGCGATGCAGGTCGCCAATCTCTTCACGCGCCGACGGATTGATGCGGCTGTAGTAGTCGTGCGCCGCATCGCCGCGGCCCAGCCTAGTTTCGCCAATCATCACCCATGGATTCACATGGCAGAAAATGCCTGCATTCTCCTTGTAACCCGGCGGGTAAGACGAAATCTCTCCAAGTTCCAGGTAGTACTTTGAGTAGGCCGGCTGTTGCACAGCAATCCCATGCCTGGTTGCCAGATGCTTGCCCACAGCATCCATCGCGCTTGCCGCCTTGCCATCGTCCAATCCAATACCCGCGAGCGCGCAGAACCCATTCGACTCGATGAATATCTTGCCCTCGGCGCACTCGCTGGACCCAATCTTGCGCCCGAAATCGTCGTAAGCACGCAAGAACCACTCGCCATCCCACCCGTGCTCGTTGATCACCCTTAGCATCTTCTCGGTCTCGCCAATATACTTGCTCACCTCGGCTTCCAGACCCCGCTTCTTCGCGATCGCCGCCAGTTCCCGTCCCGCGTAAACAAACAGCCCGGCAATGAAGACAGACTCTGCGACCTTCCCGTCTTTGTTGGTCGTGGTCTGGAAGCTCTGTCCCGGCGTGTCGGAGAAGCAATTGAGGTTCAGGCAATCGTTCCAGTCCGCGCGGCCAATCAGCGGCAGTCCATGCGGCCCAAGCCGCGACAGCGTGTAATTGAAGCTGCGCTGAAGGTGCTCGTACAGCGGCTGCTCAGACCCCGGCTCGTTGTCATACTGCACCGGCTCATCCAGAATGCTCCAGTCACCCGTCTCCTTCAGGTAAGCGCTCACCCCAACAATCAGCCAATGCGGATCGTCATTGAATCCGCCCCCAATATCGTTGTTCCCGCGTTTGGTGAGTGGCTGGTACTGGTGATAAGCGCCGCCTGTCGGCAGTTGCGTAGCAGCCAGATCCAGAATGCGCTCCCGAGCGCGCGAAGGCACCATGTGTACGAATCCAAGCAAGTCCTGGTTCGAGTCGCGGAACCCCAGCCCTCTCCCGATCCCGGACTCGTAAAACGAAGCCGAGCGCGACATGTTGAAGGTAGCCATGCACTGGTATGCATTCCAGATATTCACCATCCGATTGGTGTGAATATCTGGTGTGTTCACCTGGAAAACGCCCAGCGTCTCTTCCCAATACAGACGCAACCGCTCAAATGCAGCATCCGCCTGCGCGGCGTCGAGGTATTTCGCAATCGTCGGCCTGACCGTCTCCTTGTTGATCGTCTGCGAATCGGGCGGGTCAAATTTATCCGCGACCGCATTCTCGTGATACCCGAGAACGAAAGCAATTTGCTTCGTCTCTCCAGGTGCAAGTTCAAGGTTCACCTGGTGCGCGCCCATTGGAGACCAGCCACGCGCAATTGAATTCGTCAACGCCCCGGCATCCACCGTCGCCGGGCTATCCCAGCTCCGGTACCGGCCCAGAAACGCCTCTCTCTGCGTGTCAAACCCGACCGGCTCCGAGCATCCAAAGTATGCAAAATGGTTGCGACGTTCCCGGTACTCGGTCTTGTGGTAAATCACCCCGTCTTCCACTTCGACCTGCCCCGTATTGAAGTTCCGCTGGAAATTTGTCGCGTCATCCTGCGCATCCCACAGGCAAAACTCAATACTGGCGAATCCGGACAGCTTTGCTGGTGTTCCGCGCCGATTGGTCACCGTCAGCTGCCAGATCTCAAGGTTCTCGCCCAGCGGCACAAAGTACCGCGTCTGCGCTTCAATCCCGGCATAAGTGGACCCGATCACGCTGTAACCCATTCCATGCCGGCATTTGTAGTCCTTCAGTTCGTGCCGGGTAGGCTGCCATGAAGGCGACCAGAACTCCTTCGATTCGTTATCGCGCAGGTAGATATATCGCCCGCCCAAGTCGAATGGCACGTTGTTGTAGCGATATCGAGTGAGCCGCCGCAGCCGCGCATCGCGATAGAAGGAATACCCGCCAGCCGTATTGGAAATAATGCCAAAGTAAGCTTCGCACCCCAGGTAATTGATCCATGGCAATGGCGTGTCCGGCTGGGTGATCACATACTCGCGATGCTCATCGTCGAAATATCCAAACTTCATTCCGCCTACTCCCTTGCGTGAAAACGTTTCGCAAGTATATTCCTCCGCACAAGTGCTAATCAAACGATTTTGTCGGACGTTACCATTACCGGAGCTGAGAAGGACTCCATTTGCGCATCGTTATGCAAATATGCAACAGTATCTGCGCGAGGGAAATAGGGCAATCAGCCGTCGTATCCGCCATAACCGTCGGATTCATCGGGCGGAATCAGACACTTGCCTCTTCTTGGCACTCACCGGGCATTAGCGCGAGGCAATGCAGCAAATCATGGCGAATTCCTTCTTCCTGTCCCCTTTCAGTTCAAGATCTGCAAAGGAGTTGATCATTCTAGCTGTCCTCGCAGCACTGCTTGTCGTGCCTTTGGTTCTGGCGCGCGGGCAGGAGGCTCCAAATGTCGCCATCAAGGTGGACCAGGTCGGCTATCCGCTCGATGGGCCGAAAATTGCTCTGGTGAGTGCGCAAGGGAAGACGTTTGAACTCAAACGCAGCAGCGACAAGTCAGTAGCTTTTAGGGGAAATCTGACCTCACCGGCAGCAGACGCCAACACCGGTGATCAGGTGCAGCAGGCCGACTTCTCCAACTTCAGCAAGCCGGGCGCCTACTACCTCAGCGTTCCCGGCGTTGGACGCAGCTGGAACTTCACATTGGGCCCCAATGTCTATCAGCGCGCCTACTACATGGCTATGCGCGGCTTCTACGGGCAGCGATGCGGAACAGCGGTCGACATGGGGCCGGAGTTCCCCGGCTTCAACCATCCCGCCTGCCACCTGCACGGGGAGTTCCATCCTTCCTCAGGCAAATCCGGCGAGCGCGACAACATTGGCGGCTGGCACGACGCGGGCGACTACGGCCGATACACCGTCAACTCCGGCATCAGCACCGGTCTGCTGCTCTGGGCCTGGGAAATCTACGCTCCAAACCTGAAGGCCATCTCCCTCAATATTCCAGAAACCGGCAACGGTACCCCCGACATCTTGAACGAAGCTCGCTGGAATCTCGAGTGGATGCTCAAAATGCAGGACGACGATGGCGGCGTCTGGCACAAACAGACCAGCGAGCACTTCTCCGCCTTCGTCGCACCGCAGGATGACACCCTCATCAGCGATGTCATCGGGACCGGGTCCGCACCGTACAAGAGCACTTGCGCCACCGCCGACCTGGCTGCCGTAGCTGCAATTGCGGCCCGTGTCTTCAAGCCGTTCGATGCAAACTTTGCCGCGCAGAATCTGGATGCCGCACGCCGCGCCTGGGACTGGGCGCAGAAGAATCCCAATGTTACGTTCCGCAATCCGCCTGGCGTGTCAACCGGCGACTACGGAGATCGCAGCTGCAGTGATGAGCGTCTCTGGGCCGCGGCCGAGCTTGGCCGCACCACAGGCGAAGCTGCATTCAACTCCTATTTCCTGAGCAACTACAACCTGTTTTTGCCCACGCTCGATGCGCCCCCGGCCGCAGGCTGGAATCAACTCGCGCCTATGGCCCTCTGGACCTATGCGCTCTCTCCGCAAAAGGGAAACGACCCCAAAGCCGTTGCCGCCATCCATGAGCGCACCATCGCCGCGGCCAATGCAGTTGTCGACCGCACCAAGTCCAATCCATACCGAACCAGCATGAAGGCCTCCGACTACATCTGGGGCTCAAACGGCGTCGCAGCCGGCTATGGAATCTACCTGCTGATAGCCAACCAGTTTTCGCCGAGCGCGGCCTTCACAGATACAGCGCGCGACAATCTTCACTACATCTTTGGCCGCAACACCTTCTCGATCTCTTGGGTAACGCAGCTCGGCGAGAATCCGTTTCAGCATCCACATCACCGCCCCAGCGGAGCAACCGGCAAGGCCTGGCCCGGACTCATGTCCGGTGGCCCCAACGCCGGCCGGCAGGATGCAGTATTAGCCAAGTTACCCAAAGATCTACCACCAGCGAAGGTTTACGCTGACCAGTTGGCCTCGTATGCAAGCAATGAGATTGCAATCAACTGGCAGGCGTCGCTCGTGTTTCTACTGGCAGGACAATTGAATTGAGCCACTGCATTAAGAAGAGCCGCGGAAAACGCAAGCAGTCTTTTCCATTTGGTTTGGCACTCTCTGCGGAGTCGCCCTTGCGGGCTTCGCCTGGATGTGCCGCAGCAGCACCGGCTTTTGAAATGCCAGTCTAAACATCGCCCTCACCGCAGCTCGGGAAAGACGATAGACGCTGGCTGGGATCGAGGAGTTCCATGCATCTTCAGTTCATCGACATCGCCATCATCGTAGCTTATCTGCTAAGCACGGTCCTCATTGGCTACTGGGTTTCTCACCGCGCTTCGCAAAGCATGCAGAACTACTTCCTGGGCGGCAACACCATGCCCTGGTACATGCTCGGCATCTCCAACGCCTCCGGCATGTTCGATATCAGCGGCACCATGCTGCTGGTCTCCTGGATGTTCGTCTACGGCCTCAAGAGCGTGTGGATCCCCTGGCTGTGGCCCACCTTCAATCAGATATTCCTCATGGTTTATCTCTCATCCTGGCTGCGTCGCTCCAATGTAATGACCGGCGCGGAGTGGATCCAGACTCGCTTCGGCACCGGTCGCGGCGCGCAGTGGTCTCACATCATCGTTGTCGTTTACGCATTTGTCAGCATCATCGGCTTCTTTACCTACGCCTTCAAGGGCATCGGAAAGTTTGCCCAGACCTATCTCCCCTGGCATCTTTCGGCCAATGAATACGCCCTTATCCTGATTGCCATTACTGCAATCTACGTGATCAAAGGCGGCATGATCAGCGTCGTCATCACTGAGGTTGTGCAGTTCTTCATCCTCTCCATTGCCTCCTTTGCCGTGGGCATCATTGCCATGGCAAAAGTCGCTCCTGACTTGCTCCACCGCGTGGTTCCCGCGGGTTGGGACAACATTTTCTTCGGATGGCACCTCGGGCTGGACTGGTCGACCATCCTGCCTGCGGCCACGCAGAAGATTGCCGAAGACCGCTACGAGCTCTTCGGCTTCTTCGTCATGATGCTGCTCTTCAAAGGCATTCCCATTTCCATGGCGGGCCCGGCGCCGAACTACGATATGCAGCGCGTCCTTTCCGCCAAAAACCCGCGCGAAGCCTCCATGATGAGCGCCTGGGTCAACATCGTGCTCACCCCGCCCCGCTACTTCCTCATCATGGGTTTGACGGTGCTGGCCGCGGCCTTCTTCGGGCCCGACCTGCGCGCCATGGGATCCCATCTCGACTTTGAAACCGTGTTGCCCATGGCGCTCGCCAAGTTTGTTCCCATGGGCCTGCTGGGCTTTTTGATCGCCGGCCTGCTGGCCGCTTTCATGTCCAACTTTGCCGCCACGGTCAACGCCGCGCCACCCTACTTTGTCAATGACATCTACAAGCGCTACATCAATCCAAACGCCTCGCCCAAGACCTACGTTCGCCTCAGCTATCTGGCCTCCTTCGCCGTCATCGTTATCGGCGTCATCTTCGGCTGGAGCGTCACTTCCGTAAATGAAGTCGTGGTCTGGATCGTCTCTGGACTTTGGGGAGGTTACACAGCCTCCAACGTGCTCAAGTGGTACTGGTGGCGCTTCAACGGATGGGGCTATTTCTGGGGAATGTTGACCGGCATCGGCTCGGCGCTGCTCGCTCCCAGGCTCGTTCCCATGCTGCCCTTTATCCAGCATCTGCTGGAACGCTTCACCATCAACATGGAAGTCGTTGTCATCTTTCCAATCGTCGTCGGGATCTCCCTGATCGGCTGCCTATTTGGCACCTTCCTCACCAGGCCCGAAGAGGACGAGGTTCTCATCAGCTTTTATCGCCGCGTCCGTCCGTGGGGGTTCTGGGGCCCGGTCTTGAAAAAGGTTCTGGCCGAAGACCCCACTTTCAAAAAGAACAAGGACTTCGGTCGCGACATGTTCAACGTCGCCATCGGCATCATCTGGCAGGTATCTCTGGTCGCCCTGCCTCTGTACATCGTGCTTCAGGAGTGGGCTCGCGTGGGCATGGCTGCTGCCTCCATCGCCGTCACCTCGCTGATCCTCAAGTTCACCTGGTACGACCACCTCGTCGTCCGCGAAGTAGAGACGGACAAAGCCGCCGCAGGAGACCGGTAGCATCCCGAGCCTAAAGTTCAACAAATAGCAGCGACTGTCATCCTGAGCGAACGGGGCCCCAAAACGTTTTCCAGTTTTGGGGTGCTGAGTCGAAGGATCTGCATTTGCTCTTTCGCGCATTTTTGAAAGGACTTTAGACTCAGGACAAATGCTGGCCGCGCCGCCTACTCTGTCAACTGCTGGTCGAACGAAGCTCCGCCCGTGGCAGCAATCACCGCCGCGCCCTTCACCACCTTGCGTGAATCCTTCGCCACACACAGCGTCTTCTTATCCGCGCTGCCGTCCGTCGCGGCCAGTTCCACCCGCCACGCCTCGAAGGTTCCCGCCGGAACAGTCACCGTTTCCACGCTTGGCACAGTCAACTGCATCATCTTCAACTTTTGAGTTTGAACGTCGAAGTTGCGGAATGTCCTGGTGTAACCCATCGCCAAAGGCAACGTGGCGATCACCTGGTTCCCGCCGGCCGCGTTCGCAAAGATCGGTCCGCCCAGGTCAACCGCAATCGCCTGGTCCTGTCCACTCATGCTCATCTTGCCGGAAGCCTTGTTCCCTGCAAAGCAAATTTTAATGTCGATCGGGCCCTGCTTCAGGCTGCGCTTCTCCAGCGTCTGCGTCGATTTCGCAATCGAGGCAGAATCGGCTGCTGACCCCTGCGGCGTCTCCATGGTGTTCAATGCAGTCCACGACGGTCCGCCATCCGTGATGGCCGTTGTAATCTTCAAGTCGACAGTCCGCCCGCCCATCGCAAGCTTCACCGCGCAGTGGTACGTTCCCGGCTGCAGGTCGGTGGCCGGCTTGGGCAGAACCACCGCGCTTCCGTCCACAGTCTTCGTGGGAGCTGCGGCGGCCTTCGTGTCCTGGCCATGAGCAGCAGAAACAAGCGGAAGAACGCAGAGTATTCCGTAGAAAAGGCTCTTCATGACAGGCAAATCCTTTCTGATTGGAACGCTGATTTGAACGATCAATCATTGGCCAGGACGGAAAACTCAATCCCGCGTAGCTTTACCCTATCGGAAATCCAGCCTCAAACCAGCTTCACCCTGCGCCGCGCCAACCATATCCTTGGATAGCCTTCCACGCTCTATCTTGTGGCCAACCTAAACGCCATCCCAAGCCTCTTCTAATCTGCGAATTGGCCCGCCTATCCCGACCAGAATTCGTGATGCCTGTCACTGCACCGCTGCGCCCCGAGGCCTACCCTTGTTTGGGTCTTCGAGCAGTATCCGCGCTTGCATACGCGGCCGAAAAGCGCCCGGGAGGTTGAACCAATGAGCCAAACAGAAACGACCGGCAAGCGCGATCGCGGCCAGCTGCGCATCAACGGCGACGAGTGCAAGGGCTGCGGTCTCTGCATGGAAGCCTGCCCGCCAAAAGTCATCAGCTTGAGTGACCGGCTGAACCACTTTGGCTATCGCACCGCCATCTATGCTGGCGCGGGCTGCACCGGCTGCGGCATCTGTTTCATCGCCTGCCCTGAGCCCGGAGCCATCACCGTGCTGCGCGCCGTAAATCGCCCGGCCGCGGGGGTCATCGCATGAAAAAGCAATTGATGAAAGGCAACGAGGCCGTCGTCCGCAGCGCCATTCTCTCCGGATGTCGCGGCTTTTACGGCTACCCCATCACCCCCGCGAGCGAAATCACTGAAGCCGCTGCAATTTACATTCCGCAGGTCGGCGGCATCTTCCTCCAGGCCGAAAGCGAAGTCGCGGCCATCAACATGCTCTACGGTGCCTCCTCCGCGGGTGTGCGATGCATGACAGCCTCCAGCGGCCCCGGCATCAGCCTCATGCAGGAGGGCATCAGCTACATGGCCGGCGCGGAACTTCCCTGCGTCATTGCCGACATTACCCGCGGCGGCCCTGGCCTCGGCAACCTGGGCTCCGAACAAAGCGACTACCACCAGGTAGTGAAGGGTGGCGGCAACGGCAGTTACCGAACCATCGTCCTTGCGCCACACTCCGCGCAGGAAATGGCCGACCTCACCGCCCTCGCCTTTGAGCTTGCCGACCGCTATCGAAACCCCGTCGTGCTCATGGCCGACGGATTTGTGGGGCAGATGATGGAACCCGTGGAGTTTCCTCAGCGGCCCTTTATGCCTGCCCCGCCCAAATGGGCCGTCGCTGGAACCGCTGGGACGCGCGCCAACTTGATCACTTCCCTCCATATGGGAAATGACGAGCTCGAAGCGCACCTCATCAAATTGGAGGCGAAGTACCAGCGTGCCGAGTGCGAAGAGGCGCTAGCCGAGGAACTCTTCACCGAAGATGCGGAAATCGTCCTCGTAGGCTACGGAATTGTCGCCCGCATCCTGAAGGCAGTGACCGCCGACGCGCGCGCCGGCGGCCTCAAAGTCGGTCTGCTGCGTCCCGTCACCCTCTACCCCTTCCCAAAGCTGCATTTCCAGCGATTAGCCAATCGAACGCGGGTCTTCGTCGTCGTCGAAATGAGCAACGGGCAGATGCTTGAAGACGTGCGGCTCGCCGTCAACGGAATGCGCCCCGTCGAGTTCTTTAGTCGCATGGGTGGCAATGTTCCTTCGCACGAAGAAATCATGGCCGTAGTCCGCAGGATCGCGCGCCA
>Ga0302320_10012086_pt1 | contig 18178 bp, 15 predicted proteins | sample Bog_T0_3_FD_202130 | JGI IMG/M metagenome (GOLD analysis project Ga0302320, IMG submission 202130) | Peat permafrost microbial communities from Stordalen Mire near Abisko, Sweden - Bog_T0_3 | ecosystem: Environmental > Terrestrial > Soil > Wetlands > Peat | place: Sweden: Abisko, Stordalen Mire...
GTCATAATATTACCCCGGCATCACCCCCCCGGGGCGCGGCCACCGCCCGCGCCCCTTCTGTTTGCGCCTTGTTGTTTGGATCTTGATCCTCGCATTTTCGTGGACGGGGCCGTGCCGCGAGCGGGCAACAATCCGCACCCCGTTCTCATCCCACATATAGCACCCCGCCGCTAACGCGGGGTTGTGTGAAGCGAAATTTCGAGCGGTCGCCCGACCATCGCTCTCGCCTCTCAGCGCTCTCGAGAGCGCAACCCAGGAGATCCCCCATGAACCTCAACAACCTGAACATTAATTACCAAAGCCCCTTGTTCATTATTGGCGCCGTCGTTGTCCTTCTTGTCATAGTCGCCATCATTTCTCTCATCGTCGACCGCCGCAGGAAGGCTACCCTGAGTCTCCGTAACCGGTTCGGTTCTGAGTATGATTACTGTCTCCGGGAACACAAGACGCGAGACAAAGCCGAAGCTGACCTGCGCGAAAGGATTCACCGGGTAGGCAGTCTCAAGCTTCGGGAATTGACTAGCTCGGAACGTGCCCGCCTGGTGGCCGAGTGGGAAGCCATACAATCCCACTTCATCGACCATCCACGGGGCACGGTCATTCAAGCCGATGAACTCGTCGATTCGGTCCTGCAGGCATGCGGTTTCCCCGCGAGCAACTTTCCACAACGCGCAGCGGATCTTTCCGTGCATTACGCCAACTTGGTCGATCCCTACCGTACCGCACATGAAATTACGGAAAGAGCCGCCACAAACCAAGCGACCACCGAGGAACTGCGAACCGCTATGATTCACTACCGCTCGCTCTTTGAGGAAATCCTTCAGATCACGGTGCCTGTCGTTCGCCGGGAAGTCGCCTGAGACTCCAACACTCCACGTCGTCGGGAGGCCGGGCTTAGTCTTTCCGGGCCTCTTAACAACGTGTTCAATATAGACCGGTCTGCCGACCGAAAAACCCGATATGCTCCACTGGAGAGGTTTCTGGCCGCATGCGCATCCGTTTGGCTTACGAAATTGAATTCTACGCACCCGCTGAAGTCGCCATGGTTGCGCTTCTCAATGTCCACCCTTCCCGCATCGGTGAGCTGCTTGAGCCAGATGAGTTGCGGACCGTACCCATCCTGCCCATAACCAACTACATCGACAGCTTCGGCAATCGCTGCGCCCGTTTCGTTGCACCCCCAGGCCCCCTGCGATTGACCAATTCGACGCTGATCCAGGTTTCGGGCGGAACCGACGAAGTGAACCTGGCAGCCCGCGAAGTGCCCGTAGGCGAACTCCCGAATGAAGTTCTGATGTACCTGCTCAATAGCCGGTACTGCGAGGTAGATCGTTTCGCAGCGATCGCTTACGAGCTATTTGGACAAATCAAGCCCGGCTGGGGCCGTGTGCAGGCCATCTGCGATTGGGTTTGGAACAAGGTCACTTTCAATTACCAGCACGCCCGACCCACCAAAACCGCTCTCGATGTCTATACGGAGCGGGTCGGCGTCTGCCGCGACTACCAGCATCTCGCAATCACGTTCTGCCGCGCGCTCAACATTCCCGCCCGCTACGCCACCGGCTATCTGGGAGATATCGGTGTGCCGGTCCGTCTGCCTATGGACTTCAGCGCCTGGTTTGAGGTCTGGCTCGACGACCGCTGGTGGGCCTTCGATGCCCGCAACAATATGCCGCGCATAGGCCGCGTGCTCATGGCCACTGGCCGAGACGCATCGGACGTTGCCATTACCACCTCATTTGGAACGGCCAACCTGACCCGCTTCTTCGTCGTTACCGAAGAGGAATCGGAGAACGCCCGCCCAGCGGAAGACGCCGCCTGATCCAGAAATTCGCTTTCCGGCGGGGACCCAGCGCTATTTTGAGTCCCCGCCCGGAGCGTAATAGCCTTCCCTCGTCACTACGATCAGATCGTCCTTGCTTGCCTTTAACGCTACCTTGTGGAACCCACCGTCGTTGTCCACCATGTCCGGCGTATAGGTCAGCAGGTACTGGCCCCGCAATTCCTCCGCGATCTGCCCATAAATCTCGTCCAGGCTATCCTTCCTTTTGGCCTCAAAATACCGGCCTCCGGTGCGCGTGGCGATCTTTTCCATGATCTTTTTCCCGTCTATCGACGGCTCATTTGAGCCGCCCCGCGGCCGTCCGCCACCCCCACCAGGGTAGCCACCGCCGCCGCCCGGGTAACCGCCACCGCCCATGCCTCCGCGCCGTCCGCCGCTGCCGGGGAATTCGTTGCCGTGGCCGCCTTCCTGCTCACCCTTGAAGTAGATGGTGTACACCGTCACGTTGGCCTTATCAGCCGCATCCACCGCGTCATTCAGCGTTTCCTTGCTCCCCCGGTCCACGCCATCTGAGAAGACAATCAGCGCCTTACGTCCGTCTTTGGGCAACATCAGATCAGGCCCCGATGCCAAATAAATTGAGTCGTAAAGCTGCGTTCCGCCCCTGTGCGACCCGCCTCCGCTCCTGCCGCCTTCGTTGCTCTCGCTGTCGCTGGTCTCCGGCCCGCTTGTGTTCGACGCCGCACGCGTAGGCCCCATGTCATCCAATTCGTGGTGTAGTTTCTCGCGCGAGTTGGTAAAGTCCTCCAGCAGCTCAACTTCGCGGTCAAAGTGGATCAGGAAAGCTTCGTCCTTATCAGCAGCTTTCGGATCGGCAGGCAGCATCGAATCCACAAACTTCCCCGCAGCCTTCCGCTCGCTGTCCATGGCTCCGGAGACGCTGCGGCTCGTATCCACCAGCAGACCGAGACGGAAGGCCAGATTCGACTCGCGCGTAAAGCTCTTGATGGTCTGCGCCCGCCCATCCTCAGTCAGCGTAAAGTCGCTGGCTTTCAGGCTGGTCGCCAGCGCGCCCTTTTTGTCGCGCACGGTTACCGGCAGCACCACCTCCCGCGCCTGAATCTTCAAGGTCGCGGCGGGTTTGTCGCCAGCTGGCTGCGGTGCAGTTGGCTGTTGGGCTCCGCTTGTCCCGGGGAAGCAAGAGAGCGTCAAGAAGCCGAGGGAAAGGCTAAAAAGGGAGTGATTTCGCATCATGGTCGGTTCGTTCACACTTTCAATCCGTTAGACGCCGCAAAGGCTGGACTGTTGACTGGGCACCCTCGCCTCTGCCCTATGCCTGATCAATGTGCAGCTTCTTTCTTCGAAACCTTAGCCGGCGCTTTTCCATCGCACTCCTTCCCGCCGCAGAGCGCACCGGTAATCCCTTTCCCCTCAGTGAGGGTATAGATCCGGTCAACCGCCGGCAGCTTCACCTTCTCCGTCGTCCCATCCGGCCAGTGAACCTCCGCCGTTCCAGCATCCGTCGCATCGCCCAGCCCGAAGTGCGGCCGCCGGTCGTTCGATGAAATATAACTCCCGCTGGACAGCACATCCTGCCGCATACGCATTCCGTTGGCGCTCAGAAACACCGTCGCGCATGTCGCATCGCGCGGGCTCTTGCCCGTACCCACGAGCTTCATTTCCACCCAGTGATGCTTGTCCGGATTAACATTCCGCAGCAGGACCGGCGGGCCGTCAATGGGATTGATAATCACATCGATCTTGCCGTCGTTGAACAGATCCCCATACGCCAGGCCCCGCCCCGGAACCACGACCGCCAGCCCCGTCCCCTTCACCGGCGGAATGTATTCGAATCGCCGTCCGGTCCCACTTGCCGGCGGAACATTGCGGAATAACAAGGGCCGCTCGGCAAATGTAGTTCCCCAGTCGTGCTGGTCCACCTCGGGATACACATGCCCATTCGTCATGAAGAGATCGAGCCAGCCGTCATTGTCATAATCGAAAAAGCCATCACCCCAGCCCACAAACGGAATCGTCGTTTGCGCCACGCCCGCTTTGTAACTCACGTCGGTGAAGCTTGCGTCCCCATCGTTGTGGTACAGCACCTTGTAGTCGTCGCCGAAGTCGGTCACGAAAAAATCCACCAGCCCGTTGTTCTCGTAATCGCCTGCGGCAATGCCCATCGACGCAATTTCACGCCCGTCCTTATTCAGCGCAAATCCCGACTCATAGCTCTGATCGTCGAATGTCCCATCGCCCTTGTTGACGTATAGAAAGTTCGGCTCCGAGTCGTTGCCCACCACCAGGTCCGGCTTGCCGTTGCCCTTCAGGCTCACAAAAATCGTTGCAAACCCGTAATACTTCTCCTTGTCTTCCACGCCTGCCTTCACCGTAACGTCGGTGAACGTTCCATTGCCATTGTTGCGGAAGAGGTGATCCGGCTCTCCAATCAGCCCGCGCGGCCCGCAATTCACTGAGGCTCCGCGATACTGGCAGTTCGCATAGCCTACTGCCTTGCTGCCGGCAATGGGCAGATTGTCGCGGTCAAAGTGCACATAGCCAGTTACGTACAAGTCCAGCAGCCCGTCCCCGTCAAAGTCGCCCCACGTCGAGCCAGGCGACCAGTTCCCCAGCGCTACGCCGGCCTTCTCCGCCACATCGGTAAACGTGCCGTCGTGATTGTTGCGGTAGAGCCGGTTTTTGCCATAGTTGCCCACGTAGATATCGGGCCAACCATCGTTATCGAAGTCGGCAACGCTCACGCCATAGCCCCAGCGGTCGTTGGTCACGCCCGCTTTGGCCGCAACATCGGTAAAGGTGCCGTCGTGATTGTTGTGGAACAGGGCTGCATGAGGCGGCGTTTCCTTGCCGTCCAGCGCATCGAAGGTAGAACCGTTGACAAGATAAATATCCAGCCAGCCGTCATTGTCGTAGTCGATCAAGCCAACGCCGGACCCGTTGGTCTCCACAATGAACTTCTTCTCGGGCACGCCCATCGTGTGGGTCCAGCCAGAAAGACCTGCCTTTTCGGTAATGTCTTCAAACACCACCGGTCCCTGGTCCACAAATCCGCCGGCGGTAATGGGCCGCTTCAGCTCGTCGTACACAGGCTTGGCTCCAAGCCCTCCGGCAATGCCGCCGCCCATGCCTGTTTGAGGCTTTGCCGGGGTGGGTTCCTGCCCCTGCAAACGGGAGCCGACGGGGACAATTAACACAGCGATGAGTACGCCGCAAACGAACATGCGCATAATCAAATTCCGACTTTCCACGCATTGAAGTGTATCGCAGCCGAGGGTATCACTTCGTGCGCACCACCACCCATCCAGGGCGCATCCCGGAGCCGGGGCTCAATTTGCCGTGAACCGCCTCGCCAGCCCCCAAAATTAGACCCTGCCCCCGCCAACCCCCTCAAATCTGAGAGGATTAGGGAAGCCGTTAACCATCCTGGCGCATCTTGTAAGAGGACGAATGAACCCCATCGATCAGACGCGGGAACAGAACTTCCAGCAGACGCTGCTCAGCGCCCGCAGGACCATGATGGTGAGCGAGATACTCAAGCTCGCCATTGAGAGCTTCCAAAGTGCCAAAATGCGCTTCGCCCTCACTGCCCTTGGCATGGTCATCGGCACCGCTTCCGTCATCATGGTTGTCACCATCGGCCTCACCGGCAAGCAATTCATTCTCCAGGAACTGCAAAAGATTGAGACCAACTCCGTTGAACTGGAATACGCGGGCGGCGGCTCGACTGCTGCCGAGCGCATTCTCTACAACGACCCCCTCACCCTGGACGATGAGAAGGCTGTAAAGGCGCAAATACCGGGAGTGATGTTCGCTTCCCCGATTCTGGAAATGCACGACCGCATCAATTTTGGCGGAGGCGTCGTGAAGGATACGCTGGTTCTGGGAGTGAGTCCCGAATACCAGCAAATCCGCAACCTGCTTGTCCCCGTCGGTCGATTCCTTGACGACCAGGATGACCTGGCCCACATTGAGTGCGCCGTAGTGACTGAGCCATTCGCCAGGGCCCGCTTTGGCAGCGCCGATGCCGCCGTCGGCCAGACCTTCGAGATCGACCGGATTCCTTTCACCATCATTGGCGTCTTCAAGGAAGCAGTCACCGACTTCGGCAACTCCGAAATCGCCGACCAGACCATCTTGATTCCCTATTCCGTCGGCCGCCTGATTGCCGGGACCGAAACCGTCAAGCAGATCTACTTTTCCATGCGTTCCATGGAAGAGGTTCCCGACGCCGCCAAGGAGATAAAGCGCATTGTGCAGGGGCGCCACCGGCCCGACTCCATCTACAACACCCAGACGATGACGGAGTATCTTGAAGTCGCCGCCACCATTTCCGATTACCTCACCTGGCTCCTGATTGCCGTCGCCTGCGTGACCCTGGCCGTCGGCGGCGTCGGCATCATGAACATCATGCTGGCCAACGTACGCGCCCGTGTCCGCGAAATCGGCATACGCAAAGCCCTTGGCGCAACCAGGCGCGAAATCAAACTGCAATTCCTTGCCGAAGCAGTCATCATTTCGCTTACTGGTGGTGTCGCGGGAATAGTCGTGGGTCTCGCACCACCGCTCGCCGTCCGCCTCTTCACGGATTACGATTTTCCGATCTCGCCCATGTCTATCATCGTTGCGCTGCTCGCGGCCACCGGGGTCGGCGTTATTTTCGGCACCGTTCCCGCCACCCGCGCCGCTCAACTCGACCCCGTCGAGGCCCTCAAGTATGAGTGATCCTGTCAACCCTGAAACGGAATCAGACCCTTCGCCAGGCGGGCCCACACCCGGCCCCAACCTGCCCCTCTTCTACAGCCTCATTGCCTTCGCACTCGTCGCCGCCATCACTCTCGCCCTCATGATCGTCATCCCCTTCCATCACCGGCATTAAGGCATTTCTACCGCCTCTGCCAGCCTCCCGCGATGAAGCTCCGTGCCCCGTTTTTGCGACTTTTTTCTGTCGCAAAGGCGAGAAGCAGTACGCCTATGCGAGCTTCCCGCGAGCGTCTGCCGCACCGCAGGTGCCTTTGCCGATTTATTCACTCTCAGGATGCACAATCAGAATTGTGATCACGACTTTCAAATCCGCATTCATGACGTGCCAGGTATATCCCCGGTCCAAAATGTCAGGGATTTGGCCGGTCCGAACCCGCAAAAACTACCCTTTACCCCACCCCCCTCCCCGAAAACCACCGTTGTCCCTACCGCCGCATTCTGGCAACCATTTGCAAATAAACAAGTTAACAAATACGTCCATGTACCAACCAGTAAACAAAGACCTCCAAAATCGAGCGTTTTTCGCTCAAATAATGCCCTCAAAAGGGCCGAAACTGCCACGAAAGGGCCGTTTTCGATACAGTTTTGGAGGGCTTCAGGATCAGAACAACAGCTGTACATTTGAAAGGAGCAAGGTTGCCATGCCCACTCAAGCCGAGAAAGCCGCCGTCTTCCAGGCCCTCCACCAGGGCCCCCAGCCCTTCGTCATCGGCAACCCCTGGGACGCAGGCACCGCGCGTATTCTCGCCGGCCTTGGATTCCCCGCGCTCTCCACCACCAGCGCCGGGCTGGCTTTCACCCTTGGCCGCCGCGATGGCACAGCCTCCGTTAGCCGTGACGGAGCCCTCGCCAATGCCCGCTCTATCGTCGAAGCCACTACGCTCCCCGTCGCCGCCGATCTCGAAAACGGCTACGGCCACGCCCCTGAAGACGCCGCTGAAACCATCCGCCTTGCTGCGGAAACCGGCCTCGTCGGAGGATCCATCGAGGATGCGTCAGGTAATCCCGGAAAGCCCATTTACGACTTTGATCGCTCCGTGGAACGGATCGCTGCCGCTGTTGCAGCCGCGCGAGCCTTGCCCTTCCCCTTCATGCTTGTCGCCCGCGCTGAAAACTATCTCCATGGCCGTCGCGATCTTGACGACACCATCCGTCGCCTGCAGGCTTATGAAGCCGCCGGCGCCCCCGTCCTCTATGCTCCCGGAATCACGCAGCCTGAAGACATCCGCACCCTCTGCGCCTCGGTGAGCAAGCCTGTCAACGTACTCATGGGCATCAAGGGCGCTCCGCTACTCTCCGTCAAAGAACTGGGCGCTCTTGGAGTGCGACGCATCAGCCTCGGATCCGGCTTCAGCCGCGCTGCCCTCACAGCCTTTTACCGCGCCGCCCGGGAAGTCGCCGATCACGGAACGTTCAGCTTCACCGAAGAGACGTTCTACATGTCTGAGCTGATGGATCTATTCAAGTGAGTCCCATGAATTACGCGATTCCGATACTTCTGCTCCTCTTTACTATCGTCGCCTTCTTCGGCATCGGTCGGGGGCACTATGCGGACTTTGGACTTCTCCAGACCGCTCTTCGCGTCGTCGCCGCACTTCCTCTGCTGGTCTCAGGTATTTTCCTCCACTTCATTCGCGCAAGCACGACAGCCAGCATCATTCCGCCGATCTTCCCCGCGCCTTTGTTTCTCGTATTCATCACTGGCATCTTTGAAATTGCGGGCGCGATTGGCCTTTTTGTTCCCAGGCTCCGCCGCGCCGCAGCCCTCTGCATTGCGACCATGATGGTCGCGATCATTCCCGCAAATGTCTATGCTGCTGGCAGGACCATCGACGGGCTTCACATGCCCGGAATCGCTCTGCGCACCGCTATGCAGTTTGTCTATATTGTTTTGGTTCTACTGGCAGGCTATGGAATCCCCGGACGATTTCGCCCGAAGGCCGGCGATCTGAAGAACTAAGCGCGATTTACCCCTGGCATTCAGCCCGCTCCGCAATCAGCACCGGGATCCCATCCACGATCGGATAGGCTCGCCCGCAGGCAGAACACTCCAGCTTTTCTTCATGAATTGAAAGCTCACCCTGGCAGGCTGGACAGGCCAGCAGCTCGAGTACCGCGGCGTCCAACGAAACATGCCGGCTTGGTTTCTCAGGCATTACTACTGCACAGTCGCATCGGGATTGGCGCCGGAATCGGCAGCAGGATTTGGATTGGGCGGAGGCACAGGGCGCGCACGTTTCGCAACGCCGGCGAACTCCTGCTCAATGCGTGCGTTGGTCTCCGCCACCGCGAACTCGTAAGCCACACGAATGCCGTTGAAAATGGCCCGGTCGTTCGACGAGCCGTGGCCGATGATGCACACGCCACGCACTCCCAGAAGCGGCGCCCCACCGTACTCGCGGTAGTCCAGACGATGGCGAAATTCGTTGAAGGCCTTGCGTGACAACAACGCCCCCACTTGTGCCGTCACCGTGCGCGTCAACGATTCCCGCAGCACGTCGCGAACAAACCGCCCCACGCCCTCGCTCGTCTTCAGTGCCACATTGCCCACAAAACCATCGCAGACAATCACGTCGGCCAGGCCGCTGAAAATGTCGCGGCCCTCCACGTTGCCGATGAATTTGATCGGCAGCGCCTTCAGCAACGGGAAAGCTTCGTGGGTCAGGTCGTTGCCTTTGCTTTCTTCCTCACCAATCGAAAGCAGCCCCACCCGGGGCTGTTTGATCTTGAGTACCGTGCGGGCGTAAATCTCGCCCATCACCGCAAACTGCTCCAGGTTTTTCGGCTTGCAATCCACGTTGGCGCCCACATCCAGCAGCACGCATGGATTGCCGGTAGAGCTCGGCATCGGCGTCGCCAGGGCGGGCCGGTCAACGCCAGGCATCGTCCCCAGAACCCCTTTGGCTGTTGCCATGGCAGCACCGGTGTTGCCTGCGGTCACAAACCCCGCAACCTTACGGTCGTGCACCAGCCTCAGGCCGACGCGCATCGAGCTATCCTTCTTGGTCCGGTACGCCTGGGCCGCCTTCTCCCCCATGCCAATCCTTTCGGTGGCATTGTGGATAACTATAGGCAGGTCTTCATTTTCCAATTGCTCGTCCAGAAGATCGCGCAGCTCCGCCTCCGGCCCAATGAGATGGACACGAACAGGCAGAGTCTGGCAGGCGAGAATCGCCCCTCGGATCTCAGGCTCAGGAGCTTTGTCGGAACCTACGGCGTCCAGCGCTATATCGATGAGCATGGCCTGACCAGTCTATAACAGCACAGGCTCGTTACTTCGCTGCTTCCTTGACGTCCAGAACCTGCTGCTTCTTATAGACGCCGCACTTGGGGCAGGCGCGATGCGGAAGCTTCTTTTCATGGCAGTTTGGGCAGTCAGACAGGCCTACAGCGGTCAGGAAATCGTGTGAACGGCGAAGTGCGGTGCGGCGCGTTGAATGGCGCCTTTTCGGATTAGGCATGGTGCAATTCCTTTCGTGTTTCCGCCCACTTCTACCGTCCAAACGGATCCGGCCGCTTCAGGCGTAAAACCTTCAATCTATTGGGGTTATGTTCAAGACTTTACCTTGCCACGGAGTCCAGCCAGCGCTTCCCAGCGGGGGTCGCTCGGACCCTCATCGCAGTGGCACGGTTGACTGTTGCGGTTCTGGCCGCAGCGCGGGCAAAGTCCCTTGCAATCAGGCTTGCACAGTGTTCTGACCGGCAGAGACAAAAGCACCTGCTCCCGCAGCACATCTTCAAGCAACAGACTGTCTCCTTGATAATACCCGATTTCTGTTTCCGGCGCAGTAATTGATCGTTCCGGGGCTTCGGCATCGGCTTCCGAAGGGCGGAAGATGAGGTCGAATTCGGCAGCCAGCGGAACTTCCACCGGCTCAACGCAGCGGGCGCAGGGAATCTGGAACTTGCCGGCAAACTTCCCCCTAAGTCGAATGTCGGCAACAATATCCTTGGGACCTCTATGTTCATGCAGCACTTCGGCTTGGCCCTCGGTGGCGAGTTGCCCTACCTGCTCCGCTTCTTCGCCCAGATCGACCGTGCCCGGCGCCAGTTCCAGGTCGAAGTCGATCGGTTCCCGTTCCAGTTCGATTACCTTGAATTCCATTCTTTGAGCGTACGGTGCAGGCACGCGCGCGTCAATGTGGGAGAACAGGGATCAGGGAATAGGGAACAGGGATAGCGCAAATGGTCGGTTGAAGGGTTGCGATCCATAGCTGAAATGGCTGCTCAAGTGGTTACAAAACATGCGAAATGGCTGCTTGAAAAGTTGCGATTCGTTGAGACATGTACCTTGCGGGCAGCCTTTTCGAGATGTTTCGGTGACAGAGAATTGAACTAAACGAGGGAAAGGGTTGTTTAGAATTAGCCACGTTTTTGAAAAATGCGCTGATTTTGCATGAGATAGTGGCTTAAGTTATTGATTGCGCATAAGTTATTGTGATTTTTCTTGCAGTGCAATTGCACACGAAATGGATACACAAGGGCTGACGTTCACGCTGGCGGTAATTCCAGACCCTGTTCGTTTCCGGATTCTCAAGTTGCTCCCCCCGCTGCCGATGAGTACCAAAGAGTCGTTTCAGAAGGGGCAACCAGCATGTCAATGGTTCGTAATCTCCCGATCTCCCGCAAGATCACGTTTGCCTTCGGCATCGTTTGCTTGCTCTGCGTTTTTCTTGGGACCTACACTTTCTTCGTGTTCCGGGACGTCGCTGCAAAGAATGCAGATGTGAGCGCCAACTCCCTGCCCGCCTTGATTGCCCTTGCGGATGCCCGAGGGGGCGCCAACTCTCTGCGCCGCGAAGATCTCGAAATGCTGTTGTGCCAGACTCCAGCATGCCTAGCCAACCACCGCGACAAGCGACAAAGAGCCATTAGCAACTACCAAGCAGCAATAACGGTCTATGCGCCAACAGTCAGCTATCCGGGGGAACGCGAACTCTACCAGAAGTTCTCCGCCGCGTTCGCGCAGTACCTTGAATCCAGCAATCGCTCACTTGAACTTTTGAACGCGGGAAAGACAGGGGACGCCCTCGAACTGTGCACTTCGGACTCCGTGCTGAGCAGCTTCAGTTCGGCTACTTCGGTGCTTACCGATGACCTTAACCTTAATGCAAAATATGGGACCCAAGAGTCGAACGCCGTTACCGCCTCGGCCTCCCGCGCCACCTGGATCGACATCGGAATCTCGCTGCTGATGGTTGTGCTTTGCTCAGTGGTTGGTATGTATCTCTACCGGGAGATCGCTCCCAGGGTCGGCCACCTGAAGGTCGCCGTGCAGGCGATGGCGGCCAAGGACATGACCGCGAGCGTCCGGGTAACGGGGACCGATGAGCTTGGTCTTCTTGGCATGGCGTTTAATGAGAGCGTCGCCGCCATGCGTTCTGTTCTGCAATCGGTGGCCCAAGGTGCTGAAACACTCTCCGCCGCCACCACACAGATCAGCGCCCGCGCCGTACAGAGCGCCGGCAATGCCAATACTCAGTCGAGCAAGACCAACCAGATTGCCGCCGCTGCGCAGGAGATGACTGCCACCATTGGCGAGATCAGCCATAACGCTGAGGGCGCAGCAAGCGCCAGCCGCCAGTCGGCCGAAACCGCCGATCGGGGCGGAGCCGTGATGCAGGCGGCAGCCGCCACCATGCAGAAAATTGCCCAGGCCACAAGGACTGTGTCCGAGAAAATGACGTCTCTTTCCAACCGCTCCGAAGAAATCGGCAAGGTTGTGAGTGTGATTCAGGAGATCAGCGAGCAGACCAACCTGCTGGCCCTGAATGCGGCGATTGAAGCGGCGCGCGCAGGGGAACACGGACGCGGATTTGCGGTTGTTGCCGGAGAGGTTCGCCGACTCGCGGAGCGCACCAAGGGCGCGACCGAAGAGATTGCCGGGACGATCCGGAGCATCCAGGAAGAGACTCGGGCCACCCTGCAGGTGATGCAGGAGAGCCGCACCGCTGTTGAAGCCGGCATTGGCGAAACCGCCAACGCACGGCAAAGCCTGGAAGCCATTATTGAGTCATCCAAACACGTGGAACAACAGATCCATCTCATCGCTACGGCCGCCACTGAACAGACCTCCGCCTCCAGCGAGATTTCGGAGTCCGCCGGTCATATTTCTCAACTGTCGGTTGAGAACGCGCAGGGCGCCGAAGAGGCCGTGGAAGCGCTCAAGAACCTTGCCTCGTTGGCCAACGATCTTGACGGCATGATTCGCCAGTTTCGGCTCAACGAGGACAGGCAGGTAGGAAGCTCGTTCGCCGGAAGGAGTCAGGCGTCGGTCCAGCCTGCGCTTCGGCCCGCACACTTCTAGGAGAAAGAAGCCGACAGCCACGGTTCGCTGTTTGATGCCCCATCTGTTGAGCAAGAGTTGCTTGATGGATGGGGCATCCTGTATTCGAAAACATCTGGCAAGGGCAAAGCGCGACAAAGGCGAAGTTTCTCAACAAGCTGCGAACTGGCGCCCCTTCGCACATTTATGTCCTTCCGCAGCGCAGAATTCACACAACTTGTCTCGACCCTTACAGGCCGCCGTATGGTAGCCTCCGGTTGAGGGAGAGACACCAAAGAATGAGCGCCGTCAAGTATGACCTGGCCGTTATCGGTTCCGGCCCCTCCGGGCAGCGGGCCGCCGTTGCCGCCTCAAAAAATAGAAAGCGCGTGGCGGTTGTGGAGGCGCGCTCCGTGGTTGGCGGGGTCTGCGTCAACACTGGAACCATTCCCTCAAAGACTATGCGCGAAGCCGTGATGCACCTCTCCGGCTACAACTACCGCACGGTGTACGGCATGAACTACCGGGTCAAGGAAAAGATCACCATGGCCGACCTTGCCTTCCGCGTTCAGGGAGTGATCAAGACCGAGGTCGACGTTACCGAGGCGCAGCTCTCTCGCAATGGCATCGACGTTTTCCACGGCATTGCCCGCTTCGTCGATGCCCACCAGGTTCGCGTAGACGGCCCCCAGAACGACTACACCATCGATGCCGAGCGCATCATCATCGCCGTGGGCACCAAGCCTGCCGTCTCCTCAAAAGTGCCCATCAATGGCCGCACCATCATCAACAGCGACCAGGTACTGGACCTGCCTACGCTGCCACGCACACTGATTGTGGTGGGCGGCGGCGTGATTGGCGTTGAATACGCCTGCATGTTCGCGGTCCTCGGCGTCCGAGTCACGCTGATTGAGAAGCGCGACCGGCTGCTTGAATTCGCCGACCGCGAAATTATTGAGGCTCTCAGCTATCACCTGCGCGATGCCCGCGTGACTCTTCGCCTCGGCGAAGAAGTGGAGAGCGTGGAGGAGTTGCCTGACGCCACTGTCGTAGCCAACCTGGAAAGTAAGAAGCGCGTGTCCGGCGATGCTCTGTTGTATGCGATTGGACGGCAGGGGGCGGTTGATGATCTTAACCTGGGCGCTGCAGGCCTTGAGGCAGATAACCGCGGACGCATTCCGGTGGACGAGCACTATCAAACCAAGGTGCCGCACATTTTTGCCGTGGGCGACGTTGTGGGCTTTCCGTCGTTGGCTTCCGTATCGATGGAGCAAGGGCGGATTGCAGCTGCCCGCGCGTTCGACGACACCGCAACCAGTTCGAATCCCAGCTTCTATCCGTACGGCATTTACACCATTCCCGAAATCAGCTTTATTGGCAAGACCGAGGAACAGTTGACGGACGAGGATGTTCCGTACGAGGTGGGAATGGCTTACTACCGCGAAACCGCCCGGGGGCAGATTCGCGGGGATACCACGGGGCGGCTCAAGCTTGTGTTTCACCGCGATACTCGCAAGGTTCTGGGCGTGCATATTATTGGCGAGGGCGCGGCCGAGCTGGTCCACATTGGGCAGGCGGTGATGGTGCTGGGTGGCACGGTGGACTACTTTATCGATACAGTGTTTAACTACCCCACGCTGGCTGAGTGCTACAAGGTAGCAGCCTTTAACGGAGTGGGCCGTCTGAACCGCTACCAGACGGGTTGAGGAATTGGCGAATCGACTGGGCCTCAAGCCCTGAGTTATGCTGTTCGGGGATTTGGCTCACGAGTGGCTACTCCCCACCTGAATTCGATTCCGGCCGGCCCCAAGGAGGGCGCAAATGACCACCGCTATCGGCGTTGTTATGACCGAACACATTGTGGCTGGCAGGCTTGAAGACCAGCGGCTCACCAGCGAACTCCTCCGCTATCCTACAGATACGCATGAACTGGACTCGCTGATTGCCATCCCTGGCGGCGAACTGGTGGAACTGCTGGCTAACGAAATCGCCAGCCTTGCCGGAAATGGGCAGGGCGCTGTGGACGCAGTGGGCGTGGCTGTTCCGGGCATTATTCGATATGGGGTGGTGGAAGATTCACCCAACCTGACCCAGATAAAAGGAATGCGCCTGGCGGAGGAGCTGACCAAGGCCCTGGGAGCGCGCGGCATCCAGGCCCCGGTTCACATTGCGAATGACGCCGACGCCATTGCCGCAGGGGTGGCTGCAACGCGAGGGCAACTGAACAAGCTGACCCGCGTGTGGACGCTGGGTAACGGGATTGGCTATGGGCGCTGGCCGTACGTCGACGGAATCTGGGAGGGCGGCCACGTGACAGTCACCCTTGACCCCAAGGAACGCTATTGCGGATGCGGGGGCATTGGGCACCTTGAAGGCATTATGGGGTATCGCGCGATGCGGATGCGCTTCCTCGATCTGGAACCCGAGGAAGTGTTTGCCCATGCCAAGGATGGCGATCAGCGCTGCCGCGATTTTGTGGATCTGTGGCATCGCGCGCTGGCTGCGGCTACTGCCTCGTTCATCCACCTTGCGGGGCCGGGACGTTTCTATTTCACTGGGCACAATGCTCATTTCCTTGAGATTCCCGTGTTGCGCGCTCACCTTGAATCCATGGTGAAGATGAGCTCACTGCAAAGCTTCTCACTTGAAGTTCTGGAGCCGGATGACGCTACCGCGCTGCTGGGTGCGGGCGTCTCCGCCATTCGCGCGCTGGCCTCGTAAACGCTCCACCTCGAACCTTCGTCCGTTGCGCGCGACTCGCACAGGCTGAGTCGCGGCTTCAGCGTATGCGATGGTGAAGTGCTCTAAAGTGCTGTGGATAGAAGCAACTACTGCCAGTGTGTGGCAGAGATTTCTACGGCCTATAAAAATCGATTTACCAAACCTGTGATCAAGGCTATTATTGGCGGCGGGAAATCATCCAAATTTTTGTCACAGGGAAAATTATGAAACGGTCTTTTGTTTCCGCAATGTGGGTTATGGCCCTTGGCGTCGTTCTGACAGGCTTCATCGGCTGCGGTGGATCTTCGAACTCAACGCCTCCGCCGCCGGCTGCGTCCATCACCAGCTTCACGGCAAGTGCGGCCACCATCACGGTGGGACAAAGCACGACCCTGACGGGGGTGTTCGCGAACGGAACAGGCGTGATTACGCCGGGGAATCTTCCCGCGACAAGCGGAACGGCAGTGACCGTAACACCGGCGACGACAACGACCTATACGCTCACTGTGACTCCATCGAGTGGGTCGGCTGTGACGGCGACTGTCATCATCACTGTGAACCCGTTGCCCACCATCGCGAGCTTCGTGGCCAGCCCGGCGACGATCACGGCGGGACAGAGCGCGACGCTGACCGGCGTGTTTGCCAACGGCACGGGTGTGATTACTCCGGGCAATATTGCCGCCACAACTGGGACGGCGGTTACCGTTAGCCCGACTGCGACCACCACCTATACGCTGACCGTGACACCCGCCAGCGGCGCAGCGATCACGGCGACAGCGACTATTACCGTGAACCCCGCTGGGCCGCCACCGAGCATCACCAGCTTTATCGCGAATCCGACTACCATTGCCGCGGGAGGCAGCGCGACTCTGACGGGAGTCTTCGCGAATGGGGCGGGTGTTATTTCCCCCGGCGGACTTGCCACCACAAGTGGAACCGCGCTGACCGTCAGCCCGACAACGACGACCACGTACACCCTGACCGTGACACCGACGAGTGGGACAGCGGTTACGGCAACGGCCACTGTCACTGTTGCCACATCCGTTTCAGTGAACCTTGCCACTCCTGGGATTCCGGTCACGAATCAGATTCTTGGGATGAACATGGCAGCGTGGTATGACGACGTGGCCAATGCAACGACCGTGAATAGCGCGTTCTCGCAGGCGGGCGTCAAAGCCATTCGCTGGCCGGGTGGGTCATGGTCTGACGACTACCACTGGGGGTACCAAACCGGCAGCAGCACACTTCTCACGACGTATATGTGCCAGACTGCGGCTCCGGTCACCGGCGGCTGGGGCGGCTACAGCACCTTTGCCGAATTTGTGAATGCCATTCCGAAGGCAGGCCCTTATGATCTGGCTCTCACGGCCAACTATGGCACGGACGAGGCTTGCACCGGCCCTGGAGATCCTAACGAAGCGGCAGCATGGGCGGCGGCGGCCGTCACTGACGGCATTACCCCAAGCCACATGACGGTAGGCAACGAAGAGTATGGGAGTTGGGAGACTGACCTCCATTCCAGCCAGCACAACGGGGCCACGTACGCCGCTGCAGTAGCTGGATCAAATGGGTACTACGACCTCATCAAGGCCGCATCTCCCCATACGCTTGTCGGCGTGGATGTGGAACCTGCCTACGCTCCGTGGGACCAGGATGTGATGTCCGGCGCTCCGTATGATTTCGTGGAATACCACTCCTATCCTGAAGCGCCGGGCGCGGAAGACGATACGGTCCTGGTGCAGCAGGATGCTCAGAAGCTGACCGCCAACATCAACATAATCAAGTCGGAGCTGGTCAAGTGGGGAACTCCCAATACGCCAATATACGTGGGAGAGATCGGCGGGCCATACAGCAACCCTGGGAAGCAGAGCTGGTCGATTACGCAGGGGTTGTACGCTGGGCAAGTTCTGGGCGAGATGATGAACGATGGCATCTCGCGGCTGACGTGGTGGATTGGCTTCGGCAACTGCAATGGGCAGGCGGGAAATGACACCACATCGGTTTACGGGTGGCAGGATTTCGGAGCTTATAACGTATTCTCCGATGGCTCCTCCGATTCGTCGTGCCCGGGCGCTGGGCCTGCCGGCACGATGTCGCCAACTGCACGCGCGTTTCAGCTTTTCAGCAACGTGGCGATCGACGGGCAACACGTGCTGACCGCAACTGTCGGCGGAGATACGACCGACGTGCGGGCTTATGCGGCGACCAACCCCGGCGGTACGGCGCTGGCATTGTTCAACGTGAATGAGACTACGTCTGAGCAGGTTGTGGTGACGCTCACCGGCAAGACGTCCTCTTCAAGCGTGAAAGTCATCACCTACGACAAGGCGCTTTATGACTTGTCGGGGTCGCCAACTGGGACACCGGCCGACCCGGCGGGCACCAGCACTTGGGCACCACCAACAACCACCGATATGGGAGCGCAAACGCTGCCGATGACTCTGACTCTCAGTCCCTGGAGCATGAACGTCGTCATCATCGAGTAAGGCCGCCTCATCCGGGCCTGAAGGCCTCGCGGTTGGGCCTAGTTTTCAGGGGGTTGAAACCCAATGTCACTTACTTTGCACCTTTGTATTAATCGACTTTCTCCCTGGATAGTATTTTCCGGAACCCCACACGGCGCGCGG